>JGI20214J51650_10001083_pt1 | contig 17211 bp, 8 predicted proteins | sample WetSurMetagenome_FD_51650 | JGI IMG/M metagenome (IMG submission 51650) | reverse complement strand
GTTTTACAGACAGCATACGAGATAACAGTTTGTGAAGGGTCAAAAGCTCTTTGGAACAGCGGTAAAATAATGTCTGACCAGTCAGTTCAGGTTGTCTGTTCCGGTGCCCCGCTGGAGTCGTGCCACGAGTACAGATGGCAGGTAAGAATATGGGATAACAAGGGGAAGATCACAGCATGGAGCAAGCCTGCTTCCTTCAGAATGGGTATGCTGAAGGGCAGCCACTGGAAGGCCAGGTGGATTGAGCCAGGCTACGCAGAGGACACAACAATGCGCCCAAGTCCGCTGATGAGAAAAGAGTTCACCATTACAAAGAAGATAGAGTCAGCCTTTGCTTATTTAACTGCCCATGGCATGTATGAGGCACAGATTAACGGCAAACGCGTTGGTGATTCATACCTGACACCCGGATGGACCTCCTACAATAACCGCCTGCAATACCAGGTATATGACATTAAGGGAATGTTACATGGCGGAGCCAACGCCATGGGTGTGATGCTCTCCAGCGGATGGTATCGTGGTACAATTGGATTCAATGGTAATAATGTATATGGAAAAGATATAGCCCTCCTTTGCCAGATAAACATTGTTTATACCGACGGAAGTACAGAAACTATAATTACTGACAAATCCTGGAAGTCATCAACCGGTGCAATAATATACTCTGAGATATATAACGGTGAGGCGTATGATGCACGCCTTGAAAAAAAAGGGTGGACAATGCCTGGTTACGACGACTCATCCTGGTCAGACGTCAAAGAATCATTGTTACCGATGGATGTGCTCATTGCAACGCAGAATGAACCGGTTAAAGAACATGAGACTTTTATTCCTGTACGTATCTTCAGGACACCAAAAGGTGAGCAGGTAATTGACTTCGGGCAGAACCTTGTAGGGTATGTAAAGATGAAGGTGTCGGGTAAAGCCGGCGATGAGGTCATCCTCTCCCATGCCGAGGTCCTTGACAAAAAAGGAAACTTCTATACAGATAACCTCCGCAGTGCAAAGGCACAGGATAAATATATCCTTAAAGGAGATGGTGAAGAGAGCTATGAGCCACACTTCACCTGGCACGGTTTCAGATATCTGAAGGTAGAAGGTTATCCGGGTGATATAACGAAAGAAGACTTCACAGCCGTCACACTCTATTCCGATATGAAGCCCACAGGGATCTTTAGTACATCAGATTCACTCATCAACAAGCTTCAGCATAACATCCAGTGGGGACAGAAGGGTAATTTCCTTGATGTGCCGACAGATTGCCCGCAGCGTGATGAAAGGCTCGGTTGGACAGGTGATGCACAAGTGTTCTCTCGTACGGCTGCTTTCAATATGAACGTTGATAACTTCTTCACAAAATGGCTTAAAGATCTTTCAGCTGACCAGAAAGATGGAAGGGTACCTCATGTCATCCCCACTGTTCTTGGAAAGGATGAAGTCAACAGTGCTGGGTGGTCAGATGTGGCAACAATTATACCATGGAACATGTATCTTGCTTATGGCGACAGACGATTGCTTGACCAACAATATCCTTCCATGAAGGCATATGTTGAGAGTATTAGGAGGGTTACTCAAAACGATCTCTGGAATACCGGCTGGCACTTCGGCGACTGGTTGTTCTACAGTTCTAACGACGATACCGACGGCAGATCTGCTGTTACTGACAAGTACCTCATTGCACAGTGCTTCTATGCAAATTCGGTGCAGATTATTATCAATGCTGCCGGGGTGCTGGGAAAGAAGGATGATGTGGAATTATACAGCCAGCTTCTGAAGAGGATCAAGGTTGCTTTTATGAAAGAGTATGTGACACCTAACGGGCGTCTTGTATCCGGAACACAGACAGCATATGTTCTGGCGCTCAATTTTGATATGCTTCCTGACTCGCTTCGTACTCAGGCTGCCGGCAGACTTGCTGACAATATAAAGAGCTATGGTCACCTCACAACCGGATTCCTTGGCACACCCTACCTGTGTCATGTACTTACACGTTACGGATACACTGACCTAGCTTACTATCTCCTGATGAAAAAAGAGTATCCATCGTGGCTCTATCCTGTTACTATGGGTGCTACTACTATCTGGGAGCGCTGGGACGGTGAAAAACCTGACAGCACATTTCAGACGCCTGGCATGAACTCATTTAATCATTATGCTTACGGTGCAATAGGAGACTGGATGTATCGTGTAATGGCAGGCATAGACACCTACACCGATCAACCCGGATATAAGCACAGTATTATAAGACCGCATCCCGGCGGAGGCTTTACTGAAGCATCAGCATCACTTGAAACATATTACGGCACTCTTTCAGGCAGATGGAAAAAATCAGACAAACAATTTGTTTTTGATGTGGAGATACCGGCAAACACTATCTCAACCGTTTATGTACCCTCAAAGAGTTCTGATGCTATCCTTGAAGGAGGTAAGCCACTGTCGAAGATCATGGATATCCGGATAAAAGGTTTCGAAGATGGTTATACTATTCTTGAGCTGGGTTCAGGGAAATACCATTTTACAACAGACTAAAAAGATAAAAGTGATTACACGAGAAACGAGAGAAGTGTCGGGCACAGAGCATAAAACGCAGTGAGTCTATCGTTCGTTATGTTGTTTAGTAAGGCAGAATGAATTTCATTATAACCGAATTCCCGTTCTGTTCAACCAGTTCAAAACCATTCTTTTCGAGAACCCGTACTGAAGCCCTGTTTGTTGTTTCAGTCTCAGCCTTTATTACCCGTATACCCTTGAAGGTTTTGGCCCAACAGATCAATCCTGCAATTGTTTCAGTCATGTATCCGCTATTTTGAAAATCATCGTCGATACCATATCCTATCTCAACCTCTCCGTTTTCGTCCGGTTCACCATGAAAACATATTCCACCTATTATTGACTTCTCGTTTTTCTCAATAACAATCCACATCGTATAGAATAATGCCTCCTTATGAGGATCGGACAGGTTAGGCAACAAATCATTCAGTATGGCTTCATTAGTTTCTTTTTCTGTTAGAGATATGGATGATGCTAATCCCAGATCCCTGGCAAGTAATTCCGGCGTTTGGATATGCTTTTTAAGCTCCTCTAGTGATAATGGTTTTATTGTCAGTCTTTGTGTCTCAATCATCTGTATTGTTTTTGTAGCCAGTATAAAACCTGTTCTTAAGTTACGATTTGTACAACAAAAAAAAATAGTAATAAGTATTTTTCAGATAATCCCCACGTATCCAAAATACGTGGGGATTATTACAGGTTATTTAAAAAGTCAGAATCTTGCTGTTCCCAGAGGGATGATCTTCATAAGACAAATATCATCTCCCATTTTTATACTCTTCAGCAGTTCAACATCAACATCACAACCAAAAGCCCTTGTAAAGAGGACCTTGCTGTACCCGGTTGTACACTGGCACCATGTGTTTGTTTCAAGCCTGTCTACATCGGCAAGCATGGGACAAGGACAAAAAGGGAACTGCAGATAAAGCCCGCCCTCATGGTAAGACATTCCGGCAGCTGTTGCCCTTGCGTCGGCAGCAAATTCTTCAAGACTTGATGACGATGCCATGATTTCTTTAAGCAAGGCATATTTATCGTCCATCCCATAACCGCACTGGCAATTCATCCTGATCCTTTTAATTGTGGAGCTGTCGAAGTTATCCTCTATTCTTTTCATGGTGTTTTTTACCCATGAAGAATTATCCTCATGTTTCGCATTTACAATCTTCTGAGCCATTGATTCGTTGCTCTCTGCTTTTACGGCATTATAAATAACCTCTTCCTGAATTTTTCGTATATCAAACATTGTTTTTTATTTTTCAGTTAAACAAATTTTTACTCATGTCTCCCCTATCCGGAATGACATTGCTGATTAATATTAATTGTAATAAATAGTAAACCGTTCCGGAACATACCTGCCGGACGAATAAAAATCAACCTGTGGTTTATGAGGTTAATTAAGCGTTGATTACCAGTTTCAGAATAGTGGTCATTAAAATGATATTGCAGTCTCAAAAATAATAGTTTTTATCGTTGTTTTATTTTGCCAGGAAAGAATGGCCTAATTTTCTTCCTATCTTTATGTGAACAATGAAATACTGCCATACCATAATTTTATTCCTGCTTTTTGTCAACCTCTCCTTCGGACAAGTACCATTATTAAGTAAGGATAGGTTTGCACTCGACTCAATTATACCTGTCTATAGGTTATCTGAGACGGAGGTTGGACTGGCTATCACAATATGGGAATCAGAAGATAATGAAAGCTTTGAAAAGCTGCTTGAGAGTGTGACAAATGCTGAAGACATATGGACCAAATTTTTGAGTGGTAAAAGCCATGATGAAAACTACAGTGTTGTTGACACTGCTGCCAGAATCAAACTCATCTCGATAAGATCAATATCAGATTCACTCTCTTTTCTCATTGGTAAAAAGTTTTACATCTATGGTGAAAAAGGGATATACCAGTCAAATGTCTCCGATATACTTATACGCCTCGATCAATGTGAGACAAATTTCATTTTTCTAAAACTTAATCATATAGATCCTTCTATTGGACATCCCATCATGGCCATGCAGAAAAAGATTCCTCTAAAATTCGAGAGAGACACTGTCTGGGATAAGCGGTATAATGAGAGCTTAATGACTTTGGAATCGGATTATGTTGACTCCATCGAGACAGTTAGTTTTGCAAGATGGGGAAAATTCCACCTTGTTTATTCAGATAGCTTCGACTGGTACATTGACCCCAAAAAATGCTATTTCCCATCAAGGGGAATCATTAATGAAAACAACGGCGAATACAATTGGGTATGGGGTGCAGATCTTGATCTGTTTGGGATACCATGCGACTAAATCAATTTATCCACCACCCCTTTGATTCAAAGCAGTGGAAATGAATGAGGTGCTGACTAAATATGAATTCCGAGTTTCTCAAAATTAATCTAAATAAAAGTTTATGAGATGTGTGGTTATGATATGGCTTTTACTGGCCATTACAGTATTAAATGGTTGCAGGGAAAACAAAGAAATTGACCCGGACTTGTTCAAGGGAGATTGGATTTCGCAACAAGATAATCGCTTAATTTTTGCTGAAGACAGTATGATGATTCAGGACTTAATCTATACTTCCATACCATGTGTAAAATATAAAATATCACATGACACAATAAATATTTTTACTATTGATTATGAATATATTGACTACCACGAAAAAAGGAACCTTGTCTGGAAATATAAAATCATGGAACTCGATTCCACAAGGCTGTCAATATCAAGAATCGCACCCATTAAGAAGTCTTACCCGGATGACAAAGACACGCTTAATTTCTCAAGATATGGTACAAAGAAAATAAATGATTTGGAGATAAATTATTTGGAATTATCAACCCATGGCTGTTACGGCCCATGCCCGGTACTGGATATTATGATCAACCAAGACTCAACCCTGTTTATTTCAGGATACAGATATTCCAATCTCAGGGGTTTGAATTTTTGCAAACTGAACAAGAGCGAATACTCCAGAATAAAGGCAAAGCTAAATATGATACCACGGGATAGTATTTATTTTGATCCACCAGTTCCTGATGCCCCAGGATATTCAATATATATAAGGTCAGGGAAGGACAGCATTGTTAATAATGGCTGCATAATGTCAATAAACCCATACTTAAGCAACTTCATATTTTATATGAAGAGCCTGAGCTATCTCTTGAACATGAAGCAATGCAAAAATGATTCAGTATTATTTAGGGATAAAAGAAATTCGAGACTCTACTCTTTCAATGAGCAGTAAATAAACCGGACTCAAACAATTTTTTCCGCTATAAGGAAATAAGACAATTGCTAATACGGGTAGTTATACTAATGATTCTGATTAACCGGATTTAGTTTCATATTGAGTTTTATTGATCAGAACCCAAACCTGGCAGAACCTTCAAACTTTCGCCTTTAAACTTTAAACTTTCGCCTTTAAACTTTTTTCCTATATATTTATGTCTGTTTTGCTTGCCAAAGCGTGTGCCGGGTGCCAATGACCATTATTGCAGTAAAAAATAGAATAAGATACCTGACTGTCATTCTTGCAGTTGTTGCAGGATGCATTCAGTTGTCGTCGGTTGAATGCCTGGCACAGGATTCCGAGCTCAGGAACTATATAGCCGACCATATACCTGTCAATAATCAGAACTGGAAGATATTTCAGAGTCCGGCAACAGGCTATGTATATTTTGCGAACTCACTTGGACTGGTTGAATATAACGGCATATCATCAAAAGTATACAGCATGCCTTACAGGCAGGGTGTACGATCTGTATATGTGAACCGCGATGGAACAATTTTTACAGGCTCTTTCGAGGACTTTGGTTACTGGGAAAAAGATAATGAGACCGGCCTCATATATCACTCTCTTGCCGAAAGTATAACTGTTCCAAAAAACGATGAGATCTGGAACATCTGTGAGATGAAGGGAGTAATTTATTTCCAATCCTTCACAACAATCTATAAATATGACTACAAGACACTGAAGACCCTGAAGTGTCCGGCCATTATGCTCTTTATGTTCAGGGTGGGAGACCGGTTCATGGTTCAGGTGATTGACAGGGGTCTGTACTGGTTCGACGGTTCTGATTTTGAATTTATCCCGGGTAGCGAACAGTTCGGTTCTGTCAAGGTACACGCGGTTATTGAACGTGGATTTGATGAATACTGGATATGCACTGCAAATAATGGCATTTTCACTTTTAACGGGAAGACATTCTCTCCTCAGAAAAGCGAAGTCTCTGATTTCCTGAAAGAACAGACATGCAACGGCGGCCTGGCAGTAAACGACTCACTCATCGTCTTCGGAACAATACTGAAAGGCATTGTCATCTGCGATGAACGTGGTGTGATACAGAAAGAATATAACTATTCAAATGGTCTGAATAACAATACCGTTTTATCGCTTTTCTCTGACCGCATTGGCAACCTGTGGGTGGGACTTGATGAGGGTGCAAACTACATCAATATATCCTCTCCGGTAACCCTGTTTTCAAACACAACAGGTAACCTTGGAACAATCTACACGGTGCTGAGAGACAATGACCACCTCTACCTCGGGACAAACCACGGTCTTTTCATAACTGATATAAGACAGAAGCGTGGCGACTTCAGCTTTGAAAACCTGAGGATAATTCCAAACACACAGGGACAGGTCTGGGAGCTGGGACGCTTCGATGGTCAGATACTGTGCGGGCATAACGATGGTACATATTTAGTTGGCACCAACAGCACAAAAATAATATCTGGTATAACAGGAGGATGGTCGATAAAAAAATACGGCGACATGCTCCTTGAAGGTACTTATACCGGTATCATCTCACTTAAAAAGGATAACAGCGGACAATGGAGCTACAGGAGCCGGGTGAGAGGATATGCCGAGCCCACCCGTTTCATTGAGGTTGACTACCTCGGTTATGTCTGGGCTATACACCAGCACAAGGGTCTCTACCGTCTCGAGCTTAACGAGCAGGCCGACTCTGTTGTCAGCAAACTGTACTTTCCTTCAGTATCTGAAGCACAAGGTAAACTGACAATGTCGAAGATAAACAACCAGGTGGTTTTTATGACTTCAGACTATATCTATACATTTGATTATGAGAACAAGAAGTTCGTACCGCTGAAATCGCTTGAGCACGGACTTTGTGAGTACATGAAGACGACTGAGATAATCCCCTACAGGAAGAACAGTTACTGGTTTGTTCTCGGAAACCGGATTGCACTATTCAATATATCAAGGGATCTGGAGGCTGAGAAGGTGATGGAGTTCTTCCACCAGTATGCCGACCTGCCCTGGAGGGAACAGCAGATAACTGATCTGGGAGATAACAGGCTCATGGTTCCCACCCGCGAGGCATTCTCAATCATTAACCTGTCACGACTGAATGAGAAGAGAAAAAGCGCCCCGGTGAAGATCAGCCGGCTTGTCTTCAGCGGCAGATCAAGGAGCTCTGTNGTTGTATCTGACCTGAAAAAAAGAATATCTGTGCCCGACAGGGATAATAACCTTACTGTCTTTCTCTCTGACCCCGATAACTTTGACCAGGCCGACAAAGAATTCCTCTACAGGATTGCAGAGCTCGACGACCAGTGGCATAGTACCGTACTTGATAACTTTACCTTCCTGAACCTGAAATTCGGCCATTATCACCTCCAGGTAAGGCCTGTCAGGGATAACGTTGTTACCGAGACCGTCTTTTACATAAAACGGCCTCTGTTGCTGAGCACTGTTGCATTTCTGATATATCTTGTTATTGCTGCCGCGCTGGTATGGGTGGGGATGAAAATATTCAGGCTTGAGCTCGATAAACAGAGAAAACTCATTGAATATGAAGTAGGAAAAAACCGGCTTGAGAGCGAACTGGATTACAAGAGTTATGAGCTTATGCTCACCATGCGGTTCCTGATAAGAAAGACAGACGTGCTGAGGGAGCTGCATGAGAAGCTTGATGCTATGAAAGCCTATTCATCAAAATTCCCCGTGAAATATATACGTGACATGGAGACTATAATTGATCACGGGCTTGATACCCAAAACGAAGAGTGGCAGGGTGTGATGAAGAACCTGAAGCTGTCGCAGGAAGGGTTTTTCAGAAAGCTGAAAGAGAAATACCCGCTGCTTACTATCAATGATCTGCGGCTCTGCTCCTACCTTAGAATGAATTTCACAACAAAAGAGATCGCGAACCTAAGTAACATATCGAGTCGGGCTGTTGAGATAGGCCGTTACCGCCTCAGACGCAAGATGAATCTCAATCATGATGTCAACCTGACCGAGTTCCTCATTAAGATGGGAGAATCGCTATAAGATGGGATCTCATTATGTCCGGGGCGAAGCCCGGGGCAGACCTTTCACACATCTATCTTAAGCGCCGAAAGCGCGTAATATTACTTTTTATGCATCCCAAAAACTACACTATAAGACTTATTCCACAGATTTCGCGCTTAATTTTTAAAAATTTTTGATACAACTATTATTCCTGATAAGGTTTAAGTCATTCAAAAAACGCTTTTCAGCCCTCGGTTTCACCCATAATTCGGTTTAGAAATGATGTTTTTCATTTTTGATGAATAATTATTTCAGAAAAAATAAACATTATAACAACTTAAGTGTTAATACTGTGCAATTTGCTGTTGAGGTATAATTGAGGTTTGATAACAAAGCATTTTTACAGATGCGAAATTCAAACTTCAACTTGATTGAGACGGTACTTTTTTATACTGTCTAACTTGGGTTTGAAATAACCTCAAACTATGAACCGTAAAACTCAAATTCAGATCAGTTACTCCTGTTATAAAGTCTCAAATGGCTTTATATACAATAGAAATTCAGAACTAACAATATATATGTGGTTCTGAATTTTTGTTTTACTAACCTTCAAACAAAGTTTAATACACTTAATTCAAAAACTATGAAAAAACTAAGGAACTTTTTTTGGGATGGTAGTCATACTATCTTAAAAAAGCGAATGATCGTTTTGCAGTTAGCAATAATGATTATTCTTGCTTCCACAGGGAACCTCTACTCCGCTACTGCCACTGTGTCAACTGACCAGCAGGCCGTTCAGAAGAAGATATCTGGAACAGTAACAGACGCCACAGGTAAACCCATGCCCGGTGTGACAGTTTCTGTAAAAGGTATGACAATAGGTACGTTTACCGATGAAAACGGTAAATATGACCTGATGGCGCCTGAGAATGCACAGACTCTGGTATTCTCATTTGTTGGGATGAAACCCCAGGAGATTCAGATCGGAGCACAGAACGTTATTGATGTTGTGCTCAAGGAAGAATCTGTTGGACTGGAAGAGGTGGTGGTAATAGGTTATGGCACAAGCAAGGCCAAAGACCTTACAGCCCCGATATCTACAGTCAAGGCTGAAGATCTTGTAAAAAGAACCACAGCCTCTGCCATGGACGCCATGCAAGGTAGCACGGCAGGCGTACAGATCATCTCCACAGGTGAACCCGGAGCCAGCCCTACAGTCCGTATACGTGGTGTCGGATCTCTTAATAATGACAGTCCACTTTATGTTGTCGACGGAATGTTTTTTGACAATATTGATTTCCTGAACCCGAGCGATATTCAGGATATGTCGATACTAAAGGATGCTTCAGGAGCTGCTATATATGGTGTTCGTGCTGCCAACGGTGTTGTCCTCATCACAACAAAGAGAGGCAAACTCAATGCCAAGACAACTGTAACATACAATGGATACGCAGGATTCCAGATGCCCGTGAATATGCTTAAGATGGCAAATGGCAAGGAGTATGCTGCCATGGAAGTAGCTAAGGGTGTTGCATCTGACGAAGCACATGTAACAAGTTCCGTTGCAAAATTCGGTGGTTCAGGACTTAATCCCTCAACCAGCACAGACTGGTACAATGAGATATTGAGGAAGAGAGCCTTCACACAGAATCACAGCCTTGAACTTTCAGGTGGCTCTGAAAAGGCAGCTTACAGTCTCGGCTTGAACTACCTGTTCCAGAATGGCATTATGGATTCAAAGAATCAGTATGAAAGATATAATATTCACGGTCAGACAGATTTCCAGGCTTATTCATGGCTGAAAGTAGGGTATAATTTTATCCTTACAAACTATACAACCTTCTCACCAAACAATAATGCATTCCTTTATGCATATCTTTCATCACCTCTTTACCCGGTGTTTGATGCTACAAACACCAGTGCCTTTCCCGATCCTTATGCCTCATCAACAAGCATAGGATACGCCAACGGTGCTTTTTCAAATCCTGTTGCAGCAGCAAATTATTATTACAACAGAACGAAGGGATTCCAGATACTACCTAACATATATGCGGAGATCAACCTCTTCAAAGACAAACTGAAATTCAGGACACAGCTGAGCCAGAAACTTTCATCACTCAGTGATCTGGTTTTTACGCCCGCATATTATGTTGATGCATACCAGATGTCTGCCAACCAGATATCACATCTCACAAGCAAACAGGAACGTTATACAAGCTATGTACTTGATAACCTCCTTACTTATAGTGATGCACTTGGAGATAATCACTGGACGGTGCTTTTAGGTCAGTCTACACGCGATGAGAGATGGAGGGCCCTGATAGGCACTGCTGATAATGTATCAGGTATTGATGATGCATATATGTATCTTGATCTCAGCAACTCAGACAATCGTACTCTTGATGAAAACGGAACTGACTACAGGGGGCTGTCATACTTTGCAAGAGCAACATATGATTTCAACTCAAAATATCTCCTGACTGCAACCATCCGCGCTGATGGCAGCTCAAAATACCAGCAGAAATGGGGCTACTTCCCTTCAGTTGGAGCAGGCTGGGTTATCAGCCAGGAAAACTTTATGAAAAACCAGCACCTGTTTAACTTCATGAAACTGCGTGCAAGCTGGGGACTACTTGGTAACGACGGTGTGCCTGCAAATAACGGGTTCAGTTCATATACAACAGGAACAGGCGTTTCAGGGATTTTCAATAACTACGGCACCTCTTCAGGACAATATGTAAACGGATATGTCACACAGAACTTCTATCGTAATCTTGATTGGGAAGCAGTTGAAGAGTGGGACCTTGGTTTTGATTTTACTATGCTGAGAGAGAAGCTCTCGGGAACAGTGGATTATTATCATCGTATGACCAGTAAACTGGCCTTCAGCAAACCACAACCAATGGGTGCTCCTGACATCTACGGTAACTGGGGCAAGGTTCTGAACCAGGGTCTTGAGTTTACGTTGAACTATAAAGATAAAGCCGGCGACCTTGTTTACAACATAGGCGCAAACGTTACTACACTTAAGAATGAAGTAAAGGATATAAACGGACTGGCTTATATTGCAACAGGTACCGCCGAGTTCCCGACACGTGTTGAAGTTGGAAAACCTGTTTACTATTTCTACGGTTATGATGTTGCAGGTGTTTACCAGAATAATGCTGAAGTATCAGGCGATCCGATTGGAACTGCCAATGGTGTAAAACCAGGTTACCTTAGATATAAAGACAAAAACACTGACAATATTCTTAACGAGAGTGACAAGGTTAACCTCGGCAGCTATCTTCCAAAACTGACTTACGGTTTTAACTTCAGTCTCGAATATCATGGCCTTGACTTCAGTATGATGCTTCAGGGACAGGCAGGCAACAAGATACTTAACATGAACCGCGCGCGCAGACTATGGTACAGCGACATGAATGGTGATAAGAACTTTGTAACAAACCTGTGGACAGGTGACGGTTCCACCAACAAGTATCCTTCAGCTTATGCCACAACACAGAGCTGGAACAACCAGGCAAGCTCTTTCTTTGTTGAAAGCGGCTCATACCTGAGGGTTCAGAATGTTCAGCTGGGCTATAACTTCAGCGTTGGTAACACAGAATCGCCGGTTAAATGCAGGGTTTATATGACAGCCGACAGACCGTTGATGTTTACCAAATACAATGGCTTCACACCTGAGGTTGGAGGTACCGGTTATGATACCAATACTTACCCATCTGCTGCTACCTTTAGTATCGGTTGCAGGATTATCTATTGATTATGTTGATCTTGAAAATCATGATAACTATGAAACGACTAAGATATTTTTCAATCATATTACTGGCAGTTGTTGCAAGCAGTTGCACCGGTTTCCTCGACAAATTGCCTGAAGACACTCTCCCTACGGCGAGTATCGATTATACAAATCTCTCTCTGATGTATGAACCTGTTTCGGGCATATATCGTATGGCTGAAAGTGAAAACCCGGGTTTTGTACACTGGATGGATTACGGTATCCGTGGTGTGCGTGGCGATGATCTCGACAAAGGTTCATCAGCAAGTGATCAGTCGACACTGACAGATATCAAATACTTCCATAACTCTTATGCCGCTGTTGAAAGCTTCTGGGGCCTCAACAACAGCTGGAATGACTATTACGGGCTAATCATCGATGCCAACTCGGCACTTGACGAACTCGATAAATTCGCAGCGAATATCCCTGCAAACGATAACACCACCCTGGAGCTTAACAACCGGTATAAGGCTGAAGTAAGGTTTATCAGGGCTTTTGCGCATCTCGTAATATCACGCGAGTTCGGCGCTGTACCTATCCTTACTGACAATAATGCCCTGACAACAGTTAAAAAGAGCTCTGTTGATGAAATCCGCACCTGGATAAGCACTGAGATGGACTTCTGCATTGCGCATCTGCAGGATTGCAGGCCAAACCAGGCTACACCGGTGGGTGCTGTGACAAAGTACACTGCCTACCTGCTTAAAGCTAAGGTATGCGCTGACCTTGCCGGAGCAGATAACGCAAGCACTCATTGGGACGAAGTGCTTACAGCAACAAATGCAATTATCGACAGTCACCTGTTCACTCTCTATGGCGATTATTACAACCTGTTCAAGTACTCGGGAAGACAGTGTAATGAGTCTCTCTTTGAGCTGCAGTTTGGTACAGAGAATGATATCCAGCCAGGTGCATTCTGGGCATTCCAGGGTCCGAGAGGTGATCAGCACGGAAGCGCTATCTCAGGATGGGGATTTTTGACACCCTCGGCAGATATCGTTACCTTCCTTAAAAACCGTGGCGATAAAATCAGGCTAAAAACAACAATACTCTACTGCGACACTGCAACAATGGCTACAGGTCCGTATGCAGGAACAAAATATGGTGTCACCCCAAGTAACGACACCATCTGGAATAATACCGACGGCGTTAAGTACTTTAACGGCAAGGCTTACCTGCCCAGATCTGATATGTACAACACCAGTGCAAGCTATGGCGAGAGAAATAATGTAAGGGTACTCAGATATTCTGATGCTCTGCTGCTTAACGCTGAAGCAAAGATCCGCAAGGGAACCAACGGAGATACTCCTCTTAATGATGTCCGTAACAGGGCGGGTCTTTCACCAATAACCGGAGCGACACTGGCAAATGTACTTGATGAAAGAAGAGCCGAATTCGCATGCGAATGGTGGGGTGAAAGATATAACGACCTGATACGAACAGGGAATGCAGCTACAGCTCTGTCAGCATTTGGCTTTGTTGCCGGGACAAGCGAATATCTGCCTATTCCTCTTTCACAGCAGGCTTATAACATTAACCTGCAATAGCATGATTTTTAAATGAGAATGTCTCCTTTTTTAGGTTAATTTCAGGAGACATTCTCATTTTTTCTATTCTCACCTGAAGAGCATAATGAAAAGGATATTAATATATTCATTGGTCTTATCTGTTGCATTTGCTTGTACCGATGGAGATAAGAATGATTCCGGCGGCAATGGCTGGTTCAGTTTCAGCTCTTCAAGGGTGAACAACATTTATTCTGGTCTTGATTATCATGGAGTAATAACAGATCCTGAAATCAGGCTCTTTTTTAATGATGCCATTGACCGTAACAGTGTGGCTGAAAGTATCAGCCTGACATACGGTAGCTCAAACAGCCAGACGTTGAATGTCAGTTACCAGAACGGCGACAGTACACTTATGCTCAAGCCTGCCACCAGGCTGTCATTCACTACTGAGTACATTCTTGCAATCTCAACGGCCCTTAAAGCCAAAGACGGAAAATCATTGCATTCTTCTGTCTCATTGAATATCACTACAGCAATTGATTCGACAAATAAATTCACTTCCATTTCAGATGACTCATTGCTTACGCTTGTTCAAAAGAAGACTTTCTCTTATTTCTGGGATTTCGGACATCCTGTCTCAGGTATGACGAGGGAACGTAACACATCGGGGGATATAGTGACAACAGGTGGAACAGGTTTCGGGATAATGGCTATCCCTGTTGCTGTTGAACGCGGTTTTATAACAAGGAGCGAGGGTGTTACAAGGGTCTCATTGATAGTGAGTTTCCTTATGAATAGTGCAAAGAAGTTCCATGGTGCCTTTTCTCACTGGATGAACGGGGCTACAGGTGAGGTCGTACCGTTCGCTGCTAACGATAATGGTGCTGACATTGTTGAAACATCTTATATGATGATGGGGCTTCTGACGGCACGACAGTATTTTGACGGTACCGGTGAAGCCGAAACCACCCTCAGGGAAAACATAAATGCGTTGTGGAATAATGTTGAATGGGACTGGTACAGGAAAAATGGCAGTGAAACACTCTACTGGAACTGGAGCCCTGATTACGGATGGGCAGTAAACGTTACTGTCGGAGGCTGGAACGAGTGCCTGATCACATATGTTCTTGCAGCCTCATCAACAACCCATTCTATTCCTGCCAGCGTGTACGAAAACGGGTTTGCAAATAACGGGGCGATAAAAAATAATAACTCATATTACGGATATATCCTTCCATTGGGGAAACCGTACGGAGGCCCGCTTTTCTTTGAACACTATTCCTTCATGGGCATCAACCCCTCAACACTGTCTGATCAGTACGCTGATTATCATGTTCAGACAGTTAACCATACGCTTATAAATTATAACTACTGCATAGATAATCCGGAAAAATATTATGGCTACAGCAATGGTTGCTGGGGCTTGACCTCAAGCGATACAAACAATGGGTATAATGCCAGTTCACCGACCAACGATGTGGGAGTCATCGCTCCTACTGCCGCAATCTCTTCACTACCTTATACACCCGAAGAGTCACTCCGGGCTATGAGATTTTTCTATTACATACTTGGTGATAAAATCTGGGGGCAATATGGGTTTAAAGATGCCTTCGACCTTAATGATGCATGGTTTGCAGATTCATATCTTGCAATTGATCAGGGACCACAGATAGTGATGATTGAAAATTACAGGACAAGCCTGGTATGGAACCTGTTTATGTCGTGCCCTGAGGTGCGGGCCGGTCTTACAAAATTAAAATTTAGTTATTAGCATAATGAAATTCAGGGTAACAACATATTTACTGACATTGATTTTTTCAGGCCTGATCTTAACCTCATGCCATCATATACGGAAATCAACCGGAGGCGGAATCACTAGGAGCGAAAGGATTTCTGACGACTCCCTCCTGACACTTGTTCAATACAAGACATTCATGTATTTCTGGGATGGTGCAGAGCCTGTCTCAGGCATGGCAAGGGAAAGATATCACATTGACGGTGTCTATCCTGAAAACGATTTCAATGTAGTGACTACCGGCGGAACAGGCTTCGGGCTTATGTCAATGGTGATCGCCATTGACAGAAAATTCATCACACGCGATCAGGGCTTTGAGCGGATAAGTCATATAGTGGATTATCTTGGTCGTGCCGACAGGTTTCACGGTGCATGGCCTCACTGGCTTTATGGTGAGACAGGCAGGGTGAAACCATTCAGCCCCAAAGATGACGGAGCTGATATAGTTGAGACAGCGTATCTCGTGCAGGGGTTGCTCACTGTAAGGCAGTACTTTAAAGATGGAAATGACCGGGAACAAAAACTCTCTGCCCGTATTGATTCGCTATGGAGAGGCGTCGACTGGAGCTTCTTTACCCGTGGAGGCACGGATGCCATCTACTGGCACTGGTCGCCCGACAATGGATGGGCAATGAACTTCCCAATAAGAGGATACAATGAATGTCTTATAACTTACATACTTGCTGCCTCCTCTCCCACACACCCGGTCGACACCGCTGTGTATCGCAGGGGATGGGCCCGCAACGGAGATATCGTGTCAAAGCAGGTTACTTACGGGCTGCCCCTGCTGCTTAAACATAACGATCTGGAAGAATATGGAGGACCTCTCTTCTGGTCGCACTACTCATACCTCGGTCTGGACCCGCATGGCCTTTCCGACACCTATGCCGATTACTGGAAAGTGAACCTTAACCAGTCACTCATAAACTACAAATGGTGCGTCCTTAATCCTCTAAAGTTCAAGGGCTATTCAGCCGAATGCTGGGGATTAACAGCCAGTTATTCCATTATCGGGTACTCAGCACATGCACCCGGTAAAGTCAGAGACATGGGCGTGATATCACCTACTGCTGCTATATCATCATTGCCCTATACGCCTGAGGAATCAATGACCGCACTGAAGTATTTTTATTATTCCCTTGGCGACAGGATCTTTGGTAAATATGGATTTTATGACGCCTTTAGTGAACAGGCTGACTGGTACCCTCAGAAATACCTGGCAATAGACCAGGGTCCGGAAGTGGTGATGATAGAAAACTACCGCTCCGGCCTCATTTGGAAACTTTTCATGAGCTGCCCTGAGATACAGACAGGATTGAAAAAGCTGGGTTTT
>JGI20214J51650_10001082_pt1 | contig 17233 bp, 17 predicted proteins | sample WetSurMetagenome_FD_51650 | JGI IMG/M metagenome (IMG submission 51650) | reverse complement strand
CCCCGCCTGCCGTTACGTGCATCACTTCCCGGGCGGCGTCTGGAGGCGGCGTTGGGCCATGCGGCCGTACCGGCAGGCGGGATCGGCCGCCACGGCGCGTTCCCAGTGCTCCCGAGCGACCTCCGGTTTCCGTTCAAACTCCGCCGCGATTACGCCGAGTTTATAGAGCGCCTCCGCGCGGAGTGATGGGGGCAGGTCCGGCATGGTCAGCACCTTGTTGATTTCCTTCCGGGGCAACGCGCCCGCCCACCGCAGCGCGTTCTCCCGCGCCGGACTCCCGGGGGGCTGAGCAAGCGAACTTGCCTCACTGTCGTAGGCCAGGTCGCCCAAGAGCAGCTGCGCTTCCGGAAAATTCGTCTGCAGGCGGAGGGCGGTGCCCGCGGCCCGACTCGCCCAGGTGGGCGAGCCGTTCAGCCAGAAGGCCTTGGCCATCGCGAAGTTCCAATCCGCGTTGGTCCCCAGTCTCGGCTTGAGCGGCTGCAGGATCGCATAGGCGTTCATGACCAGCGGTTTGAACCCGGACGCGTTGCTGTCTTTGATCTCTCGTGCTTGCTCCAGAAGGGTAAGCGCCTTCCACACCTTGAGCCCGTCGTCGTTGGGCTTCTCGGCAATCAGTCGGTCGAACGCCGCCGCAGCCTCCGCGATCTTCCCTTGTTTGTACAGGGCGATGGCCGCGTCTTCGCTTCGCGCTGCCCCCGCGGGACCTGCCGCTGCCGGAACCGGCTTCGGCCCGGGCGCCTCACCCCCGGCCGATGCCTCGGTCATAGCCTTGATGACCGCCTCGCTCACCCCGTCGGCCTTGAGACGCAGGAGGCCGTTGGGGGAGAGATCGTACTGTCCTTGCGTGAGCCGGACTTTGCCGACGATCACGTCGTCTCCAAGTCCCGCCTTCACCATCGTGACGACCGCATCGTTGGTGAGAACTTCGGCGGCTATAGCGGGCGAGCCACAGAACAAAAAAAAGATGCAAAGAAAAAGAATTCGACCGGTGCGCTGCATCGTATGCCCCTCCTGTCCGATGTCCTGTCGTGCCCCTCACCGATGGGCGAGGATCGTCCGCCGCATCCCGTAGTTCATGGGACCGAAAAAGATGAGTTGGTTACGCGAGCCCAGGAGCCTGGTGAGGATGCTCCGGTATCGGAGGCTTCGCCGCCAAGCCCAGCGGTAACCTTCCATCAAGGTGCCCGCATCCATCAATCGGGGACGGTACACCACGTGGTCCGTGTCGTAAAGCGACCAATCCGTTTCCAGCAGGCGGCCTTCGGCCTTCATCTGATCGAAAAATGGGGTCCCCGGATAGGGGGTAAGGAGCGAGTAGTAAAACCCGTCGAGTCGGGCCGTATCCACGAAACGCACCACCTCGGCGAAGGTCGTGGGGTCGTCGTGATCGAACCCGAAAATGAAATTGCCCGCAAGTCCGATCCCGTAGGAATGGATCTTGCGGATTCGTTCCAGATACTCCTGCGTCCGGTTCACCCCTTTACCGATGTCCCGGATGTTCTTCTGCGACAGCGTCTCGAACCCCACGGCCAGCCCCATGCAGCCCGAATCTCGGAGGAGGCCAAGAATCTCTTCGTGGTCGGCCACGTTGGTCGAGGCTTGTCCGACCCATTTCAGATTGAAGGTGGAGACCATGCGCAAGAGATCTCGCGAATACCCCCGGTGACCCACGATGTTGTCGTCGGTGAAGAAGATGATGTTATGGAACCGGTCGCGCTTCTGGCCTCGGTCTAGGCGGCGCACGCCCAGCGCCTCGATCTCGGCTTCGATTTCCGCGATGGGACGGTGTCGCAGCTTGCCCCCCAGCACGCTGGTCACGGCGCAGAACGAACATCGGAAAGGGCAGCCCCGAGTCGTCTGCACGAAGTGCACGTTGATGTGCTCGAATCGCCGGGAACGGGGTACCCGCAGCAACTCCCGACGGGGTGCCGGCAGATTGTCGAGGCACGGAAAGGAGTCGGAGCGGTATCGTTCCTTGAGCCGGCCGGCCATGGCATCCGTCACGATGGTGGGCCAGAGCGTCTCCGCTTCCCCGATGCAGACACTGTCCGCGTGTTCGAGCGCCTCGTCCGGCAGGACGGTGGGGTGATACCCGCCCATCACCACGGGGATGCCTTGCCNTCGGAACGTATCCGCGATCCGATACGCCTTGGGCGCCAGCGGGGTCATGGCGGAAATGCCGACCAGATCGTATCCTTGCCCCTCCGGCAGAGGATGGAACTTTTCGTCCACGATCTCCACCGAGGCCCCCGCCGGGGTGTAGGCGGCCAGCGTGGGCAGCGTGAGATGGGGAAACCTGAAGTAAAAGTCCTGCCCCAGCATNGCCTTGTCCACCGGGGAGACGAGGAGGATGCGAAACGGACGGTTTCCCGATTGACCCGACACTATCACGCCACACCCTCCCCTCGGCAACTCACGGCCGCACGACCCCGGGACGATCCCCCTGGCCTCACCGGCGACGGCGATCGGGCGCAATCAGCGCCCCACCCTCGATGCAGACCACCTGACTGACCCACTCCGTTCAGCTTCGCGTCAGCGCGCGTAATTCCCCGTCGCGCGCCAGCGCAACCAGGGAGGCGATGCGCCCGAGCGTCGGCAGGGGATCATCGGCCGAGAGGACGTCATCGGGGATGGAGAAGTCGTGCAACCCTGGTTTCAGGTGAAACCGGTCCGGGCTCGCGGCGAAATGCATCAATTCGCCGTGGAGCATCGAGCGGCTCCGGACCCCGATCCGATATCGCACCACCCGTTCCACATCCCCGTCCATGGCCAACCGGTACACGAGGTACGGGAAATCCACGCCGCACAGGATCGCGTGATGGAGCGACCCCCAGAAGCGGGGATTCACCTCGAGCAGCTTCGGGTCGCCGTCCCGAGGATCCACCTTGAACTCCACCATCGCCACCCCGATCCAACCCAGGGATGCGAGCAGGCGCTCCGCGCACTCCTGAAGCCCCGGATTCCAGATGCTCTCGCGGAGCGTACTTGGACCGCCGGCGATCGGGTACTCCCGGAGGCGCCGGTAGGTGAAGGATGCCTTCGGTTCCGAGGCGAAGTTCATCAGCACAGCCACACCCAGGGCCTCCCCGCCCGGAGGGAGACATTCCTGCACGATCGGCGCGGCCGATCGGCCATGGACCCGGGCATACGCCGCCGCGAAATCCGCCGCGCACTCCACCCGCACGATCCCCCGCCCCCCCGAGGAATGGCGCGGCTTAATGAGGACCGGATAGGGAAGCTCGCGCGCCCTGGCGGAGGCATCCGCGGGCCCCCGGGGAAAGAACGTGGCCGGGCACGCGATCCCGCGCGCCGTCGCGAACGCGGCAAGCGATCCCTTGTCATCGACCCGGCGGGTCGCCTCGGCATCCGCGAAGGGGACCCGCACCAATGGCGTCAGACGCTCGCGATGCGCCGTGACCAGGAGCTGTGTGGAGAGCTCCATGGGCAAGAGCACATCGTAGCCGCCGATCTCGAGCTCCCGCTCCAACGCCGCCAGGAACGCCGCCGGCCGCCTCGATACGGAGGGGTGCACAAACCGGCGCCGGCAGTAGCGCGAGAACATCGCGGGGGCGAGCCGCGTTCTTTCCCCCACACCGACGACAAAGCCGCGCCGCCCCAGGGAGCGCACCCCCGCCAGCGCCTTGTTCCAGAAGCCGTCCAGGATCAGGACTCGGGGGGTCTTCGCGCATCGCATGGGTGTCACGTTTCGCGCGCGGTGTCTCGGAAGCCCGGCCCGACCGGGCGAAACTCTCGCGACCGGGCCGCCAACCTCTGGACCGAGCGACGGAACCCGTAATTCATGGGCAGCCAAAAGTTGGCTCGCGAGGTGGTCCCCCAAAACCGCTGCACGATGGCGGGCACCGTGTGGACCGCCTTCTGCAGCGCGAAATAGCCGTCGAACAACTGCTCGGCCGTCATCCCCTGGGGCCGGTACACCACGTTGTTGGTGTTGTAATTGGACCAGTCCGAATCGACGATGCGCCCCTCGGCTGCCAGCTTCCGGTGGAGTCGTGTCCCGGGATAGGGGGTGAGGATAGACAGGTAGGGACTTTCCAGTTTGGCTTTCTGCACAAACTCGTAGGTTCGGTCGAACACCCCTTCGTCGTCGCCATCCAGACCGAAGACGAACGCGCCGCTGATGCCGATCCCATAATCGTGAATCTTCCGGATAGCGTCCAGGTAGTCCTCGGGGCGGTTGAAGCCCTTGCGCACCGCCTTGAGCCGCTCCCTCGACAACGTCTCGAATCCGATCAGGAGACCCATGCAGCCGCTCTTCCGACACAGATCCAGCACCTCGTCGTCTCCGGCGATGCCGGTCGACGCCTGGCCAAGCCACTTGAGATGATAGGGGATCATCCGGGCGAGCAGATCGCGCGCATGGGCGCGGTCCCCCGCGATGTTGTCGTCCACGAAGAAGACCACGTTCTTCAGCGTGAACCGCCCCGCGAAGGGACGCAGTCCGCGGATCTCCGCCTCGACCTCGGCGGGCGGGCGCGTGCGGTAACATCCTCCGAAGTAATTCGTCACCGAGCAGAAGTCACACCCGTGCGGGCATCCCCGGCTGGTCTCCACACAGTGAAACGGCAGGTATCGCTTCCCGTCGTAGAGGGGCCACGGCGGGTTGCCGAGCTGCGTCAAAGGCGGAAACGCGTCGTGCCGGTAGCGGCGCTGCAGCCGTCCTTCCCGGAAGTCCGCCAGCAGCCGCGCCCAGAGCCCCTCCGCCTCGCCGATGACCACCGCATCGCAGTGCGCCAGCGCCTCGTCCGGCATCATGCTGACGTGGATCCCCCCCATCACCACGGGCACACCGCGGCCGCGGAACGCATCGGCGATCTCGTACGCGCGGTTGATCGCCGGGGTCATGCCCGTGATGCCCACCAGGTCCGCCGGGCGCGAAAAGTCGATCCGTTCCGCCTTCTCGTCGAGGATGCTCACCGTCCACTCGGGTGGCGTCGCGCCGGCGACCCGCAGCAGGCCCAGCGTCGGCATCCGGAAATAGAAATCGGCCCCCAGCAGGCTCTTGGATGTCAGCGGTGATATCAGCAGGAGGTTCATGCCGCGCCCCGTCCGGTGACTCCATCCTTCATGAACTTCCGGTAGACCTTGAAATAGACGATCGAGCCGACCTGCCGCAGGAAGGCGCTCACCGGGTGGCGATCCCCCAGACATTGCCGGCANTGGGGATGGATGACGCGATGCCGTCGGAAGCCCCCGGCGATCTCTTGTACCCCGGGTAGCGACAAATACTGTACCAGCGACNTCTCCGAGGCGTTCGCCAGGGCCGTTCTTCCGTCGAAATCCGCGCAGCAGATCACGTAGTCCCCGTTCCACAGAACCCCGAACTGCTCCGCCAGACCCGGGCAGTAACCGAACCGGGCGGGCACGATCGGGCCGGCGAAGTGCCCCGCCCAGTTCCCCAGGACGCGGACCCGGAAGTCCAGGTGTGCGGTCAAGGGAATGCGGCCTTCCTTCAAGATACCGGCTTTCCGCGTCCGAGCGAGGAGGTCGGGTATCTGGCGCTCGAAAGCGGTACCGTCGAAGATCTCGTCCACCCAACGCCCCATGTGCGCGCGCAGTTCCTTCCCGGACTCGGCCACCCGCAACGGGGCCGCGCCCGGGGCGTGGAACCGGCGCAGCGGATTGGAGAGGAAGCAGATCGAGAGGTGCATCCCCGACGCGTCCGCCAGAAACCGGCGCACCGCGCCGACGATCCGCTCCTGGTACTCCGCAAAGGACAGGTGACGGGACCCGCGCAGGGCGAAGGTGGGGCCATCGGGGGTCTGCAACGAGATGGTCAGGTGGGAGAGGCCGGCTTCCCGGAGGTCCGTCAGCAGGTCCGGGGTCAACAAGCTTCCGTTCGTGGTCAGCCATGCCTCCAGTCCGCCGCGGCGGGCGAGGCGGACCACTTCGGTCAGCGAGGGATAGAGCAGCGGTTCCCCCATGACGTGGAAGTGTGCTTCCCGCGCGACATGGTCTCGGCCGGCTTGCGCAAGAAGGCGCTCGACCAGGGAGAGCGGCATGGTACCCCGTGGCCGACGCATGCGGTCGTCGGGGCAGAACTCGCACGCGAAGTTGCACCGATTCGTCAACTCCAGATGGAGTCGGCGCACCGGCAGCTCGATCGCCCCGCAGGTGGCGGAAGGCCTAACGGTCACTGCCCTTCTCTCCTCCTGCTTTGCCGAGGTCCGTCACCCGGATCCCGGGTCCAAGACGGAGGGAAAACGCCTCCTCGGCAACCGACGGATTGATGACGACATCGGTGAGGGTGATCTCCGTGCGGTCGCCGCGTTGGCCGGAGATCACGATCCGCCCGGGAACCGAGTCCTGGTCCTGCCGATAAAGCGCCACCGATGCGACCGCCTGCGCCACCCACCGGGAACGGGGAGTCAGCAGGAGCACCAACTGGCCGTCCTCCCGGTACAGGTCCACCTGGAATCGTTTCTCGAGTTCGGGCACCGCGAGGCTCAGACCCGCGGTGAGAAACGCCACGGCCCCTCGGGCGCCGAAATCGCTCCCCAGGTCCCTCCGCTCGGCCTCCTGCCTGTCGGGGTGATAGGTCATCAGCGTACGCCCATCGATCAGGATGACAACACGATCCGGCTTGCCCACCTCCCACCGAACTCGGTTGGGCTTTTGAAACAGAAGCGTGCCCTCGCTGACCACCTCGGTGGCCAGGAGCGGGTGCCGCTTTTTTTGCACGACGGTGGCTCGAAGGCTCTCGATCCGTCGCTGCTGCTCTTGGAGCCGCTCGATGGCCTCGACTCGCGCACTTCCCTCGAGCAGGGCGTGGGCACGCGTTGCCGCCAGCCCCCCTTCCGGCCACCCGGACAACGCCAGCACGGCCAGCGCGGCAACGCGGAACATCATCTCGCCCACCGCGCGGACCGCGTCAGCGCGCCCATCCGATTCCCCCTTCGACCCGCTTCCGAAAGGTCGGCCCCGAATTGTACGAGCAGAATGGATAGATCTTCCCGTCGGGAGCGGAATAATGGACCCCACACCGCGAGACGCGCTCCAGATCGTAATTGTAGGCATCCATGAAGTGCATCCCGAGCACGTAAAAGGTCTTGTACGTGTATCCCCGGTAGGCGTCGCTCCAGGAGTACCGCTTGTCGCCGAATCCGTCCAGCGTCTGGAGGAACCGCAAGAACGTCAGCCCCTCCGGGGCGCGCTCGGAATGGAAATGCCGGTTGAGCGCCTGGAGCGCCCGGGCTTTCGACAGAACCTTGAGGCTCGTCGGGTGCGTCCGCGCCGCCAGTGCATCGAGATCCGTGAGGAGCGAAGAGAGGTCCAGGAACCGCGTGATCGGGACCGCCTGTCGGTGCTGATCGACGAACAACAGGGTCATCAGGCCACAATGGGGGTGGCAGGTGTGATTGACCAGCGCGGTGCCCGTGAGGGCCCCGGCGTACCGGATGAGGGGCGCGGCGGCGCTCAGCGGGAACCAGTCCGCCTCCAGCCGCGTGAGCCCCGTTTGCTCGCCGAACTCCCGCGCCAGGTCCGAGAGCGTGAAGCGAAGACGCAGTCGGTCCCCTTCCGGTACGCGGCCGGTGAAGGTCATCGGCTGGAAGGCGATGCCGGAGAGCACATCCAGGTTCTCGAACGCTAGACGGAACAGGTCGCCGATCTGGTGGTCGTTCACCTCCTTGGCGATGGTGGGAACGAAGATGATCCGGAGGCCGGCCTTCCGGGCCGACTCCAGCACGGCGAGCTTCCGGTCCAAGAGCGCAGCGCCGCGAAGTGCGCGGAACACCTCGTCGGTCGTCCCGTCCATCTGGAGGTACACGTACTGCAGGCCCGCCTCCCGGGCCCGGCACGCAAAATCCGGATCGGCCAGCTTCAGCCCATTGCTGGCCACCTGGAGGTGGGAGAACCCCAGGGCCTTCGCCCCGGCGACGATCTCGAGAAAGTTTGGGTGCAGCGTCGGCTCCCCTCCGGTGAACTGCACCGCGAACGCTGGTGCCGGGCACTGTCCGCGGAGCCGGCGCAGGGTATCCATGGCCTGCTCGAAGGACAGTTCATAGGCCTGCCCGTTGGCGTCGGCAAAGCAGACCTGGCACGACAGGTTGCACCGGGATGTCAGGTCCACGTTGGCCAGCGAGGTGTGGCTGGTGTGCCAGCCGCAGATGCCACACCGCTGCGGACACTCCCCGTTCGCGGCTCCTTGGGGATTCGCGAATCCCTGGCCATCTCCGAAATGCCACGACTCCATGCGGAGGAACATCTCGGCGTCCGAGAACACGACGTCCTTGAACGACCCGTGCGTCGGGCAGGACTTCCGCATGACCACGCGCCCATCCTCCGCCAGTTCCTCTGCTGGGATCGTCTGGAGGCACTCCGGGCAAAGCGACCGAACCGCCCGGGGAAGCGACTGCGTGATACCGGGAATCCGCCGTCCCGTCAGCGTCGTCAGGTGCATGCCACCATCCTCCCGGTTGCGCGCCATGGCTCACACAGGAATGAAATTATACCACTGATCGGGGTAGCGCCGGATGACGCGCTCCAGCGCACCGCTGACACGAGCCGCATAGGGCCCCAAGTCGTCCCCCTCGACGACGAAGGGCGGCTCCACGATCCCCAGGTAGAAGGCACCGTCGCGCACGACAAAGGCAGGCAGGATCGGCGCCCCGGTCGCCCGGCTCAGCACAAAGGGGCCGCGGGGAAGGTGATGCGTCCCCCCCAAGAAGGGCGACTCGATCCCATCCGCTTCCCCCCACCGGTCCACCAACATAGCCACCAGTTCGGCGCGCCTCAGGGCCGCCATCATCTCCAGCGAGGCAAACGGCGAGCCGTCGAGGATGATCGTGTTAATCGCGTGGCGCCCCCGATATCGCTCCCGAATGGCGTCGATCTGCCGGTGCCCGTCCGGCAGGGTGACCACATGGACCTTGACGCCGGATTGGCCGAAGAACGTCCCCCCCAGTTCCCAGTTGCCGACATGCCCCGTGACCAGGATCACGCCCCGGCCGGCGTCAAGCGCCCCCTGTAGGTGATCTCCGCCCTCGAGCGCAGGGATCAGCGCCTCGAACCCCTCTCGCCGCGTCCACCGAAAACGGCCGTAATCGACAAGGTATCGCACGTAGTTCCGGAGGATCCGCCGCATCAGGCGGGATCGTTCACGCTCGGATGCCTGGGGGAATGCGCGCGTCAGGTTCGCGCGCATCGCGGCGACCAGCCTGCCGTTGGTCAGATACGTGGCCACACCCAGGCCATCGGCGATCCCGTACAGAACGGGAACGGGCACCGCGCGCGCCGCTGCGAACCCCAGACGATAGAACCAGGGGGCCGCCAGCACATGCCGGAAAGGCTTCGGCCGGTCCAAGGTGTCCACCACGGTCTCCACCGCCACCGTCCTTTGCTCGTTTCCCGCCGCCGCGACCATCGACCGATACCCACCGCCTCGCTACGACCCCGTCGCAGCGCCCGTCGGCACCCTCGGGCACGTCCGGTTTGTTGCCTCATACTCCCCGAGATAGGCCTCGGGTTCCATCATCCGCTGGGTGCGCCAGAGCACGTGCAGCAGATACGGCACCATCGTCGGCCGCACCTGCCGCACCCAGTCCAGCCACGTCTTGTCTCCGGACGCGTTCAGGATGGATCGCCGCCAGGTTTCGGCATACAGCTCGAAGAAGCGCCGCGCCCCGAGCCGCGGCTCCCAGAGCAGATGGTGCATGTCGTAAGCGTGCCACGGCTGCCCCGCCAGCCGCGGGGCCATCCGTTCGAAAAACTCGGTGCCCGGCAGCGGCGTCAGGATGGTGAACCCGGCTCGCCGCAGATCGTGGCGCGCCACGAAATCCCACAGCTCCGCGAAGTTCGTCTCCGTCCAGTCGGGATCGATCAGAAAGTTTCCGTTCACCCCGTAACCCAATGACCGTGCGATGCGCACCGCCTCGAGGCTTGCGCCGACCCCCGCATCTTTGTCCACCTGGGCGAGCCCGGCGTCGCTGGCCGCCTCGAACCCGAAAAAGATGTCGAAGTCCTTCGCCAGGGGCCGCCACGCCTGGAGCAGATCCGCCTGGCGGCAGAGGATGTCGGTGCGGGTCTGCACCAGGATCCAACGCTTCGACACGCCACGCTGACGGAGCGCCTCGGCCAGCTCGCGGCTCCGCGCCGGATGGTGCCAGAAGAGGTCGTCCGCAACGAAGATGGCGTCTCCCGCAGAGGCGAAGTCCTCCACCACCGCAGCCACGGACCGTTCCCGGTAGGCACGATCATAGAGTTGCCAGACCGAGCAAAAGCTGCACCGATACGGGCAGCCGCGTGCGGTCTCGACCAGCCAGATCGGCTTGAAGAGCAGGCAGTGATAGCCATTCCGGTGTTGCGCGACCAGGTCGCGCGCCGGGAGCGGCACAACGTCCAAACCGGTCTGCCCTGTCCGGGGAGGCGTGGCGAGCCACTCGCCACCCCTCCGCAACCGGAGCCCCGGCAGCGTGTCGAGGGGGGCGCCCCGCTCGATCGTCTCGACCAAGGCCGGCACGGTTTCTTCGCCGTCGTCAAGGCAGATGGCATCAATCTCGTCGCATTCGAGCGGCCCCGGGAATGCCGCCGCGGCATGCCCGCCGACCAGAACGAACGCCTCCGGCGCCGCCCGCCGAACCGCCCGGGCGGTCGCGCGTACCTGGTCGTATTCGAGCGAATGCAGGCAGGAGATGCCGACCAGCCGCGGCCGGGTGCGCCGGATCCAGGTGTCTAACCCTGGACGGAATCGCAGGTCCGCGATCCGAGGTTCGTGGCCGCGTGCGCGGAGCGCCGCCCCGATGTACTCCAGACCGAGCGGCTCCACGCGAAAAAACGGCCCCAGGCCGAAGCGTTCATGGCCCGGATCCGGCCTGAGCAAGAGCACTCTCATGGCGAGCCCTGTGTTCCCGTTGGGTCTACAACCGCGACGACGTCGCCGCCCTCCTCACCAATGGTACCCCGCCAGTACGCGTCGCCGCACCAGCCACTCACCGCCAAACATCACTCCGACCAGGAGATAGGCGATGATCCCGTTGTAGTAAAACCACGCTTGGACCGGCCACCGGGTAGCGGTCCACAAGGCGACCAACCCATTCGCCACAAAGAAGACGCACCATGCCTGCGTCACCTTGCGCGTGTATGCCACGGCCTCCGGCGGGAGGTCGGGGACGCGAATACGGGCGATGCGCTCGGCAATGGGGGGCGGGTATCGCAGGCTGGAGGCAAAGATCGCCAGCAGAGACGCGTTGACGGCTACAGGATACATCTTCAGCGGCAGCGCGTCATTGAGTCCGAACGCCAGGACCGCAAGAATCAGACCGCACGCCACCGACCAGGGGCCGATCCGGACGCCGAACGCACCCGTCCTGCGCGTCAGGACGACCAGCGCAAGGACCAACGCGAGCGCCTGCGGCGGAAAATACCGGCCCCCAACGTACACCACCACCGGATACAGGACGCTCAATACGATGATCAACCGACTCGGCATATCACTCCTGCATGGTCCCGTCCGAACACCGACACCCAGATCCATACGGGAACGCTTGGGGGCGGATCGTAGCACATCCACGCCGCCGAATACCACCGAACAGTGCGTAACGGCCTGGGCATGTTACAAAACAGACGGACGACCGTGAACCGTTGCGATTCGTCATCCGCCAGGTTCACGGCCGCTTCCCGTGGGGGACCGCAGCCGCAGAGCCTTCCCGGTGCGCAAGCCACAGGCCGAGCGCGACACCGGCAACTCCCACCCACGACATCGCGGTTATCCGCTCCTCAAGGAACACTCCGCCCAACAGCGCGGCGGTGATGGGGCCCAACGCCAGGAACACGGTGACCTTGGTCGGGGTCGTATGCTTCAGGGCCCATAGCCAGAGGTAGTAGCCGATCCCGCTGCTGGCGCCGATGAAGAGCACGGCCAGCCACCCCCCTCTGGTGAAGCCGGGCCATGCGTCGAAAAACCCTTCCCCAGCGGCCAGCACGGCGAGGAATCCGACCGACGACAGCATGGCCAGCGTACTGATGGCCACCGGTGGGTATTTGCGAAGGTATGGCCGGTAGAGGACGCTACAAACGGCGCCGCAGAGCGCGCTGGCCAGCACCGCAAGCTCCCCGATCCACTGACGGGTCGCGCCCCCCTGTTCCGCCACCTTGTCACCAAGCGCGAAGCCCACCCCCACGATCGTGACGAGAACACCCAGGGTCTTCGCGACCGTGAGTTGCTCGTGTCCGAGAAACGTGGCGAGCAGCATCGTCAACAGGGGCACGGTGGCGAAAATCAGGGCCGCACGAGCCGACGGAATGTATTGCAGCCCGTAATTCAGCAGCGCGATCAGGATGCCGAACTGCGTGATACCGAGTAGCCCGATCGGAACCAGGTCGCGCCGCGCGAACCGCAGGCCGTCGGAGAGCAGGAGCGGTGGGAGCAAACAGCAGCACCCGATGAGATAGCGCAGGAACGCGAGCGACGCGGGAGCCGTCTGCCCGATGACAAACCGCGTGGCCACCATGGCCGCGCCCACCAGGATGCCGGTGGCCGCAGCCGCGGCGACAAGCCAGAGGCTGTGCGGGTCGGGGCGCACGTTCCTGTCCGCCTCAACGAGGGCGCCGCCAACATCCGCATCCCGACGCGAAGACACGGTCTTCTTCCACGACAGGCTCATCCCGTTCCGCACCCCGTTACAGCGTTAACTCCCAAGTCTCCCCGACCAGATCATGACCGAAGCTGTGGTGCGGTTCCGAACGGACCAGGCGAAAGCCCGCCTTCCGGTAGATGTGCCGGGCCGCCACCAGGACACTGTTGGTCCAGAGCACGATCTTTCGGTACCCCACCAGACGCCCGAAGCGGATGCATTCCTCGACCAGACGGCTGCCAATGCCCAGCCCGCGTGCGCCGGGCTCCACGTACATCAGGCGCAGCTTCGCCACCGTTGCGGATTTCTTGACCAGAAAGACCGAGCCGACGACCTCCCCCTCCCGCTCCGCGATCCAGCAGCGCTCCCGTTTCGGGTCGAAATGGCGGATAAACCTCGCGGCAATCTCCGCCACCAGCGCTTCGAACGTCTCGTCCCAGCCGTATTCCCGAGCATAGAGCACACCGTGACGGTGGATGATCCACCCCATGTCCCCCGGTTGATGGGGCCGCAGGAGATATGGGGCCTTGGGCTCGGGTTGCGCGTCGAGCAGCCGCTGGATGGTGCGCATGGCCGCGATCACACCGACCTGCCCTGCCGCGGGTAGGGCGCTCAACATGACGGCCACCTCGTCGTGCGAGCGGGCATTGAGCGGGGCGAACGCCTTCCGCCCTCGAGGGGTGAGTGATAGGAGCGTTTGGCGGCCGTCGGTGGTCGAGGGCGTCCGCACGATCAGGCCGCGCCGCTTGAACCCCCGCAGTATGCGGCTCAGGTAGCCGGCGTCCACGCCCAACTCCCGAACGAGATCCGTCGCCGTCGGCAGCTCCCGGTGTGCGAGCTCGTAAAGTACCCGCACTTCGGTGAGAGAAAAAGCGCTCCCCAAGAGCCGTTCGTGCAAGACGCCAATCTGTTTGGTGTAAAACCGGTTGAAACTCCGCACGGCGTCCACGCGCGGTCCAATGGCGCTCCCGACCATGGGTGACACCTCCTGTGCTCTCCGTAGCGCATGCGAACGCGACACATGCCAAGTACCACTAACTGGTTGACGAAGTCAACTATGTTTCTTCTGGTTTGACTTTTCCTCCGGTGATGCCCGCCGGACCGTCCGCTCCGCACCACATTCTCCTCCATGGGTGTCAACCTCGGACACTCCCCACATCGTCCTTGCATCCGGCCCGAGAAATTGGCACAATGGGGCAGAGGGAGGCCGTATGGCTGGTGTCACCCGTTTCGGCGTATCACTGGAAGAGACGCTGCTCCAGCAATTCGATCGACTGATCCATCGGAAGGGGTACAGCAACCGGTCGGAGGCCCTCCGGGATTTGATCCGGGAGAGTCTGGTTCGGGAGCAGTGGGATCTCGGCACCGCCGAGACGGTGGGGACGCTGACTCTGGTGTATAACCACGAGGTGCGGGAACTGGCGGATAAACTCACCGACCTCCAGCACGAGCACTACCGCACCATCGTCTCGACGCTGCACGTGCACCTCGACCGTCACCACTGCCTGGAGGTACTGGTGCTCCGGGGGAAGGCCAACGAATTGAAGATGATCGCTGATCGCCTGATCGGCACGCGTGGGGTCAAGCACGGCACCTTCTCGGCCACCGCGGAAGGGCATGCGCTCGGGTAGGTTCTTTTTTTGTCGCCGCGGTGGCACGAACTGCGCCGCGGTGCCATACCGACGCACCCAAGGAGTCTCAATGCATATCCCGGACGGGTACCTCGGTCCTCCCACCTATCTCGCCACGTACGCGGCGTGTATTCCCCTGTGGGGCCTGGCCGCTCGCAAGGTCCGTGCGGCGCTGGCCGCGCGGCGCGCCCCGCTACTGGCCCTTGCGGCGGCATTCTCGTTCTTGGTGATGATGTTCAATATCCCGCTGCCAGGCGCGACCACCGGCCACGCCGTCGGGGGGGTCCTGATCGCGGTGGCCGTGGGGCCCTGGGGCGCCGCCCTGGCCATCAGTATCGCCCTGGTCATCCAAGCCCTCCTTTTCGGCGACGGAGGGATCACGGCGATCGGGGCCAATTGCCTGAACATCGCCTTCGTCATGCCCTTCACGGGCTATGCCGTGTACCGGGTCCTGTCCCGGCTCCTCCCATCCCGCAAGGGGCAAGCGATCTCCGCGGGAATCGGCGGTTGGTTGGGCCTCACGATGGCCTCCTTCACCGCTGCCCTCATGTTCGGTCTCCAGCCCTGGCTCCACACCGCAGGCGATGGCCGGGCCTTGTACGCGCCCTATCCGCTGTCCGTGACGGTCCCCGCCATGGTCCTGGAGCATCTCCTCCTCTTCGGCCTCGTCGAGGCCCTGCTCACCGGATTGGTCGTGTATCACCTCCAAGGCTCTCGGTCGGCCTGGGTCCTCCGACCCGCCGGCGGCGAGGTGTCGCAATGAAGGAGTACCGCCCCTACTGGGTGGCCCTGCTCGTGATGGCCGCGCTGTCCCCGATCGGACTATATCTGCCGGAACTGTTGCGTGCGGGCAGCGCTTGGGGCGAATGGGGCCTGGAGGAGGTACGGCAGATGATCGGGTATACCCCGTCGGGCATGGAGAGGCTGTCCGACCTCTGGAAAGCCCCCATTCCGGACTACGCGCTCCCGGGCCAGGAAGAGGCGCCACTCGCCCATCGCAGCCTGTCCTATGTTCTCTCCGCCGTTCTCGGCGTGGCCCTCTGCGGGGGAGGAACCTACGTCCTGACGCGCTGGCTGACGAAGGGGAACCGTTGACGGACCCCAGACCGGTCCCGCCCCGCGAACGGCAGTTCTTCGAAGCGCTGCAGACCAGAGGGCTCCGCCCGCCCCGCACCCGGTACCTCGATCGGACGCTGCGCCGGCTTGCCGCCGTGTTCACCGAGGCGCACCTCCGCGAGGAGATCGCCCGGCGCCCCGGGTTCACGCAGCGGGTGGACCCGCGTGCCCGTGTGCTGGCCACCCTGCTCTTCCTGGTCAGCACGAGCCTCGCCGTCTCCCTGCCCGCTTTGGCCGCCCACGCCCTACTCGCCGCGGCCGCAGTCCTCGCGTCGCGAATCCGCCCTCGCGAGATCTTGGGGGCAGGTCTCATGATCGCCCTGCTCTTCTCGACGCTGATGGCCCTCCCCGCGACCCTCAACCTGGCGAGTGGCGGTCACGTCCTCTTGCCTATCCTGCGCCTCGACACGGCCCGCCAGCTCGGCCCCTATACGATCCCGGCGTCGATCGGCGTCAGCGCCGAAGGTCTCCTCACGGCGACGACGTTCCTCCTCCGCACCTCGGCCTCGGTGACTGCCGTCCTGTGCCTGACGCTGTCCACGCGCTGGACCGCCCTGCTCGCCTCCCTGCGGTCGTTCCGCATCCCGGCCGTGTTCCTGTGCACGGCCGGGATGGCCGTCCGCTATTTGCACCTGCTCCTCCGACAGTCAGAGGAGGTCCATCTCGGTAAGAAGAGCCGAACGATCTGTCGCGGGCCGCTCGCCTCGGATCAGATGTGGGTGGGATCACGCATCGCCGCCGCCTGGGAGAAGAGCCTCCACTTGATGACCGAGGTCACCGATGCGATGACGGCGCGCGGTTTCACGGGCGAGTTCCGCGTTCCCGTCGGCCGCCCGCTGGCGATAACGGATTGGGCATGCGTGGTGGCAGTTGCCGCACTCTGCGGCGGTGCGCACTTCGTCTGATTCGGTCTACGAAGGGGAGACGGTATCCGATGTCGGTATTGCTGGAGGTGGATTCGGCCTGCTACGCGTATGCACCGGACATCCCGGCGTTGGCGGGCATTTCCTTGACGGTCGACACCGGGGAGCGGGTGGTCCTGCTGGGGGCGAACGGCTGCGGAAAAACGACGCTACTCAAGCTCCTGGCGGGCCTCCTCTTCGCCCAGCAAGGGAGCTATCGGGCTTTCGGGCGGGAGATCACCGAGCCCCTCCTCTCCCGCGATCCCTTCGGGATGTATTTCCGAAAAGAGGTCGGCGTTCTATTCCAAAATGTGGACGCGCAGCTCTTCAATCCGACCGTCGAGGACGAGATCGCCTTTGGACCCCTGCAGTTCAACGATCCGCCGGACGCCGTGCGCCGGAAGGTGCAGGAGGGTTTGGACCGATTCGGTCTGCGTGGACTGGCGGAGCGCCCCCCATTTGCGCTCTCGGGAGGCGAGAAAAAGAAGGTCGCCTTGGCCGCGATGCTGGCGGTGGATCCGCAGGTCCTCTTGCTCGACGAACCCACGGCGGGTCTTGACCCCCGGAGCAGCCGGATCCTGGTAGATCTCATCCTGGAGGCGCAGGCGCAGGGAAAAACGGTTGTCACCTCCACCAACGACCTGCACATCGTCCCCGAGATCGCCGGCCGGGTGGTGGTCTTCGGAGAGGACCGGCGCATCCTCGCCTCCGATCTTCCCGAGCGCATCCTACAGAACCGGACAATCCTCCGGGCGGCCAACCTGATTCATCGTCATCGCCACGTGCACGAAGGCCTCTGGCACGAACACGAACACGACCACCCCGCCGTGTCACACAGCCACACCCACGAGGCCTCGCCCTCCGACGGCGCTCGCCGATCTACGGGCGCCGCCGGTCCCGTCACATCCGTTTAATCCACTCGTCTTCTTCGTCGTTCTCCGCGTCGTCGATCACGCGCCCGAAGCCCGGCACCTCGTGCTGCAGAAAACGCTGC
>JGI20214J51650_10001080_pt1 | contig 17242 bp, 18 predicted proteins | sample WetSurMetagenome_FD_51650 | JGI IMG/M metagenome (IMG submission 51650) | reverse complement strand
TCACGCGGGGGTTCGGATCCTTCATCCCCACCACGACTTTTCGAACACCCTTTTCAAGAATCGCTCGGGTACAGGGGGGTGTTCTTCCATAGTGGTTGCACGGCTCGAGGGTCACGTAGAGCGTGTCCCCTTGCCTGGCTTTGCCCCCGAGTCGGTTCAGGGCTTCCACCTCGGCATGGGGCGCTCCTGCCTTGCGGTGAAAACCCGCTGCAACGACCCGGTCCTTTCTGACAATCACCGCTCCCACAGCAGGGTTCGGCGAAGTTCTTCCCAGACCCTTTTTGGCAAAGCCAAGGGCCGCTCTCATGAACTTCTCGTGCTTGTCCTGCACCACCTGAACGCTCAACCCGCCTTTTCATCAACCATTGAAGCAAATGTCTACAATCCGATTGTTGAACTGTAATGTCGATCTCTATTCAAGAGGCCCGAAACCGCTTTTTCTGTCATTCCCGCGAAGGCGGGAATCCAATATTTCTTGCACTCTTCTGAACTCCCGCCTGAGGCGGGTTTATCCTGAGCGAAGTCGAAGGGCGGGAGTGGCGACCTGGGCGACTTCTCACGAGTTCGTCAATCGGCAATGATCAATGTTCAATGCTCAATGATCAATGATCAATGCTTCCCTCTTCAGGTCGCCGGAGCGGTTTTCTTCGGTCCCTCCTTTTCCTTTCGCGCTTTGAGGATGCCTTCCAGCTCGGACATGAACTCGTTGATGTCCCTGAACTGCCTGTACACAGAGGCAAAGCGCACGTAGGCCACTTCATCCCACTCCTTGAGACGGTTGATGACCCGTTCTCCTATCTCCTTGCTGTCGATCTCTTTCTTGCCGAGTTCCTGGAAATAGAGCTCCACAGAATCCACGAACTCCTCGATCTTCGTGATGCTCACCGGCCTTTTCTGGCAGGCTTTCTTGATGCCTCCAATGATCTTGTCCCTGCTGAAGGGCTCTCGCCTCCCGTCCTTCTTGATCACCATGGGAAGAACTTCCTCCAGCTTTTCATAGGTGGTGAACCGTCTGTCGCACTCGATGCATTCCCTGCGGCGGCGAATAGTGCGGCCGTCCTTGCTTAACCGGGAATCAATCACCTTGTTGTCCAGCTTACTGCAGTAGGGACATCTCATAGGCTCAACCTCACTGTTTCTATGCCGGCTTCCGCGAGCATTTGATCGGAAAGAGGATCGTCGTAGCCCTCTTCATAATAGACCTTCTTAATCCCGGCGTTGATGATCATCTTAGAGCATATCACGCACGGCTTGTTGGTACAATAGAGGGTTGCCCCTTGAATCGTGATACCGTGGTAGGCCGCCTGGATGATCACGTTTTGTTCCGCATGAAGACCCCGGCACAGTTCGTGGCGCGTGCCCGAGGGGATAGCCGAATCGGCTCTCAGACAACCGACCTCCTCGCAGTGTTTCAATCCTGCAGGCGCGCCGTTGTATCCTGTGGCAAGGATTCTCTTGTGTTTCACGAGCACGGCTCCCACGCTGCGCCTCAGGCAGGTCGATCTTTTGGACACCAGCCGGGTGATGTCCATGAAGTACTGCGGCCAAGAGGGTCTATTCACGCCTGTCCTCCCTCTTTCTGATCCAGATATTGATAAATGGGGAACCTCCGACAGAGCTCGGCCACTTCCAGCCGAACCTCCCGGTGGATCGCCTCCTGCTCAGGATGCTCAAGCACACGCCGGATCCACAGGGCGATGATTTTCATCTCCTCCTCTTTCATCCCTCTGGTCGTCACCGCAGGGGTTCCGATTCTCAGCCCGCTCGTCACCCGAGGGCCTCTTTGGTCCGAGGGAACGACATTCTTGTTTACGATCACGCCGGCAGCACCCAACGCTCTTTCAGCCTCCAGCCCGCTCAACCCTCTTGGGCCCAGATCGATGAGAAGCAAATGATTGTCCGTGCCTCCTGAGATGAGGTTGAACCCGGCCCCGGTCAGTTCCTCAGCGAGCGTCCTGGCGTTTCGGACGACTTGCCGCTGATAGTGCCTGAATTCCGGCTGGAGAGCCTCCCCAAAGCAAACCGCCTTGGCCGCGATGATATGCATGAGCGGACCGCCCTGGATTCCCGGGAACAACCCCTTGTCCAGGGACGGACCGTGTTTTTCTTCGGAAAGGATCAGCCCTCCTCTGGGGCCTCGAAGCGTTTTGTGAGTCGTCGAAGTGATGAANTCCGCCTGGTTCACGGGCGAAGGATGCAGATCGGTAACCACCAACCCTGCGATGTGCGCAATGTCCGCCATGAAGTAAGCCCCGACTCTGCTCGCAATTTCACGGAACCGGTGAAAGTCGATCACGCGAGGGTAGGCGCTCGCGCCGGCAACGATCATTTTGGGCTTGTGCTTCTTTGCCAGGTCTTCCACCTGGTCATAGTCGATCAGCCGGCTTTTTTCATGGAGCCCGTAAGGAACAACCCTGAAGAACTTACCGGAGAAATTCGCAGGGCTTCCATGGGTCAGGTGCCCCCCATGAGAGAGATCCATGCCCAGGATCGTGTCGCCGGGCTTGAGAAAAGAGAAGTACACCGCCATGTTCGCCTGCGAACCGGAATGGGGCTGGACATTCGCATACTCGGATCTGAAAAGTTTTCTGGCTCTTTCGATCGCCAGCCGCTCCGCAACATCCACATAGTCACAGCCGCCGTAGTATCTCTTCTGGGGATACCCTTCGGCGTACTTGTTGGTCATCACACTGGCCGCTGCTTCCATCACCGCCCGGGAGGCATAGTTCTCGGAGGCAATCAGTACGAGCGTGTTCTTCTCCCGTTCGATCTCCGCCTCAATGGCTCGTGCCACTTCCGGATCCGTGCGCTTCAAGCTCAGTTCCTGCGCAACACCTTCTTCAGCCATCAATGAGATCCAGCCTCTTCTTGTGCCGGCCCCCCTCGAATTCGGTTTTCAGAAACACGTCCAGGATCTCCACGGCAACGCCTGGACCCACGATTCTCCCGCCCATGGCCAGAACGTTTGCGTCATTGTGAAGCCTGCTCATCTTGGCGGAATAGACATCTTGGCACAACGCAGCCCTCACGCCCTTGAACCGGTTCGCCGTGATGGACACCCCTATTCCTGTGCCGCAAATCAGCACCCCGCGGTCGTACTCCCCGCGGCTGACCGCTCCCGCCACCTCTTTCGCGATTCGAGGGTAGTCTGAGGAGTCGCGGCTGAAAACACCTATATCCTTTATCTGGTGCTCACCCGACTGCAGCAGGTGAGCCTTACAGACCTCCTTGAGGTCATAGCCCGCGTGATCTGATCCAATAATGATATTCATAGTTGATGAACGCTCCCGTCAAGAAATCCTTGAGATCAGTGGGAAATATAGTAAAAACCGCTTTTCTCTGTCAATTCTTAATTCTGCCGACAACATAGGTACAAAGGCACAGAGGGAAAGGATTTTTCTTTTTTCTATTCTGTGCCTATGTGCCTTTGCACCTTTGGGCCTTTGTCCCTTTCTTTGGGCCTGCATTATGTCCTTGACTTCAAAAGCTCAGGGATCTAATTGCACGGTGTTCCGCAGGACGTTCNACCATGACCGTGAAAGCAAATTCAAAAGTCATTTTCGCCTTGTCTCTGGTTCACTTCACCGGGGACTTCTATGCCTCTTTCCTCACGCCCTTGCTTCCGCTTTTTGTGGACAAACTGGGACTCACGCTGACCCAGGTCGGCCTTCTTGCGGGCATCAGCCGCTTCCTGGCCTTTGTGGTCCAACCCTCGGCCGGCTACGTCGCAGACCATTATCACACCCGGGTTTTTATTTTGGGTGGCCCGCTTCTGGCCACGGTCTTTATGCCCCTCATCGGGGTGGCTCCCTCCTATTTTGTTTTGCTCCTCTTCGTCTCCATGGGATCCATCGGNGTCTCCATGTTCCATCCCACGGCTGCCGGCATGGTTTCCCAGTATGCCGGGTCCCACTTCGGCCTTTCCATGTCCCTGTTTAACCTGGGAGGAACCCTCTCCTTCGGACTGGGTCCAATCTTCATCGCTTTTTTCGTCCAATCCTGGGGATTGGAGTCCTCTCCGGTGACCATGGTGTTCGGTCTTGTGCTGATGGTTTTTCTCTACAAGATTGTTCCTCTTCCCGCCACAGAAGGCCTGCAGGCCCTGGGTTTCATGGGTTCCATAAAAGAGGCTTTTGGAGCGGTATGGAAGCCCATCTTCATCATCTGGTCAATCATGGCTTTGAGGTCTTTTGTTGGTCAGGTGTTCATGACGTTTCTTCCCATTTANTACAGCCGTGANGGTTTCTCTCTGCTCGCCCTGGGAACCATCGTTTCTATCTTCACCGTCGCGGGGGCGCTGAGCGGCGTGGCTGCAGGTCACATCTCCGACCGGTTCGGGTTCAAGCCCGTCTTTTTCGTGAGCCACGGCCTGGCAACTCCCAGCCTGTACCTTCTTCTCGTTCTCCCGGGGGATTGGGCTTACGTAAGCGCTTTTTTCGCCGGGTTTTTCGTCATGGCTTCCTTGCCCCTGGGTGTGACCATGGCTCAGGAAATTGCACCCAAGGGCAAATCCATGGTTTCGAGCCTCATGATGGGATTAGCGTGGGGAACCGGTGGAATGATGACACCCCTTGCAGGAAAGATGGCCGACCTGTTTTCGATACGACTTGTGCTCGCCGTTCTGGCCGTCATCCCTTTGCTGACCGTCGGCCTCATCGCCATGCTCCCTGAAAGAAGCCCTAGGCGGGGGTGATGGAACGGTGAAACGATCACATTTCGAANCGAAACGANGGATGAGCGGGAGAAAGCATGGAGGTGAGTATTCGAGCGCCGCAGTACTTCTCCAGCATCGCAGCCACCTGGTCCCTTGTCTTTACGGCCCTGGATTCACTCTCCTCGCCCAACCCGTCAATGTTCATGACCATGGCCTGCGTCTCNTCGGTGATGCGGGTTTCATAGCCGTTTCGCCAATTCCACCTGCGGCACATGACCTTTCCCGAATCCGCCACCACGTAGATGACCTCGCCCGGTGTCGGATGTTCTGACGTCTGGGGCGCGTCCAGGGGAACAAAGGTCTCCTGGCCTGAAGCATAGCGCAGTTCAAGACAGGGCCCTGCATGGGCCAGATCATCTCCNCCTACTGGGATCACGTCCGCAATGGAATTGTAGTTCATAACGGCAACGACCTTGTTGATGAAGGCAAGGCGGATGCCTGGTTTTTGAACTCGCTTGATCAGAGAGAAATGAGCGGGAGGAAATTTGTTGGGATTGGACCCGAATCTCCTGTGCGCCTCGCTCCAGACCACTATTCTCGGATCGGCTTTGACGTCGATGGGTTGGCGGCCCGCAGATTCCACCGCCTCATTGAGAAGGGTTTCGAGTTCCTTCGAGCCCCCTTGATTTTGAATCCCCGACGCCACCACGATTCCCCTCCGAAACAGAGGGAAATCCTTAAAGATCCTCTCATCTACCTTCACTTCCATGATCTTGTCTCCCCTTGCCTTTACCCGCAACCCGATTCATTGTTCAACGTTCATTGCCCAATTTTCATTGTTCAATGTTCATTGTTCATTCTTCAATGTTCATTGTTCAATGACCAATGCTCAATGTTCAATGACCAATGCCCTGTTCTTATCACAGCCTGTTCCCCCTCCAAACAAAAAAAGACGGCTCTTGAGGAGCCGTCTCTTGACATCAAGCCTTTGTGGATTCTCTAACTCATCCCCTGTCGATATTTTGAGTAGAGCAAAGAGTTTTCGATGGCCACTGCCGCAGGGCTGCTCAAAGCCGTGAGGAGGTCCAGGTCCTCCTTGCGGAAGCCATGAGGCTTGTTGACGGAATCCACATAAATAACCCCCATGACCTGGGATCTGCTGATCAGAGGCACACACATGATCGATCGAATTCCGCTCACCCTGATGCTTTCGGACAGGTTGATTTCTTTTTCCTCCAGGGTATCGAGCATGGAAACAGGCGTACGATCCTTGAGCACCCGCTCCACAATGGTTCGGCTGTAGGCTGCTTTGCATTCGTCCTTGGTCGATTTAATGATGGAGATCACCTCGGAAGTCTGCCCGGTCTCCTGATCGATCAGGATGATCACCCCCCGATCAATTCGCTTGAGAAGCTCAAGGATGTAGTGAAGAATCCTTTCCATGACCTCTTTCATGTTGAGCGACTGCATCAGCACATTGGAGACCTTGTAGATGAGGTCCATGTTCTTCTTGGCGGTCAATGGCCTGTCCTTTACCTCGCTCTTTCCCTCTTCATCGAGCTCTTTGAAAAGATCTATGGAATCCAGGACCGCAAGCACATCGTCAGGATAGGCCTTTCCTACGGACAGGAATGCCTTGCCTGCTGCGATAGGCATTCCTTCTCTCACCTCATATTCCTTTCCACCGGCGATACGCATGCCATCGATAAAGGTCCCGTTCTTGCTGCCCAAGTCCGTGACGTAGTACTTCTCGCCTCGCTTGACAAGCTTCAAATGTTTCCGGGAAACAGATTTGTCATTGATGTGGATCTCGTTATCAGGTGCCCGCCCGACAAAAATCTCCTCTTCATCCACTTCAAAGGTCCGGCCCTTCTCAGGTCCGTTCATGATATAGATTTTGGACATCTCCCGCGCTCCTCGTTCAAGAAGGCCAAACGAGATTTCGTATAAATTAACTAATTGTGGCTATTTTATAACAAAAATAGACTGAACGTCAATGTCTTTTACAGAATCATTCTTTCATGAAAACAGCGATCAGGCTGAGGGTCAGTCCCGTTCCGAACACGATGCTTCCCCACAGAAACAAGTTGAAGGGCAGGTATCTCTTTTTGATCGCCTCTTCCAGTCCGCCTAGTTGCCAGATTTCCTTTGGAAAATTGAGGAAAGACACTTCAAGGCTCAAATGACTGACCCATCGACTCCCTGCCGGCTGAACAGACCCATCGAATTCCGATTCGATCGTTTTGATCTGGGTTATCTCCAGCCCAGGATCTCTCCCCATGAGCATTTTTAGCGTATCGGAGATCTCAGGGAAACCTTGATCCCCTTTTCTGAGGGTGGCGTTTTTCTGCCGCAGCACGTCACAGGCTATCTTCGCATCGTGGAACTCAGGTGTGATGATTTTGTAGACCAAGGGAAAGTGGTCCGCGCTGACTGCCGTCCAAGCCAAAGCGCAGGTAATCACCCCGATCACTCCGAGCCAGTACCTATCCTTCACTGTGAAATACCGTCAGTCCTTTCCGACCTCACTTCGCCCGGAATGAAGCTGCGTGTTCTCGATGGCCATGGCCACGGGGTTGCTCACAGCGGTCAAAAGATGCAAGTCCTCACCCCGAAATCCATAAGGTTTCGTAATAGAGTCTACGTAAAGGGCGCCCATCAGTTTAGAGCGGTTCATCAGGGGAACACACATGACCGACTTGATGTTGAGGAGCTTGAGCGTGTCGGGTACGTCCTCCTGCTCCTCGGTATCTGCATCTGAAATCATGAACCCTTCTTTGAGCTGTATCACGTGCTCCAGGACCTCTGTGCTGAAGCGCTGATCTTCCACGCCTTCTCTCATCCGATAGATCACTTCCTTGACTTTTAACTGATCAGGGTCAAGGAGAATAATCGCAGCCCTGTCGATCCTGACCAGAAGGTCAAAAACGGAGTCCAGAATCTGCTTCAGGGTGTCGCGAATGTTTGTTGACCGGGTCAGGAGTTCAGACACCCTGATCATGAGATCCATGTTCCTTTGAGCCGTCATCGGACGATCCTCAGCCAGTCCCTCTGTTTCCTCCGGCTTGAGGCTTGAAACATCAATGGACCCGAGAAAATCCTGGATTTCGTCNGCGCACCCCTCTCCGAAACAGAGGACCGTCATTCCTATCACCACAGGAACTCCTTCCGGGAGCTCGACCTCTCGGCCCGGAGGGATCGGTTCTCCATTCACGAAAGTCCCGTTGCGGCTGTTCAAATCTTTGATGAAGATTCTTTNNCCCTTTCTTGTGATCTTCAAATGCTTGCGTGAAACAAAATGATCCTTGATCGGAAGGCCGCAGTCCGCCGCCCGGCCCACGAGGAGGGGGTCTCCGCTGAATTCAAGAGTTTGTCTCTTGTCATGCCCGTCAATGATGTAAAGAGTCGTCATGTTTCCATCATCTCTTGAGGAGAAATTTCTTTCCTTGCCGGATGGGGCTCATCGCGCAAGGGTCTGCTGTCTTTTTGGGTCACCACGGGCAAATGGACAAAAAAAGAGGCACCCCCTCCGTCATTGTTCTCAGCCCAGATTCGGCCCCCGTGGTCCTTGACAATTCCATACGACAGGAAGAGACCCAGTCCTGTTCCTTCGTCTCGCTTCTTCGTTGTAAAAAAGGGATCAAATATTCTGTTCATATTCTGGATGTCAATCCCTGGTCCTGTATCAGAGACGATGACTTGCACGTGATCCCCTGAAGAGGGTCTCATCGTGGTCACTGTTACAATCCTTCTCTCACTTGCTGAAATTGCCTCCCGAGCGTTGGAAATGATGTTGAAAAAAACCCGTTCGATCCGGCTCTTCGCAAAAAACATGAGAGGCAATGCCGAGTCATACTTCTCCTGAACCTGGATGTTCTCTTCCTTGAACTGAGGGGCGAACAGAGTCAACACATGACGAACCACCTCATTGAGGTTATTGAGCGCTGGCTCTTCTTTGGGNGCCCTGGAAAATTGACTCAGGCTGTCGAGGATTTTGGCAATTCGTTTCACCTGATGTTCGCAAACGACCAGAGCGTCTCCGTCCTTTTCATTGAGCCCCTCGCTCAACTTCAACATTTGAAGTCTCATGGAGATGATATTCAGGGGGTTGAGGATCTCGTGACCAACTCCAGCCATCAGCCGGCCGATGGCTGCAAGNTTTTCCGACTGGAGAAGTATATCCCGCGTTTCCTGCAATTCGCGACATGTTTTTCCCAGTTGTTCCTCAGCCCTTCGGCTTTCGGAAATATCCCTGGCGACCCCGTAGGTGCCTAGAAATCTTTTGTCCTGGTTCGACTGCGCTTCATCGTAAATGCCGAACGCATGGACCTCGAAAACAGGCTCCTTTCTCTCCCGATCCTTTGACTTTGGGACAAGACAAACCTCGAACCGTCTTGTTGCACGTTTTCCGGTGCGGCGCTCATTGAAGCGGCCTTCTGTTCGATTCCCATCCTCCGGTCTCATGATGCTCTGGAAGTGTCTTCCCAGCAACTCCTGCGGAGAATATCCCAGCAGGCTTTTAAGTGCCCCGCCCACAAAGGTGAAACGGCCCTCAGGGTCAAGGCAGTAAATGATGTCAGGCGAGTTCTCCACGACGTTCATGTACTTCTTTTCCGAAGCCTCCAGCGCTTCTTCGGCTTTTTTCCGCTCCGTAACGTCGCGGGCCACACCTCTAAAGCCAGCGGGTTCTCCTTTGCCGTCTCGTATCAGCGATGTGGACAGCTCAAGGACTTTCCGGTCGCCGTTTGCCGTGGCGATCTCGTAGTCCGTAATTCTTGATGGTCTCCCGGTCGTGTAGATTTCGTGGAAAACGCGAAACATCCTCTCCGCACTCTGCGGTGTCGTGTATTTCCGATAGTCTATACCGAGCAACGTCTCGCGCGGATAGCCCAAACTCCGGCAAACGGCCTCATTGAAAAACGTGAGTCTCCCACGGAGGTCTGTCTCGAAGTAGCCCTCCTGGATGGTCTCGAGAATGGTNCGATAGCGCTCCTCGCTCTCTCTCAACGCCTTCTCCGTCCGAACTCGTTCCTGGATCTCTCTCTTGAGTTCCGCGTTTAGCGTTTCGAGGGTCTTTGAATCTTCAGATACCAGCGTTGACTGCTTTTTTGTTTTCCCCATCACGCGGCACCGACTCTTTTGAAAAGGTGTTCACCGGACACGTCGAAGGAAAAAGAAATTGAGTCAAATTGAGAAACAGTATATTACGCTTTGTTTGAAATGGCAAGTCCCGGATGCGTTGCCTCAAAGATTCGTCGTAGGAGGACCCATTCGCGGGCACTTAAGGCGTTATGGTACCGCCCGGCCCTGAAAGGGTATAGGTAGTGTTTCCTGCAGAATGGTAGGCAGTCATGAGGTAACTCTCATTGGTCGCAGAGGAAACGCCCACACTGACGCCTTGGCTGATGGAAAGATTGTAGGGGATTGTGGTCAGGGCGCTGATATTGTTCGTGTATTGCCGGTTGTCTACGTAATAAGCTTCCTGAGCAATGGCAGTATTCTTGAGGTCTGAAACAGCAGATGTATTGTATGATTTGGTTCGATAGACGCTCAACTGGGGAATGGCAATCGCCGCAAGGATCGCGATGATGGCGACGACGATCATGATCTCGATGAGGGTGAACCCCTCGTCTCTTTTGCTGATCAGCGTTTGGGTCAGGATTCCTCGTGTCCTCCTTACCGGGAGTTGTTCAACATCCAAAGGGCGCACCTCCTGCGCCCTCTCTTAACCTCCGATTAGTCCCGTTAAGCTCTGAAAGAAGTTAACTTGTTGTAAAGAGTATCAAATCGGCCGGCGATTGTCAACCTTTCAACTTGCTTCCATTTTGGCCGACTGGGTCTCCTTGACCATTCCTGTTTTCTTTCCTATACTTCCACAACTTTCAAGAACTCTCACAAGAACAACTTCTAGTTCCTATGAAAGGAGCCCCCATGGAAAGTCTAAAACGGAAACAAGAAAGGGCGAATCTCATTTTCGACATTCTTGACCCTCTTTACACGTACGAAAAGACGGCGCTCACCTACCGAAGTGCTTTTCAGCTCCTCATTGCAACCATTCTCTCGGCTCAGTGCACGGACAAGCAAGTGAATGAGGTCACGAAAAGCTTGTTCAAGAAGTACAAGCAGCCGGAAGACTTTATTATGGTGCCCATCACGGAGCTTGAACAGGATATCAGGCCCACGGGCTTTTACAGGAACAAGGCCAAATCCATCAAAGGTTGCAGCCAGGGGCTGGTCGATCTGTACGGAGGGAAAGTGCCCTCGACCATGGACGAACTTCTGAAACTTCCCGGTGTGGGGAGAAAGACGGCAAACTGCGTGCTTGGCGCTGTGTTTGACGTTCCTGGTGTCGTCGTGGACACCCACGTCAAAAGGCTGTCCCTGCGACTCGGTCTGACGAATCAGGAGGATCCAGACAAGATCGAAAAGGATGTTGAGAGCCTGCTCCCCAAGGAGAGATGGCGCCGTTTCTCCGACATCCTCATTTATCATGGAAGGGAAGTGTGCAAGGCCAGGAAACCGGAGCATGAGCGCTGTGCGGTCTTCAATCTGTGCCCGTCGAATGCGATCTGAAGGATCGCCGTTGGAGGACCGCCCTGCCATTCCTGCCTCCCCCCTCAAGCGAAGCGCTCCTCGAACGAAGTGCTCCTCTATCTCTTCCCGCCTCACATTTCAAATTCCGCCACGAGAAAGGTGTGATCGGACGGCTTCTCCGCCGTCCTAGCCTCCTGGTCGATCCAAACGCTCTTGCACTTCTGGGTAAGAGGCTGAGTCGCAAAGATATAGTCAATGCGCCAGCCCATCTTTCTCTTCAAGGCATTGGGAATGCGGTAATCCCAGAACGTGTAAAGACCTGCTTCCGCCCGGTGCTTGCGGAGGACATCCACGAGCCCCCAGGACAGGTAATCCCGTAAGATCGCCTGCTCGTCAGGGTGAAACCCGACTTCGCCCCGAAGCGCCTCCGGATCATACACATCCCTCGGTTCCAAAGCGACATTGAAATCCCCGGCCACGAGCAAAGGGACCTCAGGGCTGTAGTGCTCACCGAGGTGAGACAGAAGATCTTTCAGCCAGCGAAGCTTGTACGCGAACTTCTCTGTTCCCGGAGCAACCCCCTGAGGCACATACACGTTGACCACAGGAATTTGGCGTATCGTCGCGCTGATGAAACGGGCTTCTTCCTCCATGCCTTCGTAAAGGCCGGTGCGGATTTCATCAGCTGCATGTCTTGTGATCACGGCGACGCCGTTGTAGGATTTCTGCCCCCGGTACAGCGCCGTGTACCCCAGGGATTCGAAAGCCGCAAAGGGGAAATCCTTCTCCTGCACTTTGCACTCCTGGAGACACAGGACATCCGGTTTCTGTTTCTTCGTCCATTCCAGGACCGCCGATAACCTTGCCCGGATGGAGTTCGCGTTAAAGGTGGCCAGCGTGAATCTTCCCATGACCGCACCTCCTTTAATCAAAATAGAGCACATTCTCTTCCATGATTCAAGCGGAACTCTTTGGATGAAGAGAGTGCTTGACAAAATCCATGCAAGCGCTTAATTATTCTTACAATTAAGCGCTATGGTTCGTTTAACTCCGGTGGAATTGAAATAGCAGAAAACCCTGGTAGATGGAGTACCCGACGTCGTGGGTGTGGCTATCAGGGTTTTTAATTTAAGGAAAGCATTTGAAAACAGACGTTCTCATCATTGGCGGCGGCATTGTTGGCGCATCTCTCGCTTACGAGCTTGCCAAATACCAGCTGGATATTGTCCTTCTCGAAAAAGAGGCTGAGTTGAGCTTTGGGGTCTCCAAAGCCAACAGCGGTATTGTTCACACAGGTTTTCAGAGTGACCCCGGTGCTCTCAAAACGTGCCTTGCCGTTAGGGGAAACGTTCTCTACAAGGAACTCGCAAAGATCCTCGACTTCCCGCTCGTTCCCGTAGGCGAGCTGGTAGTCGCCTTTCCCGGCGAACTCGAAGGACTGAAGCGAATGAAAGAAACAGGGGAGCAACTCGGGATTCCGGGGCTCGAGATCGTGGACAGAAACTGGCTTGACGAGAATGAACCCAATTTATCCAGAGAGATCCAGTTCGCCCTCCTAGGGCCCTCTGCCGACGTCATCAACCCTTATGAGACCGTCTATGCAATGGCAGAACAGGCCGGAGCCAACGGCGCCCGGATTTATTGCGACCACGAAGTCACCGGCCTACGGCCCAGCGACGGAGTCTGGCAGGTGCAGACTCAAAAGGGATTTTTCACTTCCCGTTACGTGATCAATGCTGCAGGCCTTTACTCAGACAAGATCGCCATGATGGCGGGCATGGAGGTCCCTCGCATTCTTCCGTGGAAGGGAGAGGAATACCTCCTCGACCGGCACGCGAAGTGGCTCACCAAAAGAGTGATCTTTCCCTTGCCTCGAAAAGAGACCAAAGGCGTTCTGGTGATCCCTACCGTTGACGGCAACACCATGATCGGCCCCACGGCAGAAGCGGTTCCGGATTGCGAAGAGCACTCCACCAGCCGGTCCGGCAAATTGGCTGTCCTGTCGAACGTGAGGAATCTCATCCCGGCCCTCAAGGAGGAACAGATCATCGCCTCCTTTGCCGGAGTGAGACCGACCACAAAAGAAGGCGACTTTCACATCCGGGAGGATCGAGAAGGGTTCATCAACCTTGTCGGGATCCAGTCTCCAGGCCTCACTGCAGCGCCTGCTATTGCTGAAGAGGTGGCCAAAATGCTGGGCCAAGGCACGGATCTCATCCCCAGGAAGGGCTACATCGCCAGAAGAACGGCGATTCCGCGATTCCGTCTCTTGAGCAACAAAGAACGAAATGACCTCATCAAGAAAGATCCGGAATTCGGCGAAATCGTCTGCCGCTGCGAGCTCGTGACCAAAGCGGAGGTCAAGGAAGCCATCCGCCGCGGAGCCCGGACTCTGGACGGGATCAAGTTCAGGACCAGAACCCAGATGGGACGGTGCCACGGTTCTTTCTGCACCATGAAGATCATGTCGATCATGGCCGAGGAACTCCAAATCCCCTATGAAGCCATCACCAAGAGGGGCAAAGGAACGGAGTTGATCAAAGGGTAAGAGATTGGAGTGATGGAGTACTGGAGTGTTGGAGTAATGGAACGATCAAAGAGTGCAGTGATGGAGTGCTGGGTCAATGGGTAAAGAGATGTTTGATGGCTCCCTAAAGAGTTGGAAAAGACCTATTCCGTCATTCCGGCGAAAGCCGGAATCCAGTGTCTTCACCGCGTTACGAATTCCTTGGACCGCGGTTTTCACCGGGGTGACGACCTGTTACGAAACTATCAGGGGTTTGGATTGTTGCATCCTGGGTTGTTCGGGGTTGATTTTCCACAATACTCCAGTACTCCACTACTCCACTACTCCAATTTTCCGGTACTCCAATACTCCAACACTCCATTCAGGTTTTCTATGTTGAACTATAACCATTACGATGTTGTGATCATTGGAGGCGGACCAGCAGGCATGGCTGTTGCTGTGGGTGCATCCGGCGCCGGCCTCAAGAGGATTCTGCTCCTGGAGCGGCATCCACGGCTCGGAGGCATTCTCAACCAGTGCATCCATGTGGGATTCGGGCTGAGGTATTTCAAAGAGGAGTTGACGGGAACGGAGTACGCTAGCCGTTACAACAAGCTCTTTCAGCAGGCCGGCGTGGAAGTGAAGACCAGCAGCTTTGTGCACAAGATTTCAGGTCATAAAGAAGTGACCTTTGTTTGCCCTCAAGGAGAGTTCCTGGTTTCTGCGGATCACATCGTCCTCGCCACGGGGTGCCGGGAAAGAACTCGTGAGATGCTCACCATTCCCGGGACCCGACCTGCAGGCATTTTCACGGCAGGCCTCGCACAGGAAATGGTCAACATCCATGGGATCATTCCAGGGAAGAACGTGGTGGTCATCGGGTCCGGCGACATCGGCCTGATCATGGCAAGACGGATGACCCTGGAGGGCGCAAAGGTCCTTGCGGTACTTGAAATCCTGGACCATCTGTCAGGCCTTGTGAGAAACAAGATCCAGTGCCTCGATGATTTCGGTATTCCCCTTTACCTTGGGCACGAAACCCTGAAAATCATGGGCGAGGACAGAGTGGAAGGGATCCGATACCGGGACAATACGACGGGCAAAGAAAATGAGATGGCCTGTGACACCCTGCTCTTCTCCGTAGGTCTCATCCCTGAAAGAGATCTTCTCATCGATGCGGGAGTCGAGACTGGAGAAGGGATTCACGTTGCGGGAAATGCGGACTATGTGCATGACCTGGTCGACTGGGTCACCAAAGACGGAGAAAAGCTGGGACGATCGCTAGCAGGCGGCGCCGCCGAAGGCGGGTAAACATCAGGGCGAACGGATAACATGTTTCGTGACTGTATGTTTTTCCGTTCATGGAGAGGTATCGAACTATGAACGGGCACCCGGCCAGACTCAGTGCCATTTTATCTACCCATTGGCCGGACAGCCTCTCAGGAGTGATTTAGCGAAAGCGCCAAGACCGATACAGGACCTTTATCTATGGAAAAACCCGTTGAGAAAAAAACGAAGCGCAAGAAAGAACCAAAGCCGCTGAATAAAGACAAGGCCAGGCGATACACCTGCATCGTCTGCCCGGCGTGCTGCGACCTGGAAACCGATGGGGTGGAAGTCAATGGCGCACGATGCCCAAAGGGTGAGGCCTTTGCTAAACAGGAGATGATCGCTCCTTTGAGGGTCATCACTACCACCGTCCGATGCGAGACCTCCAAGGGCGTGAAGATGCTCCCGGTCAAGACAGCCTGCCCCGTGCCTCTTGCTCTCATTCCCGAGGTCATGAAACAAGTGAAGGCGCTCCGTCTTTCCGAAATCCCTGCCATCGGTACACCGCTGAAAACAGGATCTTCCTCCGAATCGGTGGAATGGGTGGTGACAGGAGAATTAGACTAGAACAAAGCAAATGTCGAACAAAGACTCGTGAGAAACTTTTCCTGGCTGTCACTCCCGCGAAGGCGGGAGTCCAGAAAAACTATGAAAGACTAGATTTGCGCTCCCCGACTACTCCCTTCGGGGACAGGCTTCGCGGGAATGACAACAAAGCGGGCTCTCGGACTTCTTACGAATTCACCAACAAAGAATTTTGAATGATGAAACCGATCCAACAATTCCCTGCAGATGTAGCCAAAACCCTTTTGGGCCTCTTCTTCGACATTGACGACACCTTCACCACTCACGGCAAAATTGGCCCCCTGCCCTTTCAGGCCATTTGGTCTCTCAAAGAAGCGGGATTGAAGGTCCTCCCTATTACAGGGCGGCCTGCCGGCTGGTGCGATCACATCGCACGCATGTGGCCGGTGGACGGGGTGGTAGGTGAGAATGGCGCTTTGTATTTCTGGTACGACCAGCAGGAGAAAAAGGTCAAGAAGCGATTCATGGACTCTGATCCGGTGCGAGAGGAGAATCGTCGTCGCCTGAGTCTAGTGAAAGAAGAGATCCTGCGTTCCGTTCCGGGCACAGCCCTCGCCAGCGATCAGCGATACAGAGAAACAGACCTTGCCATTGATTGCTTTGAAGACGTGAAGCCTTTACCCTGGGAAGAAGTGGAAAAAATCTGTGCGATCTTCAAGAAACATGGCGCCACCTGCAAGGTGTCATCGGTCCATGTCAACGGCTGGTTCGGGGACTACAACAAGGTCGGGATGACAAAACTCTTTGTGCAGGAACAATGGAGCTTAAAGTTGGATGACCACAAGGACCGCTTCATCTTCTGCGGGGATTCCCTCAATGACGAACCCATGTTCGAGTATTTCCCTCATGCCGCGGGCGTGAAGAACATCCTTAACTTCGCCGAACGCATGAAGCATCTCCCCGCCTTTGTCGCGACCCAGGAAGGAGGCGAAGGCTTCGCNGANATTGTCCAAACCATCCTGACTCTACGAACCCCGAAATAGCCCGTGAATTCCTCTTATCCCCTTTCCCCAAGAGGAGTCACCCCTCCCTCACGCAACATCCATGACCTGTAATGCCACGTCGCAGCGCCTCTTGATCGTCATTCCGGACGAGGCCGCCACCCGACGGACGCGATCCGGAATCCAGACAAGCCGGTTAGCGCGGTCGTGACCATCGTCATTCATGTCGTTTTGGCCGTTTGGTCGCTCATGGGCCTCCTTGAGTGGTTTCACATGCCCACAGCCTGGCCTCCAATAAGCAACCCACACCTGCCCCGACAGATGCTCCTGGCCCAATGGATGGCTGTCGTGTTTGCGGCAAATATTTTCCTGATCGGCTATTTCATGAGGTGGCGCCGAACGCCAGCGGCGATTGGAGCGTGTTATCTGGTAATGGCGGGCCTCTGTGCCGTTCAGAATGTCGTGTTCCTTGGACAATACTGGAACATGGCACTTGAGTACGCAGCCTACATAACGATCCTGACGATCATTCTCCGAACGGGTTTCTTCCGACAGCGGTTTGCTTGAGATATCGCGACCCAATCGGGTAAAGGGGAGCTTTGAGCTCCCCCTCCCCACACCACCCTGCATGCGGGTCCCCTCCAGAGGCGGGCAAGCGCACAGGGCGGTTCACAGAGCCTATCCCGCCCGAGG
>JGI20214J51650_10001079_pt1 | contig 17243 bp, 12 predicted proteins | sample WetSurMetagenome_FD_51650 | JGI IMG/M metagenome (IMG submission 51650) | reverse complement strand
CGGATAGTTGGCAAAAAGTGGGGATGTAGCTCAGTTGGGAGAGCGCCGCGTTCGCAATGCGGAGGCCAGGGGTTCGAACCCCCTCATCTCCACCATTTTTTTCCTGCCATGCCATACAGAAAGGCCGGGAGTTTGCTCCGGCCTTTCGTGTTTGTATCCGAAATCCTTATCGTATGCCGAAGGCGCCCTGTCTGGGTCACCGGTCCAAGAACCTTCAGCGGATTGTTGAGGCATTCCCACCCTGCTCATCCTTACTCATCGATATACGGTTTTCCGGTCTCTTCGTCGCCGTTCTTAAGAAGTCCCTTCCTTTCCTGTCCGATGCACTGTCATAAGACGGACTGGTGCCTACTTGGCACAGCCCTGTGAAAGATACTGATTTTGAAGTCATAAATGTGTTGGCATGCCATTTCGGCACAGTTAACGGTTCGATGCATGGCCGTTCTTTCGCAGGTCAAGTAGGTAATAACTATTTAATATTATTAAACTATATTAGATTCAACTCCCTGTTATCATTCATGGCATGTCTCATGCCTTTATGAAGGGCGAAGACAATCAGCATTTGTTGGATCACGTGCCGGGAAGGGAGGTGAATCATGACGGAGAGAGAAAGACCCGCAGAAAAAATACAGGAGATATCGCTCCGAGGCGTTGCAATCTATCCCCACCTCCAAGGCATCATCGGTGAGAAGTATTGCTCGGCTAACCGGATCGTCGTGCTGGAGGACACGCCCTGTGAAATCAAAGTGGCCGTTCCGGAGCGATCTTTACCCTGCATCGAAGAAATCCGTAAAGTGCTGCCCCGTCAGAAAAGGATCGGTCTCTACCTGTGCGATCAGATGGAAATCGAGTGGGTCTTTGTGAGGGGATACGATCTGTATGACCTCAATTATTCGAACTGACGTGCAACAGGGTTATTGGAAAGGAGAATTACCTTGGCGAATGAACACACCCGCGCAGCGATCAGGATGGATGCCCCTGGGTGCGCCATGAGCGAAATCGTCATCCTCGGGGCCCTTTCCATGCAGAATGTGATGATGTCCCATGTCATGCGACACCGATTCGGCGTGGACTGTCGGATCCTTGCCACCGAGGCCGGGGCTCTGGCCGGGCACATTGGGGGTCTCCGCTTCGCCCTGCTCCTCATCGATTGTGGGACACAGGCAGTGGAGCGATGCCTGCAGGACCTGCCGGCAATGGTCGCCCCGGAGGGATGCATCCTTGCGCTTTACAACGTCAGGCAGGATTCTGCGCATGCGCGGTGGGCAGCCGACAGGGGCATCTGCGACGTGTTTCTCAGAACGGAGAGCATTGACAAAATTATGGACGGCGTTCGTCGCTGTCTGGATTGAAGGTTCCCGGAGTCGTCTTACTTGTCAATTCTCAAAGCTCGGCAAGTCTTGATTCGAAACCTCCCGGCTCCACACGCCCGTTTTCCCCGGGTGCATTCCTGTGAGAGGGATTCTTCCCTCGCTCTCATTGAGCAGGCAGGGACTGCCGAGCCCGACGCGGTTGGGAATTTTCCCCATAAGGTGCCAACCGGTTTGACTTTTGCATGATAAGCATCCTACTGCCGAATTCTTCTACGGGTACGGACAGAAACGATGCTCCCGCCAAGCTATGAGAAGATATCGAAGAAAGCCTTGATCGCCAGATTGATCGAGGCTGAAAGACAGCTGCGCACAGTTGCTGCGGAAAAGGGGACCGTCAACGCCCCTGCAGAGATATGGCGCCCCGGGAAACAATCGAGGTTGGAAAAATACCCTGATCCGACATCGGTCCCGAAAAAAGCGAAAAGAGCCGGGTCCGCCCGTCCCGCCAGCAACAACATCAAGTCCGCGTCGGAAAGCGATTACACGATTGTCGACAGTGACGGCTGCATCCGAAGACTCTACAAGGTAGTGAAGGATATCCGGGACGATGCAGGCCAGCCCGTGTTTTCCGAGGGAGCGCTGTACGAGATCAACTCGAAGTCCCGCACTGACTCCGACGTCAAGCAGCCGGGCGTCCCGGGAGAATCGGACCATACGGAGCTTATCTGTCGGTTTCGACCCAACGGCACGCTGACCTATGTCAACGAAGCCTATTGCCGCTATTTCGGCGTTGAGAAGGAGGAACTGGGCGGCCGCAACGTTTTATTGTCCATTTCCGAGGCTGACCGTAAAGAGGTCTATTCCCGCCTGAAAAGTCTCCGGCCGGAGCACCCTGTCGATACATTCGAATATCGCGTCGTGACCGTCCTCGGCGACATCCTCTGGAATCAGTGGACCTACCGCGCCCTCTTCGACGACAGCGGAAACATCCTGGAATACAAGTCTGTGGGTCGAGACATCACGTTCCGGAAGTACACACAGGATGTCCTCGAAAAACGAGCCGCTATCCTGGAGGCCGTGACGTTTGCCGCCGAGGGGTTTCTGAAAAGCTCCTCCTGGAGGGACCGGATCGAGAAGATCCTCGAGCGCTTCGGTGCCGCCATGAACGCCTCCCACGTTTTTCTCTGCGAGAATCGCATCGGGGAGAATGGCGACATCGCCGTCATCCGCAACTATGAGTGGCTCTCCCCGCTGATCAAAGGTGCCGGGCACCGGAAGAAATTCCTTCGAAATTCCAAGCTGGCCGTCCGCTTTTCCCGATGGGTCTACGAAAAAAGCAATGGACGGCCGATTGCCGGAACGATCGGGCAGTTCCCCGTCCAGGACATGGGGGAGCTTGCCCTCAACAAAAAAATGTCTATCGCCGTCATGCCCGTCCTGATAGGCGAGCGCTGGTGGGGTTTCATCGGGTTTGCAGACTACTCGGGCGATATTCAATGGACCGAGGAGGAGATCGCTCCCCTCGGGGCTGCGTCCGAGATCCTCGGCACAGCCATCGAAAGGGAAGAAAAGGAAAGAGCCCTGGCGCAGACCCACGCAACCATCCGCGAGCAGGAGCGGTTTCTGGCCGGTGTCTTCGATGCCATCCAGGATGGCATCATGGTCGCGACGCCGGACATGACGATCCTGCGCGTCAACAAGACGATAGAGAAACGGTTTCCTCACTCTCCAACCCTTCAGGGCAGAAAGTGTTACGAAGCCTATTACGGCCTGAATAGTCCCTGCCGCGGCTGTGCGAGCCAAAAGACCCTCAAGACGGGGAAGTCCGCCTCCATGACCCGCTCCATCGTGGGCCCCGACGGGGAATTCAAGGCGTGGGTCGAGGTTTTCAGCTACCCCTGGATTGACGATAAAACCGGACAACTCAAGGGCGTGATCGAGTACTCCAGGGACGTCACGAAACGAAAGAATGCGGAAGAGGCCAGGGAGCAGAGTGAAAAGCTGCTGAGGCAGTATATCGATTCCTCGAAGGACCTCATCTTTCTCAAGGACGATGGCCTCCGCTATCTCTTCGTGAACAGGGCATGCCTCAACTTCGGCCACGCCAAAGAGGAGGACGTCGTGGGCAAGACGGATTTCGAGCTTTTCCCCGACGATCTCGCCAAGGAATATAGAAAAGGTGACCTTGCAGCACTAAGGAAAAAGAAGGGACAGGAGGTCCACGACCTTGTTGTCAATGATCGTTTTCTCGAGGTCACCAAGTTTCCGGTCGATCTGGGTGGCGGCATCGGTGTCGGCGGCATCATTCGTGACGTGACGGAGCGCAAACGGGCGGAGAAGTCCCTTCTGATCAGTGAAGCACGTTACCGCGAGCTCGCCGACACGATTCCCGTCGGTGTCTACGAGGCAAATTTTGAAGGGAATTTCTCCTATGTGAACAAGACAGCCCGGGAGATGTTCGGTTACGGGGCGGACGAAATATCGCTGACAGGGGAGGTCAATTTCCTCGAGATCATTGCTCCCGAAGAGCGAGGGATGGCCATAGAGAATGCCAGGCGGGTCCGGCAGGAAGGGGCCCTTGTATGTCAGGAATATACGTTTGCAAGAAAAGACGGGAGGCGATTCACAGGCCTGGTCACATCGCGGCCCCTGATCAGAGACGGCCGGGTGATGGGATCAACGGGAGTCTGCACAGACATCAGCGCCCTCAAGGAGGCGCAGACCGCTCTTCGGAAAAACGAAGCCATGCTACAAAGCATCCTTCAGGCGGCCCCGATCGGCATTGCCTTCGGCGAGGGGAGAACCCTCAAATGGACCAACGAATGCTTCCAGCGCATAAGCGGCTTTGACAAGAGGGAACTGGAAGGCAGCACCTCCCGAGTCCTCTACGACAACGACAAAGAATTCCTGCGTGTGGGGGAGGCATTCTACAAAGGTATTGCACAAGACGGGATCGGGATGACCCGGACGCAGTGGACTTGCAAGGACGGCTCAAAGATCGACGTCTTGCTCAGCATGTCGCCCATCTTTCCCGAAGATGCGACAAAGGGCGTTGTCGTCACGGCCCTCGATGTCACCGAGCAAAAGAAGGCTGATGAAGCCCTCCGGGCAAGCGAGATGCGATACCGCGAGCTTGCCGATAACATGCCGGCAGGAATCTACGAGGCGACGCTGGACGGCAGGGTTATCTATGCGAACAAGACGGCACTGGAGATGTTCGGCTATAGCGCCGACGAGGTCGAAAAAGGCGTTGAGTTTGCGAAGGTCATTGCTCCCGAGGCGAGGGAAGCTCTCGTCCGTCACGTCCGGATGATTCGCGACGGAGCAGCATGCGATTATGAATATATCATGCTGCGGAGGGATGGGAGCAGATTTTACGGCCTGAACATGGCCCGACCGATCATAAAGGACGGCCGGGTCGTCGGTTCCTCGGGCATCATCACGGATGTCAGCGAACTCAAGCGGGTCCAGGAGGCCCTGCGGAAAAACGAGGCCCTGCTGGGAAGCATCCTGCAGGCGGCCCCCATCGGCGTGGGGATGGTCCATGACCGCGTCATAGCCTGGGTGAATGAGGGCATGACCGAGTTGACGGGGTATGGCGGTGATGAACTCAGGGGAAAGAGCGTCCGCATCGTTTATCTCGATGACGGAGAGTACGAACGGGCCGGGCGGGAGAAGTACGCCCAGATCGCCGCCAGGGGCAAAGGGGCTGTCGAGGCGCGCTGGAGGCGGAAGGACGGCACCTTGATCGACGTGTGCCTGAGCTCCGCCCCCATCGACCCGGCCAATCTTGCATCGGGGGTTGTCTTCACGGCCCTGGACATCACGGCCCAGAAAAAAGCAGCACGGATTCTTCTGTTCGCCAAGGAGGATCTCGAGAAACAGGTTGCCGAACAGATGCGGGAGCTCGATGTNGCCAACATGCTGCTGAAAATCGAACTCGAGGAGCATCGAAAGACGGAAGAGGCGCTNGTCAACAACGAGCATCTCTACCGGGCCATCGTAGAGGATCAGACGGAGCTGATCTGCCGTTTTCTTCCCGACGGGGCTCTTTCTTTCGTCAATGAGGCTTTCTGCCGCTATTTCGAAAAGAGCAGGGACGAGGTCCTCGGGACGCGTTTCTTTCCCTCGATACCAAGAGAGGACCGGCGCAGGATATGGACCGCCTACAGCTCTCTGACTCCGCAACATTCTGTATATCACCTGGAGTTCCGCATCGAGATGCCCGACGGCGTCCGCTGGGTGCACTGGACCAACCGGGCCATCTATGACGAGTCTGGGACCCTCATCGAACACCAGGGCGTGGCCCGGGACATCACGGAGCGCATCCAATCGGAGCAGCAGATCCGGGAGAGCCGCAACATGCTCCGATCCGTTTTCGACGGCATCTCCGATCCGCTGATCATGGTACGCAAGGACATGACGGCAATCATGCTCAACCGGGCAGCCCTGCATTTCTTCGGCGCTCTGCTGTACCGGGACCTGATCGGGACCTCCTGTCGCGAGTCCTTCCAGGGACGTTACGGCCTGGAGGCAACCGATCTCATTCAGGCCGTCATCGCCGAACAGGAGCCGGCCCGCTACGAGCTGGCAACGAGAGGGGATACCGCCCGGTACGAGGAGGTGTTCGTCTACCCGGTTCACGCCGGTGGCGAAAATCACCGCATGGCCATCATCCGGATCACCGACCGGACCCGGCAGCGGTTGATGGAACGGGAGCTGATCCAGAGCGAAAAACTCGCCTCGCTGGGGCTTCTCATTTCCGGGATCGTCCACGAGATCAACAACCCGAACAACTTCATCAGCTTCAACATGCCGATCCTCCGTGATTACCTCCAGGAGATCCTGCCGGTCCTCGACGAGCATGCTGCCAGGGAACCCCATTTTGAGGTTCAGGGCATGCCGTACGCGGAATTCCGCACAGACGTGATGAAGCTGCTGGAGAACATTGAACACGGCTCCACACGGATCAACACGACCGTCGCCAAGCTGAAGGAATTCTCTCGAAAGAAGGACGAGAAGGGGACCCGGCCCATTCTGCCCACCGGTGTCGTGGAAAGGGCCGTCGCCATCTGCCACACACAGATCCGCAAGACGGTGAAAACCTTCGACGTGCAGGTGCAGCAGGACATGCCCGAGATGGTCTCCGACCCCGATGCCATGGAACAGACCCTGATCAACCTGCTGATCAATGCCGCCCAGGCGGCGGACAAGCCGGACTCTCACATCCGGCTCAAGGTGTGGCGAGGGATCTCCGGGATGGAATGTCTGGTCCTGGAGGTTGAAGACAACGGCTGCGGGATGGACGCCAAGACGGCCTCGCGCATCTTCGACCCCTTCTTCACGACAAAGGAAGAAGGGCTGGGCACAGGTCTGGGCCTCTACATCTCGAAAAATCTTCTCGAGTCCATTGGAGGGTCCATCACTGTGGAGAGCGAAATGGGCAGGGGAACGACCTTCCGCGTCGTGATCCCCGATCTGAAAAATTCGGAACGCCGGGAAAATCATCCGAGCAAAAGGGAGTAGGCGCATGAACGACAGCATTCTTGTCATCGATGATGAAATGGATTTTCTCGACAGCATAAAGCGGGGCCTGATCAGTTCGGGAATCCGGGAAATCAGGGTGGAGAGCGACCCCCGCATTGCAGCGCAATCCGTTGAGCAGGGCGACCGCTATGCCGTCGCGCTCATCGACATCACGATGCCCTGGATCAACGGGGTGCAGCTGCTGGAGATCATCAAGAGCGCCAGCCCCGACACGGAGTGCATCATGGTGACGGCCATCAACGATGCCCGGACGGCCGTCGAGTGCCTGCAGAAAGGCGCTTACGACTACCTCACCAAACCCGTTTCACGCGACGAACTCGTCTCCAAGATCAATCGGGCGCTGGAGAGGCGACGGCTCCTGGAGGTTCTCTCTGTCGGCAAGACAGGCACTCTTCCCCAGATTAAGCACAAGGATGCCTTTGCGCCGATCGTGACCCGGTCGGAAAAGATGCATCGTCTGCTGAAGGAGGCGGAGCTTCATGCCGGCAGCAATGTGCCCATTCTCATTACCGGCGAGAGCGGGACCGGCAAGGAACTGCTCGCAAAGGCGATCCATCGCTCGAGCCTCCGGGCGTCCTTCCCCTTCACCTCGATCAACATGGCTTCCCTCACGGGGAGCCTTTTCGACGCCGAATTCTTCGGCCACACGAAAGGCGCCTTCACAGGCGCAGAGAAAGACCGGGCAGGCTACCTCGAGACCTCAAACCGGGGGACACTCTTCATGGACGAGGTCGGGGATCTGCCCGTTGATTTCCAGGGAAAACTGCTGCGCGTTCTCCAGGAGGGTGAAATCATCAAACTCGGCACCAGCACCGCGCGCAAGGTGGACGTGCGTTTTATCGCGGCGACCAATGCCGACCTGGACAAATTGCTGGCCAAAGGACAGTTCCGGAAGGACCTGTACTATCGGCTGAAGGGGGCCTGGCTTTTCATGATTCCCCTGCGGGAGCGCAGAGAGGACATTCCGCTGTTGATCAATGTCTTCCTGCGGGAATTTCGTGGGGAGCCTTCCGGTCAGGAGATGGAGGAAGATGCACTGGAGATCCTCATGGGATATGACTACCCAGGAAACATCCGGGAACTTCGCTCGATCATTCAGTCTTCCAGCAATCTTTCGCAAACGAAGCCTATCGCGGCCCGGTTTCTTCCGGAGTATATCAGGAAATCAAAACCGAGGACGAAGGTGCAGGCAGGATACCGAGGACCNATCGTCCCCCTGGCCGAGGCNGAGCGGGCCCATATCCTCCAGGCTTATGAGGAAACGACCCACAACAAACTCCGGACGGCGAAGCTTCTGGGCATCGGCCTCAATACCTTGCGGCGCAAACTCGCCTCCTACGGGGTGGACTGATCCCTTCCATGCACCGGACTGGTCCTTCCCTGCAAGGCTTGTCCTTGTGACCCGCCAGGGGCAGGATTGCTGGACATCCTCCCTTCGCGCAGGGCCTCATGAGGGCAGTACGGCACGCAGCCCGGAGTCGGGCCGTCCCGTATCTTTTTCGCTCATCATCCGGCTGTCCGCGCCGGACCATCCCATAGTGGCACGATTCCGCCTTTCTAATTGAAATAATTGAATATTCCCCCCGCGAGTTGTCCATTCCGGCATAGGGGACTGACGCCACGGCCGCGGGTTTTAGGGGTGCTTGGCTGCAACAGTTCGTGATCATTGATGAAATCACGTGCTGCGACGATGGTATGACGGGTGCTCTACAGGACGTCAACCATCACAGCCGAGGTGACGTCATGTCAGTCAGGAACTTTCCGGAACGGGGCAAGGATGATGCCGCAAGACAAGCCCAGATGATGAGCGAAAGCAGGGAGTGCGGTATCGAATCGGGGAGCTCCGTCCCTGAAGCAGACCCGTCCGGCGCTCAGCCGGGGAAAACGGATCCACCCTCGCAGTCTGACGTATGCAGGGATTTCATGGAGCAGATGCCCTTTGGCGTTCTGACCGTGCGATCCGACTTCACCGTCGATTACGTCAACGGAAGGTTCGGGGAAATGTTCGGATATGAGATCCGGGATATCCCGAATATCCGGTCCTGGTTCGAAAAGTTCGTCCACAAACCCGCCTCGAACAACCTGCTCGACCAGCTTTTTCGCGCCCGCTCCCCGAGGGCGGGAGGGATGCACCGGGAATCCGTGATCGCCGTCCAGACCAAGCGGGGCGGCAGACGCCTTTGTCAGGTCCACTTTGTAGCCCTGGCCGACGGCCGTCTGCTCACGACCTACGAGAATGTAGCCGAGCGAAGCCGCATCGAATCGGAACTGCAATACACGAAGATCGACTCGGTCAGCATCCTCGCCAGCGGCCTTGCCCTCATCATGAACGGGATTGTCGAGGGACTCCAGGACCTGCTGGAACCATCCCAGGGGGTGGATTCTCCAACCGTCAAGCAGCTTCAGGCCATCGAGCAGGAGGCGCGCTCCGGCAGGGAACTCCTGCTCAGGATCCAGAGCTTTGCCGGCGGCGGGCGGAAAGAGTCCAAGCCGGTCGATCTGAACGAGATCCTTCGCAAGACCTCCACCATATTCGCCAACACCCGGGGCGGGATCACCGTGCGAAGGAAGCTCGAGGAAAAACTCTGGGCCGTCGAGATCGACCGGATCCAACTCGAGAAGATGCTCATTCACCTTTACATTCACCTGCAGCAGATATCCCCGAAGAGCTGCGAATTCCATATCGAAGCCGACAACGCGTGCCTGTTCGCACCGGAATCGACCCTCTATCGGGTCAAACCGGGGCGGTACGTAAAGGTGACCCTGGCCGCAAGCGCCACAGCACCGGGGCCGACCGGCCGGCCGAGGGCTCTCCGTCTTTCTTCCCTGATGAATGAGATCGGCCTGCGGGACAGCCTCAGCATTACCTATGCGCAGTGCATCGTCCAGAGCCATGGCGGAGTCATGACCATCAACGGCGACGAGGGAGTAACGCCGGTTCTGCAAATCCTTCTTCCCGCCTCCGAGTCACTGACTCCTGGAACAACGATCCGGCGCGAAACCGGCCCATCAGGCGGGACGATCCTTCTGGTGGATGACGACGAGATCCTGATCAAGGTGATTCGGGAAATCCTGGAGACAGCGGGTTACCAGGTCCTCACGGCCTTCAGCGGCCGGGAGGCCATTGAGATCTATGAGGCATGGAGAGGCGATATCGACCTGGTCATGCTGGACATGATCATGCCCGGCATGGGAGGCGCGGAGACATTCAGGGAATTGAAGAACATGGATCCCCATGTGTCCGTGATCATCGCAAGCGGTTACAGCCTGCCCGACGATGTTCGCGAGCTCCTTGCTCAGGGGTGCAGGGGATTTCTGCAGAAGCCCTTCCTGATTCCGGAACTGTTCCAGAAGGTCCGCCAGGTGATCCGGCGCGATGAAGAAGGAAAGAGGGGGTAGGCCCATGAACGGCTCTGACAATGTACTCGAGGGCAAGGCGATCTACATCACCGGTTCACGCCATCTGGACAATGAGGCCCTGGCGTGCTTGCTCGCAAAGGAAACGGGCATCCGCTGCGAGGCGGTGTCCTTCGAACAGATGGAAGCCTTGAGCGGCCGGATCGAGCCGCCGGAGAGCCGGTTATTTCTTTTCGATGCCCTCGATCGCCAGATCCAGGCAATGATTGTTAACAAGCAAAACGGGGCAAAGGGGAACGGGTTTCGCCTTTCCGGGCTTTTTCTCCGGCTCTTCCAGGAAAACTCCAATGGGGGTGCACCCGACAAGGAAGAAACTGCCGGCCGTACTTGCGGTTTTCTCTATCGCTGCGATTCATCGGATCAGTTTCTCCTGGCCGTCCGGGATCTGCTGCTCGATCGGAGATCCGTGCCGGAGGGGCCGCCTGCATGCTACATGCGGACGAGGAACGGCCACGCTCATGCAGAGGGGCACCCGCTCAGCCCGAGGGAGTTTCACATCCTGTTCATGATGGCCGGGGGCCTCAACAACAAAGANATTGCCGCACGGCTCAATATCAGCAGCCATACCGTTCGAACTCACCTGTACAATATCTTCCGCAAGATCAAAACCCGGAACCGGGTACATGCCTCCCTGTGGGTCCACGAGCACGTGGAGAGGTTTTTCTGCTTGATTTAGAGCAGGCCCCAGGCCCGACACGGCCGGGGGATCTGCATTTCTACGACGCCTGCCTTGACCTGGGGCGCGTCCCGCAGGCCCCGCCTTTCGACATCCTTCGATGAACTCAGGACCGGCGCTCAGGACAGGCAAGTCACCATAAGGATCAGGTATGTAACTTGATTTGTCATGGTAAGCGGTCATGGTGAGCCATGAAACGCGAACGACGAACCATCCCTGCCGGGAAGCCCCGCCCTGCGGGCGAGGGCTTCACTTTCNGATCATCAAAGAAAACCGCCGGGACCAGCGGAAGGCGAGAGCTGTTCCCGGCGGCAGAGGAAGGCAACTGTTGCGGTCACTGAGGGACGGGCATGCTCAGCAGGCGGGCGACAACCGGGGCGACCATGAAGCAGAAGACGGCAACGGGGGCCAGATAAACCGTCAGAAGCACCAAGGCATCGATGATGATGAAGGCTTTGCTGTCATCGGGGGATTCCACTTCCACAATCTGATCGAAGATAAAGCCGTCAATTCCTGTTAGCTCGTTGCTGATTTGCTCCCGTGTTATCAGTCTCTCGGCTATCGTTGCGTTCATCGCTTTTTTCCTCCGTTATCGTTGCACGACTGGAGAGCATCGAGCGTACCAGGGGGAGGAAAAGCAAAAAATCTTAATATAAACAATGTCTTCAGTTATTGTGTTTCGTCGGCGGGACGGGGGACAGCGGCCCCGGCAGGATGCATCATTGGAAGGGANAGTCTTGAATTATTGATTGAATACATGATGTTAGCAATTGGTGTTCCATATTGGACCGGCTCGAATTGCAGTTGCCGGGACCAGACCCCTTACAGCAGGCCGAAGCCGCCGACCCTGCCGATCTGCCCTGAAGGGGTGTCTGCCTGTTGTCCCGCCGTGGAGTGCGCCTTGGGGGAAGGGGTTCCCGTCCTTGCGGCATCCTGCCTTCGCGGCGCTGACCCGGGAGGTCTCCTGGCCCGAAGCGGCCTGCCGGGTCCTGGCGGGAGCCTGTGGCTTTACCTCCATCGGGCGTCATTCCCTGGTTGGCTGCCGGCTCTGCATCGTCTTCCCGGGAGACCCAGTCGCCCGTGTCATCGGTTTTCACCTGGACGTTGCCGTTCATGAGATTTGAGGTGAGGAGGTCTTCCCGGCCGGCCTGCGCGGGACCGGCATATGCTGCCAAGGCCAGTGCGGCAATCAGGACGTCAAGGGCTTTGAGGGGTTTCATGGCGTCGAACATGTCTCCTTTTCTCGCGACTTAAAACGCACGGCGAACCCTGCCCGTTGGCGGGTTCTTTCGGGACCTGTGATTGAGCGCGGCGAGCCGATCTGTTATGATAGGGTCGTTCTAAAGATCTGGGAGGGATCGCGATGGAAAAGGATTTGGCGGGCTACCCTGTCGTCGTGGAGGTCCCCGTGGTCTGGGGAGAGATGGACGCTTTCGGACATGTCAACAATATCGTCTACTTCCGCTATTTTGAGACGGCCCGGATTGCCTACTTCGAGAAGCTCGATGTCCCGGAATTTCTGGGCAGGGACCCCATCGGACCGATCCTGTCCGAGACGACCTGTCGGTTCCGTGCCGCCCTGTCCTATCCGGACACGGTATCGATCGGGGCGCGGGTGGCGAGCGTCGGCGAGGACCGCTTTGTGATGCACTATGCCGTCTTCAGCCAACGGCTGGGCCGATTGGCCGCCGAGGGGGATGGGACTCTGGTCTGCTTCGATTACCGGGCAAACCGCAAGGCTGCTTTGCCGGAGAATCTGAGGCGGCGCATAGCCGAAATGGAGGCGAACCGATCCTGAGGCCGCGGGAATGCACGTGCAGGGATACAAAAGGCCGCCCCGTCGCCGGGGCGGCCTTTTCTGCCTGTTCATTCCCTGATTCTTACTGGATCCGCCGGTCCCTCCAGTACAGAATGTTGGTCCGGTTGGCCAGCGTGGGAGGATTGACACCGGCCTTCGTCGTGGTTGAACCCATCCCGGCTCCGCCGCTCACCGTGACGTAGAGATCCGGCATCTTGGTGTGAGGGTTTGTCGAAAGAACGGGCGCCGTGGGAATGCCCACACCCAGTGTCGCGCTCCGGATGCCGCCCGTAAGAGCCCCGGCACCGCTGATGTAAGAGACGGCGTAGAGTTTTGCCGTGCCCGCCTGGCTGCAGGGGTCGTTGTCGCTGGTGGGTGGAGTGTACGTCGTGAAGTAGACGGTGCCGGCATAGATGCTGGCCTCTGAGAGGTTCTTTTCACCGGCACCGGACAGGTTGATGTACCAGCCTCTCTTGCCGGTTGCATCCGCGTAGGTGCTGGAGGTGATGTTCTCGAGGTTTGCAGTCGTGTAGGTGCCGGAGAGGGTTGCGTCCTTCACCGCGAACAGCTTGTCCGTGTAGGAGTCCACGACAATGGGTTCCGCCTTGTCGCCCGTGCCCCAGTAGACCCAGATGTTGCTGTCNGTGTCGCGCGAGACGGAGGGAGCCGAGTAGACGGGCCCCGTACCGGCGCCGCGGGCAAACAGGCGCGAGCCGGACCAGTTGGCTGTCCCGCAGGAGGACCCGCTGGAGGCGGAGCATAGTGCAAACCGCCAGATATTGCCGCCCAGGTCGCCCATGTAGACCAGGTCGATGAGGCCGTCGTTGTCGGAGTCGACGATTGCCGGAGTGCCGGGCATCGCGTAGGCGAGGTTCGAGTCGTTGATNATGGTATAGCTCCACAGGACATTTCCGGTGGCCAGATCGACGATGAAAAAGCCCTTCCCGCGGCTGTCGCAGCCGGTCCCCGTGCAGCTCGAGTAATTGTGCCCGCCGCCGATGAACCCGACCCACTTCTCCGCGCCGCCGATCTTGACACGGCTCACCATCATCTTGCTCCATGGGTCGCCGAGGTAGGGCGCCTGGCCCGCCGTCGGGGTGATGCGCCATTTGTAGACGGGGCCAGTCGTGTTCGTGATATCCAGCGCGTAGTAGCCGCAGTAGTTGCTGTAGGTGGCCGAGTAGACGTTGCTGAAGCCTCCGTCGCAGGAGCTCAACGAGCTCCAGAGGGTCTGCGTTGCGCCCCTGCCCTGGCTGAAGATCATGAGAGTCTTCCAGTCGCCGGGGCTCTTGGTCGTCCCGTCGCCGCTTCCGAGCCAGACTTCGGCGACGCTGATGGGCCCGTCGACATAGTACTGGTGGGTGAGGCCCGTCGGGTGAGAGGTGTGGGCGATCTGCGTCAGCTTGCTCAGGAGGTTCGGGGGGATGAAGCTCCAGAGCTCCGCCCCGTCGCTGGTGCGGAAGGCATGAAGCTGGCCGTCATTGGCGCCGGCAACGACGATCCGCTTGCCATTGGCTGTCGAGCGGGTATTGTTGGCACGGAAGGATGCAAACGCCTGGGCCGAATCCCGGATATCCCTGTAGTACTGTGAGGGTGTGCCCACGGTGATCGGGTTCGAGCGGAAGGTGTCGCCCAGTTTCCAGTCGTCCTTGTTGTAGGCGCTCTCGCCCCGAATGAACCCCACGACCTCGTTGCGCCTCGTGTCGGTGGACACATTGAGGTCCGTTCTGGTGACATTGGATGTCGTAAAGGTCGTCAGCGCCCCCGCTTTGTATGTGTAGATCGTCCTGGCGGAGGCAGCGGTTGCCTGAAGCACCTCGCCTGCATCCCATGTGACGCTGCCGATGCTGCCGTCATTGTTGATGTTGTACTTCTTGATGTGCCCCTGCCAGAAGGGCTCATTGCTGATCGGCTGGAATGAGGCCTCGTAGAGGAAGTTCTCGTCGATGAGCCGGGAGGAGGCCACGGAAGACTGCGTGAAGGAGTAGGTGGCCTCGCGGATATAGCTGATGGCCTGCTGCAGAGCCGCTTCGAGCTCGGCGGAGTTATTGGCCAGGAAGGCATAGCCGGAAAGAGTCGCAGTACCGGGGTCGTTGGAGGTGGCGAAGCACTCGTCGCTCGACCCATTGCAGGTACCCGTCGTGGAGGATGAGCCGCAGGAGGTCACCGATGAGGGGTCGAAACCCGATGTCGAACCCGAGTTGGCAACGAGAGTGTTGTCCGTCCCACCATAGTAGGCCATCCAGTTCAGGGTGTTCTGCAGGTAATCGGGCATGTTGCTTCCCATGCCAATGACGAAAACCTTGTAGCCCGCATCGGCCAGTGCCTTGGCCGCCAGAACCGATTGTCGCCGCCGCTTGTACTGGTCGGACTGGGTGTCGTTGCCCTCCCCGTTGCAGCACATCGTGTCCGCCCCGTCGGAGATGAGGATCACGAACTTCTGACGGCAGCTCTTGTACGTGTCGGTTGCCTTGTTGGTGTCGAGATAGGTCTTGACGCTCGAGAGGGCCGTCACGAGGGGTGTCGCCCCGGAGACCCGGTCTTCTTGGGTCCAGTATCGGATGTGGTCAGTATCCGACGAGCTCGTAGATCCGTCCAGAGTGCAGGAATCTGTTTTCCCGCAATAGACCTGGGAGTACTTGGTCCCGATGTTTCTGAGCTTCGCGTAGCTGCTGCCCTGGAATTTCCCGAGGCCGAAACGGATGTTCAGGCTCGATTCGTCGTTTGCGTTGATCGTGCCGTCGCGGTTGTCATCGAGGATGTTGAATATCGTCCGCCGTGCGATCTGGTAGCGTGAGCAGTTGGTCGTATAACCCGAGTGGCTCGTGTTGCTGTAGAAGGGCCCCGCGCAGGTGGGATCGCTGTAGATGTTGAGCGGGTTGTTGTATGCGTCGTGATCCCCGGGCGGATTCCACTTCATGCTGCCGGAAAGGTCGAGGACGATCATCGCATCAGGGGCCACGAACGTGAAGAGCCCCGACTCGTCCGTAATATCGTCAGCTGCCGCCTGGCCTGCTACGAACAGGCCGGCAAGGATGGCAGCCAAGCAGAGGATGCGCTGGAACTTCATCTTATTCTCTCTCCTTGTGAAGCCGTTTCTTCTTTCCTTTTGTTTGATTTCTGACGTCCTGACCATGACTTCCTCCGTGATTTGTTATCGCTCTCTCAGACGGACGTCTTAGGCTAGGGGCATCAGATGTGCCAGTGGGAAAACCGGCACCGCGTTTTGAAATACTCTAGAGATATTAGCGTGTTATGATCGTGCAGACAGAAAGGCTGAGCCGGGCGGGATATCTAAAGCCCAGGCCAAAATGGCATAGGAACCCTGTAACCATGGAATGGCGGGCTTTTCGGTCTCTGTTCCGAAGTGGGACAATCTTATTTGGACCGAGGGGGCGTGGTCCGCAAAAATAAAGCCGGCGCTGTGATGCCGGCTTTATTGATTCCAGTTTGTTTGACCGTCAGGCTGCTAATCCTTGTAGATCTTCGCAAAGCGCCACTTCTTGCGCTTCTTCCAGCTCCCCTTGNGGNAGGCGTAGCTTGCCAGCAGCGGCAGGGCCATCGTCGCCTCGGCGAAGACCATCTGCTCCGAGACGATGTTCACCTTGCCCCACGAGGCGGCCTCCTTGAGAGTTGAGCTCGAGCAGGCCCCGTCGCGCGCATCGGCCACGGTGATCTGCACGGCATACTGGTGCACGGGGACGTCTTTCCCGAGGATTTCGGCGCAGATGACCGTGTCCTGGATGAAGTTCTTCGGGACGCCGCCGCCGATCATGAGAAGGCCCGACGTGGGCGCTGCGATCTTGATCTCCGTCAGTTCCCGGAAGTCTTTCACCGAATCAATGGAGACATGGCTCTTCGGTCGCTTGTGCTGGTGGAGCACCAGGCCGAAGCCCGCACTGGAGTCCGAGAAGGCCGGGCAGAAGATGGGCACGTCGTTCTCGTAGGCGACCTGAACGAGGGAATCCTTCTTCTTCGCTTTCTTTGTCAGGTACTTTCCCATTTCCTTGATAAATTCCCTGGAAGAATAGGGGCGGGGCGGCAGCGCATCGGCGATCTCGGTGACGGTCTTGTCGCAGTGCTGGAGCTCTTTCTCATCGATGTAGGTGTCGTAGATGCGGTCGATGTAGAGACTGCGCAGCTCGCTGTCGTCCACGTGGGGGCTTCCCTGGTAGTGGCGGAAGCCCAGGGCCTCGAAGAAGTCCATGTCCACGATGGAGGCACCGGTAGCCACGATGGCGTCGACCATGTTGTGCCTCACCATGTCGGCGTAGATCTGCATGCAACCCGCGGCGCTCGTGCTTCCGGCGATGGTGAGAAAAATGACGCAGTTTCGGTCGGCGAGCATCCGGTTGTACATCTCGGCCGCCGCGGCCAGGTCGCGGGCCGAAAAGGACATCTTCTTCATCGAGTTGACGATGTCGACGGCGTCGATCTTCGTGATGTCGATGTGCTCGACCTTGGATTTCAGAAATTCCTGTTTTTTCCGTTT
>JGI20214J51650_10001078_pt1 | contig 17243 bp, 10 predicted proteins | sample WetSurMetagenome_FD_51650 | JGI IMG/M metagenome (IMG submission 51650) | reverse complement strand
CGTGACGACCCAGTCCCCTGGGGAGCTGTTCGCGGCTATCCAGCGGGCTATCTCCTGCGACTCGGCGGCCCTCGCCCTGCTGTCCACCCTGAGCTGCAGCCCCAGCGGCCGCAGCAGCGTGAGCAGCAGAAGGAGGGCTGTGCCCGCCATGACGCCCCGGCCTGCCCCGACACGCGACAGCAGCCTCCCGAGACCCTCGAAACCGGCTGCGANGATCACGACGATCGCGAACGAGAGATACCTGCCGGGATGCACGTGCGNGGTCAGCGCGAGCGCCATGAGGATCGAGGCCGCAGCGGGGAAGGAGAGCCTGCGGCGAAACTCNNTGGAAGACATGGCTATGAGGGCGGCGAGCGAGAACACCCCGAGCGACGGCCCGGCGAAAGGCTCACCCCTGTGGAGAGTGCCCGTGACGAAAGGCTCCAGAACCCTCGAGAAGCCCTCCACGATCCGTGCGAAGAGGCCGGGGAGAGACTGGGCCCTTATGCCCTCCATCGGATCGATGGGCGACTGTCTGACCTCCCATACCGCATTGTGGTTCGTTGTGAAGAGGGTCTGGAAAGCCTGGGAGTAGAAGGGTCTGCCGAACTCGTCGATGTTCCTGATCATCCAGGGCATGGCCGCCGCGAGGAACGCGCCTGCGAAGACNGCGGCGGAGCCNATCCTGGGCCTGCCCCTGAAGAGCATCCAGATCCCGGTCCCCAGCGCCATGAGGAGCCCCTGCGTCCTGACCAGCCAGGCTGCGCCGCAGAGAAGCCCGAGGATCGCCGCCCTCCCCGGGCGGACCGGACCCTCTCCGCCAGCGATGAGCACGAGCAGGAACACCGTGGTGAAGAGCATCAGGCTGTCGGGCTGGGTCGAGAACCAGATGAACAGCGGATCGAGCGCCAGCCAGGCCGCCGTGAGGAGNGCGGAGGTCTGACTGAAGGCCTTCGAGGCCCATCGATACGCGACGAGGATGCATGCGAGGCCCAGGAAGAGCGACACCCCCTGGGCGGTGGCGAAGGAGGTTCCGAACAGGAGGAACGCCCCGGCCAGGATGACCGCCATGGCGGGCTGCCTGTTGCCCTCGGGGCGCAGCGGGGCCATGGACTGGTCGTAGGTGGTCCACTTGCGCATGGTGCTGAAGCCCCGGCCTTCGGTGAGGTTGCGGGCCATCTCGACTTCCGAGGCCACGCCGTCCCCCGCCGGGATCGGGTTGCGGAGGGCCACCCAGATGCGCAAGGCGCCGCCCGCGCAGAGGATCAGCGCGAGCAGCAGCGCAGTGTTCCTGGCCGATGGCGTTCCCATGCCGTGAAGGATAACTTCGGGGCGGAGGAAGTGAAAGGACCGGCGATGATCAGAGTGGCCACCTGGAACGTCAACTCCATCCGGCAGAGGCTGGATCATGTCCTCCGCTTCCTCGGGGAATGGGGGCCGGACATCCTCCTGCTGCAGGAGACGAAGGTGGAGGACGGCCTGTTCCCGGGCGCAGCCTTCGCTGAGAACGGCTACACCACCGCCTTCAGCGGACAGAAGACCTGGAACGGGGTCGCCATGATCTCGAAGCTGCCGCTGGAGGAGATATCCGAGGAGCTCCCCGGGGGCATGCGCTGGCCGGAGAAGCGGATCCTCTGCGCCACGGCGGCCGGCATCCGGATAGGAAACGTCTACGTGCCCAACGGAGGCTCCTCCGGGGACAGCTTCGCCTCCAAGCTGGCCTTCCTGGACTCCCTGGACCGCGTGCTCGCGAGCGTTCCCGCCGACATGCCGTTCCTCCTGGCGGGCGATTTCAACGTGGCCCCGGCCGAGGACGATGTCCACGATCCCGAAGCCCTGGACGGCTCGGTGTGCTTCCATCCCGAGGAGAGGCTGCGCGTGGGGAGGATGCTCTCGGCCGGCGCGGTGGATCTCTTCAGGAGGTTCCACCCCTCGGGAAAGGCCTATTCGTGGTGGGACTACAGGGAGCTCTCGTTCCAGAGGAACCGGGGCATGAGGCTCGACCTCATGCTCGCCAGTCCGGCCCTTGCCGCCAGGGCCGAGTCGTGTGAGATAGTCAGGGAGGCGAGGAAGTGGCAGAAGCCTTCGGACCACGCTCCCGTGCTCGCCGCCTTCGAGAGCGTGGAACAGTCTGCGGTCCTGGTTTTAGAACAGACGAGGTGATACAATGAAGAAAGCGCTTCTGGCTTCGATGATCCTCGCCGCCCTGGTCGCGGCGCAGCCCCAGGACGAGCCTGACGGCAGGGAGATGGCCCGCGTATCGGTCCACGAATGGGGCGTCCTGACGGCTCTGACCGAGGGGGTCTGGGCGCTCGAGTCGGCGCCCGGCGGCCCCGTCGCCTTCACCGATCCCGGTCCCATAGTCGACAGGGCTCCTGTCGTCTACATGTACGGCCCCGAGTTCACCGGCGACTTCACGGTGACCGTGCCTTCCGGCGTTCTTACGGAGATCTATCCCGGTGCCGTCGAGGGCGGAGCATCCTCCTTCACATGGGCCGGCATGAACGCCGACTGGGTCGAGCGCAACGATCCGTCCCGGGGATTCCTCCTGCCCGAGAGGGTCTCGGGCTGGGAGACCACCCCGTGGCGGGTTCCGCAGAGCATGACGCTCCGCACCGCCGAAGGCATGGACGAGTTCCTCTACTACGAGGCCGAGATCTACGACACCTCCTTCCTCCCTCTGGCGGGGATGGCGCTCAGGGATACTCCTGACAGCCTTCGCTCGATACCCGCCGCCGTCGTGGTCATGGGTGCCGATGGTCCGCTGGTGGCGGAATGTACGCTGGGCAGCATCGGCAGGCCCGTCACGATGACGCGTGAGATCCTGGCGGAAGGTCCCGTCGATCTTCGATCGCTCTTCTACGACTGGTCAGTCGACATCGTTGACATCGAAGAGGTGGACGCCCTGTGGGCGACATGGAAGGGATGGCTCACCTGCGAAGGGCTCCCGGAGGCCGGGAGCGGAACCGCTCTCGTGATCTACAGGGTGCCCGAGTCGCTGCTCGATTCCGTCGCGACCCTGACGCTCACGACGGATCAGGCCTTCGGAGTCGATTATGGCCGGTACATCCTGTGCGCCTGCACCGTGGACCTGTCGGAGGTCTGGTACTAGGCTCCCCCCGGGGGAAGCAGCCTGTCGAGCTCGCGGGGATCTATGCCCAGCTCCCTCGAAGTGAGCTTNCTGTCGCCTCCGAAGTACTCGAGCATCTTCGAGGCGTGCTCCCGCAGGACCTCGTCGAGCTTCCTGGGCTGGAAACAGCCCGGGAGCCGGTCGGATGACGAGTCCATCCTGTCCCTGATGTAGGGCGGGAGCGAGTCGGGGATCAGCTGCGGTCCGTCCGAGTTGATCAGGCTNGCGGCTATGATGGCCTCNAGCTCCTCCACATTGCCCGGGAAATCGTAGCTGCGCAGCAGGGCGAGGTAGTCCTCCGACAGGCCGCCCACCGCCTTGCCCGTCCTCTCGGCCTCCCTGGCGAGGAAGTGCGANGCGAGCAGGGGGATGTCCCCCGGATGCTCCCTCAGGGGAGGTATGCGCAGCGAGTTGACCATGAGGTGGTAGAGGAGGTCGCGGGAGAAGACGTCACGATACTCGTCCGAGGCCAGATCCCTGGTGGTCGAGACGATCAGCCGGACGTCGATGCTCCTGATCTCGGCCGAGCACTCCCTGTAGTACTCCTCGTTCTGGATGACCCTGCGGAGCCTCACCTGCACGGGCAGNCCCAGGCATTCGATGCTGTTCACGAAAAGCGTGCCCCCCTGGGATTTCTCCAGGAAGCCCGGCCGGTCTTCGTGGGTGCCCCCGAAGTCCCTGGCCTGGCCGAACAGCTCCGATGGCTGCCTCTCCCTGTCGATCGCCGCGGCGTCCACGGCCATGAAGGGTCCGTCCCTGCGCGGGCTCGATGCGTGTATGGCCCGGGCCAGGGCTTCCTTGCCCGTCCCCCTGTCGCCCTGGACGAACAGCGAGTAGTCGCCGGCCGCCATCCTCTCGGCCTGGTGGAACAGCCTGATCATCACGGGATCGGCGGTGACGAAATCCTCGAAGGCTGCAGCGTGGGTCAGCGCATCCCTCGACAGCTCGGGCGGGAGCTGGTAGAGCGTGCGGCTCAGGGCCTCGTGCTCCAGGGCCCGGTCTATCGTCTCCAGCAGCTTGTCGTCGTCGGCGGGCTTCGTCAGGTAGTCGAAGGCGCCCAGCTTCATGGCCTTCACAGCCAGATCCACGTCGCTGACGCCAGTGAGGATGATGACCGGGATATCGATCCCCCCGTCGCGCATCTGCCTGAGGATGTCCAGGCCGCTCAACCCCGGCATGTCCATGTCCAGGATCATCAGGTCGTACCCGCCCCCGGCCAGCATCGCCGGGACGCTGTTCGAGTCGTTCGACACGACCGGCTCGAACAGCTCGGTCTGCATGAGGAAGACCGTCAGGTAGTTCGTGACGGCGGCATCGTCGTCAACGATCAGTATCCTCCGGAGGCCGGCCATGCCCTCTCCTCTCATCCGTTNGCCGCGCGGCCCCCGCCTTCGGGCTGCGCGCCTGCCTGGGCGGGGTTCCTGACGGGGAACCTGAGCGTGAACGTGGTCCCTACGTCCGGCGTGGATGCGACGGAGATGGAGCCGCCGTGCTCCTCGACTATCCTGTATGCGATCGCCAGCCCGAGGCCTGTGCCCCCCTTCGCCCGCTTGGTGGTGAAGAAGGGGTCGAAGATCTGCTTGAGCGTCTTGTCGTTCATGCCCTTGCCGTTGTCCCCGACCTCCACGACTACCTTTCCGTCCTCGGTGCGGGTCTTCACCGTGACCACGCCTCTGCGGTCGTCGGGCATCGCCTGCCCGGCGTTCACCAGGAGGTTGATCAGCACCTGCTCGATCTTCTGGGCGTTGCCGGCCAGGACGGGTATCGAGGGGTCGAGCTCGAGCCTGATGTCGGCGTGCTTGTGGACCTCGTTCTGCACCAGCCTGGCCGAGGCTTCGATGATCGTGTTCATGTCCACGGTGTCGATCAGGAGGCCCTCGTCCTTCCGGGCGAAGTTTCGCAGCCCCTCGACTATTCCCTTGATCCTCTCGGAACCGTGGGCCATGTCGTCGACCAGGGTGAGGACGCTCGACCTGAAGAAGTCGTACTTGAGGCGCGCTATCCTGAGGTCGGGATGCTCGGTGTAGTAGTGGTCGACGATGGGCAGCATGTCTTCGAGCGCCTGTCGGAGGATCTTGATGTTGCCCCTTATGAACTGGTTCGGGTTGTTGATCTCGTGCCCGATGCCGCTGACGAGCTGGCCCAGCGACGCGAGCTTGTCGGCCTGCTGCAGCTGCCGCTCGTAGGTCTTCTCGAGGGTGATGTCGCGGTAGAACTCGACGATGCCCTCGACCTCCTGCTCGCGGCTGAGCACGGGGATGGCGTGGACCTCCAGGAACCTGTCGCCGTTGGGGATGTCTATCGTTATGGGGGCCTTGTCCTTCTTGATCCTGGCAAGGCGGCAGTCCCTGCAGGGCGTGTCACAGTCGAAGAACACCTTGTGGCATTTCATCCCCGGGGAGAAGCTCCTGCGATTCGTGTTGACCAGGTTGCGGTTGATGTCGATGAAGGCGACGTCGTCCGGTATGGCCTGGAACATCGACCGAAGCTGCGAGGAGGACTCCTCCCACCCCTTGTTGACCTGCTGCAGGTAGGTGTTCACCCGGTCGAGCTTCTGCTGCTGGTCCTCGAGCTGGGCGGTCCGCGCTTCGATCTCGCCCTGGAGCTCGGCGATCTTCCGCGCGTAGCTGGCCTCCTCCTCCTGCTTGAGGACGATCTTCTCGCGAAGCTCCTTCCTCTCNAGGGCGAGGGCGAGCATGCGGGCTATCTCGCTCAGCATCCTCTGCTCCTCGGGGAGCACGTCGAGGTCCGGAGTGGGGTATCCGACCCTTATCTCACCGCCAACCTGCCTGTTCACCAGCAGCCTGGCCGAGATGGTCCTGCCCATGGGGGGCGCCCCGTATTCGACACCCTGATAGACCGAGTAGACGATGGCCTGCTCGGGGTGGAGCATGCCCTTGGCGAGGTAGTCGGGCAGCTTCGTGAAGAACTCGGGGATGGAGCCCGACACCTCGATCCACTCGGCCACGGCGTAGAGGCAGGCCAGCTCCTTCACCCGCTCGTCCTTGTCCTCCTCCGTGATGGAGGCCATCGCATCGATCTGCGAGCCGAAGAAGAGGAAGACGGGCCCTTCCGCGGAATCCACGAATCCTGACTTGAGCGGCACCGAGCAGCCCGGGAACTCGAGGGGGACGAAGAAGGCCAGGCCGCGCCGGCCGATCCTGGCCGCGGCGATCCCCTCCCTGAAGCTGTCGACCGATTCCGGCGCGAGCGAATCCTCGAGGCTGGATCCCTCCAGCTGGAGCTCCCCCGGGCCGCATGTGCGGCACAGAAGGCGGCTGGCGTGGANGATGCGCTCGTCCGGNCCGATGGCGATCAGGAACTCGAAATTGCTCTCGATGAAGCTGTACAGGTCGGTCAGTTTGATCAACGGTCAACCTCCGCGGGAGGCAGGACCTATGGACCGGGACCGGGCTCCGGGGAACGGGACCCCGGAGCCCTCGTTCGATTCTCTAACGGATCTTGAAGCGCTCCGCGCCGACTTCGCGGATCATCGCCTTGTACAGCCCCGCGGCGGTGAGCGGCGCGCACGATGCCGCCGGCCTTCCCGGCAGGTCAGGCAGCACGAGCCTGCCGCCGCCTTCCCAAACCCGGCTTCCGCAGGGCTCGCTGCGCCAGTACCATCTCGATGACGGCCCGGTCGATACGGCCAGGGCGCCGATGCCCTCCGTAAGCTTTCCGATCTCGTCTTCGCAGGGGACTCCGGCCGCCGAGAGCATCTCGGAGAGAGCCTCCCAGCCCTGGATGCCGATAGGGGGCACCGCGGCGGAGAAGCGCCTGACACAGCCGTCCAGCCCGCATCGCGTTCCTTCCTCCTCCAGCCCCGTGGTGCCGGGCAGGATGACGTCGGCGGCGCGGGTCGTCTCGGTCTCGGCCCAGTCCATGACCGCGAGGAACTCCAGGCTTCCCAGCCAGGACGAGGCCTTTTCGTCCCGCGCCGGATCCTCGCCGATGAAGAGGGCGCCCCTGATGGATCCGGAGGAGAGCATCTCCCTCAACTCCCGGTGCGACTTCGCGCCGGGCAGCGGCGGAGCAGGCAGCCTGCCCGCGGAGAAGCAGGGATCGGCGCCGGAGACCTCGAGTGCCGCGGCGTTGGAGAACGAGCGCGGCAGCAGCAGGTCGGCGCGGATTCCGGCAGCCCGCAGGAGCAGCACCAGGTCGGCCAGGATCTGCGTATCCCCGGTCGAGCGGTCCTGGGCCCTGTCCATGGTGTGGATGACCGCCACGCTTCCGGCGGATGCCAGTATCCCCGCGGCGTTCTCGATCAGCGACGCCGAGACTCCGGTCTCGGCGCTGGTCCTCTCCAGCGGGGAGTCGAGCTTCGAGAGGAACTCCTGACCGCCTTCCATGGCGGCGACCGCCTCCCTTGCAGGACGGCCCTTCTCGATCAGCAGGCTCAGGATGCCTGCCCAGAGCGAGGCCGCGCGGCCCCGCATGGGGTCCATGGCGGCGGAGCCCAGCATCCTGTCCGCCTGGTCGAGCACGGAATTGACCACTATCAGCTTCGCCCCGCGCTTCCTCACCGCGTCGAGCACGTCGACCACCATCACGGGATGGTCCGCCTCCAGGCTCGTGTTGTTGCAGACGATGACGTCGGCATCCTGAAGCGCTTCGCGCCCAGCCGTGGAAGCCGTGAACCCGAGCAGCGGGTCGAGCACGGCAGCTTCTCCTCCGGTGCAGAGCACACTGAGCGAGGCCACATTCGCCGTCCCGAGGCCCTCGCGCGCAAGCCGGCCCGCGAGATACATCTGTTCGCTCGTGCACTCCGGCGACACGAACACCGCGACGGAGGCCGGACCCGATCTCGCGGCCACATCCCGCAGCCCCGCCACGACCGCCGAGGCTGCGTCGCACAGCGGGGCGGGGACCCTGTCCCTGCCGTTCCTCACGGAGGGTGACAGGACCCTCTTCTGCCCGATGTACAGCTCGTTGGCGAATCGTCCGTACCTGCAGAGATAGTCGCCGGGCACGCCCGACGAGGTGATGTAGTACCTGTTCCTCCCGTGGGACATGACCCTGACCGGGCAGAGNAGCGANCAGAGGGAGCACCTCGTGGCGGTCTCCGTCCTCTCCAGGCAGGCCCTGCCCGGATACGGGAACTTCACCGTGAGAGCCCCCGTGGGGCAGGCGTCGACGCAGTTCCCGCAGCTCACGCAGTTCGTCTCGATCAGGGGATCGTTCATGGCGGGGCGCATCTCGGTGCGGAATCCGCGGCCCATCAGCCCCAGCGCGGCCACCGGCAGTACGCGGGCGCAGGTCCTGATGCACCTCGAACAGAGGATGCACTTGTTGGGGTCGTAAACGATATGGGGATGGCTGTCGTCCGGCCTGTGCTTGCGGGCGTAGCCGGCGAACCTGGCCATGTCCACACCGTATTCCTCGGCCCTCAGCCTCAGCTCGCAGTCGTCGAAGCGCAGGCAGCCGCACGACAGGCAGCGGGCACCCTCGTGCTCGACATCCTCCCAGTAGAACCCCGTGGCCACCTCCGCGAAGCTCCCCTCGCGCTCCTCCACCGGCTTCATATGGATCTCGTGGCGTTTGCTCTCCGGGATCTCTCCCAGCTCGGCCCTGCCCGGCTTGGCCCACATGTCCTTGCGGACCGTGAAGGGCTCCCTGCATGGGCTCCCGCACAACTCTCCGTGGATCGACTTCGCCGCGGTCCTGCCGTCCGCGATGGCGTCGATGACGACTGTGGGACCATCGTCGGCGACGTCGCCGCCCGCGAAGACGCCGGGGACATCTGTCTTCATCGTGCTGGTGTCCACGCTGACGGTGCCCCAGCGCGTGGTGGCGGGGAAGCCCTCNACGCCTGCAAGGCCCTCGAGCAGCGGGGACTGCCCGATCGCGGAAACCGCCATCGAGCAGGGCAGNTCGAACTCGGAGCCTTCGAGAGGAACCGGCTTCCTCCGGCCGGAGGAGTCCGGCTCGCCAAGCTTCATCCTCTGGCACCTCAGCGCCTTCAGCTTCCCGCCCTCGGCCACGATCCCCACCGGAGCGGCGAGCTCGAGTATCTCGACGCCCTCGTGCAGGGCGTCCTCTATCTCCATGGGGTCCGCAGGCATCTCGGCCTTCGTCCTGCGGTAGAGGATGATGACCTTGTCGGCAGAGAGGCGCCATGCCGTCCTCGCGACGTCCATGGCGGTGTTCCCGCCGCCGACGACGACGACGGTGCCCTTCAGGGGCGCCTTGTCGAAATACTTCTCACGGAGGAAGTCGATGCCGTTGACTATCCCTTCCGTCTCGAACTCGCCGGGCACCTTCATGGGGTTGCCGGCCCACGCGCCCGCGGAGACGAAGACCGCGTCGTGGCTCCGGCGCACCTCCTCGAAGGACACATCGCGGCCGACTGTCACGGATGTCCGTATCTCGGCGCCCGCCCGGCAGATGAAGTCGATCTCCCTGTCGAGCACCTCGTCCGGGAGCCGATACTCCGGAATGCCGTAGCGCACCATTCCGCCGGCCTTTTCCATCGCCTCGTAGAGGACGGGGCGATAGCCATGCCTGCCCAGGAACCAGGCCGCGGTGAGGCCGGCCGGCCCAGCTCCGATTATCCCCACGGACCTCCCATTGTCGGGCATGCGGTCGACCGCTCCGTCGTACACTCCGGGAGCGTCGGTCACGAAGCGCTTGACAGCGTTTATGCCCACGGGGCTGTCGACGTCTCCGCGGCGGCAGACGACCTCGCACTTCCTGACGCACACCCTNCCGCATACCGCCGGCAGGGGGTTGGACTCCCGTATGAGGTCCACGGCCCTGCGGAACTCGCCCATGGCAGCGAAGGCGATGTATCCCTGGGCATCGACGCCGGCGGGGCATCCCGTCCGGCACGGGGGGATGCAGTCGGCGTAGTGATTGGACAGGAGCAGCTCCAGAGCCGTCCTGCGCGAAGCCAGGACGCGCTCGTTGCGGGTATCGACCTCCATGCCCTTCGTAACGCGNGTCGCGCAGGAGGGCACCAGGTTCGGCCTGCCCTTCACCTCCACCACGCAGACGAAGCAGGATCCGTAGGGCTCGAGCTCCTCGGAGGCGCAGAGGGTGGGGATGTCGTCGAGGTGCTGCTCTCGAACCACTTCGAGGATCGTCTGCCCCGGCCGGGCCTGCACTTCCTGCCCGTTGATCTTCAGTGTGATGCTGTCCATGCCGCCCCCCTAAGCCTTCAGCACGGCGCTGAAGTTGCAGCTAGATAAGCATCTGCCGCACTTCACGCACTTGGCGGTGTCGATCAGGTGTGTCTTGCCGCGCTCGCCCGAGATGGCGGCCACNGGGCAGTTGCGCGCACAGAGCGTGCAGCCCGTGCACTTCCCGGGATCGATGCGGAACTCGACCAGCGCGAGGCAGCTCCCCGCCGGGCATCTGTGCTCGAGGATGTGGGTCTCGTATTCGTTGCGGAAATACCTCAGGGTGCTGAGCACGGGATTCGGAGCAGTCTGGCCGAGGGCGCAGAGGCTGGCCTCCTTGATCTTGCCTGCCAGGTCCTCGAGGAGCGTGATGTCCTCTGCCCTGCCCTCGCCCCTCGTGATCCTCTCGAGCGCCTCCAGCATCCTCAGGGTGCCGATGCGGCAGAAGGTGCACTTCCCGCAGGACTCGTTCTGTGTGAACTCGAGGAAGAAGCGTGCGATCTCCACCATGCAGGTGGTGTCGTCGAGGACGACCATGCCGCCCGAGCCCATTATCGCGCCCGTCTTCGGGATGTTCTCGAAGTCCACCGGGGTCTCGCCCAGCGACGCCGGGATGCAGCCGCCGGACGGGCCGCCCATCTGGACCGCCTTGAACGTGCGGCCTCCCTTGATGCCGCCTCCGATCCCCATGACGAGATCGTTGATGGACATCCCCATGGGGACCTCGGCCAGCCCGCCGCGGGCGACCCTGCCTGCAAGTGCGAAGACCTTCGTCCCCCTGCTGTTCTCTGTGCCTATCGCGGCATACGCTGCCGCCCCGTTCGTNATTATCCACGGCACGTTGGCGTACGTCTCCACGTTGTTGTTGTTCGTGGGCTTCTGCCAGAGACCCTTCTCCGCAGGGAAGGGAGGCCTGATCCTGGGCATGCCCCGCTCGCCCTCGATGGATGCGAACAGGGCCGTCTCCTCGCCACAGACGAAGGCTCCGGCACCCTGCTTGATCCTTATGTCGAAGCTCAGCCCCGAGCCCAGGATGTCACCGCCCAGATAGCCCCTGCCGCGCGCGGCGGCGAGGGCTGTCTCCAGACGCCTTATCGCGAGCGGGTACTCGGCCCTGCAGTAGATGTAGCCGTGGCCGGTTCCGATGGCCCTGGCGGCGATGATCATGCCCTCCAGCACCGCATGAGGGTCGCTCTCGAGGACCGAGCGGTCCATGAACGCGCCGGGGTCTCCCTCGTCGGCGTTGCACACCAGATACTTGACCGTACCGGGAGATGCGGCCGCGAAGGACCACTTGAGGCCGGTCGGGAATCCNGCGCCTCCGCGCCCCCTGAGACCCGAGGCCTTGACCTCCTCGATGACCTCGGCAGGCNTCATGTCGAACAGCACCTTCCGCAGAGCGGAGTAGCCGCCCTGCTCCTCGTACTCCCCGATGGACTCGGGGTCGATGATGCCGCAGTTGCGGAGCACTATGCGCTTCTGGAGAGCCAGGAAGTCCCTNTCCGAGCCGCCTGCCTCCCCGCCGGACCAGGACGCCGCGACCCAGTCGGAGACCAGCTCCCCTCCCAGGACATGACGGTTCCATATCTCGGAGGCCCGCTCGGGCGTGACCTCGCCGTAGATCACCCGGCGGCCTTCCTCGCGGATCTCCACCAGCGGCTCGCGGAAGCACATGCCGATGCAGCCCGTGATCGAGAGGCCGCATTCGGAGCCCTGCGAGAGCTCTCGGAGCCTGTCGTACGAAGCCTGCGCCCCGGCCGAGAGGCCGCAGGTGCCCATGCCCACGACGAGTTTCTTCATGGATTCACCCCGCATGCCGGTTTCGGAGACTCCGACGGCGCCTCGGCCGCCTTCCGGCGGACATCCTTCAGGATGCGCCTGACCGAGGCCGGCGTGAGCCTTCCGTGGGTCTCGTCGCCTATCATCATGACGGGGGCCAGGGAGCAGCACCCCAGGCAGGCGACCGTCGTCAGGGTGAAGAGCCCGTCGGCGGTGGTGCCGCCCACCTCGATGGACAGCTCGTCCTGGATGGCGTCGATGAGCATCCTCGAGGAGGAGACGTGGCAGGCCGTCCCGTCACAGACCCTTATGACGAACCGGCCCATCGGCTGGAGCCTGAACTGGCTGTAGAACGTGATCACGCCGTAGATGGCCGCCTCGGGGATGCCCGTCACGGCCGAGATGTACTTGATGGCCCTCCTCGGGATGTACCCGAAGTGCTCCTGCGCTGACTGCAGGAGGGGGATCAGCTCCCCCTGGGCCCCATCGTACCGCCAGAGGCGGTAGGTGAAGGTCTCCTCCATGCTGGCCGTGGCAACTCCTCCCTTCGCCCGCGCCGGGCGTCGAGCATCCCGGCGGCAGGGCGGTTTCCGCCCGCAGGCTCCTATTCGTCGAGGAGGCGGATGACCCTGGCCTCCCTGACGCGGAGCACTCCGTCTATCTGACTCAGCTTCTCGATGATCCTGGGGGTCCTCCCCACCGCTCCCTGCCCGGTGATCATGCCGACCAGCTTCGAGCCGCCGTCGATCACGTCGCAGAAGACAACCTCGTCGATGAAGAAGACCGTTGTGAAGATCTTCTGGATCGCGTCCTTGTCTATGTCCACGATGATGTAGCTCACCGCGCCGGGCTGGCGGCGGGCCTCGAGCCCCGCCTGCTGCTTCACCGTGCGCCTGTAGGTCTCGATGAATTCGTTCACGTCGCGGTCGAGCCTGGGCCTCTCTACGGAGGAGACGGAGACCACCTCGACTCCGGGGATGCCTTTCACCCTGCCGAACAGGGCATCGATGCCCTCCCGCGAAGTGGCGTGAGCCAGGAGGATGATGTCCACGTCGCCGCGGACCGCGTCGCATGACTGAACGCCTTCCATGTCGTGGAGGGCGTTGAATATCTCCATGCTGCGCCCGGGGTCGGTGATCCTGATGGTGAGGTAGGCGCTGACCGACTCGCGCGTCACGGTCTCNTCGACGGCTTCGGTCGCCTCCAGCGTCGTCCTCCCGGGCGCGAGGGCGTCCAGGGCCTCGACNAGGTCGGGTATCTCGAAGGGCTTGTCCAGGTAGCCGGTGTTGTTCTCGGCGAGCGCGGTGAACTTGAGCCTGTCGTCACCGAAGCCGGTGATGACCAGGACCGGAAGCTCCGGGAACTGGTTCTTGATGACCTTCAGGATCTTCATCCCGTCGATGTCCGGCATGAAGATGTCGGTCACCAGGTAGTCGTAGCCGAGGCCCTCGTTCCTCGCGCGGTTCAGCTCATGTATGGCCGAGATGCCGTCCGGGCAGGCCGTGACGGCGTAGTTCTCNGATGTGAGGCCGACTGTCAGGTTGCGCCGGATTTCGGCCTCGTCGTCGATCACGAGCACTCGCCCCTTCACTGCATTCCTCCCTGTGCTGAAACAGCCTGCTCCAGATCATCCCACCTTCCGGTGAGAAGATAGGCATGCATGGCTCTTGCTGCGATGCGGCCCTGCCCCATCGCGAGAATCACGGTCGCGGCGCCGAGGACTATGTCCCCCCCGGCGAAGACGCCCCTGACGGANGTCTGGCCCGTGGCCTCGTTCGCAACGATGCCACCCCACCTGTTGGTCTCCACCGCGGGGTANGAGCTCGGAATGAGAGGGTTGGGGCTGTTGCCGATGGCCACGAGGACNGAGTCGGTCTCCTCGACGAACTCGGATCCCTTTATGGGGATGGGGCGACGGCGCCCCGAGGAGTCGGGCTCCCCCAGGCCCATCTTCTCGATCTTCATTCCGCTGACCCAGCCCCTCTCGTCGCCGATGAGCTCGAGAGGCGCCTGGAGGAGATGGAACTCGACCCCCTCCTCCTTCGCGTGGTGGACCTCCTCGATCCTGGCNGGCAGCTCGGTCTCGGAGCGCCTGTACACTATGAGGGACCTCCCGGCACCCATCCTCAGCGCCGTGCGGGCGCAGTCCATGGCGACATTGCCCCCGCCCACGGTGATGACCTTCCGACCCCTGAAGATGGGGGTGTCGTTGGCCGGAAAGTCGAAAGCCCTCATGAGGTTGGCGCGCGTGAGATACTCGTTGGCCGAGAAGACGCCGAGCAGGTTCTCGCCCGGCACCCCCATGAACTTGGGNAGGCCGGCCCCGCTGCCGATGAAGACTGCGTCGAAGTCCTCGAGCACCTCCTCCATCGGGTATGTCCTCCCGACCACCGTGCTGAGGCGGAACTCGACCCCCAGGGCCTTCAGGTTCTCTGCCTCCCGGCTCACGATCTCCTTGGGCAGCCTGAACTCGGGGATGCCGTAGACGAGGACTCCTCCGGGCTTGTGGAGCGCCTCGAACACCGTCACCGAATGTCCCAGGACTATCATGTCCCCGGCTACCGTGAGTCCTGCCGGCCCGCTGCCGACGACGGCGATCTTCCTGCCCGTGGGGGCGGCCTTCGTCGGCATCTCCACCTTGCCGGTCGCTCTCTCCCAGTCGGCCAGGAACCGCTCGATCTTGCCGATACCCACCGACTTCGTGGGGTCGTGGTGGAACTTGCCGACTGTGCAGCCCAGCTGGCACTGGGCCTCCTGGGGGCACACCCTTCCGCAAACGGCGGGCAGCACGTTCCTGCGCTTGATGATCCTGATGCCCAGGGCGAAATCGCCCTTCTCGACGGCTTCCAGGAAGCCGGGGATGTCTATGCCCACTGGGCAGCCCTCGGTGCAGAACGGCCGCTTGCACCGCACGCACCGGCACGCTTCCTTCATGGCGGCCTCGGGGCCGTATCCCTGCGGGACCTCCCTCTGGTTGCCGATGCGCTCATGCGGAGACTGCTCCGGCATGGGCTGAGGCGGTATGGCCAGGCGTTCCTTGGCGTCCATGCTCGACCTCCTCTACTGCCCCAGCCGGCAGTCGCTCCTGAAATGCTCGAGTGCTTCCTTCTCCCTGTCCTTGTAGGCGCCCAGGCGGCGGATCAGCTCGTCGAAGTCGACCTGAAGGCCGTCGAACTCCGGCCCGTCCACACAGGCGAACTTCGTCGCATCCCCCACCGTCACGCGGCAGCCGCCGCACATGCCTGTGCCGTCGATCATTATCGGATTGAGGCTGACCGTGGTCGGGATGCCCAGCTCCCCGGTGAGCTTGCAGACGAACTTCATCATGACGGGCGGCCCGATTGCGAATACGTGGTCGATCGCAAGGCCGCGGTCCACCAGCATGCGGATGCCGTCGGTGGAGAGGCCGCGGATGCCCCTCGAGCCGTCGTCGGTCATGACGATCAGCTCGTCGCTGACCGCCTTCAGGTCCTCCTCCATTATCAGGAGGTCGGCATTCCTCGCGCACAGCAGGGTCACGATCCTGCTGCCCGCCAGGTGCAGGGCCTGGACGATGGGGAAGAGCGGCGCGGCACCGATCCCGCCGGCGACGCAAACGACAGTCCCGAAATTCCCGATGTGCGTGGGCCTGCCCAGAGGGCCCGCCACGTCGGCGAGCAGGTCTCCCGGTCCCATCCGGGACATCTGGAGGGTGGACTTGCCCACGGTCTGGACTATCAGGGTGATCGTCCCTGCCTGCGGGTCGGCGTCTGCGATGGTCAGGGGGATCCTCTCCCCGCCCTCGCAGATCCTGACGATGACGAACTGGCCCGGCTTCCTGCGGCGGGCGATCTCGGGGGCCTCTACCACGTACCTGCAGACATCGGGACCGATCGTCTCCCTGGACAGTATCTGATGCATCCGCGACCCCCTTCTGCGCGACGGAGGAGCTGCGACACGGATCAAGCCCTGACGGGCTTCAGGATCACTCCCTTCCCGGATCTGCCATCGACCTCTATCCTCAGAGGAGAAGAGAGCCTCAGGTGCCTCAGGTGGTCGGTCTCCTCGANGGCCTCCTGAGAGGCCAGCCAGTCCCAGTCGATGACATGGCCCTGCTTCACGTGCGACACGGTGAAGTAGGGAATCCGGAGCGAGGTCATGTTCTGGAAGAAGTGCGACCCCTGCGAGGGATCGACGTACATCCCGGGGGTGCTTGCCTCGACGATGACCTTCACGGCAGATATGGCGCTCCAGTTCACGGGGATGCCCAGCCATGGGTCGGAGGAGCCCCATCTCCCCGGGCCTATCAGCAGGTAGTTCCTGCCCTCGCGGGCAAGNCCCGCGTTGAGAGAGTCCACCTCTCGCGCCATCGCGGAGGTCCTTGCGGCATCGAACTTCTCGGGGACGACGTAGATGATGTCGGTCATCTCCTGCACGCCGTTGCCCAGCACCGTGTCGCTGGCGCAGAGCGCGCCGCCCGNGGGCACCTCTTCGAGATCGATCCTGACGAGCTCGTCACCCGCGACCATCGGCCTTATCTGGAGGAGGGCGAATTCTGCCGGGAGCGCCTTCTCCCTCCCGAGGTTCACGGCGAACTCGATCTCGACCGGGCAGTTCATGGCCTTCTCGCCGATCCTCAGGAGGGTGTCCGATATCTCCGCGAGAGGGAAGACCCCGCTGCGCAGCACATGCCCGAANTCGACGACCCTCGGGCCGGGGATGGTTATGCCCTCGCAGATCGAATCGCTGTCGCGCAGGTAGGTGGAGGCGATCCACTCGAGGACTCCGTCCTTCTCGGCCGAGGGGATGTCCGCGGAGACGAGGAACTGGTCCTCCTCCTCGTCGAGCCCCGAGCCTGCGCCGGGCTGCATGTCAACGGCCCAGAACGATCGCTGGGAATGCCGGAGGGTGTCCGCNACGCTGCCGAACTGAGGCAGTATGCGCGGGTACTTCGGCGTGAAGCGTATCGACACGCCGCCGTCGACGATCGTCTTCCCGAGGCCGAGGGCTACGTTCACCACGCCGTCCTCGGGAACGGCCTGACCCGCCGGGTAGTAGTTGTACGATCGGCCGACGCCNGAGAAATGCGGATAGAAGCTGCGTCCGTGGTCGACCCCCACNACCGACTGGATGAGGGCGGCCATGCGCTCCTCCTCNACGCTGTGGTTCGTGGAGGAGATGTAGGCCCGGGCCTGCCTGAGATAAGTCGAGGCGTAGACGAACTTCACGGCCTGGATGAGGCTCCTGAACCTGTCGTC
>JGI20214J51650_10001077_pt1 | contig 17254 bp, 15 predicted proteins | sample WetSurMetagenome_FD_51650 | JGI IMG/M metagenome (IMG submission 51650) | reverse complement strand
CCGCCATTCCGACGACGAAGGTCTTCCCATGGTAGGCGTGGATGTAGGGTGCAACCGCGCGAAACCAGGGGACGAAGGTGTGCGGGAAAACGAGGCTCATGCTGGCCGGGATTGTGCCGCAGCATGTCCACCCCACATCGGCAAGGAGAGCAGGATGGACGTCTACAAGACCCACGGTGCCTTCAGCTGGAGCGAGCTCACGACGTCCGACCCCGCCGCTGCGGCCGCCTTCTACGGCGAGCTGTTCGGCTGGGTCGCGAAGGACATGGGCGAAAGCATGGGCCATTACCGCGTCGTCAGCATTGGCGAGTCCGGCGTCGGCGGCATCATGGGCCTGCCCGAGGGCGCGCCACCGATGCCTCCGCACTGGGGCAGCTACGTCACCGTCGACAACGTCGAAGCAACGCTGGCTCGTTGCTCGGCGCTGGGCGGCAAGACCCTCGTGCCGGCGATGGACGTGCCCACCGTCGGCCGCATGGCGGTGCTGCAGGATCCGCAGGGCGCGGTGCTGAGCGTGATCCAGTACGCGACGATGACCTGAGCGCCCCGGGCACCGGCGCGCCTGGGCCTTGGCGGCCATAATCCGCGCCGCCGTGAAGCCTGGCCGCGCCGCAACGGCGAACCCCGTCCCGCCGATCCATTACCCCGAATCGCTGCCGGTCTGTGCCCGGCGCGAGGAGATCGCGCGCGCGATCCGCGAGCATCCGGTGGTTATCGTCTGCGGCGAGACGGGCTCGGGCAAGACGACTCAGCTACCAAAGATCGCGCTCGAACTCGGCCGCGGCATGGCAAATTGGGATCGGGGCGGGCGCGGGCTGATCGGCCACACGCAGCCGCGCCGGATCGCGGCGAGCAGCGTCGCCAAGCGCATCGCCGAGGAGCTGAACTCGCCCCTCGGCGAGGTGGTCGGCTTCAAGGTCCGCTTCCAGGACAGGCTCCAGCCCGGCGCCAGCGTCAAGCTGATGACCGACGGCATCCTGCTGGCCGAGACGCAGACCGACCCGCTGCTCTCGGCCTACGACACGCTGATCATCGACGAGGCGCACGAGCGCAGCCTGAACATTGATTTCCTGCTCGGCTATCTGCGCCGGATCCTGCCGCGCAGGCCGGACCTGAAGATCATCGTCACGTCGGCGACGATCGACGCCGACCGCTTTGCCAACCATTTCGGGACGATGCGCGGCCCGGCGCCGGTGATCCAGGTCTCGGGCCGGCTGTTCCCTGTCGAACAGCGCTGGCGGCCGTTCGAGGAGAAGAAGGACTTTGACCTCGATGACGCCATCGCCGACGCGGTGGACGAACTCTGGCGAGGATCGGCAAGCGGCGGCGACGCCGCCGGACCGGGCGACATCCTCGTCTTCCTGCCCGGCGAGCGCGAGATCCGCGACGCAACCGAGCATCTGCGCAAGCACCTGGCGGCGCAACACCGCGGCGGGCCGCAGGCGCAGATCCTGCCGCTGTTCGCGCGCCTGTCGCAGCAGGAGCAGGACCGCGTGTTCGAGCCCGGCAACGGCCGCCGCATCGTGCTCGCGACCAATGTCGCCGAAACCTCGCTGACCGTGCCCGGCATCCGCTACGTCGTCGATGCCGGCACTGCGCGCGTGAAGCGCTACAGCTACCGCAACAAGGTCGAGCAGTTGCAGGTCGAGCCGATCAGCCAGGCCGCGGCAAACCAGCGCGCCGGCCGCTGCGGCCGCGTCGCCAACGGCATCTGCATCCGGCTCTACGGCGAGGACGATTTCAAAGGCCGGCCGCGCTTCACCGACCCGGAGATCCTGCGCAGTTCGCTCGCCGGCGTGATCCTGCGCATGAAGGGGTTGCGGCTGGGCCACATCGAGGACTTCCCGTTCCTCGAGGCGCCGCCGAAGAAGGCAGTCGCCGACGGCTACGCGCTGCTCGGCGAGCTGGGCGCGGTCGACGAGGGCAACGAGCTGACGCCGATCGGTAGCGAACTCAGCCGGCTGCCGCTGGATCCGCGCATCGGCCGCATGATTCTCGAGGCGCGGCGGCGCGAATCGCTGAGCGAGGTGCTGATCGTCGCTTCGGCGCTGAGCGGCCAGGACGTGCGCGACCGGCCGCTGGAGGCCGCTCAGGCCGCCGACGAGAAGCACCGTAAGTTCGACGATGAGAAGTCGGAGTTCATTGGCTACCTGAAGCTGTGGCGGTGGATCGAAGAGGGCCGCGGCCACGGCGAAACCCACACCGCCCACAAGCTGACGAACCGACAGCAGGAACAGCGATTGCGTGAGAGCTTCGTCAGCCCGCGCCGGGTGCGTGAATGGCGCGACATCCATTCGCAGCTGCACACCGTGGTTGCCGAGCACGGCTGGCGGCTGAACACCCAGCCTGCCACCTACGAGCAGGTGCATCAGGCGATGCTGGCCGGGCTGCTGGGCAACATCGGCTGCAAGTCGGATGACGAGGACTGGTACCTCGGCGCGCGCGGCGTCAAGTTCTGGCGCCACCCGGGCGCGCACCTAAGCAAGAAGCCCGGGCGCTGGATCGTCGCCGCCGAACTNGTGGAGACGACGCGCTTGTTCGGCCGCGGCCTGGCGGCGATCGAGCCGACCTGGATCCCGCCGATCGCCGGCCACCTGCTCAAGACGCAACTGCTCGAGCCGCACTGGGAGAAGAAGGCTGGCGAGGTGATCGCGCTCGAACGCGCGACGCTGTACGGCATCGTGATCTACAACAACCGGCGCGTGAACTTCGGACGCGTCGACCCGGCCGCGGCGCGCGAGATCTTCATCCGAGAGGCCCTGGTGCAGGGCGAATGGGAGACGAAACTGCCCTTCCTGGCGCACAACCAGAAGCTCGTCGCGCAGGTGCAGGAGCTCGAGCACAAGGCGCGCCGGCAGGACGTGCTCGTCGACGACGAACTGATCCACGCCTTCTACGACCAGAAGTTGCCGCAGGACGTCTGCTCCGGCGCGACGCTGGAGCGCTGGTTCCGCGACGAAGTGAAGAGGCAGCCGACGCTGCTGCAGCTGACGCGCGACGAGCTGATGCGCCACGAGGCCGCGGGCATCACGACCGCGGCGTTTCCGAAGACGCTGCGCCTTGGCGGCATCGACTGCGCGGCGAGCTATCTGCACGAGCCGGGCGACGCCCGGGACGGCCTCACCGTCACAGTGCCGATCTATGCGCTGAACCAGGTCGGCGACGAGCGCTGCGAATGGCTGGTGCCTGGCATGCTGCAGGCCAAGGTGCTGGCGATCGTCAAGACGCTGCACCAGCGGCCGCGCTCGCGCCTCGTGCCCTTGCCCGACTTTGCGGCCGAGTTCTGCACGACGGTGCCGTTCGCGCAGGGCAGCCTGAGCGACGCGATGCTGAAGGCGGTGCGCGAGCGCACCCAGCTCGCCGTGCAGCGCAATGACTTCAAGCTCGAGCAGCTGGCGCCGCACCTGTTCATGAACTTCCGCATCGTCGACGAGCATGGGCGCCAGCTCGGCATGGGGCGCGACCTGGCCGGGCTCAAGGCCGAGCTCGGCGGCCAGGCGCGCAGTGCGTTCCAGGCCCTCGCGGCGCTGAAGATGGCAACGCCGTCGNTGCCATCCGCGACCCCGGCGGCGCCCGCGCACGCATGCGGCGTGACGGCCACGAGCGCGGCGCCGTCGGCGACGCCGGCCGCCGAGCCCCGGCGCTACACCGACTGGAGCTTCGGCGAGCTGCCCGAGCTGATGGAGATACGCCGCGGCGGCCAGACGCTGGTCGGCTTCCCGGCGTTGGTCGACCGCGGCAACGCTGTCGAGATCGAGGTCTTCGACGAGCCCGAGCTCGCCGTCGCGCGCCACCGCGCCGGGCTGCGCCGGCTCGTTGCACTGCAGATCCGCGAGCCGCTGAAGTACCTGGACAAGAGCCTGCCCGATCTGCCGAAGATGGCAGTCGCCTACATGGCGCTGGGCGGCAGCGCGGACGAGCTGCGGTCGCAGATCGTCGACCTCGCGCTCGACCGCGCCTTCCTCGCCGCGCCGCTGCCCGGCGACGCGGAGTCCTTTCGTCACCGCATCGACGAGGGCCGCACGCGGCTGAGCCTGATCGCGCAGGAGGTCGCGCGGCTGGCCGCTGCGATCCTCGCCGAGCACGCCGCGGCGCTGCGCAAGCTCAAGGACAGCAGGCCGGCGAAGGAGGTCGGCGACGACATCGCGCAGCAACTGCAGCGGCTGATGCCAAAGAACTTCCTGCTCGCCACCGACTGGGCCGCGCTGCAACATGTCCCGCGCTACCTGAAGGCAGTGGTGATGCGGCTGGACAAGTGGCGCGCCGATCCCGCGCGCGATGCGGCGCGCCTGGCCGAGCTGCGCCCGCTCGAGCAGCGCTGGCTGCGCCGGCAGGCCGAGCTGAAGGGCGCGCCGCATGCGCGCCTGGACGAATACCGCTGGCTGCTCGAGGAACTGCGCGTGAGCCTGTTTGCTCAGGAACTGCGCACGCCGCAGCCTGTGAGTGCGAAGCGCCTGGCGAAGGCCTGGGAGCAGATCGCGGCCTGAAGTGGGTCCCCCGAAGCGCCGTCAGCGCCCCGGCGAAGCCGGTTCCGTGGCGGCTGCTGGGTTGNCACTGGTGCATGCGTCGGGCGTTGCTTGTGCCNCCGTGGACAACAGAAATGCCAGCGTAAGCCCAGATTCACCGGCGGCGCGGCTCTTGTATATTTGTACCAATGAATGCCAGACGCCTGCCCCGCCAACGTTCGAGGAGCCTGCGATGAAGCGCGTTGCCTGGGGGCTGGCCCTGGTGGTGCTCGCCGCGTTGATCGGCGCGGCGGTCTGGTTCTGGCGCGGCCGCGCCCAGCCGCCGGCCGTCGTGTCGGCGCCGCCGCCTGCGGCGACGATGGCGACCGGGCAGGTGACGCAGCCGGCGGCGGCATTGGGGCCCGGCGCCGAGCAGCACCCGATCGAGGCGCCGGCGGCGGAGCCGACGCTGACCGCGGCCGACCTACCCGCGGCGCTTGACGAATTGCTCGGCCGCAAGGCGGTGTTGTCCTGGCTACTGACCGACGACTTCGCGCGCCGCGTCGTCGCCACCGTCGACAACCTGGGCCGCCCGTTTGCGCCGGCGGCGATGTGGCCGGTGCACACCACGGCCGGCCGCTTCCAGGCAAGCGAGCGCGGCGGCACGCTCGTCGTCGATGCCGACAATGCGCAGCGCTACACGCCGTTCGTGCTCTTCGTCGAGGCAATCGACGTCGACCGAGCGGCGGCGCTCTACCGGCGCCTTTACCCGGTGCTGCAGCAGGCCTGGCAGGACATCGGCTACCCGAAGGGCTATTTCAACGACCGCTTGTTCGAGGTCATCGACCTGCTGCTGGCGACGCCCGAGGCCGGGGACACGATCNCGCTGCGCCTGACCGAGGTGCAGGGTCCGATCCCGTCGACCCGGCCCTGGCTGCGCTACCGCTTCGCCGACCCGGCGCTCGAGCGCCTGTCTGCGGGGCAGAAGATCCTGCTGCGCATGGGTGCGGTCAATGAGCGGCGGCTGAAGTCGCGCCTGGCCGCGTTCCGCCTCGCGCTCGCGAAGCTCGGACCGGCGCGCTAGCCTGGCACAGGCGGCACAGGCGGCACAGGCGGCTCAGGCCGACGGCCGCAGAAGTTCAAGGGCACGCTCCATGCCGCCCGATTCGATCGACACCATCGCGCGCTCGCGTACCGCCGGCTTGCCGTGGAAGGCGATGCTCAGGCCGGCGGCCTGCATCATCGGCAGATCGTTCGCGCCGTCGCCGACCGCGATCGCTTGCGCCGGCTCGATGCCCATCAGCTCGATCACCTCGAGCAGCACGCGTNTCTTCTCTTCGCCGTCGACGATGTCGCCCCAAGGGCGGTCGAACAAGGTGCCTGTGAGCCTGCCATGCGCNACGCCNAGCGTGTTCGCGCGCGCGAAGTCCAGCATCAGGCGCTGGCGGATGCGCTCGCTGAAGAAGCTGAAGCCGCCCGAGACGAGCAGCGTCTTCAGCCCTGCCGCGCGGCAGGTCGCGACGAAGGTCTCGACGCCGGGGTTGAGTTGCAGCCGCTCGTCGTAGACGCGCTGCAGCGCCGACTCCGGCGTGCCGGCGAGCAGCGCGACGCGCCGACGCAGGCTGTCCTTGTAGTCAGCAATCTCGCCGCGCATCGCGGCCTCGGTGATCGCGGCGACCTCGGCCTTGCGGCCGACGGCGGCGGCGATCTCGTCCACGCATTCGATGTTGATCAGCGTCGAGTCCATGTCGAACGCGATCAGCCGGTAGTTGGCGAGCCGCAGCGGCGGCGTGACGCCGCGGATGAAGAGGCCGGGGGCGAACTCGTGCGCGGTCTTCATGCGTTGCTCATGCGGTGTTCGCGGCGTTCGCGGAGCTGACGAGCGGCTGTCCGAGCGCACGCAGCAGGTCGCGCAAGTATTGCGCTCGCGCCGAAGGGTCGGCAATCTCGCGCTCGATGCGCAGGCGTTCGTTGCCGGCGAGCTTGACGGCGCGGTTCTTCTGCACGAGCTCGATGATGCGCATCGCGTCGATCGGCGGGTTCGGCCGGAAGACGATGTTCATCAGCTTCGGCCCGGCGTCGATCTTGAGCACGCCGTAGGGCTTGGCGAGCACGCGCAGCCGGTGCGTGTCGAACAAGGTCTGGCCCTGCGCCGGGAGCTTGCCGAAGCGGTCGGTGATCTCCTCGAGCAGCGCGTCGATGGCCTCGGCCTTGTCCGCGGTGGCGAGGCGCTTGTAAAGGTTCAGACGCACGTGCACATCGCCGCAATAGGCGTCGGGCAGCAGCGCCGGTGCGTGCAGGTTGATCTCGGTGGTGGCGCCGAACACGCCGCCGAGCGGGCTCAGCAGGTCCGGTTCGCGCCCGGCCTTTAGCGAGCGTACCGCCTCGGCGAGCATGTCGTTGTAGAGCTGGAAACCGACCTCCATCATGTTGCCGCTCTGGTGCTCGCCGAGCACCTCGCCGGCGCCGCGGATCTCGAGGTCGTGCATCGCGAGGTAGAAGCCGCTGCCCAGCTCCTCCATCGCCTGGATCGCGTCGAGCCGCTGCGCGGCCTGCTTCGTCAGGCCCTGCACGTCGGGCACGAGCAGGTAGGCATAGGCCTGGTGGTGACTGCGGCCGACACGCCCGCGCAGCTGGTGCAGCTGGGCGAGGCCGAACTTGTCGGCGCGACTGATGACGATGGTGTTCGCGGTCGGCACGTCGATGCCGGTCTCGATGATCGTCGAGCACAGCAGCAGGTTGTAGCGCTGGGCAATGAAGTCGCGCATCACCTGCTCGAGCTCGCGCTCGGGCATCTGGCCATGGGCGACCGCGATGCGCGCCTCGGGCAGCAACTCGGCAAGCTTCTGGCGCCGCGCCTGGATCGTCTCGACCTCGTTGTGCAGGAAATAGACCTGACCGCCGCGCTTCAACTCGCGCAGCACCGCCTCGCGGATCGTGCCGNTGCTCTCACCGCGCACGAAGGTCTTGATCGCCAGGCGGCGCTGCGGTGCGGTCGCGATCACGCTCAGGTCGCGCAGCCCTTCGAGCGCCATGCCCAGCGTGCGCGGGATCGGCGTCGCGGTCAGCGTGAGCACGTCGACCTCGGCGCGCAGCGCCTTCATCGCCTCCTTGTGGCGCACGCCGAAGCGATGCTCCTCGTCGATCACGAGCAGCCCCAGGCGCGCGAACTTGACGTCGGCGGACAACAGCTTGTGTGTGCCGACGACGATGTCCACCGTGCCCGCGGCGATGCCGTCGACCGCGGTCTTCACTTCCTTGGCGCTGCGAAAGCGCGACAGCTCGGCGATCTTCACCGGCCACGGGCCGAAGCGGTCGACCAGGGTCTGGTAGTGCTGCTCGGCGAGTAGCGTCGTCGGCGCCAGGATCGCGACCTGCTTGCCGCCGTGGACAGCGACGAAGGCGGCGCGCAACGCGACCTCGGTCTTGCCGAAGCCGACGTCACCGCAGACCAGCCGGTCCATCGGCTTCGGGCTGATCATGTCCTGGATCACGGCGTGGATCGCGGCGCGCTGGTCGGCCGTCTCCTCGAAGCCGAAGCTGGTCGCGAAGGCCTCGTAGTCGTGGGCGCTGAAGCGGTGCGCGAAGCCTTCGCGCGCGGCGCGCCGCGCGTACAGGTTCAGCAACTCGGCGGCGGTGTCGCGCACCTGTTCGGCGGCCTTGCGCCGCGCCTTCTCCCATTGCCCCGAGCCGAGCTTGTGCAGTGGCGCCTCGTCGGCGCTGACGCCGGTGTAGCGGCTGATCAGGTGCAGCTGTGCGACCGGAACGTAGAGCGTGGCCTTGTCGGCGTACTGCAGGTGCAGGAACTCGCTCGTGCCTTCGCCGATGTCNATGTTGACCAGGCCCTGGTAGCGGCCGATGCCGTGGTTCATGTGAACCACCGGGTCGCCGATCTTCAGCTCCGACAAGTCCTTGATCAGCGCGTCGACGTTGCTGACCTGTTCCTGCTTGCGCCGCCGGCGCGCTTGTGGCGTGGTCGCGAAAAGCTCGGTCTCGGTGATGAACTGGATCGAGCGGCCCGCGTCGGAGCCCTCGGTCTCGATCCAGTGGAAGCCCTCGGCCAGCGGCGCGGTCGCGATCGCGACCTTCTCACCATCTGCGCCCATGGCGACGAACTCGGCCAGAGTCGCGACGCTGGGCACGGCGATGCGGTGGTCGCGCAGCAGGTCGAGCAGGCTCTCGCGCCGGCCCTCGCTCTCGCCGACGATCAGCACGCGGTGCGGGGTGCTCGCGAGGTGGCGCTCCAGCGCCGCCAGCGGCTCGGTCGCGCCGCGGTCGACCGAGACGTCGGGCAGCGGCCGCGCCCACGCGGTCGGCTCGTCGCCGCGCAACGTCAGCGTCGCATGCGGGCGGGTGAGGGCGAAGAATTCCTCGGCCCGCAGGAAAAGCTCCTGCGGCGGCAGCAGCGGCCGCTCGGGGTCGTGGCGCAGGAAGCGGTGGCGCTCCTGGGTGTCGGCCCAGAAGCGTTCGAGCGCCTGGTCGACGTCGCCGTGAAGTACGAGCATCGCGCTCTCGCCGAGATAGTCGAAGACGCTCGCGATGCGCTCGAAGAACAGCGGCAGGTAGTACTCGATGCCGCCCGACGCGATGCCGCTCGCGATGTCCTTGTAGACGCGTGAGCGAGTCGGGTCGCCCTCGAGCTTCTCGCGCCAGCGCGCGCGGAACGCGGTGCGCGCAGCCTCGTCCATCGGGAACTCGCGGCCGGGCAGCAGCCGGACCTCGGGCACCGGGTACAGGCTGCGCTGGCTGTCGGGGTCGAATGTCCGGATCGAGTCGACCTCGTCACCGAACAGGTCGACGCGGTAGGGCACCGGCGAGCCCATGGGGAACAGGTCGATCAATCCGCCGCGCACGGCGTATTCGCCTGGCGAGACGACCTGGCTCACGTGCTCGTAGCCGGCGAGCGTGAGCTGGGCCTTGAGCCTGGCCTCGTCGAGGCGTGCCTTCTGCTTGAAGCTGAAGGTGGTGCCGGCCATGAACGATGGCGGTGCCAGCCGCGTGAGCGCGGTCGTCGCGGGCAGCAGCACGACATCGACCTCGCCCTGGAGCACGCGCCACAGCGAGGCCAGGCGTTCGGAGATCAGGTCCTGGTGCGGGCTGAAGGTGTCGTAGGGCAGCGTCTCCCAGTCGGGAAAGACGGTGACGCGCAGCCCGGGGTCGAANAACGTCAGCTCGTCGGCGAGGCGCTGGGTGTCGGCNGGNTCGGCGCAGACCACGGCCAGCAGGCGGCGCTCGTCGGCGCGCGCCCGGGCCAAGCGGGCGAGCAGCAGGGCGTCGGCGGAGCCCGGCGGGCGCGGCAGCGTGAAGCGCTTGCCCGGGGCGAGGGTTGGCAGTTGCATGAACGGTGCGGATTCTAGAATCCGCGCGATGACGACACCGATGCCGCCGCGCTGCTATGCGCTCGTGCCCTGCGCCGGGGTCGGCGCGCGTGCCGGCAGCGGCGTGCCCAAGCAGTACGCGCAGCTCGCCGGTCGTGCGGTTGTGGCGCACACGCTGGCCGCGTTGGCCAGGGTGCGCCGGATCGCTGCGACGTTGGTCGTGCTCGCGCCAGAGGACCGCGTGTTCGAGGCGANCGCGCCCGAGCACCGGGGCTGGGTCGCGCGCTGCGGCGGCGCGACGCGCGCGGCCAGCGTCGCGCAAGGCCTGGCCGCGCTGCGCGAGCACGGTGCAACGGCGGACGACTGGGTGCTGGTGCACGACGCCGCGCGCTGCCTGGTGCGCCCGGAATGGGTGGACCGGCTGCTCGATGCCTGCCTGGATGACGCTGTCGGCGGCCTGCTCGCGCTGCCGCTGGCCGACACGCTCAAGCGTGCCGAGGCGGGCCGATCCGTGGCGACCCTCGAGCGCGGCGACAAATGGGCTGCGCAGACGCCGCAGATGTTTCGCATCGGGCTGCTGCAGCGCGCGCTGGCTGGGGCTGGCGACGCAGTCACCGACGAGGCCAGCGCCGTCGAGGCCATCGGCCTGGCGCCGCGGCTGGTGCCGGGCGAGCTCGAGAACCTGAAACTCACCTGGCCGGCCGATTTCGCGCTCGCCGCGCGCTTGCTGGAGACAAGATGACGATGCTTGATCTTCGCGTCGGCGAGGGCTGGGACACGCACCGCCTCGTCGCCGGGCGCCCGCTTGTNCTCGGCGGCGTGACCGTGCCGCACGCCTTCGGCTTGCTCGGCCACTCTGATGCCGACGCGCTGGCCCATGCGATCACCGATGCGCTGCTCGGCGCGGCCGGGCTGGGCGACATCGGGCGCCATTTCCCAGACACCGACCCGGCGTTCGCCGGTGCAGACTCGATGCTGCTGCTCGCGCAGGCGGCGCTGCGCGTGCGCACGGCGGGCTGGGAGATCGCCAACGTCGACAGCACCATCATCGCCCAAGCGCCGAAAATGGCGCCGCACATCCCGGCGATGCGTCAGCGCCTTTCGCAGGTGCTCGGGCTGGCGAGCGACGCGGTCAACGTCAAGGCCAAGACCGCCGAAGGTCTGGGCGCAGTCGGCGAGGGCCTCGCGATAGAGACGCGCGCGGTCTGCCTTCTGNAACGACTGCCGCGCGAATACGCGTGACGTCGGCGCGCCGTGTCGCCGCCGCCCGCTGCCGCGTCGGTCAGCCGACCTGGACCGCGATCTTGCGCGGCTGCGCGTGCGCGGCCTTCGGGATGCGAACGCGCAGCACGCCCTGATTCATCTCGGCGCTNACCTGTTCGGCGTCGAGCTCCTTGCTGAGCGTGAACGCGCGCCGGTACTGCGACAGGTTGACCTCGGCGTGGCTGGCCTGCATCTCTTTGGGCACTGGCAGCACGAGCGCGGCTTCGAGGCTTAGCTGATCGCCCTCGACGCGCAGCGTCAGCTGCTCGCGCGCGACGCCGGGCAGGTCGGCGTAGAGCGTGATGCCGCTGGCGTCCTCGATCACGTCNACCGGCGGCAGCAACGCCGGCTCCTGACGCGCGACCGCGCCCGGTTCCTTGACTTGAGTGACGGTGTTCATGGTCAGTCTCCTTGCAGGCTCAGTGGATCTCGATGCGGCGCGGCTGCGCCGATTCGCGGCGCCTCACGCTGACATGCAGAACGCCGTCGCGGTAGTCGGCTGTGACGGCCGCGGGGTCGGCGTCGTCGGGCAGGCTGACGACGCGGCGGAAGCGCCCTTCGAAGCGCTCGTTGACGTGCAAGGTGGTCTTGGCCTCCTCGGCAGGGCGCTGACTCTTGCGCTCGCCGGCGATCGTGAGCACGCCGCGCTCGAGGTGGACGTCGATCGTCGCCGGGTCCATGCCAGGGGCGAAGGCATAGATCTCGACCGAGGTCGGCGTGCTGCCGACGTTCAGCGCCGGATAGCCGCCGCGGCCGATGCCACGGATGCTGGGTGAATAGTCGAAAGTGCTCTGCATGTCGCGCTGGAGGCGGTCCAGCTCAGCGAACACATCGCGCGGGAACAGGCTTCGGTACATGATGGGTCCTCCGTTCGGTGGGTGTCCGGCGGCGCCGCATTCGACGCCGCAGCCACCCTCAGCTAAGGTCGGGGGCCGGACTTTCAAGAGGTTCTCGAAAGGCCACCGGACGGCCACAATGGCGCGACGAGAGGATCCCGACCGTGGAGTACAAGGATTACTACAAGGTGCTCGGCGTGGCGCGCGACGCGAGCGCAGAGAAGATCAAGAAGGCCTTCCGCGCGCTCGCGCGCAAGTACCACCCCGACGTCAGCAAGGAGCCCGACGCGGCGGCGCGGATGAGCGAGGTCAACGAGGCGAACGCGGTCTTGTCCGACCCGGAGCGCCGCGCCGCCTACGACGCGCTCGGCAGCGGCCGGCGCCCGGGCGAGGCGTTCACGCCGCCGCCCGACTGGGATGCCGGCTTCGAATTCTCGGGCCGCGGCGGCCCGGCCGGCATGGACGGCGGCGACTACAGCGACTTCTTCGCCGAGCTCTTCGGCCGCATGGGCGGCGCGGCCGGCCGCGCGCGCGGCGGCCACGCGATGCGCGGCCAGGACCACCATGCGAAGATCCTGCTGGAGGTGGAGGACGCCTACCGCGGCGCGACACGCCAGGTCTCGCTGCGCAGCCCGCAGCTCGACGCGCAGGGCCGGGTCGCGCTCACCGAGCGCACGCTCGACGTCCGCATCCCCGCCGGCATGCGGCCCGGGCAGATGATCCGGCTCGCAGGACAGGGCGGCGCCGCGGCGGCCGGTGCGCCGGCCGGCGACCTGTTCCTCGAGGTCCACTTCAAGCCGCACCCGCGCTGGCGCCTGGACGGCGCGAACCTGCTGGCCGAGCTGCCGCTGGCGCCCTGGGAGGCCGCGCTGGGCGCGGTGCTGCCGGTCGCGCTGCCCGACGGCGCAACGCTCAAGCTGCGCGTGCCGGCCGCGGCCCAGAGCGGCCGCCAGCTAGTCGTGCGCGGCAAGGGCCTGCCGGGCAGCCCGCCCGGGGATCTGGAACTGACGCTTCGCGTGCTGCTGCCAAGCGCGATGGACCCGCGCGCGCGTCAGCTCTACGAGCAGATGGCGCGCGAGTTGCCCGACTTCGACGCGCGCAAGGTGGCCGCGGCCGAAGCGTCGGCCCAGGATCGGGGGGCATGAGATGGCGACCATGAACCAAGACACGCGCCGCCTAGTCGAGGCGCTGCTCGACGACGAAGGGCTCTCGCTCGACGACCTCTGCCGCGTCGCCAGCGTCACGCCGGACTGGGTCGCCGAGCGCGTGCGCACCGGGCTGCTGGGCGGGTTCGAGCCGGACGCGGCAGCGTGGCGTTTCGACGTCGTGGCCGTGCAGCGCGTGCGCTGGATGCTGCGCGTCGAGCGCGACTTCGACGCGGTGCCCGAACTCGCCGCGCTGGTGGCCGACTTGCAGCACGAAATCGCGCGCCTGCGCGCCCGGCTGCGCCGCNCCGGGATCGATTAGGTCAGCCCGGCAGCGGCGCGCGCGCGATCGGGTGCAGCGTCTCGAAGGCGCGCGCCGCGCGCAGCACGAGCGCGTCGCCGAACATCGGGCCGACGAACTGCAGCCCGATAGGCAGGCCGTCGCGCGTCAGGCCGCAGGGGATCGTGCAGGCCGGTTGCTGGGTCAGGTTGAACGGGTAGCTGAATGGCGTCCAGCCGAGCATCGTCTCGGGCGTCATCGGCAGCTGGCCGCCGGCTCGGGCCTCGAAGGCCGGCACCGCGAGCGCCGGCGTCGCGATCAGGTCCCAGCGCTGCATGAACTGGCGCATCTGCGAGCCCAGCGCGCCGCGGCGCTGGTGCAGACGTTGCAACTCGAGGACCGACAGGCGCGCGCCGAGCCTGGCCTGGGCCGCAAAGTCGGGGTCGGTCTGCGCCTGCTGTTCGGCGGACAGCGTGTTCCACACCGACCAGGCGGCGGCGAACCACAGGCCGGTGCTGATCTCGAGCGGATCCTCGAAGCCGGGGTCGACCGCTTCGACCCGGGCCCCCAGCGCCTCGAGATCGCGCGCCGCGGAGGCGCAGGCGGCGGCGACCTCGGGGTGCACGTTCTTCGCGTAGCCGAGCGTCGGTGACCAGGCGATGCGAAGGCCGCGGATGCCGTCGTCCAGGCCGGCGAGGAGGTCGGCGTCGTCCGGCGGCAGCGCGGTCCAGTCGCGCGCGTCGGGCTGCTTGATCACGTTCGTCATCAGCGCCGCGTCGCGCACGCTGCGGCTGTGCGGGCCCAGATGGGCGACGTTGCCGAACGGCGACAGCGGCCAGGCCGGCACACGGCCGAAGCTGGGCTTGAGGCCGAACACGCCGCAGAAGGCGGACGGGATGCGCACGCTGCCGGCGCCGTCGGTGCCGAGCGCGAGCGGCCCCATGCCGGTGGCCACGGCGACGGCGGCGCCGCCCGACGAGCCGCCGGGCGTGCGGTCGAGTTTCCACGGGTTGCGGGTGATGCCGGTGAGCGGCGAATTGGTCTCGCCCTTGCAGCCGAACTCGGGCGTGCAGGTCTTGCCCAGCAGCAGCGCGCCGCTCTCGCGCAGGCGCGCGGTNGCCGGGGCATCGTCGGGCCAGGGCTGGTCGGCGTCGACGGTGCGCGAACCGCGGCGCGTCGGCCAGCCGCGGGCGAGGATCAGATCCTTGATCGACACCGGCACGCCGTCGAGCGCGCCCGCCGGGGCGCCGGCCTGCCAGCGGTCGCGGCTCGCGCGTGCCGACGCGAGCGCGGCTTCCTCGGCCAGCCAGCAGAACGCGTTCAGCGCCGGGTTGCAGCGCGCGATGCGTGTGAGTACCGCCTGCAGTGCCTCGACTGGTGAGGCGGCGCGGCTGGCATAGAGGTCGAGCAATTCGCTCGCGCTCGCGTCAGCTAGGTCGGTCGGGGTGCTCATCGGCGCATTCTGGCGCAGGCCGCCGTCAGGCCGCGCGCGTGACGCCTCGACGCGTCGTCGGCCGGCCGGCTTGCGCTGTGGATGCCTGTGCAAGCCGGCCGCGCAATGAAAAGAGGCAGGACGGGCGAGCCGTCCTGCCTCGATCCCGAGAAGCCAGCGCCGCTGCCTTCGTCGGGCGGTCGGAGGCGAAGAATTACTTCTTCGCTTCTTCCTTCTTCATTTCTTCCTTCTTCACGGCCTTCTTCACCGCCTTCTTGTGGCGGACCACATGCTTGGTCTTCTTGACTTCCTTCGCCGGGGCGGCGCTTGCGGCGACGGCCGGCTCGGCAGCCTTGGAGGCCTCCGCAGTGGCGGCTTGGGCATTGAAGGCGAACGCGGCGACGGCGGCCAGCATCAGGGACGACAGGAGCTTGCTCATGAATTTTGCTTTCGGTAGTTATTTCGCTTGATGCCGGCATCCCGGGCGGACCCGCCACGAGCCACCGGCCACCCCGAAAACGCGGCAGAGCCGATTCGGTTGACGCAGTCCTGCGCCGGATTTCGGCGCACGTCGCGTCCGGCCGCCGCTCAGCCCGAGCCGTCGGCAGGCGCCGGGGGCGCCGCGGCGTCGGTCTGGGCGTCCGGCGGATGTGGCGGCCAAAGCGACCACAGGTAGCCTGCCGCGGCGGCGTCGCCGAGCGCGAGCAGGGCGATCAAGAGCAGGATGACGCGCTTCATTGAGCGATTGCCGAAGCCGACAGATGCATTTGTGCAAGTCTAATGCCGCATAATTGTTGGCCCTTCAACCAACTCCTCGATTCGGAGAATTCGCACATGCGATCGATCTGGACTCCTACTGTCGTCTGCCTGGCCGCTCTGCTCGGCGCCTGTAGCAGCACCCCCGTCACACCGACCGCGGCCCCCGCGCCGGCCCAGCCGATGGCGGCCGCTCCCGCACCGACGGCCCAGACCGCGCCGGCTGCCGCGTCCACCGCCACCAGTGTCGCGCTGCCGGCCTACCTGGATCCGAACAGCCCGATCTCGCAGCAGCGCAGCGTGTTCTTTGCGTTCGACGACTACAAGGTCGAGCCCAAGTACAACGGGCTGATCGAGCTGCAGGGCAAGTACCTGGCCGACCACGGCGCCGTGAAGGTCCGAGTCGAAGGCAATTGCGACGAGCGCGGCAGCGCCGAATACAACCTGGCGCTCGGCCAGCGTCGTGCCGACGCGGTGGTCAAGGCGCTCGAACTGGTGGGCGCGCACAACGGCCAGCTCGAGGCCATCAGCTGGGGCGAGGAAAAGCCCAAGGCGTTGGGCCACGACGAGGCCGCCTGGGCCGAGAACCGGCGCGTCGATCTCGTCTATCCGACCCACTGACCGTCGCGATCCCGATGAAGCGAATGCAATGCCGGACACAAGATAGTGGCCTGACTGACTGATGGTGGACCGCAGTGCATTCGCTCGGCGCTGGCCGAGGGCGGCGCACGCTTTGCGTCGCGAGTTCGCCGACTGGCGCCTGTGGCTCTCGCGCGGCGTGGTCGTCGCGGCCGCCGCGGTGGCAGGCTTCACTGTGGTTCTCTTTACCTGGCTGGGGGAGTACGCGCTGCACTCGTTCCACCAGCTGGAGATGCTGGCATGGTGGAGCCCGCTGCTGTGGACGCCGGCGTGCGCGGCAATCGTCGTTTGGGCGACGAATCGCTTCGCGCCGGGCGCCGCGGGGTCGGGCATTCCGCAGGTGATGGCCACGCTCGACCCGGCGGTCGAGCCGGCGGACCGCGGGCTGTTCGTCAGCCTGCGGCTGGCGGCGGCCAAGCTCGGACTGACCACGCTCGGACTGTTCGGTGGGCTGTCGCTTGGCCGCGAGGGCCCCTCGGTGCAGGTGGCCGCCGGCCTGATGCTCGCCGCGCGGCGCCTGCTGCCGTCGCGCTCGCTCGTCAGCGACCATGGCCTGCTCGTCGCGGGCGGTGCCGCGGGCATCGCGGCGGCGTTCAACACGCCGCTCGCCGGAGTGATGTTCGCGATCGAGGAACTGTCGCGCTCGCCGGAACAGCGCAGCAGTGGCCTGATCGTCTCGGCGATCGTGCTCTCGGGCCTGATAGCGGTTTCGCTGGAAGGCAACGCCACCTACTTCGGCATCATCCACGCCACCAACGTCGACCGCACGCTGCTCGTTCCGGGGCTGCTGGTCGCGGTGGCCAGCGGCCTGGCGGGCGGCCTGTTCTCGCGCCTGCTGCTGCACTCGCTCGGCGGTCGGCCCGCGCTGTGGTTGAACGCGTTGCGCCGGCGGCGTCCGGTCGCATTCGCCGCGATATGCGGACTGGCGGTCGCCGTGATCGGCGTCGTCACCGCCGGTGCGACCTTCGGCAGCGGCTACGGCTACACGCGCGGATTGCTCGACGGCAGCGAGTCCGCGTCGTCGAGTTTCGTGCTGTTCAAGTTCATCGCCACCTGGCTGACCACCTGGTCGGGCGTGCCGGCGGGCATCTTCGCGCCGTCTCTGTCGATCGGCGCGGCGCTGGGCCATGCGATCGCGGC
>JGI20214J51650_10001076_pt1 | contig 17272 bp, 15 predicted proteins | sample WetSurMetagenome_FD_51650 | JGI IMG/M metagenome (IMG submission 51650) | reverse complement strand
GGGGGGCGGCTCAATATGCTTGTCGACCGATGGCCGAAAAAAGAACCGCCGTGCTGCGTAGATGCAGGTGAGATAATAACAGATCGACACAACGCTCAAGATCGCCAGGATTATCGTGATCATTGGTTCGTCGCCAGCCCGGAGTAGTTTATCAAGGCCATACCGGGGCCATACAGACGCTTTCTGAAAGCACTGCTGGTAAGGACATCCAGTTCCCTGGAGCCTTGGGACCTTGGAAAAGCAGTGCCGGCAGGACGGTCGTCAGCCGAAGGATGGAANTATATTTCATTGGTTTTTGCCGAGAGATGCTCCAGAACATAGAGGGCATATTCGAGGGTCATGGCACCGCTGAAATAGTGCCCGTAGACACGATCGGCGAAGGAAAAACCGTGATTGATGAGAGCTCTTTTCATACGCCGCGCAAGCAGCCAAAAGATGAAAGCGACTATCGCCCTGCCCGCCAGGTCCTGTCTCCGGTATTGCACGGCAAGCCGGAAATCATCATGAGGAACCCGCATCCGCTTGACCTGGTGCTGCTCCGCGAGTTCAAGGGCGGCATCAAAGATCACCGGATGGACATGCATGTGGAGATGGCTGTCAACGTGAGAAAGCCTGAGTCCGGTGGAACGAAACCGCTGAAATTGGGCGGAGAGTTCCTTTATCAGCTCCTCTCGGGCCAAACCTGAGAAATAGTACTTCAAGCCGGCCATCGCTGGATTGTCCGCAAAATTGCCTTGCCGATCGACCAGATGAGGGATTTCAGAAGGGGGCAAAACGGCCTTGCCTTGCACGGTGACGAGGTGAATCCCGACAGCCAAGCCAGGGGTTTTTGAGGCTAAGCGCACCGCATGGTCGAAGGCTTCCCCCGTTACCATCAGACTGCAACTGGTGAGCGTCCCCGCTTTGAAGGCCCGGATGACGGCTTCATTGACTTCCGGAGTCTTACCGAAGTCATCGCCATTAACAATCACTTGAGTTTGATGCATCGAGCCTTTGGCTTGCAGCATTCGAGTCGTTTGTTGAGCTGTTTCACCCTGCTTTGGGTCTTGAGAAGCGCCTTCTCTTGGCACGCAACTGCAGGTATTCTTTGGCTTCACGGAACAACCGGGTGCGTTCGCCGTGGTCCCACAGCGCCTGTCGCAAGATGCGGAAGACTATTTTGGGGCGAAAGTAGTACCGCCCGTAGAAGTACTCCACCGCCTCCACGATCTCCTCCCTGGAGAGCCCCGGGTACTGGAGATTGGGAAGCTGGTGGCCCAACTCGTCGGCCATGTCATCATCGGTCAGGTAGCCGTTGCGGCGCACGTAATCATCAAATTGGGTTCCCGGGTACGGATGAGCAATAGACACTTGAATCGTTTCGCAATCGAGCTCTTCCGCAAAGCGGATCGTCCGCGTGATGGTCTCCGGAGACTCCCCGGGAAGACCTATGATAAAGTCTCCATGAACGCTGATGCCAAGCTCCTTGCAATTCCTCATAAAGGTGCGCGCCTGCTTCACGGTGGCACCCTTTTTAATATTCTTGAGGATGACCGGGTCCCCCGACTCGAACCCCACGATCAGCAGACGGCAGCCCGCCTCTTTCATGGCCTTGAGCATCTCGAAATCGGCATGCACCCGGGAGGTGCAAGACCAGGTGAACTTAAGGGGTTTCAGTCGGGCGCAAAGCTCCAGCACCCTGGCCTTACCCCAAGCAAAGGTGTCGTCATCAAAGAAGAGCTCTCGGACATTGGGGAAGAGCTCAAAGGCTCTCCTGATTTCGGCAACGACGTTTTCACTGCTCCGGGTCCGCCATTTGTGGCCGCCAAAGGTTTGAGGCCAGAGACAGAAGGTGCAAAAAGCCGGACATCCGCGGGAGGTGTAGAAGGCGATGAACGGGTGCTGCAGAAACGGTACATTATATTTTGTGATGTTGAGGTCGCGTTTGTAGATCTCAACGGCAAACGGCAGGGAATCAAGATCGGTGAGGAGAGGGCGGTCCTGATTGTGAATCACGTGACCATCATTCCGAAACGAGACTCCGCTGAGGTCTTCAAGCCTCTTTCCCCAGGCATATTCAGCAACGGTATAGTCAAATTCTCTCCGCGCAACAAAGTCAATGGCGGATGAGGCGTTAAGCGTCTCTTCGGGCAGTACGGAAACAGGAGGACCAACAAAGGCAATCTTGATTCCGGGATTGGAGTCCTTGATTCTCTCGGCGAGCCGAATATCGTTTTTAAAGCCCGCAGTACTGGTGAAGACAACCAGGAATTCGTAGTCCCTGGCAATGAGGATCGTTTCTTCTAGGGTTACCCCGTGGGGAGGTGCGTCGAGCAAGCGGCTCTCTCTGATAAGACCGGCGGGGTAGGCAAGCCACACCGGGTACCAGAAGGAAGTTATCTCTCGGCGTGCCGGCCAGCGAGAACCTGCCCCTCCATCGAATTTCTCGAAGGAAGGGGGATTGAGGAGCAAGGTTTTCATTCAGTCTCCATAGGGCGGAAAAGTAGCGAGCAGAGTTTCTATTCGGGAATCAACCGCTGGAAATCAACTTGCTCCTTCGCTCTCCTTTCTCCCTTTGCATGTTGGGGCTGCTTCGGTTCCGGGTTCTTCAGTTCTTCGCATCCAGCTTCTTTTTCGATGAGCGATGTGGCGCTCAGTTTCACCGAGTTCCCCCTCGTGTATTCTTCAACGTCCGCACTGTTGTGCTGTAATATCAGGCTGATATTGTTGCCATCCTTGTCCTTGAAAGACCATTTCCAGGCAATGAACGCGCGAAAAGCATCGCCACGATATTGGTCCGGGTTGCCATACTTTTGTTTGAAACGCTTGACCAGTTCATCAAAGAATTCCTTGTCGCTGCGCTCATATTTGAGTTTGATCTTAACGATGCGGCCGGGTTTGTCACAGTTCCCGTAGAAGATGTAACCGCTCCGGTAGCCTTCGAAGGACGGCTTGAGCCCGACTTCGGATATGTACTCCATGTGGCGAACGGGCAACGCGGTATCCATCTGGACAATACCCTTGTACTGATCGAGATTCGCTCCCAGGCGAATTCCTGCGATCTGCTGGGGAGCCTGGGCAAAACCCATGACGGGAACAAGAAGAGCAATGACGAGGATTGACAGGCAAATGATCTTTCGCATGGACGCGGCCTCCTTGAACACCCTATTCGGTATTCGGTAAGGGTTTGGCTTTCTTTTTCCGGTAATCCTTGTTGTGCCAATACCGAAACATTCTCTCGAGTTTCTCTTTGTAAACCATGGCGAATAAAACGATAACCAGCGCGATACTCAGGAGAATCCAAAACCGGCCATATTGCTGAAGCCTTAAAAAATTCCCTTCCAGAGTGAGCAGCACCGTACCCAGCAACCGACCGACGCCGCCGATGAGAAGGAATTCCATGGTGGACAGATGCCCCAGTCCCAGGATATAGCAAAGCGCATCCTTGGGAAAACCGGGGATCAGAAAGAGCAGAAAAACAAGAAATGCTCCCTTGTGATGAAACAGATAGTCAAAACGTTCCATCGCTGACGAAGAGACGAAGCGCTCGACGACGGGCCTGCCGAGATACCTTGCAAGAGAGAACGCAAATAAAGAACCGAGGGTGAGACCGATTGTCGACAGCAAGATCCCCAGCCAAGGGCCGAAGACAAAGCCGCCCAAAAGTCCCGTGGCCTCCCCCGGAATCGGCGCCGCCACGACCTGAAAGGCCTGCAAAAAAACAAACGCCACGGACGACCAGGGACCGAGAGTTTCCAGAAAACACAGAAGCTTCTCTTTGCACAGGAAGAGTCGCATCCAATCCGATTGGTAGATCAGGGCCGAGATACCGCCAACAACAACCAGCAATGCAAGCATCTTGAGCCAAATGTGATTCCTTCCATTTCCGTTTCCGTTAATGCTTCTGTCCTTCCTCTGAATGCAGGTGAATCTGATTTCCCGGTGCTCGTAACCCTCAGGAGTGTTGGCCAGATCTCCTGGTGTTGAGGAATATAACCTTCGGTTCGGATGGTCCTGGCGCCATTCCTGCAAAAACAGTTGCTCGTGTCCCTTCGAGACACCCGAAAATACACGAAAAGGGCCGGGACTCGCAGCTTCTCGAGGCAGAGATCCAGACTTCTCGGGTGATCCCGGATCCCCAACGACCACTTAAAGCTCGTGGGAAGCAAGCTTCGCCAGGGTGAAGAAAGGAAGCAACTTAACCGAAACGTTTGCACAGACACGGTTGCAGATGGTGAAGATCTACCCGAGAGCAGCTTCGAACCGCACCTTGAAGACCAACCAGTATGCCGCGATCGAATATAATACATCCTGATCGTCTTGCATAGACTCAAGGGGCGTAAACGATGACTTCTTACAGGGAGACCTCACAAAGGTCGATTTACAAAACTGAGAAGAAGTCACGTTCTGCCTTATTTACTTCTCTCAAATTGAGCGGTCTGTTTTTTTGACGCAGCACAACTGATTTTTTCTTCCATAATTCCATCCCGCCGACCCCCGAATCGTGAACGAAGAGCCGTTTGCCTTTCCCCTCTCCATAGACGCGTGCACGGAAGGGGACAAAATCGCACCAATTGGGTTTCTCAAACACCCTAACGATTCAGTGGCTTCAGTTCTAGGACTATGAACCTCAATGGATCAGTATGCCAATTCCATTCTGAAAACACTTGACATGTCGATTCGCGGGTAATATTTCCGTTGTTTGTGAACGCCATGGGTTGAAAACTCGATCAACCACAGATCCCACGCCAGACCCGGAAATTTTAGATCTCTCGAATGTGACACTGCTTCTCTGCTACCCGAAACATGTACTCCGACCCAACTAACTGGAAGAAGGAGAAAATCATGAAATCAAAGCCATTTCTCAAAGCCTCTCGCCTTTTGATCGTTCTGGTTCTCATCACCATCTGGAACGGTCCTGGTGAATTGCCCTCCGCACAAGCTTATGATCTACCCGGCGGTCTGAACTTGGGTTTGACAAGCTTTCTCGACGGGGGACCGCCAGCCGGGCCGGGATTCTATTTTACCCAGTACTTTCAATATTGGACGGCGAGCAAGTTGGCCGGCCCCAACGGCAATGAACTTCTTCCATCTTTCGCTGGTGAAAGGTTAAATGTCTTCGCGTTTGCTTCCCAGTTCATCTACCAATCAAACCAGAGTCTGCTGCTCGGGGGCAAATGGGGCCTCGACTTCATCATCCCGGTTATCGTGACGGACCTTTCCTATGGCACATCAGGACCTTTCCCTCAGAGCAACGGTGCCGGGCTTGGGGACATCTACGTGGGGCCTTTTCTCCAGTGGGATCCCATCATGGGCTGCAACGGTCCTCTCTTCATGCACAGGATCGAGTTGCAAATGATCTTTCCCACCGGAAAATATGACAATGACAAAGCGGTAAACCCGGGGAGCAACTACTTTTCGTTTGATCCATACTGGGCGGCAACGCTATTCATCATGCCCAGATGGGAGTTGTCTACGCGCGTCCATTACCTTTGGAACGCTAAAAACAATGACCCCAATCAGGTCTTTGTTGGTGCGGACAGCACTCGAGCGGGGCAGGCGATCCACCTCAACTTTGCCAGCTCTTATGAAATTCTTGAAAAGAGGCTCCACGCAGGAATGAACGGCTACTACCTCAAGCAGGTCACCGACACGCAAATGGATGGTAACAACGTACCCGGAAGTAAGGAACAGGTCCTTGGTATCGGTCCCGGCGCGGTGTTCCATTGGTCCCAAGACACTCATTTCTTCTTCAACGTTTATTTTGAAACAGCGGTAGAGAATCGAGCTCAAGGGCAGCGATACAATTTTCGTGTCGTCCACCACTTTTAATCCACTTGCGTGAAACCTTATAATGGCGCGGTCAGTGACTGCGCCCAACACAAGCAGGCTTCACGTGGAGCAGAGATCAAGCAGGGTGGAGACGTCGCTCTGATTTTCCATCATTTTGACGCACTCAATGATCTGCTCCTGTTTATGTCCTGCAAGTACGGGACGGGTGAGGTTCAGGAATTTTTCAATGATCTCATCCCAGTGCAACGGGTTTTCCGGATCTCCCCTCGGATACATGATTTCGGTATGGTAGGCCCCTCCCGATGAGGTGTCGATTTTGACCCAGGCCGGCCATTGTCTGGGGTAAAAAGCATCGAGTTCAGGATCATTGATGCAATCAACTTTGGCCATGAGGTCTTTCACTTCGGGGATCTCAATGGTCTCTTCCAGGAATTCCTCCAGAAACGCCCGCCCTTTGACCGCCGCAACGGCCGCCCCGTAAGGCATGCTGAACTGGGCGTCCACCATGGTTTTCACCTCGTACTTGAGCTCCCTGGGGGCGGCTACGATACCATAGCCGGCGCTCAAGAGTCCGATCTTGATCCCGGCGATATCCGCCACCCTCAGCCTGTTTGCTTTCACCAACTGCAGGACCCCGTCAATGGGACTCTGCATGTAACGGCAACAGGCGTGCGGCTTGATGCTGGTGCGCAAAACCTCGAAGGGCTCTCCCAAACCGCTGACAACTTTTGTAGCGTCGGTCTGGTCGGAATACGCCTTCAAGAAACCGTCTTTGCCCTCCAGGACCGCTGAAGGCCCGGTAAAGCCCTGTTCGGCTAGCCTGGCAGCGACGATTCCGTTATGAGCCGACCAGCCGGCATGGAATCTTTTGGTCCAGGCTCCGTCGGCCAGGAATTCCATGATGCCAGAGGCTTGACTGCCTGCAATACCAGCGGCGTTCAACATCTGCCGCTCATCGAGGTGCAGCAGTTTGGCGGCAGCCAGGGCGGCTCCAAAAGCACCACACGTCCCCGTGGGATGGAACCCGCGTCGGTAATGAAAGGCAGGGTTCAAAGCTTTGCCAATTTTAACCATTGCCTCATAGCCCACCACAGCCGCACCGATGATCTCGCTGCCACTCGCCTTCACCTGCGACCCCAGCGCCAGCACCGCCGGAAAGATGACCGTTCCGGGATGAAGCGACGCTTCGTTGACCACGTCATCCAGTTCCAGGGAATGGGCGGCAGTACCGTTTACCAGGGAAGCATAGCAGGGATTCAAGTGGTAGCTTGAGCCAACCACGGCAGCATCACCCGCGCATCCGTGCGCAAGGGCAAACCTCAACACGGCGCGAGCGGAATCCATTTGCTGACCCCGTATGGCCACACCAAGAAAATCGAGCAGCAGGTATTTGCATCGGTCTACAACTTCTTCAGGCAGCCGATCACCCTCGACATTCCCACAGAAATGGACCAAGTCACGCGTTATGGTCATGACATTACCTCCCAAAACTGCCCCATGAGGGAACGGGAACGCTGCCAGCCCAACCTTCATGACCCGGCGAGTCACAATTAGGATCTGAAATCCAGGCGAGATCACCCGGAGTTTCACCGTTCAGCAACTTGAGGAAGCGATCAACAGATGGTGAGACACCTTATTTTTGGCCTCAAGGATTGTCAAGGACAAGCGGCGCCAATGCTGCTGGAGAGCTTGCAGCGTTGATTGTTCATGTGACTTGCCGGATGGAACAACTAAAGACAGGCCGTTTGGTCCAAATTCCCATTTTTTTGTTGAAAAACCGTGAAGCATCCTTTAATAGCTTAAGAATATTCGGAAAACTCGGGGATTGACGGGAGATTAAGGTGCCTTCTCAAGGATTCGGTCTTAAAGAGAGAAAGGAAGAGACCATGACCGTGACCAAAGCCCATATCGTGGAAAACCTTTTTGCCAAGAATGTTTTCACCAAGACCGAATCGGCCCAAATCATAGAAACCCTTTTTGAAATCGTTAAGGACTCCCTCGAGGAGGGAGATGACGTTCTCATCAGTGGGTTTGGCAAGTTCAGCGTCAAAGAAAAAAACCAACGCCGTGGGCGCAATCCGCAAACGGGTGATCCGATCCTCTTGGCGCCTCGGAAAGTGGTCACTTTCAAATGTTCCGGCGTTTTGAGAGAGCGTATCAACAGAGGAAAGTAGGGGGTAAGTTCATCGGAAAACCTCAGTGCGGTTGGGAGAGGCAACTCGTCTCCAACCGCCGGATTACGTAATCCACCTGACGCTTCAACTTGCTTCTTTGTTCCTTCATCTCTTTGCTCATTTCGTTCACCGCATGCAAGACAGAACTGTGGCTGCGCCTGAATGACTGCCCGATCGAGGCAAGGGATTGCGTCGTGTAATGACGACAGAGGTACATCGCGATTTTTCTGGCTGTCGCAATCTCCTTGCGACGTGATTTCGAGTTCAATTCCTCCAGGGAAATCTGAAAACTGTCGCATACCACTTGCTGGATGTTGCTCACGCTGATCTTCGGAAGATAATCCAGCATGGTCTGGGTGACTTCCTGAGCCAGACGAAGCGAGATGGGAACCCCCAAAATATTCGTCTTGGCGATGATTCCCACAATGCAACTCTCGAGCTGGCGCACGTCACTGGTAATGCGATCGGCCAGAAACTCCATCACTTCAGCCGGTATCGTCACATTTTCGTAGCAGGTCTTGCGTCGAATGATTTCAAGTCTGGTCTTGAAATCAGGCCGTTCGATCGGGGCCACCAGGAAACCACTCAGCCGCGACTGTAATTCGTTGGTCAGTTTCGGGATATCCTTGGGATAAAAACTGCCCGTGCAGAGCACCTTCTTACCTCGGTCCATAAGCTCATCCAGGGTGTAGACCAGCTCACTCTGGAGCTTTTCCTTGCCACTCAAGAATTCAACTCTCTCCAGCAGGAGAACATCACAAACACAGCGGTACCGGTTCTTGAAGGCTTCGATGCTGCCGTTTTTAAGGGCAAAAACCATCTCGTTGGCAAACTGTTCGGTCGTAACATACTGAACCGAAACCTGCGGCTTTTGTTTAATAAGGAGGTTGCCGACCGCATGAGAGAGATGACTCTTTCCCAACCCCGACTCGGAGAGCAAGTATAGCGACTGATTGTAGAATTGCTGGCCACCGGCCACTGCCATGGACGCAGCATAGGCAAAGTGGTTGCAATTCCCGACCACAAACTGGTCAAAAGTGAATCGTGGGTTGAATGTCAGCCCCGGGCGACGGATCAGTTGCCCGAAATTGACCTGTTGAGGCCCAGCCGTCTGGTCCTCAACATCATTTTGAAGCCCGTGAATGATTTTATATTCGATCTTGCGAACCTCAGGGAAGTGCAGAAGTGCAAGACGGAGCAGGCTCTCCTCCATCTTTTCACGCAGCCAATCAACATGGAGACGATTCCGGCAACCGAGGTTCAGTCGGTCATCTTCAATTCCCAGAAAATCGATAGTAGACACCCACAGATCGTACTGGCCCCGGGGAAGGCAACTATGCAACGCTTTCTTTATCGCTTGCCATTTTTGATCCATGTCGACTTCCACTCCCCACCCGACACAAGACTCTGGCGAGACTGTCCGTACCTGCCCAATCGATGCACTACAATATGATGATGAGAATTGTGGAACGTTGCTGAAAAATACTGAAGTGCAAGCCGCACTTCGTCAAAAGCTCACCCAAGGATTGGACAGTTCATAACGGACAAAACAAATCAGGTCAAAGTCGATACCGGGGATTCTCGGAGGGAATCTAAGAAAGTCCACCCCGGAAAATTATCCCAGAATGAACTGATGTTAGCCTCTGAAAAGAGATAAGCCCTTGAGACTCAATGGTTTTTTATGAATAATCTTTTTATAAATGACATCCAAGTGTTAAGAACCTTCCAATATAAGGTTATCCAATTATGTTCAGGTTGAACTTCCATTTTCGACGCTTTTCTCACAAAATCACATTTGCTGATTTTACCACCCGGTGATGTCTTGAAAGCAAGCGACTGAAAAATTCCACTCCCCATGATTATAGTCTACAAGGGTGCTTCGGTGGTATACTTGTCACGGTCGCAAAGAGCGGCTTTTGGAGCCACGACGGGACTCACTGAAGGCCCCGAGAAGATTGCTTCTCTGCAACCTTTGGCACTTTTGGCGCTCACTGCCGTGGGAGACCAGGATTTGAGCCGTTTACAGGTTTACTGCTCGCAAGAAGGATGAAATTCAGGTGCTTGTTATCCCGACACGCAGCCAATGCCGGGCTCTGATGGATCAGGCGAAAATGCCGGCGCATATTAAAAATCACAGTTTTGTGGTCGCTCAAATTGCAGTATATTTGGGCGGTCTTTTGAATCAGAACAGTGTCCGCCTCAACCTTGAACTGTTGGAAGCCGGGGCTTTGCTTCACGACATTGCTAAAGATCGGACGCTTTCCACAGGTGAACGCCATGAAAATGTGGGAGCCAGAATGCTGGAGGAATGGGGATATACCCTGCTCTCGCCCATCGTCAAGGAACATGTAGTTCTGGATGGCACCGTTCTCAGTGGGCCGATAACCGAATCACTGCTGGTCAATTATGCCGATAAACGAGTAAAACACGACCAGATCGTTTCCCTTGGGGAACGATTCTCAGACCTGATCGGCCGCTACGCGAAGACGGAAGAACACCAGGATTGGCTCCGGGAGAAATTCGCTCTCTATGTGCTGCTGGAATCCAAAATTTTTAAACATCTCACCATAAAGCCGGATGATCTGGGCCGACTAGCTCTGCGGACAAAAAGCGGGTAGCAAGTGGGCCGGGATGAGAATCGTTTATGTAGTCACTCCCTGTTTGCTTTTCCCTGGAATGTGGGGTTCTTTCGAGAAACCCTGTCAGCTCTTCGTCTATTTCGTGGTCGAAATGATTTATTGCAGACGGCCGCAGGCCGGAAAAGAGGAGAATTATGGCCGGCAACAAATTGACGGTAGCTCTATTGGCTGGAGGAAAATCCGCCGAACGAGAGGTTTCCTTGAAAAGCGGAGAGCAGGTTTTCCGGGCTCTCGACAAGGAGCGTTACGAGATCTTGCGCTACGATCCACGTGACGACCTGCCGCGACTGGCAACGGACGCCGACCGCATTGATGTGGCCCTGATCATACTCCATGGCCGCCTGGGAGAGGATGGCACCATCCAGGGATTTCTGGATTTGCTCAACATTCCTTATCAAGGGAGCGGCGTGCTGGGCAGTGCCCTGGCCATGAACAAGATTCTCAGCAAGCAGCTATACGTGCAGGCGGGGCTCCCGACGGCACCGTTCGCGGTGATGGATAGAACCGGGGGAACCGAAGCCTCGAGCGTGCTCGATCAACTGGGGCTGCCGTTAGTGGTAAAGCCGGAGCATGAAGGGTCCAGCATCGGATTGACTATTGTTCGAAGTGCCGAACAGTTTCACAAGGCACTCGAAGATGCCTGGCACTTTGACCGCCGCTGCCTGGTGGAAAAGTTCATTGCCGGAGTGGAAGTGACGGGCGGAGTGCTGGGCAACGATTCTCTGGAGGCGTTGCCGTTGATCGAAATCGTCCCGGGTGCGGGCCATGAGTTTTTCGACTATGCTGCAAAATATACCCCCGGCGCTTCCCGGGAAATCTGCCCCGCGAGGCTCTCCCCGGAACTCAGTGCAAAAGCTCGGGACTACGCGTTGCGCGCTCACCTGGCCTTGTGCTGCAGGGGCTACAGCCGCACCGACATGATCGTGTCGGACGATGAGGTCATTATCCTTGAGACCAACACCATCCCCGGCATGACCCAGACCAGCCTTTTTCCGCAGGCTGCGGCAGTTGCCGGCATACCTTTCCCGAAGCTGCTGGACCTCCTGATCGATCTGGCTCTGGAGAAATGAAAGAAGACCGGCGTGACTGCCAACGCTATACCGCATCAGGGGAGGTCGCTGTTGACCTTGAGCAGGACCTGCTTCACCTGAGCACACTTGCTTGCATAGCCTCCAGCGAGCAATTCGAGGACTGACCTTTCAAAAGGCTTCTCGGTGTCAAGCCTCAGGAGAGTCTCCTCGGGGATTTCGATGAGGGGTTCGAAAGCCCTGACCATATCGCTTAGATGCCGGAGACGGGCATCGGAGATGTTTTGACTCCGTTCCCGTTTCTCCAGTCTCTCCCTGAGGGTCTCCTCAGCACAAACGCACTCCACAACGATCAGGTTGGTATCCAGATCCGCTGCCAATTGCCGGGCTTCTTCCCGCCATTTGCTTTGGGAAAAGGTCGCATCAAGCACGACGGAGTGGCCTTTCTTGAGCTGCTCCTGCGCTAGAGCGAGCATTCTCGCATAGACCCGCTGCCTTAGCGCAACGCGATACATTCCCTGGCCGAACAGCACGTCATCTTCGTGCGGAGCGAGACTTTCCCGCCCCTCTTTTCGAATCCGATCCGACTGAAAAAGGGTCAGAGACAGAGCCTGAGAGAGTTTTTCGGCCAGCGCCGATTTCCCCGTTGCCGGAAGGCCGCAAAACACCCAAAGGGTGGGACGGCTAAACTGCAGAGCGCAGCGGTAAGCCTGTTCCAAATAGTCCCTTGCGCCAGCTTTCAAAACAAACCGCGCCTCGGCCGCCTCCACTTCCGTAGACCTTAGGCAGGCCACCTTGACCTTCACCAAGGCCCGGTAGACGGCGTAGAAATCAAGCAAGGAATAGCATTGGTAATCTTTTGATTGCCCCGTGTAGGCTGAAATAACCAGTCTGCCGGCATCGGAGCGGCCCAAAGACTCCAGGTCCATGTGGAGGAAGGCAAGGTCGGAGACAACATCGCCATAGCGGAACCGGTCGTTGAACTCCACGCAGTCAATAATCTGTATCCCACCCGCAAAATAGACATGCTCCGCACGCAGGTCCCCGTGACCATCCCGGATGCGCCCCTTGCGCACACGGTCTTCGAAGAGTTCGTGCCAATCATGGAAAAAGGCCCGACTTACCTCACGGATGAATTCCCATCGCTCACGCTCCAGGAATTCGTCCACGAAAGGTTCCACTTGCCGGAAATTTTCCTCCATGTTGAAGGCAACCACTGCGGGGTCGCCATAATGGTCGATTTCGCCGGTTCTGGCACTCTGTGAATAAAATTCCGCCAGCTTTCGGCCGATTTGCTGCATATCCTCAGGGCTGATTGCGCCTCGCTTCAACAGCTCCATTAGGCTTGCGCCATCGGGCAAGCGTCTCATTCTGACGGCGTACTCCAACGGCGTGTTGCCATTGAGAAAGAACCGGCCGGTTTCATCGCGGCAGATGCCCACCACCTTATCGTACACGCCGGTGGTGAGGCGCTGATTGAGGAGAATTTCTCGTTCACAGAAGTGGCGTCTGGCGCCGAGGGTGCGAAAATCAAGAAACCCGAAATCAACCGGTTTCTTCAGTTTATAAACCCAGTCTCCCGCAAGAAACACTTTTGATATGTGGGTCTCCCGGCATTCGACGAGGGTAACGGCATGAGGATAAAAGGCCGGATCAGCCATGGCCCTGCAAACTTCTTCAAAAACTTGGAGACTGTCCATGGCTGCATTCTGGCAGGGGTTATTTGGTTCGCTCAATACAGGCGTAAGCGCTGTGATTGTGAATGGATTCAAAATTCTCGACGTCGACAAGGAACCAGCAGATGTTGGGATCCAGTTTCAAATCGTAAGCGATATCGCGAACGACATCTTCCACGAACTTGGGATTATCGTAGGCTTTCTCGGTCACGAATTTTTCGTCGGGCCGTTTGAGCACCGAATAGACCTCACAGGATGCGGCGTATTCGACCATCCGCACCAAATCTTCGATCCACAAAAAACGTTTGAAGCGCACCGCCAGCCGCACCATGCCTCGCTGGTTGTGGGCACCCTGATTGCTGATCTCTTTCGAACAGGGGCAAACGGTGGTGATGGGGACATTGACTTCAAGGACAAGATCATAGCCGTTTTTTCGGTCCAGGGAGCCGGAAACGCGACAACCATATTCCATCATTCCGGCAGTTGCCGTGATCGGCGAGTGCTTCTTGACAAAGTAAGGGAAGTTGATCTCGATATGAGCCGATTCAGCCTGAAGCCGCTCCTGCATGGATTCGAGGATGGCCCGGAATTCGCGAATGTCCAGATTGCCGTGAAATTCGTTCAGGATCTCTATGAAACGGCTCATGTGGGTGCCTTTGAAGCTCCGGGGCAAATTGACGTACATGTTGATAGAAGCAACGGTATGCTGTAAGCCGAGGTGCTTGTCCATCACCGTGATGGGATAACGAATGTCTTTGACACCCACCTTGTCCACGTTGATATTTCGGTGGTCTGTTTGATTCTGAACGTCGATCATGGAAGTCCTTCTTATAGGTTCATAACGTTTTGGGCGATTTCCCTGAAGCCGTCCAGCGTCTCCGCTGCCAAATTCTCAGCAAAAGCACCCCGAAGGTCGGCCTCGATGATCTGTTCATCATAGGGAATAAACCCTAGAAAACGGAAATCCGACAAAGCGTTTCTCAGGAAATCCCGATCTTTGCTGTTGCGGATTTTATTGCCAACCAGGAAAACCTTCTGCAACCCGATGTCTCCAGCCAAATCTTTGATCTTAAGGGCCGTATCGATACTCCTGCGCCCGGGTTCCACCACTACGATCAGGCAATCAACGGACCCGGAAGTTGCCCGCCCGAGATGTTCGATGCCGGCTTCCATATCCATCACCACCACCTCATCGCGCCTCAGGATAAGATGCTGCACCAAGTTCTTGAGCAGGACGCTTTCGGGGCAAACACATCCCATGCCCCCTTTTTTTACACCACCCATGACCATCAAGCGAATGCCCTCGCCGATTGTCACTGCGAGCTTCTCCGGAAGGTCATCGACTTGCGGATTCATTTTGAAGAAACCGCCGAAGCTCCCCGGAACGGACTCGGTGCGCTCCGCGACGAGGTCCTTCATTGCAGAAATGGGAACGATATCGGACGCTCCTCCGGTTCCCAATCCGTGGGCCAGATTCGCATCCGGGTCGGCATCAATGGCCAGGACATTTCTTCCCTGACCCGCAAACCACTTCACCAGAAAAGCTGAAAGCGTGGTCTTGCCAACCCCGCCCTTACCACTCACGGCAATCTTCAAAGCAAATTACTCCCTTTTTGAACATGACCCTTAGCACAGCACCAGACAAGTCAGGTGTCCGAACTGAGTTCCACTTGCGACCTCTGTCTATTGACTCCGGGCAATCCCCATCAGTCGGTAGACCAACATTCCACTCAAGACGGCAACATCCTCAACAGCGAGCTCTTGCCGAATGTTCGCATCAAACAGGATGCCGGCTTCCGGAGGAAACTCGTCATCACCCCTCCAGAGGACCAGCTGAATGGCAATTCGAGGCAGCACCTGAAAGGCCAAGCCCACATCCCCAGCCGCCACTTCCCGACCGCCGAGGGTTTGCCCGCACCGTTGAAAGAGCTCCGGATCATTGCCAAAAGTGGCCAGGAACGGATCCCTGGCGCGCCGCTGAAAAGCGTCGAAGTAGAAATGGCCGTCGGGAATCTGGCGAAAGGTAATAAGCTCACCCTTCGGCGGTTCCACGGAAGCGCGGAGAAGATAATGGCAGAGAATTATCTTCTCCGGGAGGGACACTTCCGCAGGGTCCCCTTCTCTCCATATATTGATGTTCTCACCGATTCGGACGAAATAAGGTATGCCGAAAAAGGGTACGCTCAGGGTAGGTGCCCCGTCTTCAGAAGGCGGCACCATGTCAACCTGAGCAAGCCGTGCCAGCCGTTGAAGGTCCGCTCCTTTCAGCTCTTCCGAGGCGAGCCGGAAAGACTCCTTGTAGTCGTCTATACGTGCCACTTCCCTTCTGCTTCCTCTCTTTTTCAATTGCCCTTGAATATTAACATGTTTATGCTAGAAAGCACAAACGATCCGGATATTCTGGAATACAAGACACCTGATCGTTGGGTACCGTACTTCCTTAAGAGCCTTTAAGCCTCGGTCCCCGCAGAAGCACGGAACGTTACTGCGAAGGAGAAATCTCCCGATGCAAATCAAAGTGCTTGGATCCTCCGGTTCCGAAGTCCCGGGACACAATCCTCCCGGCTTTCTCATTGACGATTTCCTTTTGCTGGACGCCGGGACCGTATCGCTCTCCCTGGGGCGTGAAGCTCAGTGCCAAATCACCCATATTTTCCTTACCCACGCGCATTTCGATCACATCAAAGCAATTCCGTTTCTGGTGGATAATATCGTCTCAAGCGACCAGGGTTGCCAGCTGATCATTCTAAGCGGCAAGGAAGTGATCGAGGACCTCAAAAGGAACATCTTTAACGACAGGATATGGCCTGATTTTACCAATTTGCCCGACTCCCGTCACCCCGTGATTCGATTCCAAGAGATACTTCCCGGCGAACCCGTTGCGGTGAGGGGCTACAGGGTGCATTCGACAACCGTAGATCACAGTGTTCCCGCATACGGGTATTTGATCGAGAATTCTTCAAGACTCGCCCTGGCTTATACCGGCGATACCGGTCCCACGGAGAATCTATGGAGACTCATGAGCGAGCACCTGGTAAAGGCACTTATAATTGAGGTCTCATTCCCCGACGAGATGCAGCCCCTGGCTCTGGCTTCAGGACATCTTACCCCTTCACTGCTCGCTCTAGAGATGCGAAAGATGAAGACTATCCCTGAAAAGATCTACATCACACACCTCAAGCCTTTTTACCGGGACATCATTAAAAGCCAACTCTCGAACCTCAACCACCCCGGCATTGAAATCCTTGAAGACGGGATGATACTTTCCTTCTAACCTCCATGACCCGGCGGGTCACAACAAAGCATTAAATCCCCCTTCGTCATTCCAGCATGCTTCTGGCTGGAATCCATTTCTTTTAAGACCTGGACTAAGGCCGACACCGCCACTCCCGTCTCCTTACCGCAACAACTCGCGCGCGATGATCAGGCGCTGGATTTCGCTCGTTCCCTCATAGATTGTGGTCACGCGCACATCGCGATAATGGCGCTCAAGGGGAAACTCCTGGGTGTAACCATAGCCTCCCATAATCTGCATGGCATCGTAGCAAGCCTTGTTGGCCGCTTCCGTAGCAAAGAGCTTCGCCATGGAGGCTTCCTTGGCGAAATACTTCTTCTGATCCTTCAGGAAGGCTGCCCGCAGCAGCAGCAACCGGGCTGCTTCAAGACGCGTGTAATTGTCTGCGATCATCATTTGAGTAGCCTGGTGACTGGCGATGGGGACATCGAATTGCACCCGTTCTTTGGCATATTCCGTGGCAAAATCCATGGCGGCAAGGCCGATGCCGAGAGCCATTGAGCCGATACCGATCCGCCCACCCGACAGTTCCGATACGGCAATACGGAAACCATCATTCACGACACCCAGAAGATTCCCCTCCGGAACACGGCAGTCCTGAAAGTAAAGATCGTTGGCAGGGGAGGCCAATTGTCCGAGTTTCTTTTCATCCTTGCCCACCCAAAAGCCCGGGAATGAGCGCTCAACC
>JGI20214J51650_10001075_pt1 | contig 17281 bp, 6 predicted proteins | sample WetSurMetagenome_FD_51650 | JGI IMG/M metagenome (IMG submission 51650) | reverse complement strand
TTGTGAGTGAACGTGCATTGCGTGAAATCTATCTTGAAGGATTCAGGATCGCGGTTCAGGATGCACAACCATGGACTGTAATGTCTTCTTATAATTATATTAACGGTGTATATGCATCTGAGAGTTCCGACCTGCTGACAAGCGTATTGAGAAAAGACTGGGGTTTTAAGGGCCTGGTAATGACAGATTGGTTTGGAGGTAAAGATCCTGTTGCCCAGATGATTGCCGGCAATGATCTTCTTATGCCCGGAAACCCCGGGCAAACCCAGGCGATAATTAAAGCTGTTAAGGAAGGAAAACTTGACATCANTATATTAGACCGAAATGTTGAAAAGATATTAAATGTTATGCTGCAGAGCCCCCGCTTCAAAGGTTATAAATACACAAATAAACCTGATCTTAAAGCTCATGCACAGGTAACCCGCCAGGCTGCTTCGGAAGGAATGGTGTTATTGAAAAATGAAAACGGAACTCTTCCATTTGGTAAGGATGTCAAGAATATTGCAGCATTCGGTAATACATCATATGATATTATTATCGGAGGAACAGGAAGTGGTTTTGTCAATAAGGCTTACAGTGTTTCCCTCGTAGATGGATTGCAGAATGCAGGATTCAAACAGAATGAGGATCTGCATGCTCTTTATGCTAACTATCTGAAACTTACAAAAGCAGGGCGTCCACAATTAAAAGGGTTTATGGCTATTATGGGATCGAAACCTATNGAGGAACTGAACCTGAATCAGGACATAATAAATGGAATGGCCGNTATATCAGATGCTGCAATCATTACAATAGGCAGAAACTCAGGTGAGGGAAATGACAGAACAAACTCGAAAGGTGATTTTCAGCTCAGCGAGTATGAACAGTTGCTTATTAAAAATGTGACAACAGCATTCAAGGCAAAAGGCAAAGGAGTCGTTGTTATTTTAAATGTTGGCGGGGTAATTGAGACTGCCAGTTGGAGAGATATGCCTGATGCAATACTTCTTGCATGGCAGGGAGGACAGGAGGCAGGAAATTCTATTGCAGATGTTCTGAGCGGAAAAGTAAATCCGTCAGGGAAACTGGCAATTACTTTCCCAGTCAGCTATGAAGATGTTCCTTCATCGAAAACATTCCCTGGCACAGAAATTCTTGCAAAAACAGCTAAACCACAACCAGTTGACGATGGTCCGATGGGAGGATTTATGCGTCCTAAAGATGCAAAGGTCGTATATGATGATGGGATTTATGTTGGCTATCGCTATTACGAATCATTTAAGGTTAAGCCTGCTTATGAATTCGGTTATGGTTTGTCGTACACAAACTTTGTATATAGTAATCTGAAACTGAGTTCTCAGAAGTTTGCAGGCAAACTTACTGTTACAGTTGATATTAAAAATAATGGAACTGTTACCGGGAAAGAGGTTGCAGAACTTTATCTCACTGCTCCTGCAGCAAAACTTGATAAACCTGCAATTGAACTTAAGGGTTTTGCTAAAACAAGACTCCTGCAGCCGGGAGAATCTCAGACAGTTTCATTTGTAATTGACAGCCGGAGCCTTTCTTCATTCGATCCGGCAAGTTCATCATGGATTGCCGAGGCTGGAAAATATGATGTTAGGATCGGAGCATCATCAAAAGATATAAGGCAGAACGCCTCTTTCACTCTGGCAAAAGACCTGACAGTAAAGAAAGAAACTATATCTCTTGTTCCAAAAGAAAAAGTAAATGAACTGAAAGCCGGAAGATAAAGTATTCGGGAAGAGTTTGAATTATATGGTTATGTGCAACATCTGAAGATGAAATAAGTCTTTAGGTTGCACATAACCTTTTTTATAATGAATAGTGACTTGGTTTGTTTTGCCTTACGATTATCTCATGAGAAGAAATTCGTGAGAATATTTCGACTCATATTTTGTAACCATTTTTGACTTTGCGGGTAATAATTAAGTAGAGAAGTGTTTAAATTCGTTCCTAAGTTGCATATAACCTTTTATAATCATGATCCAAAACTTCTTCAAAATTGCTGTCCGGAATATAGCCAGGCATAAAGGATTTACTTTTATAAATATACTGGGACTTGCAGTAGGTCTTGCTGCTTCCCTATTGATAATCCTATGGGTTCAGGATGAATTCAGTTACGAAAAATTCAACACGAATGCTGAAAATATTTACCGTGTTGAAGAGGATCAGTTTTATTCCGGTGCCCGTTATCATGTTACTGTGACACCGCATCCCAGCGGACCGGTATGGAAAGAAAAAATTCCTGAAATAAAAGAGCAGACCCGTTTACATCCATGGCTGCCACGAATTTTATTCAGGCAGGGCGATAAAGTTTTCTTTGAAACTTCAATTACAGCTGCTGACTCCGGATTCCTTAAAATGTTTTCATTTCCATTTCTGATGGGCGATCCGTTAACGTCATTAAATTCTCCTCATTCAATCATTCTGACAGAAAACCTTGCAAAAAAATATTTTGGATCAACCAATCCGATCGGCAAAACACTGACACTCGAAAATAAGTATGAGTTTACTGTTTCAGGAGTAATGAAAGAACTTCCCAAAAACACAATGTTATCCTTTAAGGCAATATTACCATATTCGTTTCTGAAGGAGATAGGAGCTATTGACAATCAATGGGGGAGTAATTCAATTTTTACTTTTGTTCAATTGGCGCCAGGTGCAGATATTATGGCTGTTAATAAGAAACTTACTGACATTGTTCTTGAGAATAATCCCCAGACAACAACCAAATTCAGCCTTTTTCCCCTGTTGGATATTCACCTCCATGGTCAGTTTGGTTTTAAGGAAACCAAAGGTCCGGTAATTGTAGTTACCATTTTTTCGTTGATCGCGATCTTTGTTCTTCTGATCGCCTGCATAAATTTCATCAATCTCTCAACAGCCAAAGCCTCAGGAAGAGCAAAAGAAATAGGGATAAAGAAAGTTGCCGGGGCTGATCAGATGTCGATGATAGTGCAATTCATGCTTGAGTCGTTGCTGATGGTAGCGATTGCAATGATATTTGCAATAGTCCTGGTTGGATTATCGCTTGGTGTTTTCAATAATATTTCGGGAAAGAGTTTCAGGATTGAAGATCTTTTTCATGCAAAATTTATCTTAAGTTTCATAGCCGTGGGTTTGATTGCAGGATTGATTTCAGGTATTTATCCTGCACTTTATCTTTCTTCATTTAAACCAGTTACAGTTTTAAAGGGAGAGGCAACATCGGCGAAAGGGAGCGGAAGATTGAGACAGGTTCTTGTTGTTGTGCAGTTTACACTCTCAATACTTATTGCAGTTTCAGCCATATTCATGTATAAACAGCTTAAGTTCCTTCAGAATAAGGAGTTGGGCTTCAATAAGGAAAATCTGATAGGCATTTCGATGCCGGATAATATGAAGCCAAAATACTATTCACTGAGAAAGGAACTTGAAAAGGAGACTCTTATACAGGGTGTTACAGCATCAATGTGGAATCCGACAATGATGGGAAGCAATTCGGGCGGAGCCAGCTGGGACGGCAAGGATCCTGATAAGCAGGTACTAATTGGCACTAACGGCATAGATTATGATTATCTGAAAACAATGAAAATGGAACTCAAATCGGGAAGGGATTTCTCAAAAGATTTTCCTGCCGATATGGCAAGAGATACTACCGGAAATTTTCTGGTAAATGAGGAGGTTGTAAAACTGATGGGAATAGGAGACCCCGTTGGTAAGAATTTCAGATTCATGGGTCTGAATGGTACTATTGTCGGGGTATTGAAGAATTTCCATTTTAAAGGTGCTGACCAGGCAATTGAACCAATGGCTTTTGCATTGGCCCCCATCGACTATTTACGAATAATTCTCATCAGGTTGACACCCGGAAGCATCCCTGAATCTTTGAAGGCAGTTGGAAAGATATGGAAAGACGTGGTGCCGGAATATCCTCTCGACTATACCTTCATAGACCAGGATTATGACAGATTATTCAGGGATGAGATGCGGATAACCAGTCTGTTAAAATATTTTACAATTCTGGCAGTAATAATAGCATGCCTGGGACTTTATGGATTATCTGCATACTCAGCAGAAAGAAGGACAAACGAAGTCGGGATCAGAAAAGTTATGGGAGCAGATTCTTTAACAGTGATGTATACCATGGCACGTGAATTTCTTTTACCGGTACTGTTGTCGATCATATTAGCAATTCCTGTTGGCTGGATCATCGTCGGCAACCTTCTTAAACAGTTTGCTTACAGGATTGACTTAAGCATTCTTGTTTTCAGTTTTATAGCATTCGGGGCAATTCTGATCGCGCTGTTAACAGTTAGTTTTCAGGCATATAAAGCAACCGGCATTAATCCTGCAGAAGCTCTTAAAGTTGAATAGATTTCCGGTACTTAAAATGTCCTCAGGTTTGTCAGCATCTATAATTTTACCAACATTTTTAAAAACTCTGTTAAAGCCCTGCAATGCGGGGCTTTAACCTTTTTAGGTCATGTAGCAGAAGTTCAGAAAATGTAAAATTTTTAGTCATTTTGCAACACTCTTATTTTTTTTATGTCCTTAATAAGGGTTTCGGATTTAATTAAAATCTCAGGCTCCGGATATAGAATAACCAGACTAATAATAACCTTATAATTCGAATAATTATGTTGAGCAATCTCATTAAGCATAGTATCAGATCTTTCAAACGACAACGTGCATACATCGTAATAAATATCCTTGGGCTTTCGATAGGTATTGCCTGCAGTCTTTTGATTGCACTTTTTGTAATAAATGAAGCAAGCTATGATAAGTACAATGTAAAAAAAGACAGAATTTATAGGGTAATTCTTAACGGAAAGATTGCCGGACGGGAGATTACTTANGCAACCTCACCGGCAATAATGGGTCCGACATTGGTAAAGGAATTTCCGGAGATTGAAGATTTTCTAAGGATGACAGGAGGTGGCCCAACTGTAGTTGAGTTTAATAATCAGCCCTTTACGGAAGATCATCTGATTGAAGCCGATTCTTCTTTTTTCAATTTCTTTTCAATTCCGGTTCTGAAGGGAGACCCCAAAAACCTTCTTAATGCCAAATATAGAGTTGTCCTCTCTGAGTCAACAGCAAGGAAGATATTTGGAAAAGAAAATCCAATTGATAAACAGCTTAAGATAGGATCCGATACAACACGATATATTGTAACCGGTGTAATGGGTGACATACCTGCGAATTCGCATTTCGAAGCAAACATGATCACTTCATTTATTACGAATCCCAGGTCAGAGAATCCATTGTGGGTAAACAACAGTTTCAGCACGTACTTTCTTTTAAAACCGAATACAAATTATCATTCTGTCGACGATAAATTTCCTGCCCTGATTCTGAAATATGTGGGTCCGGAGGTTGAGAAGTTTATGGGAATTAAGCTGACAGAATTCAGTTCTAAGGGAAATAAATACAGGTTTTTCCTGCAAAATCTGTCAGACGCACATCTTGATAATTCGATCCAGCAGGAATTCAAGGCTGCAAGCGATCCAAAATATCTCAAAATATTTGGCGGTATTGCCATACTGATTGTAATAATAGCTGCCATCAATTTTATGAACCTCTCTACAGCTCAGGCGTCTAGAAGGGCAAAAGAAGTAGGGATAAAAAAAGTAGGTGGATCAACCAGAGGTATGCTGATTACTCAATTCCTGTCAGAATCATCTATACTTTCTTTAGTTTCATTGGTTTTTGCTCTGGTTATAATTAAAATATCACTGCCTTATTTCAATAATCTTCTGGGAGTACACCTTATTCTTAATTTCTTTGCCAAATGGTATATAATTCCTGTTCTTATTATTTTTGCCCTTTTTGTGGGGTTTTTGGCAGGAAGTTATCCCGCACTTTTTCTTTCATCATTTAATCCATACGAGGTACTCAAGGGAAGTGTGAAAAACAGTCACCGGAACGGAAATCTCCGCAGGGTTCTGGTAGTATTTCAGTTCACTGTTTCAATTCTTCTGATCATTGGAACAATTATAATGTACCGTCAGATAAGTTATATGCTGCATAAAGATATCGGATTCAACAAGGAGCAGTTACTTGTTATTAACAGGGCGGAGGCGTTGGGAGCAAAGGTTAACGCTTTCAAGACAGCGGTTAAGGAGATTCCGGGAGTAATTAATATTGCAAGTTCAACAGCAGTGCCCGGTCGCAACAATAATAATAACGGTTATGCAATGGAAGGAAGAAAGGACGAATCTTTCCTTATGACAACCAACTGGGTTGATTATGATTACATGGATACTTATGGTTTTTCATTTGTATCGGGCAGGTCATTCAATGAATCGTATGCAACAGATAAACAGGCTTGTATAGTAAATGAAAGTGTAATAAAGAACTATAATATAACTGAACCGGAAAAAGCAAGGTTTATCCTCCCCGGAGATCCGAAGAACCTGCAATACTTAAATATTATTGGTGTGGTAAAGAACTTCAATTTCGAATCATTAAAAAACCCGATACAACCATACATATTCTGTTTCAAAACCGATGAGAATCTTTGGGGATATCTGACTGTCAGGTTATCGGCAAAAGATTATTCAAAAACAATTTCCTCAATCGAAAGTAAATGGAAAGAGTTTGTTCAGAATAATCCGTTGCAATATTATTTTCTTGATGCCGATTTCGAAGAGATGTATCTCCAGGAAAAGCAGAATGCCCAGATGGCAGTTATCTTTTCTATCCTGGCAATATTCATTGCTGCTCTCGGCTTATTCGGACTCACCTCATTCACTGTCGAACAGCGTACAAAGGAGATAGGAGTAAGGAAAGCTATGGGTTCATCAATATCCGGGATTTACATAGTAATATCACAGGAAGTATTTATTCTTATATCAATATCTGCTTTAATTGCCTGTCCATTAATCTATTATATTGCCAATAGATGGCTTGAGAATTTCTATTTCAGAATTAATGCCGGGGTTTTCAGCTTTGTTGCAGGATTATCTATTGCCCTTGGTATTGCGATCCTGACAATCAGTTACCGGATCCTGAGGGCAGCACAGGTTAATCCGGCTCAGTCACTTAAGTATGAATAGGTTGCATTAATATAAAGAGTTTAATAAGACTTCTTAACCTTAACCTTAATCTTAACCTTAACCTTAATCTTAACCTTAACCTTAACCTTAACCTTAACCTTAACCTTAACCTTAACCTTTATCAGTCATGTTCAATAACCTCATAATGCACAGCATAAGATCTTTCAAAAGACAACGTGCTTATATAATAATAAACGTCCTTGGGCTCTCAATTGGAATTGCCTGCAGTCTGTTGATAGCAATTTTTGTGATTAATGAAGCAAGTTTTGATACTTATAATGTCAAAAAAGACAGAATTTACCGGGCAATACTCAACGGGAAAATAGGCGGACAGGAGGTCACAACTACATCATCTCCGGCAGTTATGGGCCCTACAATGTTAAAGGAATTTCCTGAAATCGAGGATTTTCTCAGAATGACCGGAAAAGGACCTACTGTGNTTGAGTATAATAAANTGACATTTACNGAAGAGAACNTGATTGAAGCTGATTCATCCTTCTTTAATTTCTTTTCGATACCTGTTATTAAAGGCGATCCGAAAAACATGCTCAATGCTCCACATAAAGCCGTGCTTTCAGAATCAACTGCCAGAAAGATTTTCGGTAGTGAAGATTGTATTGATAAGACAATAAAAATCGGAACCGATTCCATAAGATATACTGTTTCGGGTGTGATGGGGGATATTCCGGTCAACACACATTTTGAAGCAAATATTATTACTTCATTTATGACAAATCCAAGTTCGGCTAGTCCCGTCTGGATGAACAATAGTTTCAGTACTTATTTTCTGTTAAAACCAAATACCAGCTTTACTACTGTTGATGAAAAATATCCAGCCCTCCTGATTAAATATGTAGGGCCTGAGCTTCAACAATATATGGGTGTATCAATGGAAGGTTTAGAGAAACAAGGGAATAAATACAGGTTTTATCTTCAAAGCCTGAAAGATATTCATCTTGATACTTCAGTTCAACAAGAGTTTAAATCTGCCAGCGACCCAAAATATCTGATAATTTTTGGCAGCATTGCAGTTCTGATCGTGCTTATTGCTGCGATTAATTTCATGAACCTCTCCACTGCACAGTCTTCAAAAAGGGCAAAAGAGGTAGGGATTAAAAAGATAAGTGGTTCCACTCGTGGAATGCTTATTGTCCAGTTTCTCACTGAAACAATTATACTATCTTTTATAGCCCTTATCTTTGCAATTGTAATAGTTAAAATTACACTTCCTTATTTTAATAACCTTCTTGCATCCAATCTTGTACTGAATCTCTTTAATCCCTGGTACACAATACCTGTACTATTATTGTTTTCTGTTTTTGTCGGCTTTCTTGCGGGGAGTTATCCGGCATTCTTCCTGTCATCATTCAACCCATATGAAGTATTGAAAGGAAATATAAGAAACAGCATGAAAAACGGCAGATTAAGAAGAATTCTTGTTGTCTTTCAGTTTGCGGTATCAATCCTGTTGATCATAGGAACAATGATTATGTACAGCCAGATACATTATATGCTTCACAAGGATGTTGGGTTCAATAAAGATCAGTTACTGGTGATTAACAGAGCCGGATCTCTTGGAGCGAAAATGAAATCTTTCAAGACAGCTGTGAAGGAGATACCGGGAGTCATTAATATTACAAGTTCAACTGCAATACCGGGTCGTATCAATAATGTTAATGGTTATAGAATTGAAGGCAGGAAAGATGAAGCAATAATTATGACCACGAGTTGGGTAGATTACAATTTCCTTGATACATACGGTATGTCCCTGGTTTCGGGAAGATTCTTTGATGAATCATATTCGGGTGATCAGCAGGCATGCCTGGTAAATGAAGCTGCCATAAAGAATTTTGGTATAACAGATGTGGAAAAGACCAGGTTCTTTCAGCCAGATGAAGGAGGAAAACCCGAATACCTGTCAATACTAGGTGTTGTTAAGAACTTCAATTTTGAATCGCTACGAAATCCGATTGAACCGTATATAATGAAGTTTCAAAATGATGGGATGATGTGGGGATATGTTACTGTAAAGATTTCGGCGGCTAATTTTACAAATACCATAAGCCAGATTGAAAATGTCTGGAAAGAATTCATGTCAAATGATCCGCTTCAGTACTATTTCCTTGATGAAGATTTTGAAAAGATGTACAAGCAGGAGAAACAGAATGCTCAGATGGCTATAATATTTTCCATACTGGCAATTTTCATTGCTGCCCTTGGATTATTCGGACTTACGTCATTTACAGTTGAGCAGCGTACCAAGGAAATTGGTGTCAGAAAAGCTATGGGATCNTCGATCACAGGAGTATATATCGTTATTTCCAGAGAAGTTATAGTCCTTGTCTCAATATCAGCTCTTATAGCCTGGCCTATGGTTTATTACTGGGCAGAAAAATGGCTTGAAAATTTCTATTATAAAATAAACCTTGGATTATTTACTTTTATTGCAGGATTAACTATTGCCCTTGGTATTGCTGTTCTTACAATTAGTTACAGAATAATAAGAGCTGCCAGAGTAAATCCGGCACAGTCACTGAAATATGAATAAATCAATCATAGACGATGTTTAAAAATTATCTGCTGGTAACTTTCAGGAATCTTTTAAAAAACAAAGTTTTTACATTAATAAATATTTTAGGTCTGGGAATTGCACTGTCGGTTTGTATTGTGGCTTTTTTCAACCACATGTTCAACTATGAATTTGACAGACAGAATGTAAATTTCGACAAGATTTACAGGGTTAACAGCTTCAGGGATATGCAGGGGAGAGAACAGGAATATGGTTCAGTCCCGGCAACTCTCGGGCTAGAAATGAAAAAAGATATCCCGGGAATTGAGAAATCAGCACGTTTGTCGAGATCCGGTTCTCCGGTGAAAGTGGGCGATAATGTGTTCCCAACACAAATATCTTATGTGGATCCTGAATTTCTTGATATTTTTACTTTCCCACTGATTTATGGTGACAAGAAATCAATTGAAAGTCAGGGGAATGTACTTCTTAGCAAAAAAATGGCCAACACCCTTTTTGGCAATGAATACCCTGTAGGCAAGTCAATTTCAATTGTCAACGATAAAAACAAGGAGTTTACCTATACGGTTAGCGCTGTGTTCACAGACCTGCCGGAAAATTCAAGTTTCAGAATAGATATTCTGACTCATTTCGATAATTTCAAGTTGATGTGGGATCTTAATGATGCCGACTGGAAGTTTCTTACATCAGCTATCTTTATTCAGGTTCCCGATAGGTCGCTCATATCATCAATAACTAATTCGTTAAAGAGTTATATCCCGGTTCAAAACCGGGCAAGGGAAGATTTCAAAATAAACAGGTTTACTCTTGTTCCGCTTAAGGAAGTAGGTTCAAATTCGAGGACTACCTGGAATTCTTCGCTATTCCCTTCTCTTCATCCGGCTGCTCTTATGGCACCACCANTNATGGCTCTNTTTATTCTTTTGATTGCATGTTTCAATTTTGCAAATACATCGATCGCAACCTTCAGCAAAAGACTGAAAGAGATTGGTTTAAGGAAAACTTTTGGCGGGCAGAGGGGACAACTGGTGACTCAATTCATTCTGGAAACATTAATTATCTGTTTTCTGGCATTAATGGTTGCCATAATTCTGGCCGAGTTCCTCGTTCCTGCATACAGCAGCTTGTGGGACTACATGAAGATCGAACTTACCTTCACTAAATATCTTTTCTTCTGGGTATTCCTGTTACTGCTATTATTGGTAACAGGTTTTCTGGCAGGGGTCTATCCGGCATTGTATGTGAGCTCATTCAGTCCTGTTCAGGTACTGAAAGGTGCTTCACCATTCAGAGGTGCAGGAAAACTTTCGTCTGTACTACTCGCACTCCAGTTTTCAATATCTGTCATGGCCCTTGTTCTTGGACTGGTATTTTCAAAGAATGCTGTTTACCAGAGAACACTTGATCTTGGTTATGACAGGGATAAACTCATTGTTGTACCTGTTGTACCCGATTTAAGTACATCGTTCCGGAATGAGATACTCACTAACCCAAAAATAATTTCAGCTGAGGGAACTCAAAATCATATTGGATGGGGGACTTACCGGAGACCCATAAAAGACTCTGTGAAGCAGTTAGAAGTTGATGTTATGGATATCGGCCCTGAATATGCATCAACAATGGGCCTTCGTCTTGTAGCTGGTCGTTTGTTTGACAGATCAAGGGCAGAGGCTGACCGTACAAGCAAATCTATTATAGTGAATCAGAAACTGGTCCAGGATTTCGGGTGGAAAGAGGCAATCGGGATGACTGTAACACTCTATGATACAACAAAATTTACTATTGTTGGGGTGGTAAAGGATTTTTACATCAGAGGACTCTGGGCGAAGATTAATCCAACATTGCTCCGACTTTCCTCAAATGAGAATTACTTTGCCCTGGCAGTAAGAGCTGAATCCAAAGATTTAGCCGGAGTTCTGAATTATCTGAGTTTAAAATGGAAAAGCCAGGGAACAAATTTCGTTTTCGGAGGAATGTTCCAGGAAGATACAATGCAGGAGGAAAAGACTATCAATAACAGCATACTTAAAGTAAATGTCTTTCTGGCTATTGTAGCCACATTATTGTCGCTTATTGGTATGTATAACCTGGTTTCACTCGACATAATCAGACGTACCAAAGAGATGGGCATTAGGAAGATACAGGGTGCACCGGTTCCATTAATTATGTACCTGGTAAGTAAGAAATTTCTGATTGTCCTGGCCGTGTCATCATTGCTTGGATGCACGGGGGGTTATTATTTATCGAATATGCTGATGGACAGTATCTGGGATTATTTTGTTCAGATTAAACCGGGGATATTGATCCTCTCCGCATCAATAATGTTTGTGGCAACCTGTCTTACTATTGTATATAAAATTACACGTGCTGCTTTGAGAAATCCTGTGGATTCGCTCAGATACGAGTAATAATACCCCCTAATCCACCATTTGGGGGACTGAGGGGTAAAAAAAGAATCCCGCATGGGCGGGATTCTTTGAACGTATTATAAATAAGGAATATATGGTGATTGGAATTGCTCTAGTACATACTATTAATCAGTTGTCCGAATTCGTCTCTTTTCTTAAGAGGAAAGCTAATGCTCTTGCCATCTCTTGTGACAACATTTAATCCTTTAACTGAGAAGAGACCTTTACTGAAATATATCACTTCAAGGATATTGTCGAATAATATTTCCAGATTGAATTTTTCCGTCTCTTCATTCAGAGTCTTAAAATAAATCCGCTGATTTGTTACAATCAGTTTCCCGTCAATAGTGTTGTTGTTAACTACCNGGTTTGTATCTCCGGCTTTAAGAACAACTTCGTTTGCATTTAATTTTACTGTCATGGCTCTGTTAATTTGAATCTAATTTTGTTTCTTCTTTTGATATAAAGACGAATAAGTGACTTAAATGTTGCATCATAAAAGGACTTTTATCCATATTTATTTTTGTATTTAAAAGGGTTTATAAATATATTTGATTTATAGCACAATAGTCAACTTACTAGTGTCACTGTTATGGAATTATATTATTTTAAGATCGCAGTAAGAAACATACTGAAGAATAAGCTTTTTTCTCTCATTAATATTATAGGACTGTCAGTTGGAATTACAGCATTTCTATTAATCATTCTCTTTGTACGGTACGAAAAGAGTTATGATAAATTTTATCTTAACAGTGACCGTATTTACAGGTTAAGATATGAACGATCAAGTGCTGAAGGTGAATCAGTAAAATTTGCATCATGCTGTCCTCCGGCAGCAATCCGGATAAGGGAGTTGTATCCTGAAGTTGAAAAAATAGCGAGGGTATTCCGGTATCGTGCAACAGTNATTTTTGGTGATAGAAAGTATTATGAGGAAAGGATGTATTTTGCTGAACCTCAGATTTTTGATGTATTNAATTTTAAATTAATATCAGGTGATCCCCGGAATGGAATTTCAAATGCAAACTGTGCATTCATCTCAGAGTCTTATTCAAGGAAGTATTTTGGAAACAATAATCCTTTAGGTCAAACGATAACTGTTGATAAGGAGATGAGTTTCGTCATCACAGGTATATTCCGTGATATTCCTGAAAATTCACATCTGAAGTTCGATATATTATTGTCATGGCCTAATCTGATTACACATTATGGTCCTGATATTGAATCATCCTGGGGTGATACCGGATTCTTTACATATTTCATTCTGAACAGATCTGCTGATCCCGGAGAATTCGAACAGAAACTTAAGGCTCTTGTAGAACGTGATTTTGGTGAAGTATTGAAATCTTACAAACTAACTCTTGACCTTAAGGTACAGCCACTTACTGATATACATCTCCATTCAGATTTCATGCAGGAAATTGAGGTGAATGGCAATAATAATACTGTTAAATTTCTTAGCATTATTGCTTTCATCATTCTAATAATTGCATGGATTAATTATATAAACATAACAACTGCCCGATCTGTTACAAGGGCAACCGAGGTAGGCTTAAGCAAAGCTGCCGGTGCTGTGAGAAGGCAACTGATCGTCCAGTTTTTAATAGAGACTATCCTGATAAATCTGGCTTCTTTCATGATATCTCTGTGCTTTCTGGTTGTTTTGTATCCTGTGTTTTGTAATCTCACATCAATCTCTTCCGGTTACATTCTTTGGGAACAGAGTTGGTTTTGGATCACTTTTGCTTCTATGCTTCTCTTAAGCGTTATTGTTGCGGGTTTTTATCCGGCATTTGTAGTTACCTCATTTAAAACATCTGAAGTACTGAAAGGCAAATATCTTCATTCCAGAAGTGGAATATTAACCCGCGAGATTCTGGTCGTATTTCAGTTATCCATGGCTATTTGCCTTATTACATGTACCCTAATGGTATTAAGGCAAACAAGATTTCTTCAGCATCAGGATAAAGGCATTACAATTTCTGATATACTTACAGTTCGTGCACCACGTGTGAGGGATGCCTCATTCGGAAGCAAACTGATTACCTTGAAAGAGGAACTGACCAAAAACCAGGTAGTAAATAAATTCAGTGTGGGGACTGAAGTGCCCGGCAAACAGATTTTATGGGATGCAGGTGGCATATTCAGGGTTGGATCGGACCAGAGCAAGAACTATCAGATTGTTGGTATTGATTATGACTATTTTGATCTTCTGGGCGCCAGTATTATTGCAGGAAGAAATTTTAACAGATCTTTCTCCGATTCTTCATCACTTATCCTTAATGAGAAAGCTACCAGATGGATGGGATTTGTATCACCTGAAGAAGCTGTAAATAAGAAGGTTAACTACTGGGATAAAATCTATACCATCGTTGGAGTTGTAAAAGATTACCGGCAGCAATCTCCCAAAGAAGCTTTTGAACCTCATATATTCAGGTTTATGCCTCACGGCCGCGATATAAGAGGATATTTTATGATGAAAATATCACCTGGAAGTGAAAACAATATTTTAAAAGTTGTGAGTGAAAAGTATAAGGAGTTCTTCCCTGATAATCCGTTCGATTATTTTTTTCTGGAGGATTATTATGCACAACAATATAAAAATGAAAAACTGTTAGGAACAGTATTTGGTGNCTTTGCCTTGCTTTCAATAATTGTGACTTTACTCGGGATCTTTGGATTAACATCATTCTTAATGTTGCAGAAGACAAAAGAAATAAGCATACGAAGAGTGGTGGGTTCAAATATTTTAGGAATTATAGTCCTGTTCTCAAAAGATTTCCTGAGGATCATAGCAGTAGCCTTTTTAATATCCGTCCCAATTTGTTATTATTGGTTGAGTGGGTGGCTAAATACTTTTGAAATAAAAATGAATGTTACTGTATGGAATTTCTTATTACCCTTTGCTGCAATAATGTTACTCACTCTGATTACAATAGGTTTCATCGTAATTAAGACTGTATCAAACAGCCCATCAGATAATCTGAGGGCTGAATAGTACTTTAACCGGATTATTCATATTTCAGGGCATTTATCGGGTTGGTTTTTGACACTCTCACAATATGGAAGATTATTGTGAAGAGTGATATTGAAAGAAGTATACTACCTGCAAGAACGATTAGCCACCATGTTATTGAAGTATGATAAGCAAAATTGAGGAGCCATTTGTTCATGAAATACACAGCAAATGGAGAGCCTATGATAATAGCAATCACTACCCATTTCAGGAAATTTGTAGATAAAAGTCTTATTATCAGACCACTCGTAGCTCCAAAGACCTTTCTTATACCTATCTCTTTAGTTTTTTCCTGGGCAAGAAATGAAGCGAGACCGAGGAGTCCCAGGCAGGCAATAAGAATGGCAATAAATGAAAAGTAAACAAGAATTCTGCTGAGTGTGGATTCGGTTCTATACTGTCTTTGGTAAAAGTCAGTAAGAAACCGGTATTTAAATGGAAATCCGGGAGCATACTTGTTCCATACTGTTTCAACATGTTTTATTGTCTCGGGCAATGTTGCCGGATTGACTTTGATACTTACGGTATTATACCACCTTCCATAGCAAAATAATGCCGGTCCGACTGAATCTTTTGGTGACAGAAAGTGATAATCATCGATAACCCCTATTATTTCAATCTCATCTTTCGGAATTGTCGTCAGATAGTAACCATGTTTGAGAAATTTGCCAACAGGGTTATCAATTTTATATAATTCAACAGCCTCCCTGTTCAGAATACAGACCCCATACATGTCATTCGGTCTTTCCCATGAAAAATTCCTCCCCTCATTTATTTTTATTCCTAACATTGGCAGAAATGAAGGATCAACAGTAAATACCGGAATCCCCTGGCTTCTGCCCTGATAACTAAATCCTTCGTAGTTATTTACTTCTCCTGGAACAGCACTCGAGAAGGTTACGTCCCTGATAATAGGATTTGCAAGAAGATCATTCTTAAATGAGGCTTTCTTTTCCATAATCTCTCCATCCATATTAAAAACGATAATGTTCCCTGGATCAAATCCTGTACTGAAATGCTTCATGTAGTTGATTTGTTTGATCACTACAAAAACCGACAACATCAGAATAATTGAAATGGTAAACTGAAATATAACAAGACCCGTTCTGAATGCCGACCTGCTGATTCCACGACCTCCGAATTTCCGGAAATATTGAATCGGATTGAATGATGAAAATTTTATTGCAGGGTAAATGCCTGCCAGTAAGCCGATAATTATTACAATGAGAAAATAGGATATTATATACAGGGAAGTAAGATAGCTTTCAAGAGAAAGATTTGCTCCAGTAAGTTTGTTGAATTCCGGAATGATGATCTGAATTATAGTAACCGCAAACAGCGATGAAATAAAGCAAAGGATCACTGATTCAATAAGAAATTGCGAGAAAAGTTGCTTTTGTGAAGCCCCGAATACTTTCTTTACCCCAACCTCTTTTGCAACAGTCGATGATTTTGCAATAGTAAGGTTAATGAAGTTAATACAGGCAATAACAAGAGTCAGAATTGAAACAAGCAGGAATATATAAACAAATTTCAGATTACCATGAAGGTGGTTCGGAAAGGTGACATTGTGGAAATATATATCCTTCAACGGTACAAGAAGATTCTCATTACCTGTAGCTGGTCCACCATACTTCTTTGAAAGTTCAATTGTAAATGCTGTCATCTTTTCGGTAAGCCGGGCAATATCTACTCCTGGTCTCAAAAGGAAGTAGGTCGGATATTGCGAAGTACCAAATGAATTAAGATAATCGGGTTGGGTATAAATTTTACCAAGTGTTACAAACGATGCCAGGGCATCAACAGGCATGTGAGTTTTTTTGACATCCTTAATCACCCCGGTTACCTGTGCTTCAAACTGATTGTTTATCTTGATTGATCTTCCAACCGGATCCGAATCACCAAACATAGTTCTTGATGTAGATTCAGTAAGTACAATACTGAATGGCGTTACAAGTGCCTCTTTTGGATCACCAAAAATAAATTCATATGAAAAAATATCGAACAGGCTGGAGTCAGCAAGTACAATATTATTTACCATTATCGATTTCTCATTCTCAGTGAGCAAAGCTGATCCCATACCGGCAAACCTGACAGCCTTTTCTATTTCAGGGAATTCATTTTTAAAGACCGGGGCTATAGCTGATACCATATATAATGAACCTCCGATTTCAATCCTGTANATGTTGCTGAGGTTTTTATTGAACTTGTCATAGGAGAACTCATTCTGGATCCATAAAGTAATAAGTATAAAAACAGCTATACCTACCGACAATCCGAATAT
>JGI20214J51650_10001072_pt1 | contig 17295 bp, 14 predicted proteins | sample WetSurMetagenome_FD_51650 | JGI IMG/M metagenome (IMG submission 51650) | reverse complement strand
ACCATGTCGAGCACGCGGCGAAAGAGGCGGGCATCCCGGCCATGCGCGGCGGCACCTACCTGGTGATGGAAGGCCCGCAGTTCAGTAGCCTGGCCGAATCCGAGCTGTACCGCAGCTGGGGCTGCGACGTGATCGGCATGACCAACATGCCGGAAGCCAAGCTCGCCCGCGAGGCCGAGCTGTGCTACGCCACGGTAGCGATGGTCACCGATTACGACTGCTGGCACCCGAATCACGACGACGTGACGGTGGAGCAAATCATCAAGGTGCTGCTGGCCAACGCTGACAAGGCCAAGAGCTTGGTGAAGCATGTCGTGCCCAGACTGGGCGCGGACGCCAAGGCCTGCGACTGCGGTTGCCGCAGCGCCTTGCAACATGCCCTCATCACCGCTCCGGAAGCGCGCGACGAGGCGATGAAACAGAAATTGCAGGTGATAGCAGGGCGGATGCTGAAATAATGCCGTCATTCCGGCGAAGGCCGGAATCCAGTGGTGTTATATAACTGGACACCGGCCTTCGCCGGTGTGACGAATGATTTTGAATACTATATGTAGGCGATACATGACTGAACAAATCTCACGCAAACAACTGCTCGACACTTCGCGCCGCATGGTCGAACTCGGCCTCAATCGCGGCACGGCAGGCAACGCCTCGGTGCGCTGCTGCGGCGACATTCTGATCACCCCGTCCGCGCTGCCGGTTGCCGAGATGGCCGAGCAGGACATGGTGTTGTTGGATGCCGAAGGCAAGGTGCTGCAGGGCGGCAAGCCCTCCAGCGAATGGCGCTTCCACCGCGACATCCTGCAGGCGCGTCCCGAGATCGGCGCGGTGCTGCACATGCATTCCACCTTCGCAACTACCATCGCCTGCCTGCGCCGCGACGTGCCCGCCGTTCACTACCACATCGCCATTGCAGGCGGCGATACCATCCGCTGCACGCCCTACAGCGTGTTCGGCGAACAGAACCTTTCCGACCTCGCGCTGGAAGCATTGCATGGCCGCAAGGCGTGCCTGCTCGGCAACCACGGCATGATCGCGCTGGGCAAGGACCTGGCCGATGCCTTGTCCGTCGCGCTCGAAGTCGAATACCTGTGCGAGATCTACTGGCGTACCCTGCAGGCGGGCGAGCCGCATATCCTGACGCAGCAGCAGATGCATGAAGTGCAGGAGAAGTTCGTCGGTTACAAAAAACGGAGCTGAGATGACGATCAAATCTCGAGTAAGGACGGTGCCGCATTACCCCAAACAGGGCATCATGTTCCGCGACATCACCACTGTGCTCAAAGACCCCATTGGTCTGCGTGCCACCATCGACGAACTGGTGCGTCGCTACAAGGACGTGAAGATCGACAAGATCGCAGGCATCGAATCACGCGGCTTCATCATCGGCACGCCGCTGGCCTATGCGCTCGGCGTCGGCTTCGTGCCCATCCGCAAAAAAGGCAAACTGCCCGCCGAAACCATCGGCCACGACTACGCGCTCGAATACGGCACCGACCGCATCGAGATCCACACCGACGCGATATCCAAGGGCGAAAAAGTGCTGCTGGTGGACGACCTCATCGCCACCGGCGGCACGGCCGAGGCTGCCGTCATCCTGATCGAGAAGATGGGCGGCAAGATCGTCGAATGCTGCTTCATGATCGACCTGCCGGACATTGGTGGGCGGGCACGGCTGGAGAAGCGGGGACACAAGGTGTTTGCGTTGTGCGAGTTTGAAGGGGATTAATCTCAACTAATGTCGACTAAAAGGAAGATACCTTTTGGACTGCGAGATGGCAGGCTATTTCAGCCTGACGAAGTGTCGCGTGGCTTGGCATGTAATTGTGTTTGCCCTGGGTGTGGCTCTAGATTAGTTGCTCATCACGGGGAAAAGAAAGTAAAGCATTTCGTCCATTATGCAACCGCTTGTGCCAATGGCTTTGAAAGTGCAATACACAGTGCTGCAAAGCAGGTGCTGCTTGAAAGCAAATGTATACTTGTCCCTTCCATACAGGCATCTGAATTCCTGCGTGACCGAAAATTAAATGTAGAAATTGATGAAACTCAAACTATTGCGCAAAGGTATATACCTATTGAAAACGTTGAGGTAGAAAAAGATCTCGGCAGTGTTGTGCCGGATTTGGTTGTGAGTGGGTTAGGAAAAACATTATTTGTTGAAATTGCATATACGCATTTTGTCGACGAATTAAAAAAGGGGAAGCTAAGAGAGCTTGGAATTGCAACTTTAGAGATTGATCTATCTAGTTTGTCAGAAGTCCCGAGCATGAATGAACTTGCGCGTCTTGTTGTTGAAGAGCCATCTAACAGGATGTGGGTGTTCAATCCAAAACAAGAAGAGTTGAATCGTCGTATTTCAGCGCAAGCCAAGCAAAGATTAGCTGAAGCAATTGCTAAAGAGGAATTAAAGCAGCAAGAGTATCGCAAACGGATTGAACAGTATCGTAATATGAGCGATGAACAAAAGCTGATTATCGAGTTAGGAACGCTTGGCATTAAACGAAATCAGCTTCCCGATTTTCTTGGAGTGTTTGTAAAGGGGGGCAACTCTTTTTCTGCAAGTAATCTTGTTTGGCAAACTGCAGTCTTTTCTCACTTTATATTTCAAACAGAATTTGAATATATTAACGTTGATATGATTTGCAATTGGGCTTATCAGTTATTCAAAGTTAAACGCACATCACAGAATCCAAAGATTCACACGGAAAAAATTGCGGTTTGGCATTTCTTGAGGCATTTAGAAAAAATTGGTTTTTTAGCTTATCTCGGCAATCAGGAGTTTTGTGTTGTTAATTACAAGCTCTTGATTGACTCTCCAAACATAAACTGGAAACAAATTCCCCAATCTGATTTAGATGGGGATTTGCCATTCTGAATTTTCAATAATGGAAATATCAATGAAGATAGAAACCCTGCGCTGGTTCAACAACCGGCTGGAAATGATAGACCAGCGCATTCTGCCAGCCGCATTTGAGTATCTGAGCTACTACACGGCCTCTTCGGTAGCCGAGGGCATACGCCACATGGTGGTGCGCGGTGCGCCTGCAATCGGTGTGGCGGCGGCGTATGGTGTGGCGCTGGAGGCGCTGCATTTGTCTCAGCTCCTTCCCCCGGGCAGGGGGAAGGTTGGGATGGGGGTGGACTCCGTGAACGATTCTACCCCCTCCCTAACCCTCCCCCTGCAAGGGGGAGGGGATCGTTTGGTGGATTTCAATGCGGGCATGGAAGCCGGTTTCACCGTGCTGGCCGCCAGTCGCCCGACGGCGGTGAACCTGTTCTGGGCATTGCAGCGCATGCNCAAGGTGTGGGAGAGCGTTGCCGCGCAAACGCCGCAGCAGGTTGCGCAGCGCCTGCTCGCGGAGGCGCACGAGATACTGGCCGAGGACATCCGCATCAACAAGGCGATGGGTGCGCACGGCGCGGCCTTGCTGAAAGACGGAGCGCGGGTATTGACGCATTGCAATGCCGGGGCGCTGGCGACGGCGGGGTGGGGTACGGCGCTGGGGGTGTTCCGTTCCGCCGTTGAAGCGGGCAAGAAGATTTCCGTGATCGCCGACGAGACGCGCCCCTTCCTGCAGGGCGCCCGGCTGACGGCGTGGGAGATGGTGCAGGAGAACATCCCGGTGACGCTGATCACCGACAATATGGCCGGTTACATGATGGCGCAGGGCGAGATCGACGCGGTGGTGGTGGGCACGGACCGCGTGGCGGCAAACGGCGACGTGGCGAACAAGATCGGCACCTACATGGTGGCGGTGCTGGCCAGGCGGCACAACATCCCGTTTTATGTGGCGTGCCCGTTGTCGACCATCGACCTGAGCATCGCCACGGGCAAGGACATTCCTATCGAGGAGCGTTCGGCCGACGAGGTGAAGGGCTTCCGCGATTACCACTGGGCGGCGGAGGGGGTAAGGATACGCAATCCGGCCTTCGACGTGACCCCGGCAGAGTTGGTGACGGGGTTGATCACGGAAAAGGGGGTGGTGTTTGGCCCTGATGCCCATAACATCAAGAAGTTAATGTCCTCCTGAGCGTTCAAGCATCGGCAATGCTCCGTCCGCATGCAAAAATGGGAGACATTTTACGCCTGCCTTTTAAATACCTGTTTCCATTGACCTGACGATTTGGTACAATGCGCGCCGTTTTCAGATGGGCTTCGAGCCCGTTTTTTATTTGTGGGTACGGATATGGATGTGGCGAAGCTGGTAGATACGACTTTAGCCGGTATGGGTTACGAGCTGGTCGATCTGGAGTTGTCCGGTCGCGGGCTGATGCGCGTGTTCATGGACAAGCCGGACGGCATCTCGGTGGAAGATTGCGAGCGGGTGAGCAACCAGTTGGTGCGCCTGTTTATGGTGGAAGGGGTGGACTACGAACGCCTCGAAGTGTCTTCGCCTGGCTTGGACAGGGTGCTCAAGAAGGAAGCCGATTTTGTGCGGTTTGCCGGGCAGAAGGCGCAGATCAAGGTGCGTATGCCGATGGCGGGGCGCAAGAACTTCGTCGGCAACATCGGCGAAGTGAAGGACGGGATTTTGCAGTTGGATGTGGATGGCAACTCGGTGTCTATCGAGATGTCGAATATAGATAAGGCACGTTTGGTGCCGGTTTTCTGAAGTAGTCGGAGATAGCGATGAGTCGTGAAGTTCTGTTGTTGGTAGATGCCTTGGCGCGCGAGAAGAACGTGGACAAGGAGATCGTATTCGGTGCGCTGGAATCGGCTTTGGCCTCCGCCACCAAAAAACGCTTTTCTGACGAAGAAGCCGATGTGCGCGTAAGTATCGACCGCCAGACCGGCGAGTACGAATCCTTCCGCCGCTGGCAGGTGATGGATGACGAGACGTTCGAGACGCCGGAGCTGCACATCAAGCTCAACGAAGCGGAAAAGCAGGTTCCCGGTATCCAGCTGGACGACTTTGTCGAAGAGCCGCTGGAGAACATCGATTTTGGCCGTATCGGCGCACAAGCGGCGAAACAAGTGATCTTCCAGAAGATCCGCGACGCGGAGCGCGAACAGATCCTCGCCGACTTCATGGAGCGCAATGAGCACCTGGTATCCGGCACGATCAAGCGCATCGAGCGTGGCAATGCCATCGTCGAATTCGGCAAGATCGAGGCCCTGCTGCCGCGCGACCAGATGATTCCGAAGGAAAATCTGCGTGTCGGCGACCGCGTGCGAGCCTATCTGCTGCGTGTGGATCGCACCGTGCGCGGCCCGCAGATCGTGCTGTCGCGTATCACCACAGAGTTCCTGAGCAAGCTGTTCGAACTGGAAGTGCCCGAAATCGAAGAAGGCCTGCTGGAGATCGTCAGCGCCGCTCGCGATCCCGGCTCGCGCGCCAAGATCGCGGTACGCAGCCACGATCAGCGTCTCGACCCGATCGGTACTTGCGTCGGTATGCGCGGTTCGCGCGTGCAGGCCGTGACCAACGAACTGGCCGGCGAGCGCGTAGATATCATCCTGTGGTCCGACGATGCCGCCACCTACGTCATCAACGCTCTGGCTCCGGCAGAAGTCGGCAGCATCGTGGTGGATGAAGACAAGCACAGCATGGACGTGGTGGTCGAGGAAGAGAATCTGGCGCAAGCCATCGGGCGCGGCGGTCAGAACGTGCGCCTTGCAAGCGAAATGACCGGCTGGGAGATCAACCTGATGACGGTTGAACAATCCGCCGAGAAGAACGAGCAGGAATTCTCGAAGGTTCGCGATCTGTTCGTGGCCAAGCTGGATGTGGACGAGGAAGTCGCCGACATCCTGGTGCAGGAGGGTTTCAACACGCTGGAAGAAGTGGCTTACGTGCCGCTGGAAGAAATGCAGGCCATCGAATCTTTCGACGAAGCAACGGTCAACGAACTGCGCAGCCGTGCGCGCAATGCGCTGCTGACTGAAGCCATCGCCAACGAAGAGCAGGTCGAGCACAACATCGAAGACTTGCTGAAGATCGAAGGCATGGACGAAGAGACGGCACGCGCATTGGCAGGTAAAGGCGTGGGCACGCAGGAGCAGTTGGCCGATCTGGATGGCGATGAACTGATGGAAATCACAGGAATGGATGCCGAGCGTGCCAATCAGTTGATCATGACGGCGCGTGCACCCTGGTTCATTTGAGCCGTAAGTAAAGCAGTAAGGGTATTTGTTGTCTGGTATAGGTTAAGGGGTTGTAATGGGAAAATTGAACGTCGCGCAATTTGCGGGTGAGCTTGGGCTTCCGGTCGAGCTGCTGTTGGAGCAGTTGCAATCGGCTGGAGTATCCAAGCAGAAAGATACCGACACCATATCGGAACAGGACAAATCGCAGCTCCTTGAGCACCTGCGCGGTGCGCATGGGGCAGGCAAGAACAAGATCACGCTGGTACGCCGCGAGACGACAGCGATCAAGAAAGCCGATAGTTCCGGCAAGTCGCGCACCATTCAGGTGGAAGTGCGCAAAAAACGTACCGTAGCACCCGGAGCGGCCCAGGCTGCGGAAGTGCCGGTGCAAGCTGCCGCGCAAGCGCCGGTAGTGGAAGAAGCCAAACCGACCAAGCCTGCCAAGAAAGGTCTGGACGAGCAGGAACAGAAGGCGCGCGCCGAAGAAGCACGTCTGCAAGCCGAACTGGCGGCACGCCAGGCTGCCGATGTGCAAGCCAAGCAAGAACGCAGCAAACGCAAGACCGCGGCTGCCGAACCGGCACCTGTTGTGGCGGAACCTGTGGTCGAAGCCAAGCCCGCAGCTGCAGAGCCTGTCGCGGCATCAACCGCGGCAGTACCAGCTGCCGGAACACCCGAAGGGACTTTGCATAAACCGACGCTCAAACCGGGCGACAAGGTTGCGCGTCCTGCCAAGAAAGTGGACAAGGTTGCCGCCAAGGAAAGCCCTTGGGACGAAGCCGGACACAAGAAGCGCCCGCCTTCGCGAACTACCGATACCCGTGGCGGATTGGGCGGACGCACCGGCGGCAGCGCGATCCGCGCACCGCGTCATGACAAACACAGCAAGCCGGAAGCGGCACACGCATTCTCTTTGCCGACCGAACCTATCGTGCAGGAAGTGATGGTTCCGGAAACCATCACTGTGGCCGAGTTGGCGCAGAAGATGTCGATCAAGGCAGCCGAGATCATCAAGACCTTGATGAAGATGGGCTCCATGGTGACCATCAATCAGGTGCTGGATCAGGAGACAGCGATGATCCTCGTCGAGGAAATGGGCCACAAAGCGGTCCCGGCCAAGCCGGACGATCCCGATGCCTTCCTGATGGAAGCAGTCGATCATGGCGATGTGGTGCTGGAATCACGCGCGCCGGTGGTGACCGTCATGGGTCACGTCGACCACGGCAAGACTTCCTTGCTGGACTATATTCGCCGTACCCGTGTGGCGAGTGGCGAAGCCGGCGGTATCACGCAGCATATCGGTGCTTACCACGTGGATACACCGCGCGGCATGATCACTTTCCTGGATACACCGGGTCACGAGGCGTTCACGGCGATGCGTGCCCGTGGCGCGAAAGCGACCGACATCGTGATTTTGGTGGTGGCGGCCGACGACGGCGTGATGCCGCAGACCAAGGAAGCGATCCACCACGCCAAAGCGGCAAATGTGCCCATCGTGGTGGCCGTGACCAAGATCGATAAACCCGATGCCAATTCCGAACGCGTGCGCCAGGAACTGGTGGCGGAAGGCGTAGTGCCGGAAGACTGGGGCGGTGATGCGATGTTCGTTGAGGTGTCCGCCAAGACCGGACAAGGTATCGATACGTTGCTGGAAGGCATCTTGTTGCAAGCCGAAGTGTTGGAGCTGAAAGCGCCGAAGAACAGCAGCGCCAAGGGCGTTGTGGTCGAAGCGCGTCTGGACAAGGGCAAGGGCGCTGTGGCGACTTTGCTGGTGCAGTCCGGCACCCTGAAGCGCGGCGATGCAATCCTGGTCGGTTCCGTTTCGGGCCGTGTGCGCGCCATGCTGGATGAGAACGGCAAGGTGATCAACGAAGCAGGACCGTCTATTCCGGTCGAGATACAGGGCTTGTCCGAAGTGCCGGTCGCCGGTGCGGACTTCCTCGTGCTGGCAGACGAGAAGAAGGCGCGCGAGATCGCGCTGTTCCGTCAGGGCAAATTCCGCGACGTGAAGCTGGCGAAACAGCAGGCAGCCAAGCTTGAGAACATGTTCGAACAGATGGGCGAGGGCGAGGTGCGTACTCTGTCACTGATCGTGAAAGCCGACGTGCAGGGTTCGCTCGAGGCGATCTCCAGTTCGTTGCAGAAACTTTCCACAGCCGAGGTCAAGGTCAGCCTGATCCACAGCGGCGTAGGTGCGATCACCGAGTCCGATGTCAACCTGGCACTGGCTTCCAAGGCGATCATCATCGGCTTCAATTCGCGTGCCGATGCTACTGCACGCCGTCTGGCCGAATCGTCCGGTGTGGATATCCGTTATTACAACATCATCTACGCGATGGTCGACGAGATCAAAGCGGCGCTGTCCGGCATGCTGGCACCCGAGAAGAAGGAAAGCATCATCGGCATGGTCGAGGTGCGCCAGGTATTCCATATCTCCAAGGTCGGTACGATCGCGGGATGTTATGTCACCGAGGGCATGATCAAGCGCTCTTCCAGCGTGCGCGTGCTGCGCAGCAACGTGGTGATCCATACCGGTGAACTGGATTCGTTGAAACGCTTCAAGGACGATGCTAAGGAAGTGAAATCCAACTTCGAGTGCGGTCTGTCCCTGAAGGGCTACAACGATCTGCAAGTCGGTGACCAGCTTGAGGTGTTCGAGATCGTCGAAGTGGCACGGGCGCTCTGATGGCAAGGGATTTTGCGCGCATCGATCGTATCGCCGAACAGATCCAGCGCGAATTGGCCCAGCTGATCCGCCTGGAGGTGAAAGATCCGCGTGTGAAGAAAGTCACGCTGACGGGAGTGGAAGTGACCAACGATCATGCCCATGCCAAAGTGTTCTACACCTCGCTGGATGGCGACAGTCCGGACTTGCTGCAAGGTCTGGAGCGTGCCGCCGGATTTCTGCGCAGCCAGTTGGCGCATGCCATGAAACTGCGCATCACTCCTCAATTACACTTCGTGTATGACGCTTCGGTCGAGCGCGGAGTGCATCTTTCCCAGTTGATCGATCAAGCGGTTGCGAGTGACAAAAAAGACTGAGCAATTCAAACGAGTCAAAAGACCGCTGGATGGGGTCTTGCTGTTCGATAAACCGCTGGAACTCAGCTCCAACACCGCGCTGCAAAAAGTGCGACACCTTTTTAAAGCCGAGAAAGCCGGACATACAGGCACTCTCGACCCGCTCGCTACTGGTCTGCTGCCGGTCTGTTTCGGCGAAGCCACCAAATTCACCACTGCCTTGCTGGATGCCGACAAGCGTTATCGTGCGACGATACGTCTGGGACAGCGCACAACAACGGGCGATGCTGAAGGCGAGATTACCGAGACGCGGCCTGTCGCGGTGGATGAAGCGCAAGTGCTGGCGGTGCTGGGACAATTCATGGGCGAAAGCCTGCAGCTTCCACCCATGCACAGTGCCATCAAGTATCAGGGGAAGCCTTTGTACGAATACATCCGCAAGGGCGAAACCGTGAAGCGCGACCTGCGTACGGTAATTATTCGCGAATTGACACTGGAACGGCTGCAGGGTAACGAGCTGGAATTCGCCGTTCTATGCAGCAAAGGCACTTATGTGCGCACATTGGCAGAGGATATCAGCGAAAAGCTGGGTTGCGGCGGGCATCTGATCGCCTTGCGTCGCACCGGGATAGGCGAGTTCGGTCTGGACGATGCCTATACCCTGATACAACTGGAGGGGATGGATGAAGCCAAGCGCGACACCTGTCTGATGCCTCTGGACAGGCTGGTGCAGAATTTGCCTAGCCTGGAATTGGATGAAGTTCAGGCCGGCAGGCTTGCCCAAGGGCAAAGACTGGGGCTGAGCGACATGTACCCAGACGGAAAACGGCGTCTGTACGTCGCCGGGCACTTTATCGGCCTGGGCGATCTGGAAGGCGGACGGTTGGTTCCCAGCCGTCTGTTGTCCAGCGTTGCCAAAGCGGCTGCACAGCGCGAATCAACTTGAGCGGAGACCCCATTCAGGGGTAGAATGCCGCACTTTTTATTGGAGAGAGAAGTCTAAATGTCTATTACCGCCGCACAAAAATCGCAAATCGTTACTGACTATCAGCGCGCCAAGGGCGATACAGGTTCCCCTGAAGTTCAAGTAGCCTTGATGACGGCACGTATCAACTACCTGACCGAACACTTCAAAGAACACAACAAGGATCACCACTCCCGTCGCGGTCTGCTGCGCCTGGTGAGCCGTCGCCGCAAGCTTCTGGACTACCTGAAGAGCAAGAATGAAGCGGGTTACAAAGAGCTGATCCAGCGCCTGGATCTGCGCAAGTAACAAGTTTTGCAAGCGGGTCGCGAATGCGGCCCGCTTCGTTTTGGATGTCATATCGCCACGCTGGTAACGGCCACTCGGTCACGCATTTACATTGGAGAGAGCTATCTTGAGTCACTATAAAAAAACCCTGAGCTACGGCAAACATCAATTGACACTGGAAACCGGCGAGATCGCGCGCCAGGCCAGCGGAGCAGTCATGGTCAGCCTGGACGACACCGTGGTGCTGGTCACCGTGGTGGGACGCAAGGATGCCAAACCGGATCAGGACTTTTTCCCGCTGACCGTCGATTACCAGGAACGCACCTATGCCGCGGGCAAGATTCCCGGTGGTTTCTTCAAGCGTGAAGGCCGCCCCAGCGAAAAAGAGATCCTGACCTCGCGCCTGATCGACCGTCCGCTGCGCCCGCTGTTCCCGGAAAGCTTCTACAACGAAGTGCAGATCGTCGCGACCGTGATGTCGTCCGATCCGCAGATCGATTCCGATATTCCTTCCATGATCGGCGCTTCCGCTGCCCTGGCGATCTCCGGCATCCCGTTCGACGGCCCCATCGGCGCGGCGCGCGTGGGTTACCTCAACGGTCAGTATGTGCTGAATCCGACCAAGGACGAACTGGTCGAGTCGAAGATGGACCTGGTGGTTGCCGGTACTTCCAAAGCGGTATTGATGGTGGAATCCGAAGCGCAGGAACTGTCGGAAGAGATCATGCTGGGTGCCGTGGTGTTCGGCCATGAGCAGATGCAAGCCGTGATCAACGCGATCATCGAAATGGCAAATTCCGTGGGCCAGGACGATTGGGACTGGACGCCTGCAGCGAAGAACGAGGCGTTGATCTCCAAGATCAATGCGCTGGCCGAGAACGACCTGAAGGCTGCGTACGCTGTGCGCCAAAAACAGGCACGTACTCAGCAAGTGGATGCGATTCGTGCGAAGGTTTCCGAAGCGTTGGCCACACCGGAATTCGAGAATGTGTCCAAAAACGAAATTGGTGAATTGTTCAGCGCACTGGAAGCCAAGATCGTGCGCGGACAGATCCTCAGCGGCGAGCCTCGTATCGACGGCCGCGATACCCGCACCGTGCGCCCTATCACTATCCGTACCGGCGTGCTGCCGCGTACCCATGGTTCGGTTTTGTTCACCCGCGGCGAGACACAGGCGCTGGTGATCGCGACGCTGGGTTCGATGCGCGATTCGCAAACCATCGACGCCTTGCAGGGCGAGTTTTCCGACCGCTTCATGCTGCACTATAACTTCCCGCCGTACTCCACCGGTGAGACCGGTCGTGTCGGTACACCCAAGCGTCGCGAGATCGGCCACGGTCGTCTGGCCAAGCGCGCGCTCGTCGCCGTGCTGCCGAGCGAAGAGGAATGCGGCTACGCGATCCGCGTGGTCTCCGAGATCACCGAATCCAACGGTTCCAGCTCCATGGCTTCCGTTTGCGGCGGCTGTCTGTCGCTGATGGACGCAGGTGTTCCGGTCAAAACTCATGTGGCTGGTATTGCCATGGGCCTGATCAAGGACGGCGGCCGCTTTGCGGTGCTGACCGACATCCTGGGCGATGAAGATCACCTCGGCGACATGGACTTCAAGGTGGCCGGTTCCGACACAGGTATCACCGCCTTGCAGATGGACATCAAGATCAACGGCATCACCAAGGAGATCATGCAGGTCGCCTTGAGCCAAGCAAAAGAAGGCCGTATGCATATCCTCGGCATCATGAAGCAGGCGATGCCGTCCGTGCGTCCGGAAGTCTCCGACTTTGCGCCGCGGATGATCAAGATGAAGATCAATCCTGAAAAGATCCGCGACGTGATCGGCAAGGGCGGTGCGGTGATCCGTGCACTGACCGAAGAAACCGGCACGACGATCGATATCGACGATGAAGGCAATATCACCATCGCCTGCGTGAGCGGCGATGCGGGTGAACTGGCCAAGAAACGCATCGAGGACATCGTGGCCGAGGTCGAAGTCGGCAAGGTGTATGAAGGTCCCGTGGTCAAGTTGCTGGATTTCGGTGCGCTGGTCAACGTTCTGCCGGGCAAGGATGGCCTGCTGCACATCTCGCAAATCTCGCATGAACGTATCGCCAACGTTGCTGACCACCTGAAAGAAGGCCAGATAGTCAAGGTCAAGGTACTGGAACTGGACGACAAAGGTCGCATGCGCCTCAGCATGAAGGCATTGGCACCACAACAAGAAACGGCTGCACCTGCCGCGGATTAAGCCTGACGATGTCGTTATCGAAGCCCCGCTCAGCGGGGCTTTTTTTATAGTGCGACAAATGTTGTCGGGTAAAGCCTGATAAAGATTGTTTGCCATGGTCTGCGCAAGGTTGGGCTACAGGGTATCATCCCGATGTGTCCTTGCCGGACAGGTAACCTGTTTTGAGCGACAACGTGCATCGATATCGATTTCGCCTGCTGATACTGTTGTGCCACGTGATGTTCCTTCCACTGGTGGCACTGGCAAGCAGCGATCCATTGTCGACGGAGCAATACGTCGAGCCGGGTGATTTTCCCCAGACTGCCGATATGAGTCGTTGCGACAGGGAGAAGATCAGGAGGCCGCTGACTCTTGCTGACGTGGTTGATCTGACCTTGTGCAACAATCCGCAGACACGATTGCTCTGGGCGAACGCCCGCGCCCAGGCGGCGAACGTCGGTGTGGGCATGTCGGCCTACCTGCCCACTCTGTCGGCGCAAGCCAGCGACACACGCTACATTTCCAACGCTGCCGGAAGTGCCGGCAATTATAGAAGTCGAAACGCCAATCTGAGCGCGGGCTATTTGCTGTTTGATTTCGGCGGACGGTCCGGGACGCTGGAAAACGCCAAACAATTGCTGGTCGCCGCCAACGCGACTCGCGACGCGACGTTGCAGGCCAATTTTCTCGGCGCAGTGCAGGCTTATTATGCATTGCTGTCCGCACAAGCCAGTGTGGACGCATTGAAGGTCGCCGAGGCTTCAGCCAGGGAAAGTTTTTCCGCAGCGGAAGTGCGCTACCGGGCGGGCATTGCCACACCGGCGGACAAGTTGCAGGCCCAAACGGCCTTGTCTCAGGCCAGACTCAATCTGATCACCGCGCAGGGGAATACCCGCACTGCGCAGGGAACTTTGGCGAACGTCATGGGGTTTGACGCCAGCATCCAGTTCACCCTGGTGTCATTGCCGGAATCGGTACCCGATCCGGTCGTGGAGCAGGATATCGGGAAACTGATCGACGATGCACGCCGAAAGCGTCCGGATTTGCGGGCAGCCGAAGCCCAGATCAAAGCGTCGGAGGCACAGCTGGAGGTGAGCCGTGCCGCGGGTTTGCCCAGTGTCAGCCTGAACGCATCGACCGGTTCGCAGAATTTACCGGGAGTGCAGACTACCAATACCAGCAGTATCGGTGTGACTCTCAACGTTCCCTTGTTCACGGGCGAGAGCAACACCTACCAGAACCGCGCTGCCGAGTTGCAGATCGAAGGCAAGGTTGCGGCGCGCGACATTTTGGCCAACCAGATCGCACTGGACGTATGGAAGGCCTACCAGGCCCTGCTCACGAACAGCCAGGCCTTGATTGCTTCAAATGACCTGGTGGCATCAGCCGAGCAGTCCGAGCGAATGACGCTGGGACGCTACAAGGCCGGAGTTGCGAATATGTCGATACTGGATGTGCTGAATGCGCAAAGCACTCTGGCCAGTGCGCGGCAACAACGTGTCGCTGCGCTGTATAACTTTCAGGCAAGCCGGCTGGCCCTGGCTCAGGCCATCGGGCAGCTTGATCTGACCCGGCTGGACGCAGGAAATTGAGCCGGGAGTTGCCGCGTTGAATCATGCGCGAAACGGGAGTGTGGAATGCAAACAAGAATCTCGCGAAACATATCGATCGGAATAGTGCTGCTGCTGGCTGGCGGAGCGGGCATCTGGTGGTTCATCCCGAAAAACGAACCGGCTGAAGCGCGTTATGCGACTGTCACGGTTGAGCGCGGCTCCATCATTCAAAGCGTCTCGGCCAACGGGACGCTGAATCCGGTGGTGTTGGTCAGCGTCGGCAGTCAGATTTCCGGGATCGTCAAGAAACTGCATGCCGACTTCAATGACCAGGTCAAAGCGGGTCAGGTGCTGCTTGAACTTGACCCGACTCTGACCCATGCGCAACTGCTGCAAAGCGAGGCGAATATCGCAAACGCCCAGGCATCGCTGGAGCTGGCGCAGGCCAACGAGATACGGGCGCGCGGGCTGTTCGAGCAGGAGTACGTGACCCGCCAGGACCTCGATACAGCGGTGCAGATGCTCAAGGCGGCCAAGGCTCAGCTTGCGCTGGCACAGGCGCAAATGGAGCGCGACCGGACCAACCTGAGCTATACCGTGATCCGTTCGCCGGTATCCGGTGTCGTCGTATCGCGACTGGTCGATGTCGGGCAGACCGTGGCAGCATCGCTACAGACGCCGACCTTGTTCCAGATCGCGCAGGATCTTTCGCACATGCAGATCGATACGAGTTATGCCGAGGCGGACGTGGGCAACATCCGTGTTGGACAGCAAGCGACTTTCCGGGTGGACGCTTTCCCCAACCGCAGTTTTCGCGGCGCGGTGCGCCAGGTGCGCCTTAACCCGACCACACAGCAGAACGTGGTGACCTATGACGTGGTGGTGTCGGTGGACAATCTGGATCAGGTCCTGATGCCGGGTATGACGGCTTATGTGAACATCGTGGTCGCCCAGCGCAAGGATGCGCTAAGGGTCCCGAATGCGGCATTGCGGTTTCGCCCCGGCGATGCCGGACCGCGCCCGGACAAGGCGCGCAACAGCGGTGACAGCAGGCCCAAGGACGAAGGGCGAGGCAAGGACAAGGGCGACACGATCCCGATGGGTACGGTGTACGTACTGGAGAAAGGTCAACCGAAAGCGGTACGTCTTTCCGTCGGCATCACCGACAACCGCATGACTGAAGTACTGGGCGGAGAGATCAAGGAAGGCGATGCGGTCGTCGTCGAGGATCGTCAGCCTCCGGCGAAGAACACCGGTACCGGCATGAGATTGTTCTAGCAGCGGGCAGATGATGAGCAGAGATTCAATAATTCATATTGAGCGGCTTTACAAGGAATATGTGACCGAGGCCGGAGCGGTGCCGGTGCTCAAGGATGTGTCGTTCGCGGTGATGCCCGGAGAGTTTGTAGCCATCATGGGGCCGTCCGGTTCGGGCAAGTCCACCTTCATGAATATTCTCGGTTGCCTCGATGCGGCCACCAGCGGCAGCTACCTTCTCAATGGCCGCGATGTGAACAAGCAGAGCCGCGATGAACTGGCCCTGTTGCGCAATCAGGTGATCGGCTTCGTGTTCCAGGGGTTCAACCTGTTGCCGAGAGCCAGCCTGGAAGACAACGTTGCCTTGCCCCTGATCTATCGCGGCACGCGGCGCGCAGAACGCCTGGCACGGGCGAACGAGATGCTCGCGAGAGTCGGTCTCGGGCAATATGCACGCTCGCGCCCGAACCAGATATCCGGCGGGCAGCAGCAACGCGTTGCCATTGCGCGCGCACTGGTGAACCAGCCCAAACTTCTGCTGGCAGACGAGCCCACCGGCAATCTCGATACCCATACCAGCCAGGACATCATGGCGCTGTTCACCGAGCTGAATCAGCGTGACGGCATCACCATCGTCCTGATCACGCACGAGCCGGACATCGCCGCCTATGCCCGACGGCTGGTGCGTCTTTCCGACGGGAGCATCGTATACGACGGAGCAGTCGAGCACGCCGCACCGGAACATCCGGAGCAGACGTCATGATCAGCGCCATGCTCAGCGAAGCCTGGATCGCGATGGGGGCGAACCGGTTGCGCACCATCCTGACCATGCTCGGTATGGTCATCGGCGTAGGCGCAGTGATCCTGATGCTGGCAGTAGGACAGGGTGCCCAGCAGCAGGTGCAGGCGTCCATCGCCTCCATGGGCAGCAACCTGTTCATCATCCTTTCCGGTTCCACGACTTCCGGCGGTGCCCGCATGGGAGGAGGCGCGTCGCCGACGCTGACCATTGCCGATGCGCAAGCCATCGAGGAATTGCCCTCGATCAATGCGGCTGCGCCGGCTTCGCCCGGCACCGCACAGCTGGTGTACGGCCCGAACAACTGGAGCACGCAGATTACCGGCACCACGCCGAGCTTTCTCACAGTGCGCGATTGGCAACTCTCGGCAGGATTTCCATTTTCCGATTCAGACGTCCGTTCGGCGACCCAGGTGGCGTTGCTGGGCCAGACTGTGGTGCAGAACCTGTTCGGCGACGAAGACCCGGTCGGCAAGACCCTCCGCATCAAGAACAGCCCTTATGTCGTTCTCGGTGTGCTGGGGGCCAAGGGGCAAAGCCTGGACGGGCGCGATCAGGACGACACCGTGCTGATCCCGGTGACGACAGCGCAGCGCAAGTTGTTCGGCACCCGCATCGGGGGCACGGTGCGCTTCATCATGGCGCAGGCGGAGTCGGACGACGCGATGGCCAGGGTGGAAACATCCATCAACGAACTGCTGCACCAGCGCCACCGTATCCGCGAAGGTGCCGACAACGACTTTACCGTGCGCAACCTGACGGCAATGGCGAACACCGCCGCCGAAACTGCACAGGTCATGTCCATGATGCTGGGCGCCATCGCTTCGATCTCACTGCTGGTCGGCGGTATCGGCATCATGAATATCATGTTGGTGTCGGTCACCGAGCGTACGCGCGAGATCGGCATACGCATGGCCATCGGTGCGCGCGGCAAGGATATCCTGCTGCAATTCCTGCTGGAAGCCATTATCATCTCGGTCGTCGGTTGCCTGGTCGGCGTCATTCTTGGCGTTGGCGGGGCAATCTTGGTGAACAAACTGGCGGGCATGGAGGTACTGGTGACCGTGACTTCCATTATCACAGCCTTCTGTGTGGCGGCGGCAG
>JGI20214J51650_10001071_pt1 | contig 17297 bp, 13 predicted proteins | sample WetSurMetagenome_FD_51650 | JGI IMG/M metagenome (IMG submission 51650) | reverse complement strand
CAACATCTTGAGATGACCCGTCGGTTTGCCCGCAGGTTTAATCAGATGTATGGGGTTGATTATTTCCCTGAGCCTGATGCCTATAACTTTGGAAAGCAACTTATAAAGATCCCTGGTCTGGACGGCACAGGGAAAATGGGAAAGAGCGAGGGTAACGGGATATTCCTTGCCGATGACCCTAAAGTGATAAGAAAGAAGGTGATGAGCGCCGTCACTGACGCGGGACCTGAAAAACCAGGATCGGAACCCTCAGAACCTGTGAAAAACCTTTTTACTATAATGGATGTTGTCTCTGACCAGTCAACAGTTGCTTTTTTCAAAGAGAAACATGCTTCATGTGAGATAAGGTATGGAGATATGAAAAAGCAGCTTGCCGAGGATATTATAAAAGTCACTGATCCAATACGGGAAAGAATAAACGAGATCCTGGCTGACAGTGAATACGTGCGCCGTGTAGTTAATAAAGGACGCGATGAGGCAAGAGAGAGTGCCTCAAAAACCGTACGGGAGGTACGGGAGATAATAGGCTACAGACCTTTCTAGACAGGTTAATTATCCGGCATTTACTATTGGAGCCCTTTCAAAAACTGCTGAGCGGTCAAAAAGATACCGGTAGGTTATATGTGTCTTGCATATTTTTGCTCCTATTTCGTCAAGGAGATGCATCATTGAAGGATTGAAGTCTCCTATCCAGTTAAATTCAAGCTCTTTATAAGTGAAATGTTTTGAAAGGGCAAGCCTGGCAAATGACATTATAAGAGCTCCTTCAACACCTTTGCGCTGATGGTCCGGTACAATTCCAAAGATGAGGCCGTAAGCTTTTGACAGCTTGCGGGCAATCCTCCTGTAATACAAAAACTTAGCCTTACCAATAAAATTCATTTTGCCGTTCAGATGTTTTGTAATCTGGTTCACTTCAGGGAGCATGAGAAAGAAACAGACAGGCTCATCTTTATAAAAGCCGAACCACAGTAGTTTCTCATCAATCACCGGTCTGAGGCTTTTAAATAGTTTTCGTGCATACGCGATGCTTATTGTTTTAACCCCCGGGAACCGGGCCCATCCCTTATTGTAAATAATCATGAAGTTGCGGGCTATCTGATTCTTTTCTCTCAGCTTCATATACCTGAAACTATAGTCAGGGTTGGCAAAGACTCTTTTAGCCTTTTCCTTTATTACATTTGACAGCCCCTCACCACTGACAGGCATTGCGTAGGTATATTGTTCAAAATAGTTTTTAAAGCCGTACTCTTCAAAGAGGTCCCTGTAATACTTGAAGTTATATGGCATGCAGTAGTTTGGTTGTGTAAACCCGTCAACCAGCAGTCCCCACCACCTGTCACGTTCTCCGAAGTTGACAGGGCCTTCCATTGCCTGCATGTTTTTTGATTTAAGCCAGTCAGTGCAGGCATTAAAAAGGGTGAAGGCAGCCTCCCTGTTATTAATACATTCAAAGAAGCCCATACTGCCTACAGGAATTGAATGGGAGGCAGAGATCTTTTTATTATAAAATGCCGCAACTCTTCCAACGGCCTTTCCTTCATGGTCAAGAAGCAGCCATCTGATTGCTTCACCGGTACGGAACAGCGGATTGGATGCAGGTGTAAAAACCGATTCAATATCATTATAGATAGGCTTAATCCAGTTCTTTTCATCCTTGTACAGTCTGTCAGTGATTTTATGAAACTCACGTATATCCTGTTTTGAGCTGACTTGCCGAAGCGTAAAAACATTATTCATTATAATGTGTATGTAAGATTAACACCTAATTTAAGTAAAGGTTTGGATTTATCAAATGATGATAATTTAACTATCACTTCAGCACATAATATGCAAAGCAATATTTTATAAATTTGATAATTGTAAAAAACTTAATTGAGGCATGATGCGTAAGCTGGGTATTGGGATTTTAATAGCATTTATTTTGTGTCTTATTGTAGCCGGGTATTTTCTTCTCAACAGCAAGAAAATCCAGGTGGCAGACCCGTTCCTTGCCGTGCCTGCCGATGCCGCTTTGATTATTGAGACCCCTGACCTGTCAGAGCTGTTGATGAAGGTGACTGAAAAAGAGGGTCTGATTTCAAAGCTTGGAGAGATGGAGTGGGCAGGCCGGCTTCGTCAAAATGCAAACCTTATTGACAGCATAACTGGTAAAAGAGCTATCAGAGACTTTATGGAAGGAAAAAAAGTCATCATTTCCTTTCACACTGTCACAGCAGGTACACTTGTACCTCTTGCCGTAATGAACTCAGGGCCGGTGATAACCCGTCACAGGCTGACTTCATTAATCGGCATTTCAGGAGCCAATGCTTCCGTAGTTCATGAGATAGGAGGTGTAAGGATTTACAGGGCTGACTATGGAAAGGGTAAGAGTAAAAATGAAGTATATTTTACAGCTGCCTCTGGGATTATAATTGCATCGCCATCGCAGATGCTTGTTGAGAATGCTCTTAACAACAAAAATACAGGAACTGACATCAGGTTACAGAAGGGTTTTTCCCAACTCTCCGGTGCCTTTGGTAACACACACGACAACCTCTTTATTCTTTTCAGAAACCTTCCAAAGTTTCTGAGTGGGTTCATAAATACATCTGAGATAAACAAGGTGGCGGGCGTTGCAATAGCAGCCGGAGGAGAGATAGATGAAAAGGAGGGAGGCTTCTTTATCAGCGGATATATGGCTACCTCAGGTGCCGGGTCAGGTGCCGACAGGATTAAAACCATTGCCCCTTTGACCCCGGGAGTACAGGAAGTACTGCCAGCTGCAACACGCTCTTTTACAACCGTTATGAAAGAGTCGTTGCTTGAAGGTGTGCCTGCCGAGGATCCATCATCAGTCACCGCAACTGACATAGCCCTCAGCCTGAAGGCTTACACTGAAAATGAATTTACTCTTGCCAATGTGTCAACATCAGCAGGAAACAGTGACATAGCACTCTTCAGGCTAAATAACAAGCCTCAGGCAGAAGAGCTTCTTATGACAAAAATAACAGGCAAATACAGATCTATGGGCCTTGGTCAAAGTAATTTTATGGCTGTTACAAAAGGCCGTGACGGGGAAGATATTCATATCTACAGGATGCCATTTACAGGGGTGGCCTCAATGCTGGCACAGGGACAAAAGCTTCCTTTTGACGACAACTGGGCTCTGTTCTGCAGATCATATCTTATTTTTGCACAAACACCCGAAGTTCTTGTAGATATATTGAATGCTTCCCTTAATGAAAAAACCCTGATAAACGATCCTGCATACCGTGAAGTAGAGAAATCACTTCCTACAAAAAGTTCTTATCTGTTTTATGCCTCTTCAGACGCACTGACTGAAATCGCAGGGAAAATACTTTCACCGGAGGCAGCAAAGAAGCTTAAACAGGGCTCATTTTCCGGGATAGGAGCATTGGGTCTGAGCCTCACGCCAAGCAATGATATGGTTTATACCAGCCTGTCTGTAGCTTTTCCTGAGAATGCTCAAACCACGGTTTCGGCAATTCCTGATTCATCTGCTGAAGCAATTGCAAATACGCTGACAACAAATTCAGGGACATTGCTCTGGACTGCCTCTCTTGCTGCCACCCCGGTAACAAAACCGCTGATTTTTATAAATCATAATAATAACGCAAAAGAGATATTTGTTCAGGATGCCTCAAATAACATTTATCTTATTTCAGCTGCCGGGAAGATCCTCTGGAAAACAAAGATTAATGAACGGATGCGGGGGGAGGCCTTTATGATTGATTATTTTGGTAACGGCAAGAACCAGATACTGTTTGCAGGTAAAGATTATATTCACCTGATTGACAGAAACGGAAATTATGTTGACAGGTTCCCTGTAAAACTTAAATCTCCTGCTTCAAATACGCTTAATGTCGTCGATTATGAGAGTAATAAAGACTACAGGCTGTTTATTGCCGGTGAAGACAGGAAGATTCGCGCTTATGACAAATCAGGTGCGGCTGTTAAAGGATGGATTCCTTTTATCACTCCTGAAAAGGTAACCGCGCCGGTGAAGTACTTCCGTACCGGTGGTAAGGATTATATTGTGGCCTTCGACCCGCGAAACGTTTATATACTAGACAGAAAAGGAGGCAAAAGAGTTACATTAAGCCAGCCTGTTTCTGCTGCTGCAAATACTAACATGCGGCTTACAAAGAGCTCGGGAATTGTCTTTGCAGGCAATGATGGCCAGATAAACCGCCTGTCATTTTCAGGTTCTGTGGAAAGGAAAAAAGCAGCAGATTTTTCCCCTGCTGTATTTTTTGATTACAGCGATATTGACAATGATGGCAATGCCGAGTACCTGTTTTATGATAACGGAACCCTGTCGGCCTACAAAGACGATATGTCGCTTTTATTTACAGTCAGGATAGTTACGGCACAGTACCCTAATCCGGAAATACTTTCATTTGGTTCAGGCGAAAAAAGAATATCCCTGACAGATGATACCGAGGGAAAGGTGTGGTTGTTTGACGGCAGCGGCAAGACGGAGCCCGGCTTTCCGGTGAATGGATCAATTCAACCTGTCTCTGTTAAACTATCGGCATCAAGTGGCTATACTTTAATTACAGGCGGTCCTGATAAAAGCCTCTGTTGCTATAAAGTGACCAGGTAAAGAAAATATCATCTATGTTTAAGCTTGCTCTTATCTTTTTGATTGTGACACTAATAATAGGCGTTTTTTCGGTTTTTAACCGGTCAGGAGGTTATTCCGGTCATTCAGAAAACAATAATAATAAGACCGGAGGGTCAAGACATGTCTCAAAAAAGACGGGTGAATACGTAGATTACGAAGATATGGAAGGGAAGGAATAGCTAATAGGTTTCCTTCAGTTTTCTGGCGAGTGAATTTGCAAACACAAAGTCATTCAGTATAGCATTGTCAGACTCAAGTATTTCAAGATTATTTCCTTCCCAGCATTTTTCTCCTTCATTGATGAAGATTATTTTCTCACCAATTTCCATCACCGAGTTCATATCGTGAGTGTTGACAATTGTAGTCATGTTGTACTCTTCAGTGAGTTCTTTGATGAGGGCATCAATCACTATAGCTGTTTTGGGGTCGAGTCCCGAGTTTGGTTCATCACAAAAGAGATAGCGGGGGTTAAGAGATATGGCGCGGGCAATAGCGACTCTTTTTTTCATTCCTCCTGACAGCTCAGAGGGGAACAGGTTGTTTGAATTCAGTATGTTGACCCTGTTAAGGCAAAAGTTGACCCTGTCGAGTTTTTCCTCTTTGGTTTTGTCAGTGAACATATCGAGAGGGAACATAACATTTTCTTCAACTGTGAGTGAGTCAAACAGGGCGCTGCCCTGAAACAGCATCCCCATCTCTTTGCGTATCTCTTTTTTCTTTTTGAAGTCAAGTTTTGAAAACAGCACGTCGCCATACCATATCTCTCCGCTGTCAATATCATGAAGCCCCACGATGCTTTTCAGGAATACGGTCTTTCCTGATCCGCTCTTACCAATAATAAGGTTTGTTTTGCCTGGTTCAAAGGTGGCAGAAATGTCTCTGAGGACGGTTCTGTCTCCAAATGATTTATATATATTTTCTACTCTGATCATGATAGTAATAGCTGGGTGAGAATAAGGTTAGTCAGAAGGATGGTCACACTGCTGTAAACGACTGCTTTTGTGCTTGCGCGCCCTACCTCAAGAGATCCTCCTTCAACATAATAACCCTCAAAGGATGCGACAGTTGTAATAATAAATGCAAAGAAGAGAGTTTTTATTATTGCGTAAGTGATGTAATATGGGATGAAGGCATACTGTATGCCATATATATAATCCTTTGCAGATATGACTCCGGCGAAGGTGCCGGCGAGGCCGCCTCCAACAATACCCGTGATGATGCTGATAAGAGTAAGGAAAGGGTTAAAGATCAATGTTGCAAGCAGTTTCGGGAGAATAAGAAAAGAGGCCGAGTTGACACCCATAAGTTCCATGGCATCTATCTGCTCAGTCACCCTCATGGTTCCTATTTCTGAAGCAATGTTGGAGCCAACTTTTCCTGCCAGTATAAGAGCAACAATTGTTGAAGAAAACTCAAGCAATATTGAGTCACGACATGTTAGTCCGATAAGGTATGTAGGATAGATGGGGTTCTCAGTATTATATGCTGTCTGAAGGGTCAAAACAGCCCCCATAAAGAATGAGATGATAATGACAATCCCTGTTGAACGAAGGCCGAGAGATACAAGTTCCTTTACAGTCTGCCTGTAATAAACTTCTGCTTTTTCCGGTTTTGAGAAGACTTTTCCTATTAGGAGCCAGTATTTCCCGAACAATGAAAGGAATTTGATCATGCTCTTATAATTTGGTTCAAATTTACTAATAATTCAAACCAATGCCCATTGTAAAGTGCAGGTTAAACATAATTTATATATTTGCATAACTTTCTGCAAAGCAACAGTAATGAAAAAAGAAGACCGCTATGTATTGATAATGGCCGGGGGCATTGGAAGCCGTTTCTGGCCCATGAGCCGTAAAGAGAAACCCAAACAGTTCCTTGATATCATTGGAACGGGAGAAACTCTTATCCAGATGACCTATAAGAGGTTTATGGAGGTATGTCCCAAAGAACATATTTATATTGTAACGAGTGAAGAACACGCCGAGCTGGTTAAGGAACAGCTTGATATTGATCCGTCACTTGTATTGTCAGAGCCGCTGAGACGTAACACGGCACCATGCATTGCTTACGGGGCCTTCAGGATAATGGCTGACAATCCCAATGCTGTTATTGCAGTTACTCCGGCTGATCATTTGATAAATAAACAGGAGGTATTTACATCGGTCATCAATGAAGCATATAAGTATGCCGGTGCCAACGATGTACTGCTTACACTGGGAATCAAACCCGACAGGCCCGAGACAGGTTACGGATACATCCAGGCCAAGCTTAACACAAAAGTTCAGGGTTACACTGATCTTCACAAGGTAAAAGCATTTACTGAAAAGCCTGAAATTGAAATGGCAAAATTGTTCCTTGAGAGTGGTGACTTTTTCTGGAACAGCGGGATTTTTGTTTGGAACGGTGAGTCAATAATCAAGGCGTTCGAGCGGTTTCTGCCTGATATATATCTTTCATTCAAGGCGGGTGTAGGTCTGTATGAGACATCAGCCGAAGCAGATTTTATTGCACAGGCTTACTCTCAATGCAGCAGCATATCAGTTGACTATGGTATAATGGAGAAGGCCGATAATGTATATGTCATCTGCACTGACCCCGGATGGTCAGATCTTGGAACATGGAGCTCTTTGTACCTGCATTCTGCACATGACAAAAACAGTAATACAATTAATGGCGGAGTGGCATTTACATATAATTCAGAAGGCAACATAATAAATCTACCTGAAGGAAAGATTGCTGTTATTCAGGGGATGGATGATTACATTATTGTTGATTCAGGCGATGTTTTGCTTATAGTACGGAAGGATGAGGAGCAGAACATCAAGACCTACCTTGATAATGTAAATAAAAAGACAGGTGATAAATACATGTAATAAAAAAAGCCCCGTTTCAACGGGGCTTTTCTTTTTTATATATGGTTTCTAGTATTCCCAGAAATCCTGTTCCATATCAAATATTTCATTTTTTATCCTGTCAGCTTCAAAGAGCTGTGCAGGGCCCAGTTTATACTGACTGACAAATCTGTCGTCATATACGTTTGACTCGGCAACTATATAGCTGTCAAACTTGCGTTGCAGCAGATAGTCTTCATAAGATGCTCTCTGAGCATCATTAAAAGTATTAAATACCTCGTTGGTAGCAAGTGCCTGTCTGACGTCTTCATATCTTACCCAGAAGAGACGTTTTTTGACAAGACGTGATGTTGCAAGGTCAAAGCCAAGATAAATAGGGCATATACCTATAATCCTGACATCCATTCTTGAGTGTTTTTTGTCAAAATACCACTCTTCAAGAATCATAATCTGTTTGATGTCGCCAGGATTTTCCTGTATGAAGATAGTGGTATCACGAACACCGCCGGAACCATTGTCAACCGAGGTTGTGGTTTTTGCTTTGCCCATTTTACCTGCTATATCGGCATAGGTAGTCGGAACGGTCATATCGTTACCGTCGGTTGCCTGTACTTTACCTCTTAAGATCTCATTTAACAGGATGCCTGAGAAGCTCATTCTGCCATCTGACATCTCTGAAGTGAATTGTTTCTTCAGTGTGTCATATTTTACTGATGGGTAGTAGAGGGAGAGGTTCATCTTTTCACGAAGGTCAATTATCCTGTAAACCCTCTTTGCCCAAACAACATCTGATTCACCCAGATATGGATAACTTACCTTCTGGTTATCGCTCATATTCTTCTGGTAGATATCTCCAAAAGATTGAGCGAAGGTTGCTGTTCCAACAAGAAGTGTGGCAATTACAACTAAAATTCTCCTGTTCATGATGAAATATTCTTGTGTTAGTTTATTTTCAGAATTATTGGTGAAAGGTTCCTGGTTCTTCCATCAGGACCAATGGCTGTAATTTTTTCAATATATAATTTTTGTCCTACACGAAGGTTACCTATAAGATTCTTCTGTGCACCTGTAAGTTTATTATTTGTTGATTGCTCTGTAATATCAAAGCCTTTATCATTGACAGACACTGTAAAGCCTGTTATGGTATAAGTAAGGTCGAACTCGAAGTTCTCAAGGACAGCGCTTACAACCTGCTGAACGGCTGCCACACTGCGTGAGAGGTTTCCTTCTGAGAGGCCTGCAAATTTTGCAACCGGATCAGGAATTTTACGTACCCTGAATTCCACGGGAGGAAAGGTCTGTGTTTTGCCGTCGACACTTGCTGATACTGTAATGAGGGCTTTTTCTCCAACAACCTTGGGTTGGGCAATCCAGTCACCGCGGTAGTTCTTTAGGTTTCCTTTTTTAATATCACCGTTTGTCATGCGTGCCGAAAGCTTATCTGAGCCGATGCCGGGGACAGATATATCAATAGGGTTGTCAATTCCCTGGTAGAGTACGTTCATTGCTGTTGGTGAGACAACCACATTTGGAAGACCAACTGAATATTTAGAGTTAAAAGGGTATGAATGAACGGCTCCGCTGGGGTCTTTTATATTAATGAAGCCACCCCATGATTTTTCTCCAACCGAGGTTGCTCTTACCTTGTAAAGTCCGGCGCCGCTATTATCGGTAGGAAGAGGTTGATTTCCGCCTGACTCATAAACGGTTGTGCCGTCGGCGTTTTTCTTTGGTGTATAGTTGCCAACATAAACCTCCGGTGCCTGTGTGGAGTCGATTGCTGCTACGAAAACGCGTGCTTCATAATCGTTGCCCTGCATTACATATGTAGTATTGGGTATGATTGTAGGCACTATTTTGTTAAATCTCATTGCGCCGGCATCAATCTGGCCATAGAGGTAATTAAGAACATCAGTCTCGGAGTTTCTTACGTCTACCTGCATTTTGGAAAGGATAGTGATTACAGCAACAAGTGGCAGGGTCTGGAATGTTGCGTTTTCCCATTTTTCAGTACCTGTGTTTTCAGGGTTTCTTGGATCGTCAGTATTAAGGGTCTGCAACACTGATTCTTCAGCATTTTTATCTCTCCCGTTAAGAGTCTCAATCAGGAAATCACGATATTGGTTTATAGCTGATCTGAGGGCATATGCTTTACCGCCTTCATTTGATCCTATAAGTACCTCTGAAGGAACGTTTGTATCGTCTATTCTCTTTATTTTATGAACGTCAATCTGTTTGTCAGGGAGGAGGGCTTCAGCATCAGTGCCTTCTGCTTTTGAAATAATCTCAATTTTAAGATCCTGCATATAATTGAACAGGTCATTTGCAGCCTGCTTTACTTCGAGAGCCTTATCCTGCCATTTTTTGGCTTTTTCCGGATTTTCAGCCACTGCCCTAGAAAACTCATTATATGTTATATCGTTCTTTTTAACGTAGTTGGCAATAGTTTTTGTCAACCCCGCATCAACTCTTTTAAAAGCCTCAACAGCTTCCTTTGATACGTTAAGAGCAAGCATTGCTGTCAGCACGAGGTACATCATGCCGATCATCTTTTGCCGCGGGGTTTCTTTTCCGTGAGCCATCTTAGGATAGTTTAGGTATTACTTATAAGCTAATGTTACTTAACATTCATTGCTGAAAGCATGTTTCCATAAACATTGTTCAGTGCAGCAAGGTTACTGTTCAGTTTGTCAACCTGTTCTTTATATCTCTGAGTCTGGTCTGCAGAAGAGGTAAGGTTCTTCATCATACCCTCAATATCCTTATAGATAGAGTCTGCATTTTTAACATGATCATTTGCTCCGCGAAGCTGGAGTTCATAGACTGCGTTAAGTGCAGAAAGATTTTTATTGAGTGATTCAAGTTTTTCCTGATATGATTTACCGCCTTCTTCAATGTTTTTTGATGATTCACCAATAGTCTGGTAAGCACTGCTGGTATCTGACATTGCTTTTGCAGTTGCCATATATGACTGAGAGAGTGAAAGCAGTGATTCATTAGCTTTTTTGATGGTGCCGTGATATTCATTAGTTGTGAGAGCGACATCACCAAGAGAGTTAAGGTGCTCGGTTGTATCAGAGAGTTTTTTAAGTCCCTGGCTGAGTTTTTCAAATAGTTCAGGTGTTATTCCTGCGTTAGCGAGCATCCTGTCCATACCTGTCAGGCTTGTTCCGCCGGAGAAGCCTCCGCCGCCGCCAATACCTGCAACACCGCCACCGCCGCCTTCGCCGATTGCTCCGCCGCCGCCGTAGCCGCCGCCACCAACAGCAAAGCCCTCACCGAACTCAGGGCCCGTATAGTTGGGGTCGAGCTGTGGATATACCAGTTTCCAGTCAGGATCCTCTTTCAGAGGTTCAAAGGCTGAGAAAAAGAAGATTGTAGCCTCTGTAAGGAGACCGATTGCCAGGAATAGTCCTGCACCCGGATAGTGTTGGATTTTAAAAAGTGCTCCAACAATAACTACTGATGCGCCCCATCCGTAAAGCTTTGCCATGAAAGCTTTCCATTTACTGGTATGAACTAAATCTGAAAGGCCCATATGTTTTAGGATTTTAAGATTTTAAATTATTGATTTACTCCTACTGAACTCCGATATATGTTCTTACGTTACGGAACCCTACAAAAGATTTGGTTGAATCCTGATATTCATAATCTCTTGTTGATGTCTGAAGGTAATATGCAATATCTTTCCATGATCCGCCTCTGATGACTTTACGTTTCATAACCGGAGGATCTTCAGGACGTGCATTGTATTCGTAATCGGGGTTAAGGTCGTGGGTGAAAACATATGCTGATGGATGATATGCGCATACGGTCCATTCGGATACGTTGCCTGACATATCAAAGAGGCCATATTCATTGGGTTCGTAAGATGCTACTTTCTGTGTATAAGTGGCTCCGTCGTCAATATAGTTTCCTCTGAGAGGTTTGAAGTTAGCCAGGAAACAGCCTTTGTAGTTTCTTGTATAAGGGCCGCCCCATGGATACATTGAGAGGTCGAGACCGCCACGTGCAGCATATTCCCACTCTGACTCAAGAGGCAGACGGTACGCATGGACTTCCTGTATGCCTTCAGCACGCAGGTGTTCATTCATGAAATTGGTTCTCCAAACACTGAAAGCACGTGCCTGCACCCATGACACACCTACAACAGGATAGTCATCATATGCGGGATGCCAGAAATAGAGTGAGGCCCATGGATCGTTGAATGAATAGGTGAAGTCCCTGATCCAGCAAAGTGTATCGGGGTAAATATTTACAACATCATGCATTATAAATGAAGAACGGTCTGTCACATCGGTTGTTTTACCTTTGAGGTCAGTTACCTTACCCTCGTATTTGCCGGTCTCATAGTTGTATTTTGCTTTGGCAGCCTGTTTGTAGTCAACGAAGAAATATGAATATTTCAGCAGCCTTGTGTCTATCTGCCTGTTGCCGTTGAATCTCTCAGCTTCAGGATAGAACATCTCTTCAAGAACAGGTTTGACATTCTCATCTCTCATGTCAATCCTTTCATCCCAGTTGAGAACGTGAGGCTCCTTAACGTTTCCTTCATCATCAACCTTGAAGAATTCATATCCTTCAATGCCTGCGTCACCGAGTTTTGTCCTGAGTATGGAGTCACGAACCCAGTATACAAACTGACGATATTTGTTGTTGGTAATCTCTGTCTGGTCCATCCAGAATGCGTCGACAGTTACAGTTTTGGAAAGACTGTTCATAGTACGCAGAGGGTCCTGGTCACTTGGTCCCATAACGTATGAACCTGCCGGGATAAACGCCATTTCAAACGGCTCCGGCTCATAGAATTTCTTCCTTCCCTCAACTCCTGTCAATTCGCCGCTTTGGGACGTACTGCATCCTCCTAATAACAAGGCCAGTGTAAGAGCAAATAGGGTCACCTTTTTCATATTGCAAGTAAATTTTATAATGCAAGTAAGTTATTTTTTTTTAAATAATCATAAAAATCTTATACTTTTATATTTAGTGATGCTCTTCCCGAGGCCGATATCAAAGCTGTAGGAGACAAAAAATTCATGAGAACCATTTGTCCCTTTTCTGATCTCTGATAACGGGAAATCGTAACTGTAACCTACTTTAAGCCCGCTATATAGCTCAAAGCCTACAATCCCCGTTAAGGCATCACCCGCTCTGTATGAAACGCCTCCCCATGCCTTCTTATTGTATCTTACTATTCCATTTAAAATATATTGTGTTGCAGCACCGTCATTTACAACAAATACAGATGGAGTAATATCTAACGACGGATTGTTCAGCTGCAGTGTATATCCGGCAGTGAAATAGTATTCACGGCTGATAAATGAATTTGTTTCAGTATATTTTATTTTAGGCTGGGTTATATGTGTCACTGAGAGTCCGGCATAGTAATTCTGTGTTTTGTAGTAGAATCCCAATGAAGCGTCAGGTATTATTGCACTTTCATCGCCGTTAGGGATCATCGGGTCTCCTGAAGCTGGTGTATGTGAGCTTCCTGTGGGTATTACCCATTCGGGTTTTATAGCTTTGTTAATTATTCCTCCGTTAACACCTATTCCTAAAATTCCGTTTCCAACCGCCATGAGGTATGAATAGTCAAGCGATATGGAAAAGTCCTTGTTAAAGCCATATGCATCTGATTCAAACTGAAGTCCTGCTCCGCTGTTTAATCCAAACAGCGAAAACGGCGAGTTAACGTTGAAAACCATTGTTGTAGGGGCGCCTTCAAATCCAACCCATTGCTGACGGGTGGTTGCGATGGCATTCACCATACCCTGTGTGCCGCAGTAACCCGGGTTAAAAGCCATGTTATTAAACATATACATGCTAAGAACAGGGTCCTGCTGACCACAGGCTATCCTCGTAATCAGAACGAGCATAAGCATTATAAAACCCCGTTTTTTCATCTTTTATCAGGAATATCTAAACCCTCTGAAACAACGAGTAAAATAAATAAAAAATATGCAAGCCTCCAAATTCATAAATAAGTTATGAATATTTAGCGGCAGGAAGCAAAAAATGATACTCAGAGATGAGGAAAAGTATCAGTGACCAAAACGGAGATGGCCGTCAGTCCACCGCTCCGGAACCTGATCACTGTTTGCTTTCACATAGTCATCGTAAGAGCATGCCATATAATGTGTTTCGCCTTCCTGGTCCCTTATCTCGAGCCACCATCTTTCAGTAAGGGCACTTTTAACAAAGATAATTTCACTGCCAAGGTCAGTAAGTGTGACATGGTAACGCGTGAATCGCGGGTTTTGCTGATCTGAGAGAGAGTCAACCTCAAACTGTTTCTGTGAGAATCCTTCAAGGAAGAACCAGATAATCTGTGCTGCAAGCTGGGTGCTCTGATTGCTGTGATCAAGCGAAGGGTTTACCTCAAAGAGTCCGAATAACTTAAGGTTGTCAGACAGACCGGCATAGCGTGACAAAAGGCATATCTCTTCACCATAAAATCCGTTTGCCGAGGGAAGAATGGTTCCCGGAGCGTCTGACTGGCGGACGGCTCCTATATCAAAAACAGCCGCAGAGGCATCGCGGAACAGAGGTTCTGTTTCATGCATGGAAGCGCGTACTTCGCCTATCCTTACAATACTATAGTGCCTGCGGGCAAATCTGTTTACCACCTGCTGATCGGTTAAGTATGTCTGATGACCTACTGCCGCCAGGTGAGAGATGTGACTGCCGCTGCGATAAATAAGATCATTCATCCAGTTGAAAGAGTCGGGGCTTCTTTTTTCCGGAGTGAAGTCAAGCCTGGAGTCAACAGATACCAGTGACCAAGGGGTCTTTGAAGCAGAAAGGAAGCGGTCTATTGACGGCATAAGGGCACAGGTTCCTCCTATTAGCAGTGGCACAGTTCCTCCGTCAGCAACCTTTGTAAGCACATCGCGAAGACCCACCAGGGTATCTTCAAACGTGGCACCGCTTTTCAGATTGCCCAGATCTATAATCTTCAGCTTACCTGAGAGCCTCGAGAAGGAGTAGAGACTTTCACGAATCTTATCAGGAGCAAGCGCAGCACCATTGTTTACCGACCGTCTGTCGTCAGGCACACCTATCAGGGCAACACTGTACCCCTTTGTATCTGTAAGCTCATTATTTCCTGTGTTTACAGAAATATTGTGTGAAAAACCGGCTGAAACGGAGAGATGCTTAATGGCGGGTTTGTCAAGACATACGGGATCGAGGTAGTGGTTGAGATTGATCATACAGGGTTCTATTTCACTTTTTCTTTACTGTTTTTGAACTCTTCTTTTTTGTTCCGCCTTTTTCAATGATAACAAGGCATTCCTCCTTCGTAAGTTTATGTGGGTCAACTTCTTTTGGAATCCTGAAATTGTTTTTATCCAGTGTTATATATGGACCATAGCGGCCATTAAGAACCTGTATCTCTCCAAAGTCTGAAATAACTTTCTTCTTTTCGGAATCCTCCTTTTCGGCAATCAGTTCAACAGCTCTCTCAGTGGTAATGGTATATGGATCATCAATTCCTTTTTTAAGTGAATAGAACTTATTGTTATATCTGACATATGGACCGAATTTACCTGTACCTACAACCAGCTCTTTTTCTTCATGCATTCCGAGTGAACGTGGCAGACTGAAGAGGACAAGGGCTTCGGAAAGTGTTATTGTCTCCAGCAGCTGGTCACGGCGGAGATTGGCAAAACGGGGTTTGTTGCCGGGAGATGCTTCTCCAAGCTGAACCACAGGGCCATATTTGCTCATCTTTACAAATACAGGTAACCCAGTGGCAGGATCCGTGCCAAGTTCCCTCACTCCCGTCATCCTCTCTTTCCTGGACAATGCCTCTTCTACATTTTTATGGAACGGGGAATAAAAGACTGAAATCATTTTACCCCATTCAAGTTCTCCTCCGGCTATTTCATCAAACTGTTTTTCAACTCCGGCAGTGAAATTGTAATCGAGTATATCAGGGAAATTTTTTATAAGGAAGTCATTAACAATGATACCGATGTCTTTTGGGAAGAGTTTTGACTTTTCCTTGCCTGTTATCTCAGTTTTTTCACTCCTTACAATCTTTCCTTTTGCAAGCGTAAGAACTATCAGTAACCTCTTTTCTCCCGGTCTCTCTTCACGGGCTACGTATCCGCGTGCCTGTATTGTTGAAATGATAGGGGCATATGTTGAAGGACGCCCAATACCGAGCTCTTCAAGTTTTTTAACAAGGCTTGCCTCGGTATATCTTGGAGGTGGAGTGGTATATCTTTGCAAAGCTGTGATTGCTTCAGCATTCAGAGGCATTCCTTTTGCAACACTCGGGAGCAATGGTTTTTCATCTTCGCCTCCCTCTGTATCGGTTGATTCTGAATAGACACGCAGGAATCCGTCAAACCGGATAACTTCTCCGGTGGCGGTGAAGTTCTCACATGCCGGATTCATACCGATAGTTATGGTTGTCTTTTCGGTTATTGCTTCTGCCATCTGTGACGCAATAGCTCTCTTCCATATAAGCTCGTACAGCTTTTTTTCGTTGTTGTTGCCTGTAATGGTCTCCTTGTCAAAGAAGGTGGGTCTGATAGCTTCATGAGCTTCCTGTGCTCCCTTTGAATGTGTCTTAAACTGTCTGGTACGTGAGTATTCAGGGCCATAGTCAGCCGTAATCACTTCTCTGGCAGTGTTAAGGGCAAGAGATGACAGGTTGGTGGAGTCAGTACGCATATAGGTGATACGTCCTGCTTCATAAAGCTTCTGTGCAACTGACATGGTCTGTGCAACAGAGAATCCAAGCTTACGGTATGCTTCCTGCTGAAGTGTTGAAGTAGTGAATGGAGGTGCCGGAGAACGTGTTCCGGGTTTTACTGTGATGTTACCTATACTGAACTCTGACTCTGAACATTTTGTCAGGAATGCTGAGGCATCAGCCTCCTTCAGGAATTTCTTTGAACACTCGGCTTTAAGGACCACTTCTTCCGATTTGTTGTTGATGCCCTTAAATATTCCGTTTACGCGGAATGACGATTCAGGAGTAAACCCTATTATCTCACGCTCTCTGTCTACAAGCAGGCGCACTGCCACTGACTGAACTCTTCCCGCAGAGAGGGATGGCTGTACTTTTTTCCACAGCACGGGAGATATCTCAAAACCCACAAGTCTGTCAAGCATCCGCCTTGCCTGCTGGGCATTGACGAGATTCATATCAATTTCCCTGGGGTGATTAATGGCATTGGTGATTGCATCTTTAGTTATCTCATGAAAAACAATCCTGAGAGTGGTTGACGGATCAAGACCCAGCACGGTAACAAGATGCCAGGCTATTGCCTCCCCCTCACGGTCCTCATCAGAGGCAATCCAGACTTTGGCTGATTCTCCGGCCAGCTTCCGTAACTCAGTGACAACCTTTTGCTTGTCAGACGGGACCTCATACACAGGCTTAAAACCCTTCTCCACCTCTATTCCAAGCTTATTTTTAGTAAGGTCACGTATGTGGCCAAAGCTCGAAACCACCTTATAATCTTTGCCAAGGAACTTTTCAATTGTTTTAGCTTTGGCAGGGGACTCAACAATAACAAGATTTTCTGTCATCAGATATGTATTGAAAAACAGGGCAAAGTAAACGAATCTGATTACTAACTTCAAAATAATTAAGAAAGATTATTCGTTAATTGCTAAATTAGCGACCATATTATTAAGGTACAATGAAGGAAAAGAAATTCCGCAAAAACATTATCTGGCTGTGGGTAATTCTTGCTACACCGGTAGTTCTTCTGATAACTCTCTTTATACTGATTTCAGCCGGAAAGCTGGGCCCTATGCCCTCGTTTGAACAATTGGAGAACCCATCCAACAATCTG
>JGI20214J51650_10001070_pt1 | contig 17320 bp, 13 predicted proteins | sample WetSurMetagenome_FD_51650 | JGI IMG/M metagenome (IMG submission 51650) | reverse complement strand
GTAAATAAAAATAAAGCCAGGCCAACAGTTATTGCCTCAATTGAGGCATAACCGTCAATACCATCAAGAAAATTAAATAGATTTATGAACCAGACCATTCCTACTATAGCAATGAAATAAAGAAAAATCCTTTGGATTATCTCAGTTCCGTGAAAAAAAACAGGCTCAATTCCCTTTAACAAGACAAAAGAAATGACTACAGTAATGCTCTGGATAAATAACCTGATTGCAGGTTTTATATTATATATATCATCAATAAGGCTTATAATTGCCAAAAGTATCCCGCTCAGGAGAGCAAAATACAGGGTAGAGCTGACTTCACCGAAAAAAAATAAAATTGATATTCCTATATACCAGGTTATTACAATAGCAAGTCCTCCTCCCCTGGGCGTTGGAAAGGAATGAGAACTTCTTTCATTGGGAATATCTAGTATTTTGTTTCTTGAAGAAAAGATCTTAATGAACCAGGTAAGGAGATAAGATGTGATTAGTAACAGTACCAGTAAGAGTAATGATGATTTCATAAAAAAAGAATGTACCAGCTATTTCTTCTGTGAGATATCATTGATAAGATTTCTGTGTTACTATTTTTTTGTGAAAGAAAGAACCATTTTCTTTATGCCTTCACTTGTTGACACCGGAGGTTTGAAATCCAGTATTTTCAATGTTCTGCTGTTATCCATTTCAAAGGAACCGAAGAGACGATCAAAGATACTGGGCCATACGACCATTCCGAATTTTACTATAAAGTCAGGGATTTTAAATAAAATAATTTTTTTATTCATGTTTTCGGCAATCATTTTCACAAGTTGCGAAGTAGAAATCGCCTTTTCATCCATGGCAATAAAAGTACCGGAAGCTCTTCGTTCAATTATTCTGTCGATAAAACACACCAGATTTTCTGCACCTGTAAAATTTCGCCTGTTATGCACGTCTTTAAATGGCAAAATATGTGTTCTTTTTACAAGTTTCATTATGCTAAGCATATTTGCCCTCACATACTCGCCATAAACCAGGGGAGTCCTGATAATTGAGATTGTAAAGGTATTGTCTTCCAGTTTTTTCAAAGCCAGTTCGGCTTCATATTTGCTCTTTCCATAAGCATCTTCTGGTAGACACAGTGATTGCTCATTCCATGGTTCCGATCCAGGTATAAATTTACCGTATACTTTTACAGTGCTCAGGAAGATGAATTGTTTCACACCTGCCATCTTTGCCAATTGAGCAACTTTAACACAAAGGTCGCGATTAATAATAAAGTACTGACTTTCGGGAATTGTATTTTTCTGATGGACAATAGCAACCAGATGGATGACTACATCATACTTAATAAATTCGATATTTTCTGGGGGCTGCTTTAACAGAGAGATTTCGTCTACATTTTTATATGATGAATATTCAATAAAATTTCTTCCTACAAAACTGTTTTCACCTGTGATTAAAATTCTCATATATAATTAGATTATTTAACATTGTTACTGATATTTTTTTTAATGGAATTTACAAAAAAAGGTAACATAAAGAAAAATCCCATTACCGGCGGATCAAAAGGACTTCCTGCACTAAAAAAAGACAAGAAGAAAGTAATTAAAAAGAATAAAAAAAACTGACTATATTCCTGGAAATATGATGAATAATACTTAACGGCCTTAAACAATAAAAAAACATATAGTATTAATCCTAATAATCCAGAATACAAAAGAATAGAAAGAAAAGGATTATGGGGATAGTCGCTAAGTGTTCTATCTTTCAAAAAATAATAACCATACCAATTCAGAAAATTGAATCCTCCACCAAATAGTTTTTGTTTAATGTTATATTCTTTCAGAAAGATTTGAAATGCAAATCTCCAGCGTACAATTCGCTCTGCAATAACATTATTTTGAAAAGCATCTACGACAATAATGCTTTTATACGCATGATATACTGTGTCTTCAGAAATCAACTTTGCTGTCCATCGTCGCACTGGATCATCAATTTTATCAATTAAGGAGAGAAAACCAGTTAAGTACATATTGGTGATTAAGCCGCTTTCTGTTAACAGATAGTTATTTAAAAATGCAGCATTTAAATCAAGTTTTGCTTTGATCGCTGACCTATTTTTCAATAACAATTGTTTAGTTGAATGGTATTCAGCATTTTCAATTGAGATTAAATTATCGAGATTAAATTTTTCATTCTTATCATCAATTGGCACAAGATTATTTCNCGAATGAATAACTNCTGAAACAGATATACTGTCATTAGTATTGTCTATGTAATACTGTGGATAAGCGTAAATTACATAACCTTTTAGAGAGGAGAAATCAAATACTCCAAATTTTGCCCAATAAAGGTAAACGGGAGGTATCCCTGATCTGGTTTTAGAATCAGGTCTAAATTTGATATTTAATTTTTGCCAGGATCCTTTCTCATTTAGATTATATTCTTGAAATACTTTTCCTTTAATTTCACCTTCAGCTGCCAGCCTAACGTATGTGCCGTCAAAATCTTTTGAAACAAAACAATAAACTGAAGCGAAATAATTTTTACAGGAATCTTGAGTTAAATCAGAATTAAAAAGGCCGGAAATATCAGTATAGGAATACGCGTTATTATTCCAGCTATCCGCATTACAGGTGTTGTCCATCTTATATCCAACAGCATTCTCAGGTACAATCCTGACATTTTCCCCCGATAAAGGAAATTCAGTGGTATAGATTCTGAAACCCCACCAGGTATCAGGAAAAAGAGGATTTGGTTTTTCATTCCAGAATATTTTTTGGAACCTGTCATATCCAGGGTTTGAAATGATTGCCGGATAACGTGATAAAATATTGTACGAAATATTTTTAAAGGATTTTACAGAAATCCCTAGAATGTTAAGAGTATTGATTTTTGTTTTAATTGGAATAATAAATAAGAATCCAATTAACAAAAATGTCATAATGCTTATCGATAACAAATACCACTTAGTAATATGGCGAATTTGTCTCAGTAGAATATCTTTTCTTACAAGTAAAACCAGTTGGTTTAAAACCAGTAAAATGATAAAACAGGAAAGTAAAATCAAGCCTCTTCTGGAGCCACTGAAAAGGATAGTAATTGAATAAATTATTAACAGGATATTTAAACTTACTTTTTTCAGAACAGAGCACGAATCATTTATAAGAAAGAATGCAGCTATTATACCTGAGAAAACCGGCAATAAAGCAAAATTGTAGTCCTTGGATATCATTTCAATATAGGATATCCATGAATCATGATGGAGAGCAGAATTGTTATGATATGGAGATAAAAAGAATAAATTCAGAAGCAAGATACACGAGATCATGAATCCAAAGATTATCACATAAAATGTAAACCTATTATAGAATATTTTCAAATCAGAGTTGGAATGAATATTGATGNCCATTAACAGGAAGAGAGTTCCGAGAATTAACGTATTGCAAAGGTCCTTAAATATAATCAGGTAGATTTTATCTGACAACAGAAATGAGGCTAATAGAGCCAAGACTAAAAAAAATATAACATAAAACGATTTGTAAAATATTTTTAAACCAGGAATAGCATAAACCTGCTTATAAATAGAAGAATAAATAATTAACCCAAAGAATAGAAGAAGAAATGGATATTTAAAGAAGGGAACAGTTGCCCTTAAAAGATATAACATTACTGTGATTACCAGAGCATTAATTTCAATAGTTTTGCGGTCAATTTTCCCAGATAAATAAATCATTTCAGCTAAATAATTTACACCTTTACTTAGTTCACATCAACTATTTTCAAGAAAATAAAATACTTGGATCAATTATCTAAATCTTTGAAATTGGCACCTTGAATATATTGTGTAGAAAAAATTCTTGGCTAATGGATTCAGGTAAATCAGGCAAATAACAGAAAGTAATTTAGTAAAGCTCAAATGATTTAGAAAGAACCATAGAAAGTGAAAATTCTTTCTCTGCCTTGATACGCGATGCTTTCCCCATTCTATGGATACTTTCAGGATTTTCTATTAATTCAATCATTCTTTTAGCCAATAATTTTGAATTACCGACCGGGACGAGAAATCCATTTATTCCATTATCTACGCATTCTCTGCAACCAATTGTGTCAGTACTAATAATTGGCAATCCAACAGAAGCTGCCTCAAGTAAAGATTTTGGCAAACCTTCCCTATATGAAGGAAAAACCATAACATCTGAATCTCGCAATAATTCAAAAATATCATTTCGATGCCCTAGCCAAATAATATTAGTACCTGCTAATTCATTTCTGAGTTCATTCTCATCATATGAAGCCGGATTTTTCTTATCAGTGCCTCCAACCAGGGTGAATCGTGAAGTGGGATATCTTTTATAAACCAACTTTGAAGCTGCAATAAACTCAGAAATACCTTTATCTTTTAATATTCTCGAGGTCATAATAAAATTTATACTTCCTCCTGATTTTCGATCTGTGAAAGCAAATTTTTCCAAATCGATCCCAGCGCCTTTAATAATGCAGAATTTATTCCCATTATCAAAATGAAATTTTTTAAAGAGTTGAAAATCATCTGGGTTCTGAAAAATAAAAGTAAAACCTCGCCTTTTAAAAGCAAGTTTCATCATCAAAACAATAATTTTCCTGGGAAACGTTGTTCGTTCAAGAGTAAAATTATATCCTAGTCCACTGATAGCATTAATAACTTTTGGCAAAGGCACAAACCAACTGGCAATAGAAGAATATAATGACATTTTTAATGTCACATTGTGGACAATTTCAGGTTTTATTTTTTTTAGAATTCTTATGAGTTTAAAAATCACTACAAATTCAACAAACGGATTAGTTCCTGACCTATCAATTTTCAAATCATACAGTGTAAATCCTAAATCATGAAGTTCTTTAAACCTTCCTGTATCTGTTGTTGCAATTGAAACATCGTATCCTCTCCTTTTAGCTTCGAGGGCTAAAGGCAACCTGTGAGAAATAAAGAACCAATCAACATTTATAACGTAAACAATTTTTTTTTGTCCTTGCATTAAATAATCGATAGGTGTACTGTAAATATTTAAATGATATAATTCATTACTCTGGTTCTTTGTTAAAATTGCTCAGAAATTAATGGTTTATTCTTTTTCTATAAATCCCTTCCATGAATCATACGGTTTAAACTGCCATGCAAGCGGAAATTTTAAATCATCTAGCCTCTTATTTTTATACTCAGAAAGATTTGAGTCAAAAACATATGATTCAGTTGGCTTTGTTGTTAATCTCTCGTCAGCCAATGCATTACATACGCTAGGCACTTTCTCATAATCAAAGCCCATCAGTTCACATACTAATCTGTCTAATATCGACGTCTCATACCCAGCTATAATTATTCCTAACTTTTTAGGTTCAGGGGATATAGGACCGTTTCCTTCACCAGATATAATCATATCGGCGATATTAAATATCTTTCGTTGGTTTTTATTTTGAATGATCCCATTTTTATCTGCAAATAAGAGACAATAGTTCAAGTCTAATACAGTACGCCATATCGTGTCATTCCCATACCAGCTCCCGATTATGTAAGGATCTCTGCTTAAATATTTCATAATATAGTATAAAAACCCATATGAATATCTCATCACGAATGCGAGCCGAAACATCTTCCACTCCTCATAATTTATTTTACTGTTCAAAACTATTCCGATCAGCTTTTTAATTATGCTATTATTAAGGTATTCGTCACCTCCTTGTTGCTTTGATCCTTCTGTTCTATGTGGTAGGCAAGCTTTATCGTATATTATACCAACAAAATTTTTCATTCCAGCTGTCAACCCAGCTAACCTATGACATTTAGGTTTACACAGATTAACAATGACATCGGCGGATAGAACTTCTTTATTTATAAGGTAGGAATGTTTTTCATCATGATGATATTGGTTGGTAGTTTTCTTGCTGTAGTCCGATACAATGTATTGCCTATTTTCATGGTCTGGCATTATTAATCTGGATTCTTTGTCAAGGATAACTTCTAAAAAGTCATTTTCATTATGCTTTTTCCCAACCAAGATTTTATTTTTATCTACTGTTGTTGAATAATGTCTGAAATCAGTAGGATATAAGTTTTCATTATGGATAGAATAAAAGTCAAATAGATTCTTGTACCCCGAACTTTCGATAAGTCTATCTAATTCACACCCTTGCATTGGAGCATCACCAATTATGACTCGACCGGTCCCTTTAAGAGCGATAAGACAATAATCTATTACAGCCTTTACAACAGAAGGATGAGTAACTAAACATTCCAGGCTATTTTCGATTACCGTTTTATTTTCATTTCTATGCATTACCCAATTTGGCTTAATTAAAACTGTATCACCTGAATTAATAAAATCTCCAAATGGATTCCAGAGTTTCGTATTTAAGTTTTCAATATCTAATTTTAAACCGATTAAGCAGTCCCTGACCATTCTATAGATATCATTCTTTTCTTTTGAGATATCCTTATTACTCCAAATATACTCGGGGTAGAAATAATCAGGGTTATAAAAATTTTCCGGTGATGGATAAGCCGAATCTTTTTGAATATTTATGAAAAAGTCAACCATAATTCACAATATTTTAGATATGGAAAAAAATATTTCAGGGAGAGGAAAATAAAAAACAGATAATACCCAAACAAAAAGGCATATAAGATCAGCTTAAGTACCTATAATTTATCAGGATANAGATGTTTCACTTTCGAAATCACTGTTCTGAATTTTCCATTGGCTCCACGATCAATTCTTTTTACAATGATTATATTAATTAGTATATGTTCCCCCAACTTATCTTTTAGATTTCTGACTAATTTGTTTCCTATCTCATCTGAATAGTTTTCATCTGGAACAAGAAAGACTTGTATCTTACTAAAAGATTCCTGGATTATTTGTGCTTCAATTATATTACTAAGTCCTTTAAATGAGGGGTCCAACCTACCAATATACCCACGTTCAGGAATATAAAGAAGATCATCTGACCGACCAATAACTCTCTGAATGCGTGGCATTTTACGACCGCATTTACAATAGCTGGATGAACCGACAACTGCTACGTCACCAATTCTATACCTAATAAGCGGCATAACTGGATTTAAGAATGAAGTTACAACAACCTCACCTTCCTCTCCAACATCTGATGGGTTTCCTCCCGGGTTCAGTATTTCACTAATACCATATTCTGGATTAATGTGCATTACCCCATATTCACACTCAGACCAAAAACAACTTGGCTCACTGGCTGCATATTGATTATACACTTTGCATTTAAAAGAATTTTGAAGATCCTCTTTTTCTTCAGGAAGGAGTGTCTCCGCAGTTACGATGATAGCTTTTGGTACTGGTAAATCCAGTTTAAGAATTTTCGCAATACGAGCTATAATAAGTAACGCAGACGGATAACCATCAATTAAATCGGGCCTAAATTCTACCAATGCCTTAATATAGTGCGGAACAGTTTCAGCTGATAAATGCGTGGTAGAAAATAGACATGCATTACCCGGTCTATTTATGCGCCAGTAAATATGCTTTCTTTTATCTTGTATGGCAGGAACTATTACACGGCCTGTGAATTGTGCTCTTCTTGGAAATATTACATCATCTAATCCGGCCCAGCTTCTAAGACGAGAGACAAAGGCTATTCGTTTGGAAAATGATTCCTGAGATTCCAAAATATTTATAGGCGTGCCGGTTGTGCCGCTGGTAAAAATATGATTGTAATATTTAAGATTTTGTGAATAATTATAAAATTTCGATTCGTTATTTCTAAGATCTTGTTTTTCCAAAAGAGGCAATCGCTTTAAGTCATTCAATGATTTGAAATCCTCTGGAAAACATTGAAGTTCAGTTTGCATCTTATGGAAATGCACTGTAGTTTTGAAAGCAGTATTAAGTATTTTTTGAAGTTCAAGTATCTGAAATTTTTGAAATGATTCTTCATCCCACCATTGACTCCTCAGAAGGAATTCAAATTGTTCCCTATTTATTCGGCTATTAGCACGACGGTAGCGATAATCTAACCCCCGGGCTGATACCATTACATTTTGTAACCAAATTGGCGAATTATTATAAAAACTTTCCAAAACACTCATTGTCATTAATATATTCGATTATTTTTCTTTACAGTGTCAGTGTAATTAATATATTCGATTATTTTTCTTTACAGTGTCAGTGTAATTAATATTTAAATCTGAATTAGTTAATAAACAAGTCTGAACGAAATATAATTATGGTAGTTGGTCAAATGCTCAGATATTCAAAATATTGACGAAATGAATCTTTTTATAAATTTTAAAACAGAAAAAAGCAGAAGAATTATTAACAAAAAGATACTTATAGAATGTCTTTTAAATAAAAAAAGATAATTATCAAGTTCATTAAATTCCATTTTCCATATTTCAGCCGATAAGCTTTTTCTTCTGAATTTTTTCTGGTTTTCCGCATAGACGACTAGTTCATCGCTCAACACTATGCCGTTATTGGCATAAATAATCTGCATCCATAATTTAGAGTCCTCCGAATAATTCTTTTTCTCATCGAAATAAAATTCCTCAATAACATTTTTTTTTACAAGAACTGTGGATGTAAATAAGATGTTTTTAAAGAGCATACCAATAAAGTTGACTTTCTTTATAATCCCTGGCTTATGTTTTGAATTATTTGAAAAAAAATTGCAGCCAATTATCGAAATATTAGGATAGGTACGAAGCACCTCAATTTGTTTAGCCATTTTATCGGGCAACCACCTGTCATCTGAATCTAAAAATGCAATCCATTCTCCGCTGGCTTCAATAATACCTCTATTTCTGGCAGCTGCGGGTCCTGCATTTGCCTGATTTAAAATAACGAGATTATTTAATCGATGTTTAATTTTAAAACTTTTTACAAGAGCTTCTGTATTATCACTCGAACCATCATTAATAACAATGATCTCATCAACATTGATGGTTTGGTTTAACACTGATAACAGACATCGCTCAATTGTATTCTCCGAATTGTAAACCGGTATTATAACACTTATTGTTTGTGCAGTCATGATATTTCAGATGACAGTCATAAATATTTGATACATTTGATAAATTATAGTAGCTATCTGGTTATCGTTTAAATCTTTAACCATGAAACAGGCACTAAATCATTGATAGCTTCATTCAGCGATCCAACATACCAGTTTTTAGGTGCAATAACTAATTTAGTCGGATTTGAATTAAGCCAGGCACCCCACCAACTAAAAGTACTATTTGCAATTATATTATTTTTACATTGACTCATTAAGAACATATCCAGTTCCGGTGAATCCGGATTTGAATCGACAAATCTGAATTGGTTTCCTTTGAAATTTTCCTTTGCCCAATGAATATCATCGGAAAAAATTAAGAAACGTGCATCTCTTGTCTTCGACATGAAGATTTCAATTGCCCTATTATAATAGTCAATTGAACATTCAGAAAAGATTTTCTTGTGCGCTTTGACTGAAAGATAATCTCCTCTTCGAATATGTATACTAATTGATTCTTCCTTTGAGATATATTCAAGGTAGGCTAGATTTTGCTTACTTAAGCTGGCCTTGAAGTTCAAATCATTCCTGATAATAGATTCAATGGATTTGAAATATTTTTCAGACTGCCAATAGCCATCATAATAACAATTATCTATAAAATTTGGCTTAAATATTTGATTGGTATTTAAATTTTGAACAATGTATCTCCTATTTAAGAATGGCAGTTTTTGTACTGACTTGCGTTCTAACCTTGCACAAAATCCATTATCAAAATATTTGAATTTTCGAATTTCTTCCCTGGTCGCTGGAGTAAATCTAATATTAAAATGATCAAGTCCGAAGGATCTGCTTGTAAAAAAGGGATAATTACATTTTGATTGATCATGAAATTTAAGTTGGGTACCTAATTCAACTGATAAATTTCTGCCAAACGAATATTGGAATAATTGATTACCCAGTCCGCCTGAAATTTTAATAATAATCAATTTGCAAAAAAATAAAACAGTTTAAAATGCGAGAAGTTAAATTTTTGTCAGTTCAAATATTCCACATCCATAGACACAGTTGAAATTGACTTCAATAGATTCTTTTGATAATTCCACGTTTTCAAAAAAGGCTCCCATATCATCAACATAACTAAAAGCTTCTATTATGAATTTACTATTTAATATATTCAGCAAATATTTCAGACTAAATACCCTATGAGCATTAAATTCAATTCTTTGTTTTCCAATTGGAACTGAAAAGAAAAACTTTCCACCGGTTTTTAAAATCATATGAATATTATCAATAGCCCTTATATGACCAAAGACATCAATCGGATCACCATATCTCCCCAGTCCAAAGTGTTCAATCGCATGCAAAGATGATATAGAATCACAATATTCCTTCATTTGATCCTGCATTTTCATTAAATCAGCCTGTTTAAAAACAATGTTTTTAATTGTACTTTCCTGTGGTCTGATATCAAAGATTTCAATCTCTCTGAAAACGGCAACATGTGCGACAAATCCATCAATTCTGGATCCAATATCAATATGCTTTAATGGGCTATTTTTATATATTTTTGACGCAACGTACAAATCCTGATGAAAATAGTGGCCCTTCATGGTACCACTTGTATTAAATTTATCGTCTAAAACAGGATAAAACTTACCAAATTTGAAATCACGAACTTTTTTCACTTGTTTATTAAGACTATGATAGTCATAGCAAAAAGAGACTATTCCTTTGAAAAAGTAAATTAACTTAATAGGATAAAAACCAAAGATGTTCAAAATAAAATTTATTCTTTTCAGCATATTTCTTATATGTTACATTTAAAGTTTTTCTAATTAATTTAATTCGACAATTTAAAACGATTATCCATTATGATAGTATTTATCATAAATTTTGAGAATTGAACCCAATAAACAATTTATGAAAGCTACCTTCCAGAATATTCCTACATTGGTAGATACTTTTGCATGCTTTTTTAAAGCATCAATTCTGCACTCAAAAGGGTACATTTCGCGAAAGATTGCGATATCTCGAATAGTTGCCGGTGAAAACTTTGTTTTTTTCAGAACAGGTTTATGAACTAAGTGATCAGCATAGCAATTTTCAAGATCAATTGTTTTCCAACCTTTATCATTTAATCGTATTGCTAAATCTCCATCAGCACAATAAAAATTATATACTTTTTCCTCAACATAATTTATATCCGCTAAAGCTTCTTTATTATAAAAGCCATGATTAATAAGTATATAATTTTTAGGCAATAAACCTACTCTATAAAATGAATTCCTGGGATATTCCCTAAAATAGAAAGCACCACCTCCTATTTTTTCCCCATTATTTACTTTTTTTGTTAACTCATTAAAACCATTTTGCAGAGCCCCTTTTGCTAAGATCAGATCATCACTTACCATTACAATCCATGGAGCAAGGGCTAGCCTAAACCCTATATTCATAAACTCTCCCCATGAGTGAGCAAGAATAGTGACACCGTTTTGATCAATAGTTTTATAATTAGGTTGGATTATTGAAAATATGTCTTTTTGCTGAGCCAGCCATGTGCAAGTCCCATCTGTTGAACCACCATCAATAACAATGATTTCCATTTTTCCTGAGAAACCATTGTTACGTATACTTTCAATTGTAGCCTTGAGAAGATTCTTCCGGTTTTTTGAACCTAAGACTACAGTAATATCTGGACATCTAGTCTGCATATAAAGAATTAAATTTCGGCGTTCGTTTATTTGTAATTATATCTTGACGTAAATAGGCAACACCGCAAAAGAAAATTAACGCATAATAATTATATTCCAGAATAAATGGCCGCTGATATATTGCTAAAATGAAAAGTAACATTGTAGATAACGCCATAAATAAATTAATTTCACTTTTAAATGAATAGTAATAATAGATACAAATTAATATCAGGCCAATAATCCCATAGTTATAAATAAAAATTTGGTATGAGGATACCCAGGTATAGTTTTTATTTGATTTTTTATCTAATCCCAGTACCCCAAAATATTTAGAATCAGTCTTAAGAAAATCTCGATAAAAAACATCCCATTTAGCAGTAGTTCTGTTATTTCCAGCTAACTTATTGTCTTTAGTAATCTCAACTCTTTTATATAGATACTTATTAAAAAGTTCATTTTTTCTAGTAACTGAATAGAAAAGAGCTAAGAACAAACAAAGAATTAAAATATGCTTAATTTTAGTTATCCTTTTTATGAAAAGAAGTAAAACGGCGCTCAAATAAAAAAATAAAGATAATGATAAGATGCCCGCAACAAAAATAACTTTGCCATACCACCTTTTTAAATCAAAATTCAAGAAATATAAGATGAATACACAAATATTCCCAAGTACCCCTGGTTCATCATAAATTGAATTAAACCTTGGGAAGATTTTATAATGCGGATCTGAATATTTAATATAAAAGAAGAAATTCTGATAGCTGTCAGCTGCAATACTTCTTCCTTTAATCAGTCCCAAATCTGGGATGTTAAAAATATTTAGTCCAAGGAAAATAACTATCCCCGGTATTAAAATAAAACCAGTTAGTTTAGCAAATTTCTTGAATGCATCTTTCTTAACTTCGTTGTCTTCAAATCTTATAAGAAATAATGTAAATAAACTTATATTGATAAGTAACCAACCATTGAAGTTTTGATTTATCCTGATAACAGAGAAATAAATGAATATGATAATAATGAATATTATAGATTCTTTACGTGCTTCAAATCTCCCGGAAGAAGCAAATAAATATAAGTATAGTCCGAAACAGAGAACAAGGACTATAGGATATATTTTCCACACGAACCATGGCAAGAAAGAAATGAATAGAAAAATTGAAAGAATATAAGCTTTCAATTCCTTTAAAGAAATTTTAGTTAAGGATGATAGTTTTATATCCTGAATTTTATTTCTCTGCAAAATCATTAAACTAGAGGTGATGTAAAATGAAATAATTATTAAGAATTAGGGATTAAAATACAATAATCACCTTATTTTTCATTTATATAGGCAAGTAGTATAGTAGGAAAATGTATGTTTCCATGCATATGCTAGAGATCTTCATTTTAGCTGACTTTGAATTATATATAAATAATTCTTCTAAGAAATAATCTCAAAAGGAAGGATAGATTAATTTCACTTATTTTTAATTTAAATATGGACTTTCTGTTAGATATTATATTCTCAAGGATGATTCTGGTTTTGAATTTTTTAATCAAACCTGGCATATAATTCTCAATAAAATAGAATTTAGCCTGATTATAATAATCAGCAAATTCTATCTGTGAGCTGAATGAATCTGGATGATCTCTAAAAAAACTTTCTATTGTACCAGTGGTTTTGATTTTCGTATATCTCGACGCGTTAATTAGAAAAAAAAGAAGATCGTTACCTGCTCCGTATTTGCTGAAATCAAGTCCTAACTTATTTGGAATATTTATAATAAGAGCATTTTTAAGGTCCTTCAATCTAAATAAACAGCATGCAGGAGACATAGGAAATCCCAAATCGCCATATAAGAGTTTATTATATAAATATTCCCTGGAACTATATTGTTTTCGCTTCTGATATTTTGTATTTGATAAGATGACACCATCTTTTAATATTTGCACGCCAGACATTACAAATGCAGTATCATCATCAAACAGTTCCATAGTATGTTTAATAAATGACTCACTTATAATATCATCAGACCATAAAAAACTAGAATAAATCCCATTAGCATGCGATAAACATTTTTCCCAATTTCTAACTGGTCCGATATTTTCTTCATTCCTGAAAATATGGATTCGGTTATCTTCTTTAGTGTATTGCTGCAATAATTCCCATGTCCCATCAGTACTGCAATTATCGCATATTACAATCTCAATATTTTTATAAGTTTGATTTAAAGCGGATTGTATAGTTTCCCCAACGATATTTACCCGATTGTATACAGGGATTAATATACTTACTAACTCTGACTCTTTCATGCCATCTTAACTTAATTCGATATTGGATGCGGAAGAGATTATTGATTTAAAATTATCATTGAACTCTCTTTGGAAGCGTTCAACATTATGCATTTGCAAAGAATACTTGTGATTTTTTATAATTAGGTCTTTAATCTCAGAATCTTCTAAAGTTTGAGTCCATTTTATTGCATCATGAATGCTATTAATATCGAGCTCCTTCAACTGATACCCTAATCTATGAATTTCATCGCACGCAGCCCATACTGATACTATTGGAATAATGCCAAGTTTTTGAAGATTTACCACAGAACCAGGTAATCCCTCCGACGCAGAAGGAAAAATCAAAAAAGAACAAATATTTATGATATCTCTAAATTTTGAGGATTCTACATTCATGAATCCATGTATAAAGATATTTTTGGAACTACTTATTTTGATTTTGTAAAAAGAAATGAATTCAGGTTCAATTGTTCCGATTATATGAAGATTTATGTTACTATGTTCAAAGAAATAATCAATTACCAGATCCAAACCTTTTAAGATATTGCCACCTCCTCCAAACCATACAAATTCAGATTTAGATGTAGATTTAAGTTTTCGTTCAATATCTATGTTTTTGTAATTATGACTTGTTTCATTAATTATTATTATTTTATCACGTAGATGTTTGGGATATGTGAGTATTGTGTTTTTACTACCAATTTGAAAAATATAATCAGCGATTTCATTTGATTCGTGTTTTTCTACTAACCTTCTGTAGGGGAAATTTGTATTATGAGATTTATTGAATTCATCAATCCTCTTTTTAACCATCATATTTTGATGCTCATAATACGCACCTGTTGCATAATAAATTTTTATCGCAGATGGGTTCAACTTACTGATTAATTCAAAATTAGGTTCTAATCCAAATACTATATCAAATTTTTTCCTTTTAAATTTTATTAAATGGTCAAATTGGCAGTATATAATTGATAACCTGAATCGTGTAAATATTTCTTGAATTATTACAGCTTCTTGTCTGTTTTGATGAGAATTGAAATAATTTGATCCTTTTTTTTTACTTAGTGGGTCTATAATGTAGGAAACACAAATCCAATACTTTTCTCCTTTAAAACATTTATAGGATTTTGACAGATATTTATTTAAAAAATGCTTTAAATATTTAATATATATTAATATACGTATCATATTTAAAGTTCATGGATTAGCTTATCCAAATTCCTCTGGTATTTGTCACTATTTTCCGGTATTGAACTGGTGCCACAATAATGCCAGTAATATTGGCTATTATTGATGAAATAATTATGGACTCAACTCCACCTTTGAAAAACTTAATAAAAACAATAGAAAATCCTATAAAAATGAAAGGCGTGAAAAGTGATAAAATATATTGAATTTTAATAGCACCAACTCCATTTATAACTGATATAAAAATGCCAGAAAACATTGATGTTATAACAAAAATGTAAGACCAAAATGATATTCCTACTGGTATTAGCACTTTCCCTTTTCCAATCCATAAATCATAAATAAAATTTGACAAAAATAGCATCAAAAGGCCCAAAACAAAAAATAACCCCCATATCTTGAGATACTTATTTACGGCACTTTTTATCCAGTCTATTTCTTTCTTTTCAAAAGCCTCTGTAACTGCTGACCAAAACGGTATTAAGAAAATAGCAAAGACCATACTCAACAGGCTAAAATACTTAAACGCAATGTTATATGCAGTTACTTCAATAGAGCCAAAAAATCTTGCGATAATAAAATTTGCAGTTTGATACTGAACAATTCCTGCTATTTGTATAATAAAAAATTTACCTCCTAAACCGAGAATATCTTTTGCTATATTAAATTTTGCAAGTTTTAGAGAGGGTCTGAAACAAGAATATTTATTTTTATATAACCAGAAATTTGCAGTAATTAAAATTGCAACTGGAGCAGTTGTCAATGCAATTGCTAAATTAATTAGCGAGCCTTTTGTAAAAACGGTAAGTAAAAATATTATAACAAGCGAGGCTATCTGACTGAGCGTATCAATTAGGGATGCTATAGCTGGTTTTTGATCAGCAATTAAAATAGTATTAATTATTTTTAAAACAAATTGTATGCAAAAGTACGTGAAGATAATTAATGCTGTCGCAGCGATGCCCTCGATTGAGTCCTTCTTTACATTTAACAGTTTATCCCAATTAATATATGAATTTATAAATATAAAAATTAGCCAAATAGTAATAAAAATAATACTGAGATATTTATAGATTGTGCTTACATATGTTTTAGCTAAAAGATTGTCATTATTTGCTCTAGCAATTGCAAACTTATTTCTAAATCCATTTCCAAAACCAATATCAAAAAAACTTAACCAGCCAACTATAGAACTTAAAGTCAGCCAAATTCCATATTGTGAAGGATTTACATAATTTATTGAGACTGGAACAATTAATAAATTTGTTATTACACTTAGTCCTTTAATTAAAATTGTTGAAAAGACATTTTTCTTAAGATTTGAGGTCCTTATACTTCCTTTGTTAAGAAACTCATTTATTTTACTTCTAATCATTTTTTGTTAATTGATTCAATCCATTTGATGCTTTCATCTAAGCCATCGGCTATATTTTTTAAAGGAGTCCAACCTATAAGATTTCTTGCCTTTTCATTGCTTGCCACAAACACCAACTGGTCGCTATCTCGGAATGGAAGATGCTTATAGTCCATTTTAATCCTGGTCATCTCTTCAAGCTTAGCAAAAAGTTCTAAAAGCGACAAACTATTTTTGATTCCCCCACCGATATTAAATGCTTTCCCTTTTACTAGTTCAATGTTACTGGCAGCTGAAAAGTAAAGATCAATCACATCAGAATTATGCAAAATGTCACGTACCTGTTTCCCGTTACCTGATATAGTAAATGGTTCTCTGGCAGTCTTATTTTTAATTTCCATGGCTTTCTGAATAAACCATCCAACCCAGCCCTGGTCATAAGTTGTATGCTGGTTAGAACCGTACATGGATGAGTGTCGAAATACAACTGTACGAATACCAAACATCCGGTAATAGTCCAATAAATACTGATCGGCAGCTCCTTTTGAACAGCCATAGGGAGAATGAAAGTCGAGTTGTAAAGATTCATCAAAACCATTTGGATATTCCTTACAGATATAACGCATAGGTGTCTCTTCGTAAGTCAGATATTCCAAATCACCATAAACCTTGTTGGTCGATGAATAAAGGATCATACTTTCAGGGGAATATTTACGGACGGCTTCCAGTAAATTAAACGTTCCTAAAATATTTGTTTCAAAATCTAATCTGGGATTCTGTAAGGAGGTAGTCATTGCAACCTGACCCGCTAAATGAAATACAA
>JGI20214J51650_10001069_pt1 | contig 17326 bp, 17 predicted proteins | sample WetSurMetagenome_FD_51650 | JGI IMG/M metagenome (IMG submission 51650) | reverse complement strand
CCGGTCGTAGACTCCACTGCCCCGCCGCTGGTCCGTGTCCTTTCGGAACCCCTCGAAACTGATCACCGGCACGATATTGCGGTTCTCTGCAATCGCAGCAGCCACCGTCTCATCGATCAACAGGCCGTTCGTAAAGAGCGGGAAGAGGATGTGGGGGTGTACTTTTGCAATCCGGAAGATCTCTTCCTGCCGGACGAGCGGTTCGCCCCCTGCGATCACGATGATAGAGACGCCAATCTCCGCTGCCTGGCTGGCAACCGATACGAGAATTGCCGGGTTCATCTCCGCAGCGGATTTTTCTCTGCGCCCATGCATGTAACAGCCGGTACAGGCAAGGTTGCACCGCGAGGTTATACTGACGATCATGACCGGCGGGACAATGATTCCGTCGCGTTCGTGCTGCTTCCGCACCGCTGCCGCCTTCCTCTGGTGATGCAGGATGACGGTGCCGGGAATAACGAGGGCCGGCTCAGCTGCAATGATCCGGACCGCCTGGCTGAGGATCTCTCCAATCGTTGCATTGAACGTTTCCCGGTACTGGTTGTTGTCTTCCATAGTACTGTCTCTCCCGGTCACAATGCGGGACTCCTCCTGCCAAAACGGCCTTTGATTATCGTGATGCCCCAGCCGGCCAGCGCACCGATGATGATGAGCATGGCAAGGGCGCCGGACAGGAACTTCAGGAGTCCTGCCACCATCGTGAACCGGGCAATATCCGGTAATGGTGCCGGCCATGCCACCAGCATCGTGATAATCCCCAAGTTTTCCAGGTAATCCGCGATGCCCCCGAAAACCGGGACCACGTTCAACCGGTGCCACCGGCTTCCGGCCGGCAGCCAGCGGTGCAGGAGCCAGGTGATCGCAATCGCATCGAAGAGCGTGTATGCCAACGGGAAGAGCATGTCGAGCGGTACGATATGCGTCAGGTCAAATGTCCTTCCGGCATCTCCCATTGCTGCGAACAGGGCGTACGCCTGTTCCGGGGTATAGAGGACCTCGAGGTCAAGGATGCCGGCCCCCCCGGTGATCTCTTTCAGCTGTACAACGCCGAACGGCTGGCCATTTATCAGGACGAGAAGGAAGACATACCCGGCCAGGGCAGCAAGGATCATTTTTCCGGAGGTAATCGCGACAATCCTGTCGGAGACCAGGTCAAGGATCCTCATCCCGCTGCCAATGCCGTTAATCCTACTCACCCTGCTGGGCTTTCATATCCTCAACCTTCAGGTCCGGGTGCCGGTACCGTCCCCGGCCTTTGGTGCCCCGCATCGTGTTCAGCTGGATCGCTTCGACCGGGCAGAAGTGGAGGCAGGCGCAGCAGAGCTCGCATTTATGATGCCAGGCCGGCCTTTCCTTTTCCATCGTAATATTTCCTGTCGGGCAGACCTTCGCACAGGTGCCGCAGGAGGTGCAGGTATCCTCGACGGAGAATGACGTGTCCATGGTGTGGACATTTTTTGCAAACGGGGGATAGAGCAGAATCCTCATCAGGGACGAGAGAGGCGAGAAACCGGGAGGCACGGTCTGTCCCTTCTGGATCGCCACGGAAATGGCTGCAAGCTGTGCATCGGCTTTCCGGAGGATCTCCTCTTTCTTTTCTCCTGCAGGCGGGACCCCGACAGGAGGGAAATTTCCAGGCATTTTAACCGCAAAGGAAGCATCAATCTTCTTCCTGCAGCCCTGCATCAGGATTTTATTGAGCTGGTGGAGGGCAGAGACCCCGGTCCCGCCAAGGGTAACAATACCAAAGGTATACGGTATTGCACTGATATCCAGGCGCTCTGCGAAATCCTTCACGATGACCGGGATACCGGCATCGTACACGGGACACACGATCCCGACCCGATCCGCTGCCGGGACAATCCGGCCCGGCGTATCCACGAGCGATGCGATCGGCACCTGTTCACAGTCCTTTAACGCGGCTGCAATTTTCTTTGCGACCGCCAGCGAATTGCCGGTGCCGGTGAAGTAATAGATGATCGTTTTCATACGTTCTCTTCCTGGCTTCCTTTCAGTTCCGCAACGGTGATAGCCGGGTGGCGGTATCGCACCCATTTTTCTGTCCTGGCCCCGGCCTGGATGGCCTGCACCGGACAGTTGTGGATGCACCCGCAGCAGAGCTCGCAGTGGTGTTTCCAGACCGGCTTTTTGTCAACCAGTCCAATATTCTTCACCGGGCAGATGGCAACACAGGTCCCACAGGACGTGCACTTGTCCGTAACGGAGAACTTTTTGTCATCCGTACGGGCATGGGATCTGAACCACGGGTACACGAGGGTATAGAGTATGCGGGGAATAAGCGAGGAGGGCAGGTCGCGTCTCTCGCATCGTAGTACCGGCCCGGTGATACCCGCGATCGTTTCGTCTGCTTTTGCAAGGATCTCTTCCTGCTTTTTTCCTGCGGGGGATTCATACATCATGATGTAGTTGCCGGGCATGACTACGCCGAATCCTGCATCAAGTCCCCGTCCCTTCCGCTCCCGGAGGATCGAGTCGAGCTGCCGGAGTGCAGCAGACTGCCCTCCACCGCCGTGAGTGACAATGGCAAATACATAATGTATTGCCGCAGGATCCAGGCGTCCCGCCCATTCGGCCACCATGAGCGGCAGGCCGGAGAAATAGACCGGGCAGATGATACCGACCCGTTCTGCCTGCGGGACAATGTCGCCGCTGGTCTTTGCGAGCGATGCGATCGGGACCAGCTCGCAGTCCCCGGTGGCCGCAGCGATCTTCTTTGCAGCCGCAAGCGAGTTGCCGGTGCCGGTGAAGTAGTAGACGATGGTCTTCACGATGCTGTCCCCACGGTCTTTATCGCTGAGATCATTGCGTTGATCCGGTCCGGATCCGCTGTTCCGGCTTTATCGAACACGAATTCCCCGGCAACCATCACGCCCCGTTCCTCAAGGGACTTCTTCAGGATCGGGAGGGATTCCCCGCCGTCTTTCCCGCAGGTCGCAAAGATCACAGCCTTCTTCCCATTGCAGCCTTCAAGCGTCGCAACCGCTGCATTGATCGCCGGGGTTGCCCTGCCGGCCCAGACCGGTGTGCCGACGACGATGATATCATCGNCTGCAACATCGATCGTTTTTGGTTCAATGGGATCACTCATGCCTTTCATAGCCCGGTAACACCCGATGGTATATGCGGAAATCTTCGAAGAGTACTCTTTTGAGACCACTTCGATGAGTTCTCCTCCCAAAGCCGCGTGAACCTTCTCTGCCACGCCACGGGTATTCCCGGAATACGAGTTGAAAATAATGCTGATCTTCATGGTTTCACCGNCCTGGTTTTCCGGACAAAAGGTGCCGGCTCCTCATCAGCAACCCCCGCAGGGAATGCTGCGGCGATCCGTTCAAGGAGTTCAAAGCCCGCCGACGGGCTCTCCGTGTCCTCCTTCGCAAGGCTGATTTCGGCCATGACCCGGACTCCTTTCTCCGCGAGGGCCTTGCTGAGAAGGGAAAGGGCCTCCCCGGGTTCCTCGCAGCAGGTGACAAACGTAACGGCCATCTTGCCCTCGCAGCCCCTGAGTGCCTTCACCGCGGCGTTGATGGCAGGTGCCGGCTTCCAGGCCCAGACCGGCGTCCCGATAAAGATGAAATCATACTGCGAGACATCGATCTCGTCAGGCACGATCGGGTCGCAGGCACCCTTGCGCGATCGGAGCACACCGGTCGTGTATGCGGTGAACTTCGAGTATTCCTGTTTTGTTTTAACCTCGATGATGTCGCACCCGGAGGACTGCCGGATACCTTCGGCAACGCCCCGGGTCACGCCGGAATACGAGTAGTAGATTACNCACGCCCGGATATTCCGGTCGCGGGTTGATTTCCGGACGAATTCGCGGTTGCAGTTCGCCATCACGGTCGAGTACAGCAGCTCGAAATGTTCCCGGAACTCAACGATCCGGTCGCGGTTGATGGTGTAATAAATGTAGAAACCTTCGCGACGGGACCCGACAAGCCCATCGGTCCTGAGCGTCTTCAGATGCTGCGATACCGCGGGCTGCGAGATATTGAGCCGGGCCGCAAGTTCGGAAACTCCGAGCGTCCCGCTCGTGTCGGTCGAGAGCAGGTAGATAATCTGGAGCCGGGTGAGGTCGCCGAGCGCCTTGAAGGTGCCGGCCATCTGCGGGACAATCTCGCAGAGCTTGTTACAGATTTCGCACTTGTTGCAGGGCTCCATGGAATCTGTATAAGTGTTTGCTTATACACTTATATGTTTTTGCAGACCCGGGAAATTCCGGCAGGAACCGGGATAGATTCCCGATGGAACCTGCCGTGAANCAATGCAATCAAAACCGGAAGGAAAAGAGGGTTATTATTTCTTTGAGGCGATCCTGTGCGCCACCGGGTCGACCCGGTACGACATGGGCCGGTCGAGCAGGTCAAGACTATTGACCTTCATGTCAAGGAGGTCCTGGAAATTATATGACTCGAACCTGTTCTGGCCATTCTCTTCATACGAGATGAGAATCCCTTCACCCATTTTCTTGCTGGCTTTGATATCGTACATACAATTCGATGGGGATGAGTGATAATGAAGGTTGGGACCGTTACAAAAAAAGGGCGAGAAAACCGGTGCCGGAAAAATGGGTTATTTTTTCACGATGAGCCGGTGCGCTGCCTTGTCGACCTTATAGGATTTCGGCCGGTCGAGCAGGTCGAGTGCATTGATCTTCATGTCAACAAGTTCGATATAATTGAATGACTCTGACTTCTTCTCTCCTTTCTCATCCCAGAAAACGACAATCCCGTTCTCCATTTTTTTGCTGCTGACAATATCCTGCATACAATCCGATCAGGAGCGGAAGGTAATGAAGGTTGCGAACGGTACAAAAAATCATTGAAAAAACCGGCGCCTCTTTTCCGGTCCGGTCTGCCGGGTCCGGACATTTCCCGGGAAAAATGGTAAAAAAGGCCTAGGAGGGAGATCGATCCGGGCGGTTCACCCGATCAGTCGCACTCCCGGAACAGCGCCGGGTTCTGCCGGTGGATTCTGCCTGATAAAATTATTCGTAAAATCCGCGGAACGTTCATGAGCGGCGGCTGGAAATACCTTGCAGGTTGAGGTATTGGGATTGTAAAAATGATCGCAAAAAAAATAAACCGGTTTATACCGGCCTGTAGTGCCCCCACTTGCCGAGGGCTTCCTTAAGTTCCTTCGCTTTCTTTGCCATCTCCTCAAGCGTAACGCCTGCCTGCCATGCCTCGATGGCCTGCATGGTCGCCATTGCACCGGCCCGGGTTCCCTTCGGGTGGCCATGGATGCCGCCNGAGACCAGGAGAACCATCTCCGTTCCGTAGATGTCCATCACATCCGGCACAAGGCCGGGATGCAGGCCCCCGGACGAGACCGGGAAGGCCGTCTTGATCTTTCCCCAGTCCTGTTCGAGCAGCATGCCATCGACCGCGTGGGTCTTCTTCTCCCGCAGCAGGTCGGCAAGGGCAATCGATTCCCGCCGGGAGCCGGTCAGCTTCCCGACTGCAGTGCCGGTATGGATCTGGGAGACGCCGACAAGCCGCATGATCTTGGCCAGGAACTGCATGGTAATACCATGCTTCCGGTTCCGGGTGAAAGTCGCATGCATGGCCCGGTGGGCATGGATGGCGAGACCGAGGTCCGAGCAGTAGTCCCGCATCGTCATGACGCTCGCGGTCCCCGCAACCACCACATCGATCATGCAGTAGTTCCAGCCGTTTGCCGCCAGCAGGTCGGCCCGCTTCTTCATCGTCTCCACATCGGACGTAATGTTCAGGAACGCGGACTTCTTCTCGCCGGTCTCTTTCTCCGCCTTGTCCCGGAGCTTCGTCATGTATTTGACGCGATCATCGAAGCGGTTGAAGGAGGTGGAGGTGAGGTTTTCGTCGTCCTTGACGAAATCAAACCCGCCCATCCAGGTCTCGTACCCGACATCCGCATGCTCCTTTGCCGAGAAGCCGATCTTGGGCTTGGGCACGGCGCCGGTCAGCGGACGGCCCCGGACCTTCATCATCTTCCGGATCCCCTCGTTGCCAAAGTGCGGTCCCCGGAAATGCTTCAGGTAGGCCACCGGCAGCGCTGCATCGATCAGCCGGAGGTTCTTCACCGCTTTCATACCGAAGATGTTTCCCGCGATCCCGCTCAGCAGCTGGACGGCATTGCCTTCCTCCCAGAGCTCGATCGGGTACGCTATCTTCACGACATTGCCCTCGATATCGAACGCGGTCGCCTGCAGCGCCTTCATCCGGGGCGGCATGGTGAAGAGGGTCGTCCAGGTGCCGGTCGAACTCTCCGACGCGATCCGTCCTGCAGCTTCCTTCCCGCTGATACCGGCTGCCGGTTCAAAATAATACATGCAGACGATATCGTCTTTTGCCGGTTCGTACTTCAGGTCGACAAATTCCTTGTACCAGTCAATTGCCATAGCAGTACCTGTACATGCAAAGGCGGTGCCGGGTAAAAAAGGTGAGGATGCAGCATCCCCGCAGTGCCGGGGGAAAGATACCGGTCCGGCCAGCCCGCGGCCACCAGCGGGCAGGCAATATCTGTAAATATTTATTTATCGGGGGGTTTTACGTATACATCCCAATAAAATGCCCGCAGCCCGTATACCAGGTACAGGCAGTGCAGGACACCCGTGACCCCCCATGATCCTCAAGAAAACACCCCCGCGTCTCAAGAATACCGCGATGGTTACGGACGGGCTCATCGAATCCGAGAAGACCTACCGGGAAATTTTTGAGCAGGGCGGCATCCCGACCGTGGTCATCGGCGAGGACGCAACCATCCTGCTCGCCAACAACCGGTTCGAGGATCTGAGCGGGTATCCCCGCGGCGAGATCGAGGGAAAAAAACAATGGACGGAGTTTGTCGATCAAAACGATCGCGAGAGGACGGTAAAATACCATGCCGGGTACCTCAAACCCGGCGGGTGGGTCCCCGCCCAGTACAGTTTCGGATTCGTTGACCGGAATGGCATAATCCGGGACATTGCCGCCAGCATGACCCTGATTGCCGGCACACGGAAGTGCATCATTGCCCTCGTGGACATAACCCCCCGGAAGAAGATGGAACGCATGCTCCGGCTCAACGAGGAACGCTACCAGGCGCTCGTGAAAACCTTAAGTACCGGGGTCTTCCGCGTGACGGCCGAACTGCCGGGCCGGTTTATCTGGGCAAACCCGGCCTTCCTTGCCATGTTCGGGTACGGCTCCCTGACAGACATTCTGAAGATCACAACCGCCGGCATCTTTGCAGATGCCCGGGACCTGGAGCGTATCCGGGAAGAACTCAAAGAGAACGGGTTTGCCCGTGTCGATAAAATCCGACTGAAAAAGATCGACGGTACGCAAATCTGGGCATCGATCACCGCGGAAGTGAAACGGAACGATGACGGGACCTCCGCATGGGTCGACGGGACGATCGGGAACATCACGGGGCAGGTCATGGCCGAAGAGGAACTGAAGCGGACACAGGAGCATCTGGGCGAGCTGCTGGATGCCGTGACCACGTACAGCCTCTTTGCCACCGGCCCGGACGGAATCCTGACCATGTTCAACACCGGTTCCGAGCGGATGCTGGGATACCGTGCAGAAGAACTCGTGGGAAAAGAGACCCCCCTCCGTTTCATCGCTGCACCGGAACCTGCAACCGTTTCCGGGGACGAAAACAGTACGCCGGTGAGCGGGTTTGCAGCATTCTCCGCAAGCGCACGGACCAACGGGTGCGACGAGCGGGAGTTGACCTATGTCAGGAAAGACGGGGTGCAGGTCCCGGTGGACCTGACCCTGACCGTGATGCGCAACGAGGCCGGGACCGTCACGGGGTACCTCGCTGTTGCCCAGGAGATCTCAGACCGGAAGCGCCTTGAAGAAGCGTTCCGTTCCGACCGGCTGCAGATGTCGGGGGTTATCTACCATATCCCGGAACCCACGTTTGCCATCGACAGGGCAGGGAAGGTCATTGCATGGAACCGCGCCATCGAGGAACTCAGCGGCATTAAAGCCGTGGATATTCTCGGGAAAGGCGGGTACGAATATGCTGTCCCGTTTTACGGGGACTGCAAGCCCACCCTTGCAAACCTCATCTTTGCAGCCGACGCGGAGTTAAAAGAGCGGGGCTATTTCAATATCAGGAGGACCGGTAAGTCGGTCACTGCCGAGACCCGGCTCGCGAAACCGGGGGGAATGGATATCGTTATCCGGGGGATTGCCGCACCGATCTATAACGATACCGGCGAGATCGCCGGGACAATCGAATCGATCACCGATATTACAGAGGTGCGCAAAAAGGAGTCCGCTCTGCAGGACTCCGAGTCCCGCTTCCGGGCTATCCTCGATTATATCGGGTCGGCGGTCGCGATCATCGATGAAGACTCCACCATCTCCTACATCAACCCGGAGTTCGAGCGGATCATCGGGTACGTCCGGGATGAGGTCGAGGGAAAGAAGAAGTGGACCGAGTTCGTAGCGCCCGAAGACCTGGAGCGCCTCAGGGATTACGAGCGCAAACGCCGGACAGACCCGGCGCTTGTCCCGACACGGTATGAATTCCGTTTCATCCGGTGGGACGGGCAGGTCCGGAACGGCTACTTGTCGATCACCCTGATACCGGGCACCGGCAGGACCGTGGTCTCCCTCCTCGATATCACGGACCGGGTGCTGGCGGAAGAGGCAGTCCGGCGGGCCAACGAGAAGCTGAACTTTTTTTCCAGTTTCACCCGCCACGATATCCTCAACCAGCTGACTGCGCTGAAAGGCCACCTGGAACTTTCATGGGAAACTGCCGGCGATCCCGGCTTAAAAACCTCGGTGGAGAAGGAACTGGCTGCAGCAGAAGCCATCCAGAACCAGATCCTCTTCACCCGCGATTACCAGGATATCGGGATCCTGCCACCGGCATGGCAGAATGTCCGGGAAGTGATTCTCAAAAGCTGTGCCGGCACCCGGCTGAAGAATATCACCGTCGATGTAGAGGTTACAGGAGTCGAGATCTATGCAGACCTGCTGCTCAAAAGAGTATTCCATCATCTCGTCAACAATGCGGTCATGCACGGGGATACAGTCACGCAGGTCAGGTTCACATTCCAGGAATCATTCGAGGAACTGGTGCTGACCTGCGAAGACAACGGGGCCGGGATACCGGCGGACGCAAAGGAGAAGATCTTCAGCCGCCGGCATTTCGGGGACCCGGGACTTGCCCTGTTCATCTCGCGGGAGATCCTCTCCATTACCGGGATCGGGATCCGCGAAACAGGAACTCCCGGGAAAGGAGCCCGGTTCGAGATCCGGGTGCCGAAAGGTGCGTACCGTTTCACCGGCAAAGAGTGACCGGTTGTGCAAAGCCTGTATCCTTTCTTCAGCGGTTCCGGATGCGGCAAAAACCACCTGTTCTATCGGATAGGAGAACAGATAGGTATCCCATGACAGAGAGTCCCGTCCCCGTCATCCTCGTTCACGGCTGGAACAGCCACCCCGGGGTCTGGAACCGGCTCCTGCCCCGGCTCGAGGCTGCCCATATACCGTACAGCAGGTTCAGCCACGAGAAGCTGGCACACGAGGGCCTGCCGCATATTGCAGGGGCCCTGCGGGACCATATCCGTCAGTACCGGGATGAGACCGGGTACGACGGTCCTCTCGACACCGTCAGCCACTCGCTCGGGACCTGCATCACCCGCTATTGTCTCGAAGTGATGGACAGGACGGAGCATAAGGAACATGTCCGCCACCTGATAGGGCTTGGCCCCCCCAACAACGGTTCAGCGCTGGCAAAACTGTTCAATGATCCGATACACGGGAAAACGATCGTCGGCTGTTTGACCGGCGTCTTCGTCCCGGAAGGATTTGACCCGGAAAAGGATGAGATGGTACAGGACGTTCTGCCGGAGAGCCGGGTCATGGCCGAGCTCCGCACTGCCGGGATCCGTAAGGACATCCTCTACCGGCTCATCGTCACGGGAAACCCGGGGGGAACGCCGGCATTTTTCCCCCTGTTTGCCGGCAGGACCTGGGAGATCGGTCCGGACGGACGGTTCCGGCAGACGCTTGCCGGTGACGGGGTTGTCGCGCACAGCGAATCCGCCCTTCCCGGTATCCCGCTCGATATCATCCCGCCCGGCCCGGATACATCAGGCCAATATTTGCGCCCCGACCTTTTCTGTCATATCAACCTGCCAAAGAACCCGGCCGTCATCGATCGCATCATGCAGTACCTTACGGGCAATCCCCGGTAATCGCCGGGGCTGGTCCCGACGATGAAGAAATTCACCCGGATGGTCGCGGATATGGAGGATAGTTCCTCCCCACGGATACTGGGGAGACGGTCGGGAAGAAGATACACCGGAACAGTGCACTGCATGCGAGGTGACTTTTTCGAGGACCGGGACGGCACATCAGGAAGTTACGTCCCGATGTATACGAAAAGGTACCACGCCAGCACTGCAATGAACATGGCAGAACAGACAAGGATGAGCAGGATCGTGGTTATTTTTTCCTTCTTCTCCATCGCGGCCCAGTCGTGTTCCTGTTTTCCTGCAACAAACCCGATCAGTAACCCGGTACCGGTACCCGCAAGAATTCCGAGCGCAATTATCATCAGGACATCCATCAGGGTTGCAGTCATGCAGAAGCTCCAGTCCGGGTTTTTTTCCATCGGATATAAAATGTTGCAGCAACCGCGGGACACTCAGGTCAAAGCGGTCACGGGTCGCGGCGACGGCTGCAGGCAATACCGAGAAGGATGACACAGAATGCACCGGTCATTGCCGTAAGAAGCCCGGCGGAACGGACGGTCGTGGCCGGTACGGGAACCGGCTCAAGGACGACCTCGACTGTCCCGGCCTGGCCGGCAGGAATACTGACCTGCCGGGTTGTCGTACCATAGCCCTCCATCTCCAGCATGACCGTGTGGTTGCCGGCTGAGATATTGGTGACAAAAACCGGCGAGAGCCCGGCATCGGTCCCGTCGAACAATACCCGGGCACCGGCCGGGGTGGAATTCACCGCAAGCGTCCCGGTCTCCGGCTGTAGTGTTGCGGTCACTTCAGTGATTTTTCCCTGCGTCACCGGGACATTGAGGGTGAGATCCGTGTATCCGAACCGGGAGAAGGTGACATTATAGGTAGCGGGAGAGAGATCGCTCAGGGAAAACGGGGTTTTTCCGCGGTATTGGCCATTTACCACCAGCGATGCCCCGTCCGGGACCGACTGCAGGTCCATCCCGCCCGGCTGGGCAGGGGTGTCGACGCTGATGGAGGGGCCCCCAAGCGTAACGCCGATGNTCCGGTAATCGGCCTCGGCAAGGTGGGAGCGGTCATTGGGGCCGCTCACCACCCAGACNGTATAGGTACCTTCATCCAGCCGCCCGCCAACGGATCCTGTATTCCACTTGTAGGACCAGTGATCGTCGCCGTCCACGCTGACTTTCGTGAAGTAGCCCTGGTCAGCCCTCTTTGTTACATCATTCAGCATAACCCCGTTCTCGGGAAGGTTCGGCCCGGTCAGGTAAAGATACACGTACGGGCCGGAAGTGGCGTACCCTGATATCGGGACCTCCTCGCCAAGGACCGCCTGGATACCTGACGCCGTGACACCGCCGACAAGGAAGAGCATGCCTGCGAGAAGCATGATTGTACCGAGGGAATTTTTTATGGAGACCATATGATCAGGCCGGTATTGATCGTAAAAGCTCTTGGATGTTACGATGGAACGCTTTTGGGGNTGCGGCAGTTGCTGCCTTCGCCCCTGCCGCTGGGGCATATCCCTTATGGCGATAGTGTTTCAGAGGGTAATCCAGCGCTATCGCAGGGGACGGACGCGGTCCGGGATGACAGGAACTGTCCTTTCGGTCAGCATATGATGGATACAATGGTGGTTTTCGACTGAGCATACCAATTCACCGGATATATCTCTCCTGCAAGGTAATAAGCATCCAAAATCACCGGGGTTATGGGGTGAACTTTGCGGTTCAGTGCCGGACCGGCCGGGGCGGTCCGCTCAGGAAGTATTGACTCCGAAATCCCGATGCCCGGACAGGAAACGGAAGTTACGGTCCTGTTAATTCTGAATACATCTCCTCTGGCAATTGTCCGCGGGCAGCCCGGGGCACATATCATTTCATGCCGCAGTTGTTACGGCAGTGGAAGTACTTCATCGACAGCACGGTCCGGTTCTGCGCATCGACCCCTCCCTCATCCGGGTTGGGGGATTCCATGTCCCGGATCGTACTGTTGTCGAACAGGACCTGCCAGGCTGGAGGTATAACATCGGGTGCCGGTGTTCCCCTTGAGCTGCATCCCACTCCGGGGAGAGAATGGGTCACACTCCTTACTGCCAGAGAACTGGAACGTAATGATGCACGAGACGTGGTTTTCTTCGGAGTAACTAAAAAACCGGAATGGCCAGACCCCGGGAAAATGCACAGTCTCCCCCATTTCCGTAGTCAGGAATAACGACTCCCGGCTCCTGCCGACAGGATTTCAGATTTTCCAGGGAATTTTAACCATTATATTAATAACGTCCCTATCGAATCTATTCACAACGGACACGGGCGACCTGCTGGAGAGGATGTGCAAACGATAACAATACTCTATGTTGACGATGAACCGGTGATGCTGGACACCCTCAAGCTGTTCCTTGAACGGGATCCGGAATTCCGGGTCATCCCTGCACTCTCCGCAAACGCCGCGCTCGGACTGCTGAAAACCACCAGCTGCGATGCGATCATATCGGATTACGAGATGCCGGAGATCGACGGGATTGAGTTCTTAAAGATCGTCCGCGTGAAATATCCCCGGCTGCCGTTCATCATTTTTACCGGCAAGGGACGGGAAGAGATCGTGATCGAATCCCTCAACAACGGGGCCGATTACTATGTCAGGAAAGGCGGGGAACCCAGGGCCCAGTTTGCCGAGCTCTTGTCGAAAGTGAAGCATGCGGTCGAACTGCGCGAGAGCCAGGCGAAGATCGCCCGGCTCAACCGCCTCTACCTGGTACTGAGCCGCATCAACGAGGCGATCGTGCGGATCCATGACCGGCGGACGCTGATGGAAGAGGCCTGCAAGATCGCGGTGCAGGAGGGTGGGTTCATCCGGGCATGGTTCGGGTTCGAAGATCCGGAAACACGGAAGGTGACGGCGATGATAGCGAGCGGCACGCTCGACGGTTTCTTTACCAATGTCCACGAATCTTCCGAACCCTTTCCCGAAGGAAAAGGTCTTGCCATAACCGCAACCCGGCAGGGGCAGCCGTCCATCAGCAACGATATCCTCACCGACACCCTGATGGAGACCTGGGCTCCTGAAGCACGATCGTGCGGCTACCGTGCCGCAGCCTCGTTCCCGATCACCTCCTGCCGGAAGAGCCGGGGTGCAATAACCTTCTTCTCGCAGTACCCGGGTTTCTTTACCGGGACCGAGATCGACCTCCTGGGCGAGCTCGCCGAGGATATCTCGTACGCCCTCGAGATGATCGACACGGAATCAAGCCGGCGCAGTATCCAGAACGAACTCGAACAGTCCCGGCGCCAGATGGTCAATATCATTAATTTTCTCCCGGAGCCGACCTTTGCCATCGACCGTTCCGGGACGCTGATCATCTGGAACCAGGCGATGGAGCACCTGACGGAAATCAGCGCCGACGAGGTGATAGGAAAGGGGAATTTTGAGTATTCCCTCCACATCCAGGGTATACGAAAACCGGCCCTCCTCGACCTGTTCACGGAAGATAATGAGACTCTTACCCGGCACGGGTACACCGCAATCGCCCGGAACCACCGCACGGTGAAAGCGGAAGTGGTGACGAAAAAAAAGATCCATGGTGCACCGGCCGTGCTCCGGCTGACCGCAGCTCCCCTTTACGATGAGAAAGGGCAGCCGGCCGGCGCCATCGAGTCTATACAGGATATCACCCGCATGAGAAAGGCCGATGAGGAGATCGCAGAGAGCAGGGTAAAATACCGCCTCCTCCTTGAGAATGTCAGCGATTCCGTTGTTGTCTATGGCGTTGCCGGAGACCGTCCGGGACCATTCCTCGAAGTGAATGACCGTGCGTGCAAGATGCTCGGCTCTACCCGGGAAGAACTCCTGACAATGTCGTTTCCGGACATCTGCATCCCGGAGCTGGAACAGCAGGTACCGCTCATCATGCAGGAACTCCGCGACAAGGGACACTACAAATTCGAGACGGAACTGGTGGCAAAGGACGGTCACCGTATCCGGGCCGTAATCAGTGCCATGATGTTCGATCTTAAGGCAATACCGGTCATTCTTTCCATCATCCGGGAGATCGCATAAGGCCGGCACTCGGAGCATACCTGGGCCGGGCCTGACCGGAAAGCCATTTTTTTCCTGTATTACAAGGGAACAGATCGCGGGGAGCACCAATAAAAATATATTTGTAAAAATAATATGGATTAGGGTGGATGTGATGCATGAAAACCCAGAACGTGATGTATTTTACTGAAAAAGAGAGAGAGTTTGTCGACCTGCTCATCGATATCGGTACACGGAAAAATGTTGCACAGGTGCTGGTCTTCCTTGCAAACGTATCTGAAGCGACCTCGCGCGATATCGAGCGGGGAACGGACCTCCGCCAGCCGGAAGTCAGTCTTGCCATGCATTACCTGATCGGGCAGGACTGGATCAGGATCAAGGAGAACAAGGCCGAAGGCAAGGGACGCCCGGTCAAGATCTATTCCCTGTCAAAACCAATCGACAGGATCATGAACAGCATCGAGAAAGAGAAGAAAGAGCAGGCAAAACAGCAGATTGCCCGTGTCCACAAACTCCGTGAATATATTACATGACGGGCTAACCCGCGATCTTTTTCTTTTCAGGGGACTGCCTGGACGCTGCCCGGCTCCCTTATTACCCATTCCGGACAACATGACGTACTGAACAGCATGCCGTCCGCACATTCCAGGAATACAGCCCTTTTTATTGCGATCCTGGCAGGGTTCTTAACTCCCTTCGACCTCTCGGCAGTCACCATCGCGCTCCCGACCATTGCGGAGGAGTTCTCGATGGACGCGATCCAGATGGGCTGGGTATCGACCGCCTACCTGCTCGCGTCAGCGGTCTTCCTTGTCCCGTTCGGCCGGATCGCGGACATCTATGGGCGCAAGAAGGTATTCGCCACCGGGCTTGCCATCTTCACACTCGCATCGTTCCTGATGATCTTTGCGCCATCAGCCCTTGCCGTTATCCTGCTCCGGGTCCTGCAGGGGTTCGGAAGTGCGATGATCTTCGGCACCGCGGTCGCCATCCTCACGTCGACAACACCGGCGGAACACCGGGGAAAAGCGCTCGGGATCTATACCACTGCCGTATACCTCGGCCTCTCGATGGGGCCGTTCCTGGGCGGGATCCTGACCGGCATCTTCGGCTGGCGGAGCATCTTCTTCGTCAATGTTCCTATCGGGTTGTTCGCGGTCGCCATGATCCTCCTGTTCCTCAAGGGGGAGTGGGCTGACTGCCGGGGTGAGCGGTTCGACCTCGGGGGATCAATCCAGTACGGTCTCACGCTCATCTGCGTGATGTACGGGTTCTCCCTCCTGCCGGACCGGGAGGGTTTTATCCTGGTCATCGCGGGAGCAGTGATGCTCGCGGTCTTTATCGCCCGCGAGCTCCGCATCGGGTACCCGCTCTGGGACATCCGCCTCTTCTCAAAGAACCGGGTCTTTCTCTTCTCCAACATGGCAGCGCTCATCAACTACTGCGCCACGTTCGCGGTCACGTTCTTCCTGAGCCTGTACCTGCAGTACGTCAACGGGTTCTCCCCGGAATATGCCGGCATGATCCTCGTTGTCCAGCCGGTGGTCATGGCACTGGTCTCCCCCGCAGCAGGGCGCCTCTCGGACCGGATCGAACCGGGAAAGATCGCCTCACTGGGCATGGCCCTGACTGCACTCAGCCTCATCCTCCTCACGTTTACCGGCAGCAACACGTCGCTCCTGACTTTCATCGTCATCCTCATCGTTCTCGGAGTCGGTCTTGGGTTATTCTCATCGCCGAACACCAATGCGATCATGGGGTCGGTGGAGCGGTGTTATTACGGGGTAGCGTCCGGCACCCTTGGCACGATGCGCCTTGCCGGACAGATGCTGTCCATGGGCATTGCTATGATGGTGCTTGCGATCTTTGTCGGGAATGTCCAGATCACGCCGGAACTCTATCCCGCGTTCATCGAAGGCATGAAGCTCTCGATGGCAATCTTTGCCGCGATGTGCATTGCCGGTATCTTCTTCTCGCTCGTGCGGTACTCCGGGACAGGGAGTACCGGCAGTTGTGAACGATGAGCCGGTTATCGTTTAATATCCCGGGCAACAAACCACTGGATGTGAGACACGTATGACCGAACCCGCTGAAACGAGAAGCGTGCTGATGGAAAAGAACCGCATGGAATCCTTAACCGACGGGATCTTTGCATTTGCCATGACGCTTCTCGTCACCAGCATGATCCTGCCCGGTGACGCAACAATAACCCAGAGTTCGGGCAGTGCGCTCATTTCCCTGCTGCCGGCGTTCTACCACTACATCATCGCATTCTTTGTCCTTGCCGGGTTCTGGATGGGCCATCACGAACAGTTCAGCAGGGTGCACCATGTCGACAATAATTTCCTGCACATCAATATCATCAGCCTTTTTTTTGTAACCCTTGTCCCGTTCTCCACCAGTTTTATCGGCGATTACAATGCCGATGTCATCTCCACCTGTCTCTTTGAACTGAACCTCATGGTGCTCGGTCTCATCCTTACCCTGCAGTGGCTGTATTCAACCCGGGAGCACCGGCTGGTCTCCCCCGACTACCCGGAATCTGATATCCGCAGGCGGCTGTATCACGGGCTCATCATTCCTTTTATTTCGCTTGTCGGGATTATCATTACCCTGGCGGGAGTTGGCAGCAGTACCATGATCTACATGATCTCTCCCCTGGTTTCGTACGTGGTCGACCGCTCCATGAAAAAAAGAGGACCTCAATTTTAATCAGGGTAAAGGCCGGATATCCGGTATATTCTGCAGGAGGACTGACATGGCTCTGGAGATAACAACCGTTCGAGACATCAGCATCGTCATGATGCCACGGCGGATGGATGCAAATAACGCACCGGCCGTTGAATCGGATCTCAAAGCGATCCTTATACAATCGCCAAAAAAACTGGTCCTTGATTTTTCAGAAACGGAATATATCGCCAGCGCCGGACTCAAGGTCCTCCTGCTGATTACCCGGGACCTGATGAAAAGCGGGGGAAAGGTCACCCTTGTCGCACTCAGGCCTGCGGTCCATAAAGTCTTTGAAATGGCGGGATTTACCAGTATTTTTTCGATCTGCGTATCACGGGAAGAAGCAGT
>JGI20214J51650_10001067_pt1 | contig 17327 bp, 9 predicted proteins | sample WetSurMetagenome_FD_51650 | JGI IMG/M metagenome (IMG submission 51650) | reverse complement strand
GGGATTGCCAGTCCGTATGCTATACTCAATTGCGATATCATTAAAGAAGGGGAGTGCCTGGGTCTTTTGATCAAGGATACTGTCAATCGACAGTTCATTGTGGATCTGGGCAAGAATCCGCCAGGCAAGCAGTCCAAAGCCCGTGCACCACTGTAAAGCGCAAAACTTTTTTCGAGCCAATATTTTTATACTCTTGCTTCGAAATATTTCGCATGGGAAAACAAATTTTGGCGTCATTTGATATTGTTTCCCATCAGTTTCGTTTGAATATCTGCCTGGGCATTTCAATGGGACCTTGATTTCAAAATCGTGAAAAGCAAAACAAAATATGGAAACAAAAAAAGCTACAAAGAAGTTTCAATGGAGCCACTTCTGTCTAGAAATGGATAGACTTGCTCTGATCTAAAACCGGTATTGCTTGCGACTGGGTTTCAATGGAGCCACTTCTGTCTAGAAATGGATAGCCAGAAAATGGCATTGCGGGATATGTTTCTCTCTGGGTTTCAATGGAGCCACTTCTGTCTAGAAATGGATAGGTCGCCATGCGGATTTGGTGGTTAGCGCAGGGATGGAGTTTCAATGGAGCCACTTCTGTCTAGAAATGGATAGAGAACTTTGTGCGAAGATTTGATAGTTCTTTTATTCAAGTTTCAATGGAGCCACTTCTGTCTAGAAATGGATAGTAGAGGACTTCGCCTCAAAAGGTAGCCATTCGGACGCGTTTCAATGGAGCCACTTCTGTCTAGAAATGGACAGTCGCGTCTACCTGATCATCATGGACGTTCGGATTCGTTTCAATGGAGCCACTTCTGTCTAGAAATGGATAGGAAAGTCTATCCGTGGATGAGTTAGATGAATACTATAGTTTCAATGGAGCCACTTCTGTCTAGAAATGGATAGATTATGTGGCGGCGGATTATGGGCAACAGCATCCAACTGTTTCAATGGAGCCACTTCTGTCTAGAAATGGATAGATAGCTCGCGCACCGGAATTTATGATGGGCGTTGGGGTTTCAATGGAGCCACTTCTGTCTAGAAATGGATAGTTTGTTACCTGCATTTATATTACCTCACTACTATTGTTTCAATGGAGCCACTTCTGTCTAGAAATGGATAGGGGGTCGGTTTTGAGGCCTCTGCGCATATCGGCAAAATCGCATTTTGCGAGCATCGACGATTTTCATTTTCATAACATTCCCAAAATGGTGATATTTGAGGCCCTTTTCGCTATGCAGTGACTTTTCGAGCATCGATTTTAGGCAGTTGTCGCCTGTTGCTGGTGGCCTTTTTTGAGCGAGATGCTCGCGGGCATTTTATAAAAAACTTATTATTAGCATGCTATCGGCCTGGCGCTTCACGAGTTTATATATAGTTCAAATATATAGCATTTTCCATCCGCTGGCCCGGATGGCTCCTGGCCGAATTGGAGGGCCTGCCCGCCAGATCTTATGCAGCTAATATGATGGCATTACTACTATCTAAACTTTCCTGAGCAATATGCACTGGTTTTATATCATCTTCTGTAAGCTGTAGAGCTCGATCAATGCTCCGCAAAGCTTGAGCCGACCTCAGCGCCCGGGAGGAGTGCTGGCCCGAGTGCTTGCAGTTGATTGGGGATCAATCGTCCCTCAAAATCTCCTCCTCCAAAACTGAGAAGAATTTTTCCCGTGCCCTTCTTTCTATCCACGGCTTGTGGCCGCAGCTTTCGAGCAGGATGAACCTGAAGCTCTTCAGCGTCTCCTGCAATGGCTCCCTCACCCCTTTGTATGGATGCGGGTCCCAATCTCCATGAATGGCTGTCACCGGACAGACGATTCTCCTTCCCAGCTCAAGCAGCTCTCCGCTCTGCCTGAGAAGCGAGGCCTCCCTCCAGATAGACGCAAAGATGTCCGCCCGGCATGATGCCATTAATTCTGCGCTGTCTGATTCGTCTTCAGGCAATTTTATGGGATCAAAAGCATCAGCTCTGGAGAGCAGCTCGCCCAGCTCTGAGAGCAGCCTGTCCTTCTCTTTATCCCTGTCTCTATCCCTATCCCCATCACCATTCCGATCCCGATCTCCATCCTTGCCGCCGCCTCCTGGACTCTGCAGTGTGGCAAGGATGCTCTCCACCCGGCCCCGGTCCTTTTCGTTCATCCGGGAGAGCCTGGTCCGCATTATCTCCGGAGCATACTTCTCCTGGAACGGGCCGCTTGCCACCAGCACCAGCTTGCTGACCATATCCGGATGGCAGGCTGTCAGGATGAAGGAGAGCCACGCTCCCCAGGAAAAGCCGATCAATGTGACCGGTAGATCCGCACCATCCTCCAGAAGCTCCTTCAGCTCTTCCGCCTGGGCGGAAAGAGAGCAGGCGGTCTGCATCGGCTCAAGAATGCCCAGGCGGGCGCTCAGCCATCGGGCAACCGGGGCCATCTCGCCTGCCGCCCCTGGGCCGCCGTGGACGACCGCCACGGAAAACGGCCCTCTGCCATATTTTCTGGGATTGATCATTTGAAAGCGGACTCCACCTTAATCCTGCCATCCCGGATGTCTATTTCCGTCTGGTTAATCCTGGCCTTGATGTCAGCGGGCGTGATCTCCTGATAGCAGCGGCTCTTTGCCAGGCCAACGGCTTCCTCCCTGATGCCCTGAGTCTCTGCCCGGCCAAAGGGAAGCCTTCCGCCAACATACTGAGCCAGGGCGCGGTAGAGGCTATTGTCCACATTCTTCATCACAGAGGTGAGTATCCGCCCGGCCTGCTCTGGATCGGTCCCCTCGATCATCTCCGCCTGATCGGAATCAACGCCGATGGCATATTTGCCTGACTTCAGAGCCGCAGGAAAGACGCCCAATCCCGTGGTTCCCGCTGCCTGAAAGACAATATCTGCCCCCTCATCATACATCTCGCCCGCCAGGGCCTCTCCCCTGGCAGGATCATTCCAGCTTCCCGCGTACCTCACCAGGACATCAATATCCGGATTCACCGACCTCGCGCCCTGCTGGTATCCTACGACGAAGTCGTTGATGGTGGTGCTGTTCTGCCCGCCCAGTATGCCGATTATGTTCGACTGGGTCATCAGTCCCGCATAAACGCCTGCCAGGTACGCCCCCTCATTCTGCCTGTAGAGAATGGAATAGACATTTGAAAAACGGCCCCCCGTGTAGTTCACACTGGAATCGAATATTATGAACTTCTTGTCCGGATGCTTTTCCGCCACCCCTTCCAGAAGCCCAATCATGGGAGCAGACCCTGCAATCATAATATCGTAATCTCTATTGTCGGCTGCTTCCTCAATCATATTCTTCCACAAAGACTCATTATAGCCGCCCTCGATTATGCTCGCATTGAGATGATAATCGGCCTTTGCTCTGGAAATGCCCCTCACCGCCGAATCAAAGAACGACTTGTCTCCCGTCGCTCCATTGATAAAGTATATCACCTTCACGTTTTCTTTTTCATTCCGGTCGGAATAGCCGGACGATAGCGAAAGCGACAAAGAAAATAGCAGGACTGCGGATAATATCGCCGCCCCGATCCACATGGCTGATGATCTCGGTATCATTCTCTGTATCATGTTCAGAAAAATAGAGCTTTCTGCTATAAAAACGTGAACGGCCTGCCGCCATACCGCTCTTTTCTCCTGCTCATTGCTCACTCCCATCAAAAAGGTCGGGCAAGCGGCAAAGCGGCAGGGTGGCAGAGTGTCACGGCGGCAGGGCAGCAAGGCAGCCCGTCACTTCAGATCATATATTTCCCCGTATTTGTTGTCCAGGTAGCTCAGGAAATACTGTGCCTGCGTCTCGTTTCCTGTTGCCATTTTCATCAGCTCCGGCGTGTCATAAATGGCCCCGTACCTGTAGATGTGCTCTGCCATCCACCTGGCAGGTATGGAGAAATCGCCCGAGGCAAACCTCTTGTCCAGATCGGGATTATCCCTTCTTATGGTCGCCTCCAGCTGAGCTGAATTCAGGGAAGCAATGGCATAAGCCGGGAAGTAGCCGAAATTGCCATAAGCCCAGTGAACATCCTGGAGTATGCCGCTTTTGTCATCGGTTATGTTCAGCCCCAGGTAATCTCTGTACTTCTTATTCCATATGGCAGGCAGGTCATCAACGCTGATCTTGCCCTCGAAGAGGTCCCGCTCAATCTCGTAGCGGATGATGATATGGAGCATGTAGGATACCTCGTCGGCATCGATGCGGATGGGAACGTTATTGAGCCGGTTGATGTACCTGTACATGTCCTCCGCAGTCACATTATCCATGTTCGGCTTAAACTCGCTCTTCATCTCGGGCAGCCAGTACTCCCAGAAAGCCCGGCTCCGGCCAAAATTGTTTTCAAAGATCCTCGACTCGGCTTCAGCCATATCCATACCAGGCTCAGTGGCAATGGGCATTCCCACGTACTCATCAGGGATACCCTGAGATGCAAGTCCATGGCCGCATTCGTGAATGATATCCAGAAGGGCGATCTCCGGATTGTGCTCATCAAAGCGCAGCGTGGTTCTTACATCATGCATCCCTATGCTGTAGGTTGAAGGGCTTCTCTTGGCCCGGGTCATGATTCCCGATTCATAGTCAAATCCCAATGCAGCGGTGAGATTTCTCAGCAGGGCCTCCTGCTTATCCACAGGATAATAGCCGCTGCCGTAAACATTTGAGCCGGACTCATTTATCCTGGCGATCAACTCGACAATGTGGGGCTTGATGGCCTCAAAGAGCTCATCGCACTTTGCAGCAGTCACTCCCGGCATGAAGTCATCCAGAAGGGCGTCGTAGGGATGCTTATCGAATCCCCAATACCGGGCTTTCTCCCGGTTCAGCTCGACCAGGCTCTTCAGGTAGGGCTGGAATATGGAATAATTGTTCTCTTCTCTGGCTTTCTCCCAGGCAAGCAGAGACTCGGAGACCATCTCGGACTCGCGAGCCGGGAAATCAGCAGGAAGCTTGATTCTCTTGTTATAAATGCGGTTCCACTGTTTCAGATTTGCTTTTTCAACCACTGACCAATTGCTGCCATTGTTGGCAATGGAAAGAAGCCGCCCGAACTCCGGATCGATCCATTTTCTGTTCTTCAGATCCTCCATGTAGCTCTGGGCCTTGGACCGGTATTTCGTCGCATTCTGCGGCATGTAAATATCCTGATCCCATTGAGAGAGGCTTATCATCGTATCGAGATAAGCAATCTCCTGAGACGTATTCAGAAGGCGGCCATATGCCTCTTTGACAGTGATATTTGCACCGGCCGAATCTGTATTATTCTTCTGGGTGGCCATGCCCTGGCTACCGGCGCTCAATGCGGCGAGCATTATCGTTATCATAAGGATGAATCCCATCTTATGGATGTTGCAACTCATATTCTCCCTCTGCCCGAAGACTGAACCATGCTGACCTTGCCATATTTGCTTGTATATCTACTTTCTTCATCTGTTTTTTCAATCAAGCCAATTGAGATAATTATTGAAAAAGATAACGGAATTAAAGATCCTGGCAAGAGCCGGAAGCCAGGACCCGGAGACAAATCAGCAATTTCCTGCACAGCACTTCCAGAGCAATTCCGATTATTCCTTTACCTCCAGCGTGACCTTCTTGATGGTCCCTGAGAATTTAAACGGGCTCTTGTAGCTTTCCGTCACAGGAGTCAGACGATCTGTTCCGATCTCAAGCCCCTCCTCATAAGAGTAGATATTGGGGACGGTCGGAGCGATCGTGCCATTTCCAACTGCTTTTCCGTTTATGTAGAGTGAGGCAATTCCGATGGCAGCGGTGTGGTTGTAGACATTGCCTTCCGAGGTCTTGTCGAAGCTGAACCCGAGAGTGCAATTGCCCGAGGGAACCTCTGCATCCGATGCGATGGTTGTGTGATTTATGCCCAGGTAATTGTAGTTAAAGACTAGGCTTCTGTTCTGAACATAAAGCGACAGCCCGTTAAACCTCCCTCCGATGGATAGAAGCACGCCTTCAGCTCCCCCTTCGGGAATATCGACATCCGCATCAATTGTGTAAGAGCTGAACTTGGTATCGGGAATATCCGGCTCCATGATCTGAGTCATGCCTGGGTAGTAAACAAATTTGCCCTTCGGCCCTGTCTCCATCATCATGTGATATCGATCGTCAAGGGGCAGAACATCGTACTTTCCCGCTTCTACCCACCAGCGCTCCACCATCTCCAGGACCTTATCCGGGTTCTCTGCCGCCAGGTTGTGCGACTCCGAGACATCCTGGGTGAGGTTATAAAGCTCCCAGACATCCTCATCGAAATTGCCTCCTGAGCCGCGGGGATGGGCGGTTACCGCCTTCCAGCCGTCATACCAGATTCCACGGCTGCCCAGCATTGAGAAGTACTGAACGGTCTTTCGGGTGGGCGAATCGGGCTGGTCGAAGGTATATGCCATGCTGACGCCCTCTATCGGTTTTTGCGGTATGCCCTGATATACCTGCGGCGCCCTGATGCCCACCACCTCAAGAACGGTGGGCACAATATCAATGGCATGCGTGAACTGGGAGCGAATCCCGCCCAGGTCTCTGATCGCCGGCGGATAAGAGATGATCAGTGGATCGCGGACCCCTCCCTCATGGGTCCACTGCTTGTAGAGCTTGAAGGGAGTGTTTCCGGCCATGGCCCACCCTCTGGGATAATGGGAGAACGTCATGGTCCCGCCCAGTTCATCGGTCTTGTTGAGGAGGAAGCTGACGTTCTCTTCCGGCATGCCGTTAATGGTCATATATTCGCTGAACGAGCCGTTTGTGCCTCCTTCCATGCTGGCCCCGTTATCCGAGACCAGAATTATCATGGTGTTGTTGATCTGACCGGTCTCCTCCAGATAATCCATCAGCCTGCCAATCTGATGATCGGCATGATCCAGAAATCCGGCATAGACCTCCATCATGCGGGCAAATAGCTTTTTTTCGTCTACAGAGAGGTTATCCCAGGCCAGCACATCGGCATTGCGCTGCGGCAGGATGGTGTTGGCCGGGACGATGCCCATCGCCTTTTGCCTGGTCAGTGTTTCATTTCTGACCGCATCCCAGCCCTGATCGAATTTGTCTCTGTATTTATCGATGTACTCTCTGGGAGCCTGATGAGGAGAATGACAGGCGCCAAAGGCCAGGTACAAAAGGTAAGGCTTTCCCGGACCTGCGGATTTCGCCGATTGCTGATCGCGGACATATTTTATGGCCTGGTCCACCAGGTCTGAAGAGAGGTGATAGCCTTCCTCGGGAGTGGCAGGAGGATCTATGCGGCGGATGTCATCGATAAGATCTGGATACCACTGGTTGGTTTGAGCCTGCAGGAATCCATAGAAATGGTCGAATCCCCGGCCGGTTGGCCAGTTGCCATATGGACCCTGGGCATTGATATCTTGAGTGGAGACGAGGTGCCACTTGCCCAGGGCAAATGTGTTGTAGCCCGACGCCTGAAGAATTTCCGCGAGCGTTGCCGTGTTTTTGGAGAGGTTTCCGTTGTATCCGGGATAGCCGACCGACATGTCAGTCAGCGCGCCTATGCCAGTAGAATGATGATTTCTGCCGGTCAAAAAGCAGGCTCTGGATGGCGAGCAGAGGGCAGTGGTATGAAAGTTGCTGTAGCGAAGGCCTCCTTCCGTGAGACGATCGATATTCGGCGTTTCAATCGGGCCGCCGAAGCATCCCAGCTGGCCAAAGCCCACATCGTCAAGTACAATGTAAACGACGTTGGGCGCACCCTTGGGAGGCTGAATCTCCTCAGGCCAGCATTCGGTGGAATCCCTGTAGGTCAGGCCGATCCTCTGGTTGTCGCAGTTTGGCTCATCCTGCTGGAAAGCGGACCGGCTCGAATTGCCGTCAGCCGCCCGGACGACCAGGACGGAGTTCTGGGGGCCGGCCACATCCTCATTGGCAATATCATAGAGTGTCGAGTTATCAGTCAGAACCTTTCTTCTGTTTGTAGCCATCTCCAGAGATGAATTATCAGGAGATCCTGCCGCTGTCCGGCTCCGATCGTCTGCCGCCAGAGCATGGCTGCTCGACTGGCCGTTTTGTTCATTCATTTGGTCTGACAGATCCGCAGAATCGCTCCCCTCCGCGGCATTGATGCTGGTGCTGGAAGTGATTAGAAAGATCAAAAAAAACGAAAAGATCATTATCGTTGTTGCTCGCCCTGAAATGCTGATTCCTCCTCCTGCATATTTACTACAATCATTATACTATATTAATTGTTGCAATAGTTGCAGCAGATAATCAATATAATGCAGTCAATATAATACAATCAATATGCTGTCACGGCATCAGATATTGCTCGTAGAATTGGCGGCAAAATTAATATTATTATATTTTTATATCTATTTAAGCAAATGAACGATTAAATACAAAGAATGTGAAGCTAGAAATCAGGTGACCTGATGAATAACGGATATCCCCTCATAAACTCTGCCGTCTTCCCTGGCATTATTCTCCTAGTGCTTTGTAACAAAAGTTTTAAATTTTAGGACTTGTCATATATTAAAGATCATGGCAAGAACGAAATTGTACATCGTCCATTTGAAGGAAGAAGAACGAGATGAATTGAAACAATATCTTCGAAAAGGGAAGTCATCAGCAAGAAGTCTTACTCGGGCAAGGATACTTCTATTGGCGGATGAAGGCCAAGATGACGAAATGATTGAAGAAGCATTGAAAGTGAGCAAGTCTACCATAATTCGAATAAGAGCGAGATATTGTGAGCGTGGTTTGGATTATGCCCTTCAAGAAAAAGCCCGCAGTGGCGCTCCACCGAAAATAGACAGCAGAATTGAGACACAATTAACTCTGCTGGCCTGCTCTGAGCCTCCAGATGGCAGATCAAAGTGGACAGTCAGGCTCATAGCGGATAAGCTTGTCGAGATGGAGGTTGTAGAATCCATTTCCCATATGAGTGTTCAGAGGCTATTGAAAAAAATGAAATTAAACCTTGGGTAAAGACTCGCTGGTGCATAGGAAAGATAACGAGTGATTTTATCTGGCATATGGAAGACGTATTGGATATTTATGAGCAGACATATAATGCTAAACGCCCAGTTCTCTGTTTCGATGAGAGGCCTTGCCAGTTAATCGGCGATGCGATAATTCCTATTCCAATAAAGCCAGGTAGTCCAAAGAAAGAGCATTACGAATATGTCCGAAATGGAACCTGCTGCATATTTATGGCTTTTGAACCTCATAGAGGCAAGAGGTTTGCTCGTGTTAAAGAACGTCGGACGATGGTTGATTATGCCAACTTCATGAGTTTTCTCGCCAGCCAATATCCAGACGCAGAGACCATTATTTTAGTGCAGGATAACCTTAACACACATACAGCAGGATCATTTTATGAATCACAACCGCCCGGCGAAGCTTTCGAGCTTGCAAAGAGGTTTGAATATCATTTTACTCCCAAGAAAGGAAGTTGGCTTAACATGGCAGAGATCGAGCTATCTGCGCTTTCAAAACAATGCCTGGACCAAAGGATTCCAGATATTGAGAGACTTATCGATGAGGTTAGCGCTTGGGAGAGAGATAGGAATGCAATCGAAGCAACTGTGAGATGGAGATTCAATAAAGAGAATGCCAGAGTGAAGCTTGAAAGGCATTACATTAATTTGCAAAATTAATGTTACAAAGCACTAGTCCTGGCAGCCGGCTTTCTGGCCATTTCCGGCTCAGCAAATGATGCCGCAGCGCCGGCCAATTCATCGGCCAGCGGTTTTGATTCAGATTACGCCATTGCAGAACGGTTTGCACCGGAAAATGCAATCGGCTCTATGTTCAATATGAGCGTGGACCCGCACTGGATATCTGGAACGCATTCATTCTGGTATCTGTTGAATGGCAGATGCGGCGAGGAATTCATGCTCGTAAACCTGCAAAACAATACCAAAGGGCCGGCATTCAACCATTCGCAGCTCGCCCGGTCCTTATCCCAGGCCACTGGGGAGATGGTTAATCCCGCTCACCTTCCATTCGATGAGATCACCATTCATCCGGGAAGCGATGAGATTGAATTTTCGGCATTCAACAGAACAATGCAGTTCAACCTCATCAACGGCCAGGTGGAGGATGCGCCAGCAGGGAGCATGGCAGAAACAGAAGCAGATGCAGAGGCTAAGCCGGGTGAGACGCTCTCTCCGGATGGAAGGTTTGCGGCCTCTGTCCGTAACCACAACCTCTGGATCAGAGATACGGAAACTGGAGAAAAATATCCCCTGACGGTCGATGGAACTGAGGACTATGGCTATGCAGAGCGCTCCGATACCGTCAGCCATCCCGTGAGCCTGGCCCGGCTTGATGAAAAGGCAGCACCCTATCTGGTCTGGTCGCCTGATTCCAGAAGGATTGCCACATTCAAAATGGACCAGAGAAATGTAACCGAGATGCATCTTCTCCAATACTCTCCGGAAAACGGCTCCCGGCCATCCCGGCCAAAGCTCTGGACCTACAGGTTTGCTCTGCCCGCTGATGAGAGCATTCCATTGTATGAGCCGACAGTAGCAGATGTTCTCAAGAGGGAGACGATCCCCGTTTCTTTCCAGGCTCAGCCGGAGGTTTCTCTGATGGACACAGACGAAGATGTGCTGCAATGGTGGAGCGAAGATGGCCGGATCCTCTATTCGCTTTACGTTCAGAGGGGAGAGAAGGCCCTGTTTCTCCTCAAGACCGATCCGAAGAGCGGCGCAACAGAGAAGATCCTTGAGGAGACGGGCCGAACTTACGTTGAGGCAAACCTGGATTATGCAAGCTCTCCCAATGTCTGGGTACTGAAGAACGGAAGCGTTATCTGGTTCTCAGAGAAGAGCGGCTACGGCCATCTGTATCTTTATGGCAAAGACGGAAGGCAAATCCGCCCCATAACCACCGGCGACTGGGCTGTGAGATATCTACTGCTGGTGGACGAGAATAGGTCTGTGATCTACTTCACGGCAGGAGGCAGAGAGCCGGGCCGCGACCCCTATTACCGCCATCTGTACAGATGCAACCTAAGCGGCGGCGATTTGCAGCTTCTCACCAAGGAAGACGCTGATCATGATATAGTGGTCGATCCCCAGGGCACGGCCTTCATAGACACCTACTCACGGGTGGACGAGCCTGCTGTCTCTGTCGTTAGAGATTTGAACGGGAGTGTGTTCCTGGATTTGGAAAAAGGGGATATTGAGAACATCACGGATATGGGCTGGGCCCCGCCGGAGAGATTTCAGGTAAAGGCGCTGGACGGCAGGACGGATCTTTTTGGTCTGATCATCAAGCCGACAAGCTTCAACGCCTCCCTGAAGTATCCTGTTGTGGAGACGGTCTATCCCGGGCCCTGGACTACCGTTACGACAAAATCGTTTCCCTGCGACCTATCCTTCACAAGCAAGGTCTTCTGGAGGGCTCAGGCGGTGGCAGAGCTGGGGTTTGTGGTCGTCACTCTGGACGGTCCCGGAACGCCCTACAGGTCCAAGCAATTCCATGATGCCGCCTACGGCCATCTGGGCGATGCCGGAGGTCTGCCCGAGCACATCAATGCTCTCAGGCAGCTGGCGCAGGAGCGGCCTTACATGGACCTGAGCCGGGTGGGGATGTTCGGCCACTCGGCAGGAGGCTTCATGACCGCTCAGGCTCTTCTCACCTATCCGCAATTCTACAGGGTGGGGGTGGCCTCGGGAGGAGACTACGACAGCCGGTTTTACGGGGCTTACTGGGGCGAGAAGTACGAGGGCCTGAACCTGTCCGATTACGGCGAGCAGATAACGTCCCGGAAGGCCGGAAACCTCACCGGCAAGCTGCTGCTCATCACCGGGGATGTGGATGACAATGTCAATCCCTGCATGACCATGCAGCTTGTGAATGCGTTCATAGATGCGGATCGGCCTTTCGATCTGCTGGTCATGACAAACAGAAACCATGACCTCAGCTACGAGGAATACTATCTGCACCGCCTGTTCAGCTATCTGGAAGAGAATCTCAAACCCAAAGGAAATCAGAATGATGGCTGGCGGTCCCGGTCGGGCTGATATCTCATTTTTTCTTAGAACGCTCTTTATCTTTATGCTGCTCTGCCGTGGCACTTCTTGTACTTGAGACCGCTTCCGCAGGGGCAGGGATCGTTTCTGCCCGGCTTCATGACCATATGGGAGATCCGGCCATCTTTCATGTAGTTCATGATATTAGCCGGGGCCCGGTCCTGGCGGAGTTCGTAGGCCATAAACCGCATGGCTCCGTCGATGTGTCTGAAGAAGCCCCTGTAGCCCTCGCAGAGATAGTTGAGGCCCTCTTCCCCGTCCGGGGTCTTGATGAACCGGTTCTTGGGGCATTCGCCGTTGCAGGCGAAGAGAACCTCGCACCTGCGGCAGTATCCAGGCAGAGTATCATGTTTGTCCAGACCGAACTTGCGCTGTTTTTTTGAGCCGGCCAGAAGAGCCATCTCCTTGTCACGGATATTGCCCAGGAGATACTTGGGCTCCACAAAGTGATCGCAGGAGTACATGTCGCCATTGTGCTCCATGGCCAATGCCGTTCCGCAGGTAGTCGAGAAGGCGCAGATGCCGGGGGCCACTCCCGACCAGGCGGCCAAAGCCACATCGAAGATCTGCACATAGACCTTGCCCACGTCTCTTTTCACCCATTCATCGAAGATGGAGATCAGGAAACGGCCATACTGGTCGGCCTTGATGGAGCGGTCCGTGACGGTATCACCCTCCTGAAAGCCGGTGTCGTTGTCCCTTTCCACGATGGGTATGAACTGGATGAAGTTCGCTTTGACCTCGTCCTTGAGAAAGCGGTAAACCTCCAGGGGATGGTCGCCATTGGCGGCATGAACCGTGGTCAGGATATTGTATTCGACCTTATGCTTTCGCAGAAGTCGGGCGGCCTTCATCACCCGGTCAAAGGTCGGATTGCCGGATTTATCGACCCGGTAGGCATCATGGAGCTCTCTCGGCCCATCCAGGCTCAGGCCGATGAGAAAGTTGTTGTCCCGGAAGAATCTGCACCATTCGTCGTCAAGAAGGGTCCCGTTGGTCTGCATGGTGTTCAGGATGGTCATATTCGGCTGCCTGTATTTCTGTTCGTACTGAATCGATCGCCGGAAGAAATCCAGACCCATCAGCGTCGGCTCGCCGCCCTGCCAGGCGACCGTAGCCTGTGGCGCTTTCTGAGCCTCGATGTACTGGCGGATGTAGCTCTCTAAAAGCTCATCCGACATTCTGAAGCTGCTCTCCGGATAGAGGTTTTTCTTGGAGAGAAAAAAGCAGTACTTGCAGCCCAGATTGCACAGAGCGCCGGTGGGCTTGGCCAGGAGGTGAAACGCAGTCAGAGAGTCCTTCTTGCTCATTGATGACTATTGTCCTCTGGACATTCATTAATCTTCTCATCCCTAATGCATGAATAGCTGTGAACTTTCCTGGGGATGAGCGGATCAAGCCGGTTTGATCAACTATTTGCATCCTATTTGCAGGCATGCCAGAAGCTGAGAGCAGCGTCTGCTCAGCTGGTCATTTTCTCACGTATAGCTGCCGACTGAAGATGAAAAGGTCAATCTCTCTTGCTCAGGAAAGTTTAGATAGTAGTAATGCCATCATCAGGCTGCATGAGATCTGGCAGGCAGGCCCTCCAATTCGGCCAGGAGCCATCCGGGCCAGCGGATGGAAAAGGCTATATATTTGAACTATATATAAACTCGTGAAGCGCCAGGCCGATAGCATGCTAATAATAAGTTTTTTATAAAATGCTTTCGAGCATCTCACCCGAAAAAGGCCACCAGCAACAGGCGACAACTGTCTAAAATCGATGCTCGAAAAGTCACTGCATAGCGAAAACGGCCTCAAATATCACCATTTTAAGGATGTTATGGAAATAAAAACCGTCGATGCTCGAAAAATGCGATTTTACCGATATGCGCAGGGGCCTCAAAACCGACCCCCCTATCCATTTCTAGAAAGAAGTGGCTCCATTGAAACCCATTACTGCTCTCTTGTATTTTATTGTAGATATCTCTATCCATTTCTAGAAAGAAGTGGCTCCATTGAAACCCACTGTCATACGTGGGGGATATTACCCACAGATAATACTATCCATTTCTAGAAAGAAGTGGCTCCATTGAAACCTTCCTGGCCCGATCATGGCAACGAAATATTCCCAGCTATCCATTTCTAGAAAGAAGTGGCTCCATTGAAACGTCTTGCGCAAGAGAAAATCGAGAGCATCAATCAATCCGTCTATCCATTTCTAGAAAGAAGTGGCTCCATTGAAACCCTCTTTCCCCGGGGTTAAAAATCGCTTCCACATTACTATCCATTTCTAGACAGAAGTGGCTCCATTGAAACCTCCTTGATCCGGGTACTACTAAGTCCCAGCCATCTCCCTATCCATTTCTAGAAAGAAGTGGCTCCATTGAAACCCAGTGTTGTTAGCTGCGGTCACGTTAGCTGCGGTCCTATCCATTTCTAGAAAGAAGTGGCTCCATTGAACTCTACATTTCTGAGGCGGAAGATCACCAGGGATAGAACCGTGATTCCTTCGCCCTCTTGAACCGCAATCAATTTTGAAAACGATTTCAAAATAGAATTCCAATCTTGGAAGATCAATCTGCTCCAATCGACAGGCCTCCAGAAAAGAAAAAGTCCGGCTCACTTTCCCCATTAGCCAAAAAACCGCCAAGAGTCCAAGCCTGCCCGGCGTTGAGGGCGCAGGACTTATCCGCGCGTTTCACCGCGCGCGGTGTCCCCAGCAAAGGGATTGGACAGAAACAGCTGAAGCTGATTCAAAGACCACATGCCGCTCAACCATAAACCTCCAAGTTTCTAATCCTCCCGGCCCTGAAGGCGGGCTTGCGTCCTGCGGTGCGTATTTTCGCTCGCGGACCTCGCACCCAATCGGGCTAAAATGGAGCTGGCTGAGGCTCAGATTGATTGCCTTCGCTTTAATGCGGCAGGCAAAACCTCAGCAGGCAGCTTTCTTCTCCCTGACAGATCCTCTTCTCCCTGGAAAATTCGATCTTCTGGCCATCGCCCTTCTCCCCGGAGAACTCGCTCGCCCAGATGGTGTTTTCCACCCGGCAGATGATCTCGCTCACCTGTTTCGATAATTCCCCGCGCCCGGATTTGATCATTATGTCATGCCAGGGGCACCTCCTGATGGTCACTGCCAGGTGGTCCTTCTCCTGCTCGATCTGAAACTCGAAGCCCTCCATTGCCAGGCGGGCGGAGAGCGCCTGATCGAGGCCCTGCAAGCTGCTTTGCAGATTCATCATCCCTTTGAGGGTGCGGGCCTGAATCTTCGGCAGAACCCCCCAGACGGCTTCATCAACCAACAGGGCCTCATCAAAGCCCAGCTTCTCCTCGACCTTCATAAACCACAGCCCGTCCACCGCCGTGTACGACCGCCGGAAGTATTCGGTCTTCTGCTCATCTGTCAAGCCTGTCATCCTAATCCCATCATCCTCATGCCGGTTTTTGCGGTTTTATTGGTTTTTATTCGTCTTATTCCGGGCCTTTCGCCCGGCCTTCAAGACCGCCTTGCAGGACTGCATGGAAAGCTGGCACCTCTCCGCCTTCTCTTCCATCTCCCCGGCGGCAGGATCGCCCTTCTCTGCCCGCTCCCCGGCCAGGGCCTGATAGATCTTGCAGGCTTTCTTGCAGGCCTTTAGAGCCTTATTGCTGCACTCTTCCCTATCCTGCACCTCGGAGAGAGCAAGATAATCAACTGCCAGATCCCTGAGAATATCGGCATGCTCCTCCGGAACCCTCTCCGGGGTGTAGTACTGCATGGCCTTCTTGCAGGCTTCTATTGCCCTCCGGCAGTTGTCCGCCTTTTCCTCAATTTCTGCCATTGCGATATAGCTGTAGCTCAGGCTCCTCAGAGCATCGGCGTGCTCAGCCGGATCTGCCCGCTCGTAGATGGCGATAGCATCCCGGCAGGCCTCTATTGCCCGCAGGCAGTTTTCTTTGCGATCCGGTCCATCAAAAGGAGCCATCTCAGCCAGCGCCGAATAGGCCGCCCAGAGCAGAACCTTCGCCTCGGCGCATTCCTCTGCATTCGCCTCGGAATGCTCTTCGCAATGCTTTTCTGCGTCCGCATATTTTTCAGCATCTTCTTCTGCGCTGTCGGATTCGCCATAGATCCGCAGGGCCTCTTCACAGGCGGCTATGGCCTTCCTGCAATCTTCCGCTCTGGCCTCCGTCGTGATCTCATTGTCTGCCAGCGATATGGCAGTCATGGACAGATCCTTGCAGCAGGAGGCGATCTGCAGAGGATGAGCCTGCCAAACCCGGTAGGAATGCAGCCTCTCCTCGCAGGCCTGCAGAGCGAGGGCATAGTTCTCGGACGGATACTCGATTTCCGCTAAATTCATGTGGGCCATCCAGAGGATGCCTTTGGCGTCTCCGTAGTCCTCGGGGGCCTCCTCCTGTGTGAAGACCTCCAGCGCCTTCTGAGCTGCCAGGATGGCTCGCAGGAAGTATTCCGCCCTGTCCTCTGACTTCTGCTTCTGCCTCAGCTGCCCCTGGGCAAGATAGACATTGGCCAGGTTGTTCTGGGCGGTGGCGTAAAGCCTGCCGGACTCCTGCCGGGAATAGATCCGCAGAGCATTATTGCAGGCCTCCAGAGCAAGCCGGCAGTATTCCTCAATATCCGCCTCCGCCTCTGCCTTTCTCTCTGCCTCTGCCCCTACCTCAGCCTCATCTTCATCTTTCCGCTCAGCCTCATCTTCACTCTCACCCGCTTCTTCCGCCAGAGCGAGGTAGGCACTTGCCAGGTTGTTCTGCGTGGCAGCATAGGCCAGAGGCTGCTCTTTTTCCGTTCTGCACACCAGGGCATCCCGGCAGGCGGCAATGGCCCGCCGGCAGTTTGCCTCCCGGTCCCCGTCCTCGGCGAGAGAGAGAATCGCGATGGCCAGGTTGTTCTTCAGGGCGGCATACTGCAGCGGGCTTTTTGCCGGGGAATAGAGCTCTATAGCCTCCTGGTAAGCGGAGATAGCATCTTTGCAGAACCTCTTGTGGTCTGCAGAATTTGCGGACCGGGCAAGGGACAGATAGCTTCCGGCCAGGAAGGCCTTCGCGGCAGCAAATAGCAGGGGGCTGTCTGCCGGATTGAGGGCGGCAAGAGCCGCTTTGCAGGCTGCTACCGCCTTTTTGCCGTTTTCCTCCCGGCTCTCCAGCTCCGCCAGCTTTCGGTAGACTCCGCCCAGCTCATTTTGGATGGCTGCATGTTCATTGGGAGCCTCCGAAGCAGTGAAGAATAAGAGAGCCTCTTTCAAGCAAACGGCAGCCTGATTGAGGTTTCTTGCCCGGCTGGTGTGATCGGCAAGGGCGGCATAGGCTGATCCCAGGCCCCTCATGACTTTAGCGCGGGCGATGGGATGGCTTTCCTGAGAAAAT
>JGI20214J51650_10001065_pt1 | contig 17335 bp, 10 predicted proteins | sample WetSurMetagenome_FD_51650 | JGI IMG/M metagenome (IMG submission 51650) | reverse complement strand
GGGCCTCCGGATGACGTCCTCATCGGGGATGGGGGCCACGGCGATGAGCCGCTCCAGTCCCACGGCAAAACCGATGCCGGGGCTTTCGGGGCCGCCCAGATCCTGGACGAGCCCGTCATACCGGCCTCCGCCGGCGATGGCATTCTGCGCGCCCAGGGCGCCCGTCGTAACTTCGAAGGCGGTCTTCGTGTAGTAGTCAAGGCCGCGCACCATCCGGGCATTGACCGTAAAGGGGACNTCGAAGCGCCGCAGACCAGACTGTACTTCGTTGAAATGATCGCGGCACTCCCCGCAGAGAAAGTCGATCAACAGGGGAGCCGATGCGACGATCTCCCGGCATCCCTCGATTTTGCAGTCGAAGACCCGAAGCGGGTTCGACGAAAGGCGTCTCTGGCAATCCTCGCAGAGGCCCTTGTTCTTCCCCGTCAGGAACGTGTGGATCACCTCGCGGAAGGCCGGGCGGCAGGCCGGGCAGCCCAGGGAGTTGATTTCGAGCTGTGCATCTGTGACGCCNACACCCCGCAGGAAGTGGATNAGCATCAGGATGACCTCGGCGTCCACGCGCGGGTCCTTCGATCCGAGCAGCTCGGCATTGAGCTGGTTGAACTGGCGGAACCGCCCTTTCTGAGGGCGCTCGCGCCGGAACATGGGCCCGATGGTGAAAAGCTTGACCAGGGTCTCCGCCGAGTAAAGGCTGTGCTCCAGGTAGGCCCGCATGATCGAGGCCGTTGCCTCGGGCCGCATGGTGAGGGACTCATCGCCGCGGTCCGTGAAGGTGTACATTTCTTTTTCGACGATGTCCGTCGCCTCACCGATCGAGCGCTTGAAGAGCTCCGTTTTCTCCAGGATGGGGAGAACGATCTCGCGGAACCCGAAAGCCGAAAAGATTTCGCGTGCTTTCCCTTCTACGAAGAGCCACTTTTCCGTCTCGCCCGGCAGGATGTCCTTGAACCCCCTGACGGCGGTGATGATTTTCATGATGCCGAGGTACCTGACCTAAGAATTTGAACCTGAATTTCTAACACAGTAGCCCCCGAAAGGCAATAGAAATCATGGGCTTTTGAAGGGTACAACCTCGTAACGCCGACCGTCCGTGGTAATACGGATCGCCCCGTGAACGTCCGTGCGCCAGATGGTGGCCCCCGTCTTTCGGAATCGCTCGAGAACATCCTCCCGGACGGGCCGTCCCGTGCTGATGACGATCGTCTCGGGGCGCACGGCGCGCAGAAAGGGCTGCGAGCTCGAGTAGGCCGACCCGTGATGCGGCGCAAGCAGGACCCCGCTTGCCAGATTCCTGAGGCGGTTTGCAAGCGCCAGTTCGGTCGGCTCGCCGATGTCGGAAGGGAGCAGAAATACGGTTTCACCCCACCTGAGTTGCATCACGACGGCGCGTTCGTTGATCTCGCCGTCGCTGAGGTCCGTACCGGCAGGGGGACCTTCACCGGGGTTGAGAATGCTGATGTGCACACCGCCCATGTCGATGGGGGCCGATTTCGAGGTGAGAAGACGATGGGCGATGCCTTTCTGCCTGATCTTGTCCGCAAACGGAGCACCCCAATGGACGACGGCCTCGTCGCCGTTTGACCAGACCTCCTTCACGTCGAAGTTGTCCAGGATGTAGGGCAGGCCGTTTACATGGTCGGGGTGGGGGTGGGTCAGGACGACCGTGTCAATCTTTCCGATGCGCTCGTGCCAGAGGAAGGGGGCGACGACGTAGCGGCCCACATCAAACCGGTCGTCGTAGGAGCCGCCCCCGTCGACCAGCATCCGGCTCCCGCCGGGGAATTCGACAAGCGATGCACTGGCATGGCCCACATTCAGGAAGGTGACACGCAGCGTGTCGTGGTTCTGCAGTTTCTGATGGAGCCATGCAATATCGGCAGCGAGAAACAAAACGGCTATTGCCATGGCTGCTGCAATTTTCCGCCGGCTCCAGAAGATGCGGGCATCCCATGTCATGCGGCCCGGCAGTCCCAGCAGCAGGGCCGCTGCGATCAGGATGACATAGTAGGCCGTCAGTTCAGGGATCGTGGGCGTGGTGATGATCGAGGATGACCACGGGAGGGCGGCGAGCCAGTCGTTGATATCCAGGCAAAGACGGGTCAACACCGTTGTGATGTCAATGAGCAGAGCGGAGAAGGTCTCGGACAGCGGAGCGACGAGAATGAGCATCATGGAAAAGGGCAGGACGACAAAGCCCAGGATCGGCACGAGAAGCAGGTTGGCCACAAGGGTGATGTTGGAGATGCGGTTGAAGTAGTACACGATGAAGGGCAGGGTGCCCACGGTGCAAGCAGCGGAGACTGCCACAAAGAGGGAAAGATCGGCAGTGATTCTTCTCCCCAGCCGTGTCATGCGTGTCTCCGCCCCGTTTTTCCACTCAGTCAGTCGCTCCGTGATGCCCGGCATGAACAGCAGGATCGACGCCACGGCCATGAAGGAGAGCTGAAAGGAGATGTCGAAAAGAGCTGCAGGGGACAGGACCAGGATCGCAAAAGCAGCGAGTGCCAGGGTGTTCAAAAGATCCCTCCCGCGGCCCATCAGGATCGTGACCAGCAGGGCAAGCGTCATGAGCAGCGCTCGCACGGTCGACATGCCAAGCCCGGCCACGAAGGCATAAAAAACAACCGGAGCAAAGGCGAACGAGGCCGACAGCTTCTGGATGTTGAAACGCAGAAGCAGAACCTCCGAGGTTTTCAGGAGCGTCCGAACCAGGAAGAAGGCGATGAGGGCGATGATCCCCACATTGAAGCCCGAGATGGCGATAATGTGGGAGGTCCCCGTTCGGTTGAACCGGTCCTGGATCTCCCGGGGAATCTCACTCTGCTCCCCGAGGGTCATGGCCTGGATGAGGGTCCCCTCCGGGAAGGGGGCCTGAGAGCGGATACGCTCGCGGATCCGGGTCCGGAATTTCTCCAGCGCCTGCCTTGCGGGGTCACCCTGTCCCTCGCGGATCAGGACGATCTTCAGGGGGTCGTTTACAAAACCTCTCACCCGGATGTCCTGGAGCCGGAGGTAGCGTTCGTAGTCGAATGCTCCGGGGTTCCCGAAGTTCCGGGGGTGTCTCAGGTGCATCTCCGTCCGGATGAGATCCCCATATTTGAAATAACGTGTGTTCTCCCCGACCGACAGAAGAACTTTTCCGCTTACGCCCTGTGAAAACCCTTCGCCGGAAACTCTTGCAGCCTCCAGAACAAGCGATGTTCTGTCTTCGGAGACCCTCGGGTTTTCAACAACCACCCCGTCGAGAACGATCTTGCCTTTGTCCGCCCAGTGCACGACATGATCCGGGGAGGGGGCGTCGTGCAGAGTCATGCTGATCCCGTATGTGCCGAGGGCGAAAAAACAGAACCCAATCAAACAGAATGCGGCGGGTTGGCGACGGGCAAGGAAGCAAGGCAGGAAAAGAATGAGACAGGCAGCCAGAAATCCCAAAATCCATGTGCTGGGGATCTCGTATGTGTACCCAAGGACGATACCCCCGATAAAGAAAACAAGCAGGATGGGGAGCGGCCTTTTGATCACGCGCGTTGCCCTTGGAGTGGTTTGTCTGAATCCTACCCTGTACCCTAGACCCTGGACCCGATGCCCTGCACAGCTTGAGGTCAAAACACATTCCCGCGTCACTGTCAACGGGTCGAAGAGGAAAAGCTAAAGATTGTCGGAAATGTGACGAAAGTAACAAGTGAAACCTTTATTCGCACGACCCTTTCTCATACGAAGGGGATTGTAAAAGGGATACTTTCGCGTGATGACAGCAAGTCAGCTCATAGAAAAGGATCAGATCGAGCGAAACACACGGTGGATCATCTTTTCGCGGATCGCCGTTGTTTCCTATTTCCTCGGGGTCACGATCTTCATCCAGTTCCGGACCCTTCAGAATCTGCCGGAAGAATATCTCTGGGCCAGCTATTTTCTGATCTCGGCCATCTATATCTATTCGGTCGTGTGCCTGGCCCTGCCCAGGATGAGCCGTCAGGTACGGGTCAACATTGTGATCCATTCGGTGTTTGACGTGATCTTCGTGACGGGGATTGTCCTGGTCACCGGCGGGATCGACAGCGTTTATTCCGTCCTCTACACGCTCGTGATCATTTACTCTACCCTGTTCATGGGCCGCAGGGGCGGGATCTTCATCGCCGCCCTGTGCAGTCTGTGCTATGTGCTGCTCGTCAATCTGGACTTCTCAGGGATCTTCGATTTCCTCTACGACGAGGGAATCGTCCTGAAGGGCGAGATGACGAGCAGCTACGTCCTCTCGCGGGTCATCGCCCACGTGGGGTCTTTCTTCGTGATCGCGCTTCTGACGAGTTTCGTCGTCGAGCAGGAGCGCAAGACGAAACGCCAGCTGGTGGAGAAGACGTCGGCTTTCGACCGGCTCGACCTCCTCCATCGCAGCATCATCGAATCCGTCGACACGGGCATCCTGACAGTCAATCTCACGGGTCAGATCCGGTCGTTCAACCGTGCCGCCGAGGAGATCTCCGGGTACACCTTCGACGAGGTGGGTAATCGAAGCATTGAGGATTTCTTCCCCGGTGTGTCGACCCCCAACGGTCCGGCCGATCCGGACGAAAAGAAGCGACTGAGAAGACGCTCGGAGATCGTGATCCGTAAAAAGTCCGGCGAGTCGATGGTGCTGGGTCTGTCCGAGTCTCCTCTCTACGAGCAGGGGATGACGATCGGTACGATCCTCATCTTTCAGAACCTCACAGCCGTCAAGGAGATGGAACGGGAAAGTGAAAAGAACAAGCAACTGGCCTTTATCGGGCAGATGGCAGCCGGGCTTGCCCACGAGCTGCGAACACCGCTGCAGTCCATCAGCGGGTCCATCCAGATCCTCCGGCGGGATCTGAAGCTCGAGCCGACGGACGAACGGCTCATGCAGGTCATTCTTCGTGCGAAGGACCAGATGGAGAGTCTCGTAAAAAACTTTCTCCTCATGGCGAGATCGAATCAGGGAAAGCGAACGGAAACGGATGTTGGCCATCTGGTCGAGGAAGTCATGGAATCGCTCACCTTCGGAACGGAGTGGAACTCCCATGTGGAGGTGCGCAAGAGCCTTGAGCAACAGCTCTTCGTGGTGGGTGACCCGGCCGAGATCCGGCAGATCCTCTGGAACCTGATGATCAACGCGATGCAGGCCATGCCCGAGGGAGGAATGCTCAGCATTGCGGTCAGTCCCGATTGGCTCGATGATGCGAGGCCTGCTGTGAAGATTGAAATCAGCGACACGGGCTGCGGGATCGACCCTGACCAGGTGGAGAAGATCTGGGAGCCCTTTTACACGACGAAAGAACGCGGCAGCGGGCTGGGGCTTGCCATTGTGAGGCGGATCGTCGAGAGCCACGGGGGAGTGGTTGCGGTGATGAGTGATGACCGGCAGGGTACGCGGTTCTCCATACGGCTTCCCCGGCTTACCCGGGAAGAAGGGGACATCGCGGGCAAAACGCATCTCCGGACAAAACAGGCAGTGGCTGCGGGTGGGGCGGGGCTGTAAGGAGTGAACATGGCAAGAATACTCGTGGTCGACGATGACAGGGGCATGCAGGACGTTCTCGATATCATGCTCACTCGTGCGGGCTACCAGGTCGCCACGGCCGATGACGGGGCCGCGGCCCTCGAACTCGTCAGGAAGAAAACGTTTGACCTGGTCATCACGGATCTCAAGATGCCTCGGCTGGACGGGATCGACCTTCTCAAGGGCATCAAGGAGACGGTACCGGGGACCGCCGTGATCCTGTTGACGGCCTTTGCTTCCGGGGAGACAGCCCTTGCCGCCATGCGAGAGGGGGCCCATGACTATGTCGAGAAGAACTTCAATGTCGACGATTTGCTGGCCATCGTCCGGGATGCTCTTGAAAAGAAGGAGGTGGACCGGAAGGAGAATTGCGTCCCGATTCAGGAAGGGGACGACGCCCGCTACTTCGGGACCATGGTCGGCCGAAGCAAGGAGATGCACAAGGTGTATTCCCTGATCCGCAAGGTTGCCGAAACGCCGGCCAATGTGCTCATCCTGGGGGAGAGCGGAACCGGCAAAGAGCTTGTGGCCAGGGCCGTCCATGAGAACAGCTCGCGGAAGAACAAGCCATTTGTGGCCATCAACTGTGGCGGCATCCCGGAGAATCTGCTGGAGAGCGAGCTCTTCGGGTACATGAAGGGTTCCTTCACGGGAGCCTTTGCAGATCGGGCCGGCCTCTTCGAGGTCGGGCGGGGAGGGACTATATTTCTTGACGAGATCGCCGAGTTGCCCGTCATCCTCCAGGTCAAGCTGCTGCGAGTCGTTCAGGAAAAAACGATCCGCAGAGTCGGCGGCTCCGAGGATATCAAGACCGACGTGAGAATCATTTCCGCGACAAACCAGAACCTCCAGGAGAAGGTGAAACACGGTGAGTTTCGAGAAGACCTGTTCTTCCGGCTGAACGTGATCCCGATACACATCCCGCCGTTGAGAAAGCGCAGGGAAGACATCCCGCTTCTCGCACAGTATTTCATTGAGAAATACGCAAGGGAATTCGGCAAAGAAGTGAAGCGGATTTCCACTTATGCCCTGGAGCTGCTTATGCACTACCCCTTTCCCGGGAACATCCGCGAGCTGGAGAATATTATTGAACGAAGCGTCGCCCTGGAGAGTTCGAGCATCATATTGCCCGAGAGCCTGATCATTACCGATGATGCAGGCGCTTCTGAAGTCCAGACGAGGCTTGTCGAGGAGTTTCCCGAAAGCGGGATCGATCTGAACCGGGAGCTGGATCGATTCGAGCGGGAAGTCATCCGTAAAGCACTCGAGAGGGCAAAAGGATCGAAAACGAAAGCGGCATTGTTGCTCGGCGTCAGTTTCCCCAGCCTCAGGCATCGCATCGAGAAGCTCAATCTCGAAACCGACGAAAACGCCGACAGGTGATGAATCGGATCAACGGGTGATGAGAATCATCACTTGCGGGAGCCGCAAGGCAACCTGTCGAGAAGAAGAAGGAAAACAGGCATGAGATGCAACCTCTCGAAAAGAATAAAGAATCAGGAGACAATCCCGATCGGGTGGCTGCGTCGGAAAAATGGCATGCTCCTTGCTGAATAGCAAGACAGCGTGACGTTGGGACCTTCGGTTAGGGCCATCGTAAAGGGAACGGAGAGAAAATGCCAGCATCCACCAAACCGAGTATCCGCAAATCGAAAGGTTTCACGCTGATTGAACTGATGATCGTTGTGGCGATCATCGGAATCCTGGCTTCCATATCGATGCATGTTTTTGGTTCGATGCGTGAAAGAGGATATGTCGCTTCGATGAAGAACGACGCAGCCCAGATCCGGACCGCNCAGGAAAGCTACTTCACCGAGAACAGCACCTACACGGTGAACCTGGCAAACCTGACCAGTTATGGATTCAATCAGCTCTCCACGACGAACGCAGCGAGCGTACAGGCGGTCACGAACCTCAGCTCGGACTACAAGGTGACGGTGTCCTCGTCGAGCACGAGCAAGACCGTCGTCTACGACAGCACAGTGGGAACTATCGTGGTGAACTGAAACCAGATAAAAATAAATTCAAAAAAAGGAGGAACGGGATCGATAAACAGCATGGCAGTCGGTGGAAGGCGATACGTTTGAACGAGAAGAAAATAAAAATAGAAATCAAGAAATAAAAGATTGCACAGGAGGATTTTATGATCAGTTATTTTACGAAGAAAAGAGCACAGAAGGGCTTCACGCTGATCGAGCTCATGATCGTCGTGGCCATCATCGGCATCCTGGCAGCGATTGCCATTCCCCAGTTCAGCGCCTACAGGCAGAGGGGCTACAACGCGGCAGCCCGCAGTGACTGCAAGAACTCCTACACGGCGGCGCAGGCCTACTTCAGCGACAGCCCGGCNGGCACGGTGACGGCTTCCGTTCTCAGCACCTACGGGTACGTTGCAACGGCGAGCGTGACCCCGACGATCTCTGCCGGTGCGATGGGTACGCTTTCGATCGCACTCAAACACTCCCAGGGAACGAAGACCTACACGGTCAACTCGGCAGGTGTCATCTCGGAAAGCTAACCGCCCAACAACTACTGTTTGCACTGCAGGGCGGAGGTGAGATCTCCGCCCTGCTTTATTTTAGAATGCAGTCGCCGGGAAAGTATAGCCATTGGGATCACATCATACCGCAGCCATACATATTTGATTCCATAAAGGAGGTACTTATGATCAGTTATTTTACGAAGAAACGAGCACAGAGGGGCTTCACGCTGATCGAGCTCATGATCGTCGTGGCCATCATCGGCATCCTGGCGGCGATTGCCATCCCCCAGTTCAGCGCATACAGGCAGAGGGGCTACAACGCAGCGGCACGCAGTGACTGCAAGAACTCCTACACGGCGGCGCAGGCCTACTTCAGCGACAGCCCGGCCGGCACGGTGACGGCTTCCATTCTCAGCACCTACGGGTACGTGGCAACGGCGAGCGTGACCCCGACGATCTCTGCCGGCGCGATGGGTACGCTTTCGATCGCACTCAAACACTCCGAGGGTACGAAGACCTACACGGTCAACTCGGCAGGCGTCATCACGGAAAGCTAACCGTTTAACCCACAGACTGGAACGCGAGCGGGGCGGGGGGGTGGACCTTCGCCCCGTTCTTGTTTGTGCAGTCAAAACGAATGAACACTCCAGTTTTTTCCGGCGGCGGGGCTTCAGATGGCGCGATTTGTGTAAGGAAAACGTGGCATGAAGGACCTCCTGCTTGAAACGGACGACTCGAAGCGGGGAAAGCCACTCAACCCAAGGCGCTTTTGCGGGTTGGCCGCTGCTGTCATCATCCTGCTGATGATTCTTGTGAGCTATCACAACAGCTTCACCGCTTCCTGGCATTTCGATGACTTCCCGAATATCGTCGAGAACAGCAATTCCCACATGAAAGAACTGTCCTGGGATTCGATCCGCCGGGCGATGCAGGGGCTCGCGCAGGGGGGNATGAACAGGCCGGTGGCTTACGTCAGCTTCGCCCTGAACTATTGTGTCGGCGGGCTCGATGTCTTCGGCTATCACCTGGTGAACTTCATCGTTCACTGCCTCACCGCCCTTTTTCTCTGGCTCTTCATCCGGAAGACCCTGGAGCTCCCCGTCCTGAAGGGAGCATACGGAAGATATGCAAACGAAATTGCCTGCCTGGCGACATTGTTCTGGGCCTGCAATCCCATTCAAGTCTCCGCTGTAACGTACATCGTTCAGCGGATGGCGAGCATGGGGGGCCTTTTTTACATCATGGCCATGTATGGCTACCTGCAAGGGCGGACCTCGGTCACCCGGAGTCAGTCCATGGCCTTCTATGCGATGGCCCTGGTGTCGGCACTGATGGCTTTCGGGACAAAGGAAAACACCGTGACGCTCCCGGCAGCCATCCTGCTGTATGACGTCCTTCTCATCCAGGGGGCAAGCCGGGAAACCTTCCTGAAGAGCCTGAAGGTCATCGCCATCCCTGTGGCGATCGCTGCNCTTTATGCGGCATACCGTTTTCCTCTCGNCTCCCTTCTGGATGGTTACGCAGTCAGGCCCTTCACNCTGACCGAGCGACTCCTGACAGAGCCGCGTGTGATGATTTTCTATATCAGCCTTCTTGTGTGGCCGATGTCATCGCGGCTCACGTTACTGCACGATTTCGAGATCTCGCAAAACATTTTGAACCCCTGGACGACGCTTCCCGCAATCCTGGCGGTGGTGTTTCTCGTCGGGGCCGGTCTCTACCTGGGGAAAAAGAAACCCCTGTTGTCTTTTTCCATTATTTTCTTCTTTCTGAACCATCTCGTCGAGGGGTCCGTGGTGCCCCTGGAGATTCTATACGTACACCGCAATTATCTCCCGTCCCTGTTCTTTTTCGTCTTGCCTGCTGCCTGGCTGGTACACGTGTTGACCGCAGAGTCCGCAAGCAAAAACCGCCGTGTCCTCGTTGCAGGCCTGGCAGGCTCGCTGCTTCTCGTGAGTGCCGCGAACGTCTATTGGCAGAATGAGATTTACCGGGACGAGTTGACCCTCTGGAACGATAATGTACGCAAGGCGCCCGGACTGTACCGGGCCCATCAAAACCTGTCTCAGGCGCTCATGAAGCAGGGCCGTCATGAGGAAGCTCTCGGGGAGATGAAGGAAGCCCTCAAGGCCCCGGGCGTGTCCTACACCATCCAGAAATGCGCCACCTACAACGACCTGGGGGAATTGTTTGCTTTTCGAGGCGACCGCGAGGCGGCAAAAATGAATTTTCTCAAAGCTGTGGAGTTGGCGCCACTCTACCCGGGGCCATACTTCGGCCTGACGAAGCTGATGCTGCGAGAGGGCAATCTCGACGGGGCCCTGGAATACTCCCGGAAGGCGAACGAACTGATGCCCGGAAACGCCGAATATCGCCTCCTTCACAGCATGGTCCTCCTCCGGAGAGGCAATCTCGATGAAGCGGGGAAATCCGCGGCGGCGGCCCTGGCAATCCGCAGGGACTATCTGCCTGCCTGGGTTGTCCTGGCGGAAGTGGAACGGGAAAGGGGAGATCGTGAGAGGGCACGGACCCTCTTCGAAGCGATCATGGGTGAAGCATCGTCGGAGCGTGCTGCCTGCGAGATTGTATCGAACAGTTTCCGTTACCTGTATGGCCGGGAGGAGAACATCTCCTGCAAGGACGGCACAGCGCGCCTGCTGGCCTACTACAGCGGGAAATTGAATTCGCCTTGATGAGAAAATTTAAGATCGTGGCAGTAAAGTTCTCGATGGATAAAGAGTGATGACGGACACACAGCCTATCGAATCGAAGGATCGAGCCTCGGAAAAACGGATGGAGGAGAGCCGGATTGTCGCGCTCATCTGTGTATTGCTGGCTGCGGCAACCCTCTTTGCCTACTGGCAGGTTCAATCCTTCGCATTCGTCCTTTTTGACGACCCGCTTTACATCCTGGAAAACAGGATCGTCAAAGAGGGACTGACTGCACATGGCCTGACGTGGGCTTTCACGTCGTTCAGTGCGGCAAACTGGCACCCCCTGACGTGGATTTCCCACATGGTAGACGTCGAGGTCTTCCGATTCAATCCCGCCGGGCACCATTGGACGAGTGTCGTGATCCATGCGGCCAACGGGGTCCTCCTTTTTCTCGTTCTGCGAGCCATGACGCAATGCACCTGGCCCAGCGCTTTTGTCTCCGCCCTATTTGCTCTCCACCCGTTGCATGTGGAATCCGTGGCCTGGGTATCGGAGAGAAAAGACGTTCTCAGCACCTTTTTCTGGTTTGCCGCGATGGGGGCGTACCTGCGATATGTGAGGAAGCCAGGCCTTGCACGATACGGGCTTGTCGCATTCCTTTTCGTCCTGGGCCTCCTGTCAAAACCGATGGTGGTCACCCTGCCTTTTGTCCTCATGCTTCTCGATCTCTGGCCCCTGAACCGTTACGCTGACACCCGGACGTTCATGGACGGTCACTGGCCGGCACAAAGCCAGGCCGCCATTCCGGTATTTTTCCGTTTGTTTGCAGAAAAAATTCCCCTGATGATGCTGTCGGCAGCCTCCGCCGTCATCACTCTTTATGCTCAGAGGGCAGGGGGAGCCTTCGTCACGTTCGAGTCGTTGCCCATGGGCCTGCGTCTGGCAAATGCCCTGGATTCCTGCTTCGGGTATCTGTCCAGGATGGTCGTCCCGGTCAATCTGGCTTTTTTTTACCCCTTGAGCCGTGAAATCATCATCTGGCAGATTGCGGCCTATGCGATCCTTCTCGCCTTGATCACAGCTCTGGTCATCGTCGCTGTGAAGCGGTATCCTTATCTTTTCGTCGGCTGGTTCTGGTTTCTCGGCACATTGCTGCCCGTCATCGGAATCATCCAGGTCGGCATGCAGGCCATGGCAGACCGATATACCTACATTCCACTCACGGGCCTCTTCATCATGACAGCCTGGGGGATGAAATCGATTGCCGGAAAGCATGCCTGGGGCAGACCCCTGTTCTCGGCGATTGCCATTGCGCTGATCCCGGTGCTTGTCATCCTGACCGGATCCCAGGCCCAGTCCTGGAGGGACAGCGAGACGCTTTTCACGCACGGACTGGCCATTTCAGACAGGAATCACATCGCCCACAACAATCTCGCGGCGATTTACCTCGAGACCGGCCGCGTGGAAGAGGCCCTGCCCCATATCAGAAGGGCGCTGGAGATTTACCCCTTGTACGCTCAAGCGCACGGCAANATGGGGGCGGCACTTTTCATGCAGAATAAGTACGAAGAGGCGGAGCAGTATTTGGTAAAAGCACTCCGGATCGATCCGGCGAATACCGAATTCCAGATACACCTGGCCACGATCATGGCGAACACGGGAAAAGAAGAAGATGCGATAAAGATATTCGGAAGCATCTTGCAGCGTGAACCTCAACGCGACAATGCTCTCCTGGAGTTGGGCCTCATATACAGCCGGGCAGGAAAGTTCAGGGAAGCATTGCCGCTTTTTGCAAAGGCAGCACGGATCAATCGGGGTCATCCGGTCATTCAATATCAGTACGGAATCGCCCTGACCCAGACAGGTCGGCCGGCCGATGCCATCAAACATTTTCAGGCCGCGCTGGATATGTGGCCCGATCAGGTCGAGATCAGGAACGCGCTCGAGGAAGCGCAATCCCTGGCTCGCTCAAGGAAGTGAGACGAGTGCCCCGCAGAGGATAGACCGGTCAGTCCGCGGATCGTACGCGAGGCATCGATTGATTCACTGCAGTGTTTCGGAAGATAAAATAACGAAATTTTCGAGGGACCGAAGAAGAATCGATGTCCGCTTCATCGGGTGACTGTCTGATCGAGACATCTGATGCACGCGTCCGGATGGCTGCAGAGCGGCTCATCCGGGGGGGCATTCCTGCAGTTCTTGCAGTGATTGTCTTTCTCGAGGGGCTTCTCAACCTCACACCCCCCATATCTCGCGATGCGCTCATCCAGCAGGCCATCCCGAAGCTCTGGAAGCCCGGAACTTCCTGGAAAAGCTTGCACATTGCATCATTCCGGTTTATGAATCAAGCGGTCATTTCGTCTACCGGATTCGGTGACCGAGCGTGTCGCGAAAACCCCGCGCCTGGATCGGGCCATGAAGGATATGCTGCAGGAGGGCGGGGCAGAATAAAATAAAGCTCTCCAGAGGAACACATGTTTGCAGGGAAGAAAGTCGTCGTGGTCATGCCCGCATACAACGCGGCGCAGACGCTGATCAAGACCTACGAGGAGGTCATCTCACAGGGCATCGTCGACCGGGTCATCGTCGTCGATGACGCGAGTCGCGACGAAACCGTGGACATTGCGCAAACGCTGCCTGATGCGAAGGTATACAGGCACCCCGAAAACAGGGGCTACGGGGCAAACCAGAAGACCTGCTACCGCATGGCGCTCGACGAGGGAGCCGATATCGTCATCATGGTGCATCCTGACTACCAGTATACCCCCAAGCTGATCCCGGCCATGGCCTCTCTCATCGGCAACGGACTCTATGAATGCGTATTGGGCTCCCGTATTCTAGGCGGCCACGCCCTCCGGGGGGGCATGCCGCTGTGGCGATATGTGTCAAACCGGTTCCTGACGCTCTTCGAGAATACGCTCACAGGCGCCAAGCTGTCCGAATATCACACAGGCTACCGGGCCTTCTCCAGGAAGATTCTTGAAACGCTCCCCCTGGAAGTCAACTCCGACGACTTCATCTTCGACAACCAGATGCTTCTCCAGGTGCTCTGGTGCGATTACCTCATCGCGGAAATCAGTTGCCCCACACGCTATTATGCCGATTCATCGTCGATCAATTTCTGGCGCAGTGTGCGATATGGCATCGGCTGTCTCAGAACGGCAATTCTCTATCGGTTTGCCCGCCATGGATTCATAAAAACGCCGCTGTTTCAGGAAATCCAGAGAAACGCGCATTGACGGAGGGATCCCGGTTGTCACAGGAATTGGAAAACCGTTTTGACGACTTCTTCCAGGAGCCGGTCTATCTCTCTCTAAAGAACCATCTGTACAACTATCAGGTGCGNAAACGTGCCGTCCGCGAGAGGTTGCGGGGGCACGATGAAGGCATGACCCTGGAGGTGGGAAGCGGCATTTCCCCGATCTCGACGGCGACGGAACGGACGGTCTACACGGAGCTATCCTTCTCAGCCCTGCGATTTCTGAAGGAACAGCAGGGTGTGGGGCAATACGTGGTTGCCGATGCCACGAGGCTTCCGTTTAAGGAGAGGGCATTTCAGAGAGTCGTATGCTCGGAGGTTCTGGAGCACATCGAGGACGATCTCGGTGCGGTCGCCGAGATGGCCGTCGCACTCAAAAAAGGGGGGCGCTTGATCGTCACCTTTCCTCATCGAAGGGATTTCTTCGCTTTGGACGATCGGTTCGTGGGGCATCACCGCCGATACGATCTGCAGGAGATGTTGGGCATTCTGGAGAACTCGGGGCTGAGAAACCTGTCAGTCGGAAAGGTGCTGGGACCCCTCGAAAAAATCACCATGTGGTCCGCCGTTACCCTTCTGAGCCGGTTTTCCTTTGCAGGACAGTCCTCGACGACAACGGGCAGCAGGTTGCGCCCCCCGTCGGGGCTCGTTAATATCTTCGGGATCCTCAACCGCCTCTACGCCGGTCTGGCACGGCTTGATGCCCGCATCGTGCCGACGCGTCTTGCCATGGTTCTTGTTGCAGTGGCTGAAAAGCCTTGAACCGGAGTCATGGATCCGGCATGATTAAAAAATTCTTTGCCTGCCCCCATTCTTTGCGATAATACGGACTACAGAATTTGAGTCGGGGTGCGGATTGCTCCCGAAGAGGAAGTGCAGATGCCGGCAGCCGTCCGGAACAATTCGAACCGCGTCGACGAATACCTCAATTTTCTCGCCGTCGAGAGAGGGGCTTCGCTCAACACGCTCGAGGCCTACAGCCGCGACATCCACCAGTTCCTCAAATTCGCGGAGGCCGCAGGGGCTCCGTCCATTCTTGACGTGAGGGCCGAACATGCCACGGCTTTCCTGGGAGAACTTCGCGGGCAAGGCCTTTCATCGACATCGCTGAATCGGAAGCTTGCGGCCATCCGGGGTTTCTTCAAGTATCTGCTTCGGGAAGCCCGGCTGGAGGAGAATCCGCTGGCCCGTATCAAGATCGGGCGGACGTGGATGCTTCTGCCCGGAACGCTCAGCCGTGAAGAGATGGAAAGCATTCTGGAAAAGCCCGTTGACGTCTCACCGGCCGGTATTCGAGACAGGGCTGTCCTGGAGTTGCTCTATGCCACGGGAATCCGGGTATCGGAGCTGGCAACACTCAACTTGAACCGCGTCAACCGGCAGATGGGGTTTCTCGTGACAGTGGGGAAGGGGCGCAAGGAACGGATCGTGCCGGTCGGCCAATCGGCACTGGAATGGCTTGCGCGATACATCGATGAGGTGCGACCGTCCTTTCTGAAGAAAAGGACGTCGAACATCCTTTTCCTGAACCGCTCGGGAGCGGGGTTCACCCGGCAGGGGCTCTGGAAACTGATCAAGAAATATGCAAGAATGGCGGGGTTGGAGAAGAAGGTGCACCCGCATACCTTCAGGCATTCCTTTGCGACGCATCTTCTGGAGGGGGGTGCCGATCTCCGCTCGGTCCAGATCATGCTGGGCCATACCGATATTTCGACGACACAGATTTACACACACGTGACAAGGGACCGTCTCAAGGAGATCCACAAGAAGTATCACCCGCGGGGATAAACAGGAATCGGGCTTCAGGATTCAGGCATCAGGCGAAAGGGAAAATGGACTATTACAAGAAGGAAGATCGGAGTGAGAAAAAACGACGAAAAGAGAGATCGGGACGCCAGAGCTTCGTTCTCATCGCCACCCTGGCGGGTGTTGCCGTCATCGTCGGGATCGGCCTCCTGTTCGCCTTATACGGCGGCAGGGAGGTTCTGTCATACCAGGGGCTGAAAAGTCTTGTCCGCGTTGGAATCCTGGGCAAGACGCCGGAATTCCATTNNCTCGTCATCGAGCGTAACGGAAAAGACGAGCACCTTACGGCGAAGGACACCTTCACGATCACCTACCGCGACGAATTCATCGTCAAGCAGGTGTCCACGGACTCACTCTTCGGAAAAAACATCACCGTTGACGTGGAGGGCCTCGGGGGCGCGAACGACTTGAAGGTCCTTCTCAAGGCCGTCGAACTGGTGGACGCGGCGATGACCGCCTCCGCGAGAGATGCCCTCCGTGGAAAACCCCTGCCGGGTTCCAGCATCAAGATCCGTTACGGCGAAGAGATCATCGGTGCCGTCCCCATGAAGATCGAGCTCACCGCGCAGGACTGGTTGCGCTTCTCAAAGCAGCCCGCCAACGCAAAATGGCAGGCACAGGCACTCGAGAAGGCTCTCGGCATGAATCCCGATGATACGGCGCTTCGGAAAACCCTGGCCGACCAGTATCTCGAATCCGGAAAAATCGACCAGGCCACAGCGCAATTTAGGGCCGTCCTGGCCAAGAAGCCAGATGACATGACGGCGCTGGCGGGGCTTTCCCGGTGCTACGTCGAGAGGAAGGACTATGCCAAGGCCCTGCCGCTGACCAAGCGGATCACGGAGCTCAATCCGAAAGATGCCGGGGCCTACTCCATCGCCGGGTTCCTCTACGGAAAGATGGGCAAGTGGAACGAAGCAGTTACTCACTATCAGACTTCGCTGAAGCTCAAACCCGATGATGCCATGGTCCACTTCAGCCTTGGCCAGGCCTACGAGAAGACGGGAAAGATCGCACTGGCCGTCCAGGAGTATGAGGCGGCACAGAAGAGGATGCCCGGCGATCAGAGGATTGCCCAGGCCCTGGCCGATGCATATCACAAGGCCGGCAAGGATCAGGACGCAACAAAGCTTTACTCGAAACTGGCGAAGAAGAACCCCAAGGACCCGGGCGCCTACGCAAGCCTGGCCCAGTCCTACGGGAAAAAAGGACAGGTAAAGGAAGAAATCGAAAATTACAAGAAAGCCCTGGAACTGCAGCCGAAAGACCCGATTCTCCACTACAACCTGGGGGTTGCCTACGAAAAGGCGAAGCGTTACAAAGAAGCGCTCGCCGAGTATGAGAAGGCGCTGCAGCTCAAACCCGATGACACCGATGCAGTGGCAAGGATTTCCGAGTATTATTTCCGGGAGAANCGGTACAAGGATGCCGCGGAGGCCCTCAACCGCATCAAGAAAACATCACCGAAGAATCCCAGGGTNTACTCGGATCTCGGTTTTGCCTACGGCGANCTGAAACGCTATCCCGAGGCGGAAGAGAATTACAAGAAGGCGATCCAGTTGGGCTCCAACGACCCCAACATCCAGCTGAATCTTGCCGCCATCTATGAGAA
>JGI20214J51650_10001064_pt1 | contig 17343 bp, 18 predicted proteins | sample WetSurMetagenome_FD_51650 | JGI IMG/M metagenome (IMG submission 51650) | reverse complement strand
GAATTGCACACTCTTGATTCTTCTATCAAAATTATGGGTTGGGAGAAAGCGGAATCTTTCCCGGCCCCTCACGCATGAAAAGAGCTTCAAGAACCATACCANCTCTATTTCCTATCGGCATCGCTCGCCATAACCTGAGCCTCAGCCGCTGGATCCGATGGTCCGTCCAGGGGTCGCCAGGGGAAATATTGGCCCTTCTTTCCGGGCAGGCTGCCCCCGCCTCGACGGCTATCGAAAAAATCTCTAATGATATTGAACAAGTTACCGATAGTTAACTTCAAGGGCCGGTCGGAGTCCTTTGGAAAGCAGCCCGCCAACAGGCGACCCAAAAGGAGCGGCGATGAGCGAACGAATCAGTGTAATTTTTTCGAGCACGAACAAGAATTTTCTCTACAACTGCGAGATCCCGATCTCCATGCTGCCGCGAATCGGCGAGCGAATCCGGCTGAGCATCCCGGGCCACTCGGATATCCGCTGCTACGTGGAAGACATGGAGTGGCAGTATGCCGAGCTGGAAAAGGCAATCGATATCTCGATCGTTGCACGGATCAAGATGCTGCAGGAAGACTGACGCCGGGCAGAGTCTCAAGGCTCAAAAAAGTAATTGTCACATTGTCACTCTTGCCACTTTTGCCACTGCCGCGAATCGGCTAGAGCCTCCTTGCGATCATCTGCAGCAACATTCCCGCAATGAGCAAAAAGACGTACACTTGGCCGAGCAGCAGGATCTGCTGAGTCGATAGGATCTCCACCATCCCCAGGGCAATCACAACCGCAAAGAAGGCAAGCCCCCCCACGATCAGCCAATAGGCGAATTTCGCATTTTTCAACCATTCACGCCAGGGTGTTTCCATCGGGTTCCCATTCTCAGGCTCGTTTGTGCGTTGACAGGCCGCCTGTTTTCACATAAAAAAAGCATAGGGGGATTTCATGCATCGACGGGACGTAACAATCATTTTCTCATGCGCACTGCTGCTTGCGGGGTGCACCGGGCTTTTTTTTGACGAGCCCACCATCACCCTGAAAGAAATACACGTCCGCCAGCTTTCCCTCACCGATGCGTCCCTTGTCTTCGTTGCCGAGATCAAAAACCCCAACGGCTACGAGCTGCGGCTGAAGTCGCTCGACTACACCGTCCATCTGGACGGCCGCGAGACGGGCAGCGGCTCGCTGCAGAAGGAAATTTCCGTTCCCGCCTCCTCGTCGGCCCCCGTGGAGATACCTGTTACGGCCCGCTTCGGCAGCCTGGGCGCTGTCGCTAAAATGTACATCTCTGGCCAGGAGATTCCCTACCGGATCGAGGGCAAGGCCCTTGTGAAGGCCGGACTCTTCGACCGCACATTCCCCTTCTCCCGCACCGGCACCCTCTCCACGAAAAAAGGATAGCCCCTCTTTGTTCTTCCCCTATACCCTGTACCTTGTACCCTTGACCCTATATTTCATAGCTCTCCCCCAGCGCCGGCACTCTCGTCACAAAACCCAGCTTTTCCTTCACCTGCTTTTCGAACTCGAGTGCGCTCGCTTCTTCGCCGTGGACAATGAAGACCTCGGGCTTGTTCTTAAAGAGGCCCAGCCATTCCAGCAACTCCTTCTGGTCGGCGTGGGCCGAAAAGCCGCCGATCGTGTAGACGCGTGACCGGATGGCGATCTTGTCGCCCAGAATCCAGACCTCCTTCGCGCCGTCGACGATGGCCCGCCCCAGGGTGCCCCGCGCCTGGAAGCCCACGAAGACAACGCTGCACTCCGGGCGCCAGAGGTTGTGCTTGAGGTGATGGCGAATGCGCCCGCCTTCACACATCCCGCTTCCGGCCATCACGATGGCCCCCGAGGTGATCCGGTTGAGCTTCATGGATTCCTGGACGGAGGAAGTGAAGTGGACGCGGACGGCTTTGCCCTTCTTTTTCCCGAAGAGGCGCTTGGCATCCTCGTCGAAGAGCTCGGGATGGGAAAAATAGACCTTTGTGGCTTCGTCGGCCAGCGGGCTGTCCACGTAGATGTCCAGCGGTGAGGCGAGGCGCCCCTCGCGGACGAGCTTGTTGAAGATGTAGATAAGGTCCTGTGTGCGCCCCACGGCAAAGGAGGGGATATAGACGTTTCCGCCCCGCTTGAAGGTGGACTCGACGGCTTCGGCGAGCTCCTCGAGGCTGTCCTCAGTTCCCTTGTGGAGGCGGTTTCCGTAAGTGGACTCCACGACGACGTAGTCGGCTTCTGCGGCGTGCTGGGGGTCCTGGAGGATGGGGTTGCCTTTCTTTCCGATGTCGCCCGAAAAGATGATTTTCTTTTCCGGGTCGTTCCGGTACCAGAGCTCCAGGGTCCCCGACCCGAGGATGTGCCCCGCATCGCAGAAGCGGTACCGGATCACGCTGTCCAGGGCATAGGGTTCCCCATACTGTTTCTTTTCGAAGAAGGAGACGGCGGCGATGGCGTCCTCGACGCGGTAGAGGGGCTCGACGACCTTGTCGCTCCCGGCGCGCAGGGCCTTCTTCGTCATCCACTGGGCGTCCATCTCCTGGATGTGGGCCGAATCGGCCAGCATGACCCTCGAGAGCTCGGCCGTGGCGGCCGTCGTGATGATCCTGCCCTTGAAGCCCTCCCGGACCAGGCGCGGGACGAGCCCCGTGTGGTCGATGTGGGCATGGGTCAAAAAGACGCATTCGATCTCCCTGGGGTTGAAGCCGAAGGGCTTGCGGTTGAGCTCGTCGGACTCGAGCCCCTGGTGCATCCCGCAGTCCACGAGGAACTGCCGGCCGTTGACGGAGAGGTGAAAGCACGACCCCGTGACTTTACGCGCCGCGCCGAGGAAGGTGATTTTCATGAGGTCGCCTCGCAATGTTTCGCTGGTGAAGGAGAATGGGACAACTGATGGACAACGCATCATTCATATAATAAAGTAATCGGGCGGTGCAACAGAATAACACAGGCGGGATCGGATCGTGACGGAAAATCGGGAAAACACGCTGGCGACGGAAACGAAGGCGCGGTGGGACCGTCTTGCGATACACTACGGCCTCGTCGAATCTCTCTCGGAGTGGTACCTGAAGCCGTTTCGGAAGATCCTGTGGGCCCGCGCCGAAGGACGCATCCTCGAGGTGGGCGCCGGAACAGGGCTCAACATCGGCTTCTACCCGGCCGAGGCCCGGGTCGCGGCGGCGGATCTTTCCGGGGCCATGCTGCGGAAGGCCCGGGAGCGCGCCCGCGAGCACAAGAGGAACGTGACCTTCGAGGAAGCGGATCTCTGCGCCCTCCCCTTCGCGGACCAGGCCTTCGACACGGTCGCGGCGACCTTCGTGTTCTGCTCCGTGCCGGACCCCGTTGCATGCCTGGGGGAGATCGGACGCGTCACGAAACCGAACGGCCGGATCCTCCTTCTCGATCATGTGCGGATCGAGGGCCCGGTCATCGGGGCCCTCATGGATTTCCTCAATCGTGCCTCGGTCCGACTCGCAGGCGAGCACATCAATCACCGGATGGATGCCTTCGTGCGTGAGGCCGGAATTGAAATCCTGGAAAACCGCCGCCTCGGTCTGATGGGCATCATCCAGTTCATCGTCGCCCGGCCTGGAAAAGACAGAAGTTAAGAAGTTGAGAAGGTCAGAAAAAACCGGGAAAAGAGGTTTGTAACCAAAGCGTCGAGCCATAAAGCGGGAAGCGGCTGCAGGCATTCTCTTGACAGTTCGGAAATGCTTCCCTAGACTTTTCCATACAAAATTCCCCGGGACCCGATCGACCCGGGGAGGAGCGAACCATGAACTATTTCAAGCAGGCCGCCGTCAAGATCTACAACGACGCCAAGAAGGAGAAGCGCCTCACCGAGGGCCGCACCCTCGATGAGCTCAAGCGCATCGCCCTGCGCCACGAGGGCGTGATCCAGACGCAGGCGGGTTCTGTGGCTGCGGACTCGGAGCCCATGAACCGCTGCGCCCCCCACACCTTCAACAACATCGACCACCCCTTCGGAGAAGCGGAGGAGAGGCTCGCGAAGCAGGCCTTGGAGCGCCTCTCGAACGAAAAGATCGTATGCCTCGACACGATGGTGGGCGACGGGCGCGACGGGGTGACGGCGCGCTTCATCATGCCGGAGCAGTACGCCCAGATCGCATACGGGCTCAAGCTCCTCATGGATTACCCCGCGGCAAGGGTTGTCGAGGAGCCCACCTACACCATCATTTTCTTCACCGACGAGGCCTTCGAGGCGAACAAGCAGAAAAGACTTCTCGACAAGGACGTCTCGGTCCGTCTCTGGATGGGTGACAAGCGGGGCGAACAGGTCAAGATCTGCCGCAACACCATCTACCTCGGGGAGGGGAAAAAGGGCGTCTTCATGTTCGAGGACTGGCGCGCGAAGGCCATCGACAAGACGGGCATTTTTCTCCATGCCGGGGCACGGAGGGACTGGCTCTGGATCCACGACCTCGAGACGGATCGGCCGGAGCTGACGGAAGTCGTCACGGCCATCTCGGGGCTCACGGCCACCGGGAAGACGACGACGCTGTGCCGCCGCCTCGCCCGCCTGCCCCGGGAGAGCTCCGAAATGATCGGCGACGACGGCGGGACCTTTGCCTTCGACGGCAGCTACGCCGCCTTCGAAATCGGCGGCCTCTACGTCAAGACGGAGGGCCTCGACGCGAGCCAGCCCGAGATCCTCCGGGCGGCCGAGTCGAAAGATGCCTTCCTGGAAAACGTCGCCGTCACCAAGTACCCTTACATGCCCGATTTCAAGGACATCCGCAAGACGGGCAACGGCCGGGCCATCGTGACCCGGGAAAAGCTCGAGATCGCAAGCCCCGGGCTTCGCGCCGACAGGCTCCACTACATCGTCATGCTCACGCGAAACCCGCTGGCCAACGTGATCAGCAAGCTCACGCCCGAGCAGGCCACCATGCAGTTCATCTACGGCGAGTCCATCGAGAGCTCAGGCGGCAACCCCGAGGAGGCAGGCAGGTTCAAGCGCGAGTTCTTCCTCGACCCCTTCGTGGCGGGCGACAGGCTCGAGCACGCCATGATCTTCTACGAGATCCTCCGAAAGAGCCGCATCAAGTGCTACCTCGCCAACACGGGGACCATCGGCCAGGACGATCTGAAGGTGGCCCTTCGGCAGTCGCTTGCGACCTACAACGACTTGCTGCGCTACCAGCTCCGCTTCAGCTACGAGCCCGACTACCTGGGCCTGCACTACCCGATCAAGTGCGACCGGGCAAACCTCGATCTCATGATCGCCCACCGGCTTTTCCCCGACAGGGAGCTGCTGAAAAAGAAACTCACCGATTTCTTCCGCGGCCGCGAGCAGTTCCTGGAGGCCTTCGAGGGCAAATACGGGAAGATCCCCGAAGCGATCCGCGAGTCCGTCCCCTATCGCTACCGCGACATCAACGACAGCGAACGAATCATGGCGGAGTAACGAGAAGAATGTTCGAGGTTCGAAGGCCGAGGATCGAGGAAGAAGAACAAGCATCAAAAGGAGCTGCATGATGCCCGCGGAAATAATGCAGTCCAGAAGAGAGTTGCGGGGCAAACGCAAGCCGTCGATGCTGATTCTCGGCAGCTTCGAAAAGCTGAAGCAGGACCTGATCCCCGCTCTTTTCCGCATCGCTACCGATCATGAGATCGGTGATATCGACATCATCCCGTCGTCGGAGGCTGTCGATCTGAAGCGGCTTATGGGATACACCCTGATCTTTGTGGCGTTCGAGATTTACAGGGACAATGAGTCCTTCTTTCGCATGCTGCCGGAATCCATCCAGGATCGGGTCACCATCCTGTCCAGGCCCGCAGAGTTCCCATCCGTAGCCCCGGAGATCAGATGCGCATGCTTCTGCACTGAATTGAAGGCTCTTCTGCCCAGGGAAGAGGCGCAACTCTTCGACCACCACACTGCCCCCGCCAAGCCCCGATAACGTCATGCATCCTCTCAAAGCGTGAAATGCCTAAACACATGATCTGACCCCATCTTCCAACCGTATTGATTCCTGGCGTAGTTTTATCTTTTTATTCTGTGTGAATTGGAATAACATTGCGCGAAGTTCGGAAAACACCAACCAGGGATATGAATCGTCAGGCGGCAAATTTTACGATGCCTGGGTTTGAAGCAGGGATACCTGTGTAACCCTGTAAACTATTTAAATCGTCACGCGAATTGAAACAAGGAGTAAAAAATGACTGTCGCTGTCACGGTACTCAAAAAAAAACGCCTGGTTATCGGTGCTGACACCCAAATGAACTTCGGCGATAATTGCATGCCCAGTAATAATCATAACGCCAGTAAAATATTTACAGTCAATGGCGTTTATATTGCCGGTTCGGGTTGGGGACTCTACGACAACATTATTCAGGATCATTTGTCCGACAAAAAGAATAAAAATCTCAAACTGAACGATGAGAGATCCATATTTAAATTCTTTAATAACCTCTATTTAACAGCAAAAGAAAAATACAGTTTCGTGAATAACCAGTGCAATAGCAGTAACTCACCCTTTGCAGATTTGGATGCCCGATTTTTAATAGCAAATAGAAACGGCATATTCTATGTTTCAGCAAACATGAGTGTCCATAAATTTGAAAGATACTATGCGATCGGCTCTGGTTGCGATTATGCACTTGGCGCGATTAACGTCCTGTATGACTCTGATTTATCTGCGAAAGAAATATGTCAAAAGGCAATATCCGCTGCGATAGACATGGATGTCCGTTGTGGAGGTCAGCCGGACATATATGAAATCAACCTCTAACTGAATGATCTTGTAACGATAATAGATCTCAGTCCCTCCTTCCCGCACCGCTTGCTTCAAGGCAGATTCGGTCGCTCTACCATCTTGTGAGTACGGCAGTATTGCCTGACGATGTCCAGGACAACGTCTCCGTATTTCTCCAGTTTTGCGGCTCCTATCCCGTGTATCCGGGAAAGGCTGTCCTTTGTCTGCGGCAAATGGGTGGCCATTTCCTTCAGGGTCCGGTCGTGGAATACCGTATAGGGAGGGATGTTCATCCGGTCGGCAATTTCCTTGCGTTTTTTCCGCAGAAGTTCAAATAGCGCAGGGTCATATTGACCTGGGACTTCCGCCCTGGAGATGAGATCCGCACCCTCCTTCTCCAAAAGCCCCGAAACCGTCTCCTCTCCTCTCAAAACGTCCCAAGCCTTCCGGGTCAGTTTCAGGGCNCCGTGCTCCAGATCCTGGATCATCAGGCCTTTGCGAATAAACTGGCGGGCAAGGTGGCGCCATTGCTTTGCTGAATGTGCCTTTCCTATGCCATAGGTGGATAATTGATCATGCTCATGCTGCAGAACCTTGATCGATTTCGAACCCCTCAAAATGTCGACGACATGACCGGCGCCAAAGCATTCACCGGTGCGCTTGACACAGGAAAGAAACATCTGCGCGGGAATCGTGATATCGGATAGGTTCTTGTTCTCGATTTTGCAATTGTCGCACATCCCGCAGGCAGCCTGATCCGCCTTTTCGCCGAAATAGTCCAGCAGAGGGACGCGCCGGCAAAGCTCGGTCTCCGCGTAACCCAGGATGGTGTCCAGGAGAATATTGGCCACCACCTGTTCATTCCCGGTTTTCTGCTGGATGAAGTACCGGACGTTCCGCACGTCGCCATAACCGAAGAGCATCAGGCAGCGGGCGGGCAAACCATCCCGTCCGGCCCGTCCGATCTCCTGGTAGTAGGTTTCCAGGCTTTTAGGCAGGTCATAATGGATGACGAAACGAACATTGGGTTTGTTGATTCCCATGCCGAACGCGATGGTCGCGACGATGATCTGGATGTCATCCTTGACAAACAGGTTCTGGTTTTCCGTGCGCACCTCGTCAGACAGGCCGGCATGGTAAGGCCTGACGGAATAGCCCTTTTTATGGAGAAATTCATGGAGATGGTCCGTCTGCTTGCGCGAAAAGCAATAGATGATCCCCGATTCGTTCCGGTATGGCTTCAGGAATTCCGCGATCTGCTCGAGAGGTGTGATCTTGGGTTCCACTTCCAGGAAGAGATTGGGGCGATTGAAACTGCCGATGAATTCATCGGTCCCGGCGATCTGCAGGGACTTTTTGATGTCAACGCGGACCCGCTCGGTTGCCGTGGCGGTCAAGGCGACACAAACCGCGTCCTTGAACGTATGACGCAACCCGCCCAGTTGACGGTATTCCGGCCGGAAATCATGGCCCCACTCTGAAATACAATGGGCCTCGTCAATGGCGATGCAATCGACGTTCATCGTCGAAAGCAGGGCAAGGGTCCTGGGGCTCAACAGGGCTTCCGGGGAAAGATAAAGCAGCTTTACCTGGTTCGCTTTGAGTCTCTCGACGTGACGACGATACTCATCGGGTGTCAAGGTACTGTTCAGATATACGGCCGCAACGCCGCATTCCTGCAACTCGTCTACCTGATTTTTCATCAGCGAGATCAAGGGAGAGATGACGATCGATAATCCCCCGTAGATCAGGGCCGGGATTTGATAGCAAAGAGACTTGCCGCCTCCGGTCGGTAAGACGACAAGGGCATTCTTCTTTTCCAGAAGATGCGCGATGATGGCCTCCTGGAGGGGCCAGAAATCATCATAGCCAAACACGTTTTTAAGAATGGATTTCGCCTCGGCAATCCCATCACTCATTAACAACCTCCAGGGCGTCTACGATTGGAATGTCCCGGCGCATAGGGAAGCGTGTTTTTATCGCCAATGCGCGGGGAAATCAATCGTCATTTTACAAGGGCCCCGACATGTGCATACATTCTAAGCNTATTCATGCCTGCATGAAANGCGTTTTGGATGCCGGATCAGCTCCTGCATGACATATTCTCATATCAAATCGAAAGCCGCCCCTCGCGCTGAGCGGGCGGCTTTTCTTTATACCAACCGGTCTTTATCAGGCGTCCTTGCCCTGATTTAATTGCGGGAGTCCCTTGCAAATCCCCCTGCAGATCCAAATCTGCAAATGTGAGGGGCGTCCCCTATTTTCCATTTTACTAACATTGGGACACTACTGGGGTAAAACGATTATTGACGGGACACTCGCTATAAATGCTATAAATACAGGTAAAAAGAAAAACGCCCCGATGAGGCCCGCTACACGCAGCTCATCAACGTGTCCCTGGCCTTGGGTGGCGCTTGNGTCGATATCGNCGGGTCGATCGCGCCCGAGCCGCAGGGCACGGTGACAGTGCGAGCGCCATAGCATCAGAGCCAAAGCATCAAAAGGAGGAGCATTGAACCTGTCAAAAGCGNTTCGTNGCGAAGGCCCCTTGCGCCCGCGTTTACGCCGCTGGCCCGGCTTTTGTGCGGTGGTCGTCGCCATGAGCCTGGTCTTTGCGAATTCGGCGTTTGCCGCCGATCCCGATCTCGCCCGCGCCGAGCAACTCCTGCGCGATGGCAGCTATCAGGAGGCATACGACCTNCTCGCGCCCTTCGAAGAGNCCGGCAAGGGCGACGCCGTATTCAACGCGCTGCTCGGTCGGGCCGCGCTGAATACAAACCGCGCGGACAAGGCGCTGACGTTTTTTGAGCGGAGCCTCGCGGCGGCCCCGAATTCGGTCGACGCACACCTGGGCCTGGGCCGCGCCTATCTCGCCCTCGGTAACTTTGCACGCGCCAAGATCGAGTTCGAGACCGTGCTGCGTTTCGACGACCTGCCGCCCGACCTGCACCGGCAGGTCGAGATCTACGCCGAGGCAGCGCAGGGCTATGCCGAGGGCAAGCACCTGCTCGCCAATGGCTACGCGATCGTGGGCGCCGGCAACTACCGCGTGAACGCCACGTCCGGCACGAATGCTTTCGGCGGAGGTGACACCGACGACAACTTCTTCAGCGCACGTGCTGGCGGCGGGCTGAACTATGCGCTCGCTGACAGCTACGCGCTGACCGGCAGCCTGGACTACCGCCACCGGCACTACGACAACCCCGACCGAAGGGACGACTCCGACCTGCGCTGGAACGGCGCCGTCGGCCGCACGATCGGCGAGGGCAACCTGGCCGCCGGCCTGAGGGGCCGGGTGAGCTACCGGGGCAACGGCAGCTACCGCAACGACTACGGCCTCTACGGCAACTACCGCCACCGCCTCGACCCCGACAACCAGCTCACGGTGGGCGCGGAGTTCCGGCGCCGCGACTACCCGGACGGCCCGCTGCGCGCCAGAAGCCGCAACATTGCCGAGCTGACCGGCAGCTGGACGCATTCGTTGCTGGACGGCAAGGCGAGCTTCACCCTGGCTGCGTTCGGCGGGCGCGAATTCGCCACTGACGGCCGCCCCGACGGCGACAACAACTTCTTCGGTTTGTCGCCGACGCTGAACTTCACCCTCACCGACAAGCTCGGCGTCTTCGTGTTCGGCTTGTGGCAGAACGACCGCTACAACATCGAACGCCTCAACGTCGGCCCCGCCGACGAGATCCTGGGCATCGACACGCGCAACGACAACCTGTACGAGGTCGGCGGCGGCCTGACCTGGCAGTTCGCGCCGGGCTGGTCGCTCAACCCGGAAATTCTCTACACCCGCGACGAGAGCAACATCCTGGCGGTCAATTACAGCTCGACCGAAATCTGGATCACACTGCGCAAGGATTTCTAGCCGGCGTCCGGCCGTGATGGAGCCTTCGGATCGGCCGTTCGCGATGACCCTGCAGGCATACAGGGGGCATCCTGGGGCCGCCCCTCACGTTCACAGGTTTGGATTTGCGCACAACTGCAGAAAAAGGAGGTCTCATGATGCGGATTAAATCGGGGAAAATTCTCATCTACCGGCTCTACGATGTGGCGCATGAAATCAATTTGCCGGGCGTGGAGGAGAGACTTCGCGAGGAGGCGAGAAGACTGAAGATCGAGCGCAAGCCCCGCAGCAAGGCTCTNGAATTTTCCAACCCGCCTGTCGTGTTTCAACTCAAGAGCATCGAGTGGGAGTCAGGGGGGCGCAGGTTTCCCGTGAACATCCACGGCAAGGCGTATGACTTCGGCGTTCTCAGCATCATCCTCGAAATCCCTTTGCAAAACATCACCCTGTCCGAACTTGAAGAAACCGCCGCACTCGTCTCGGAGTCGGAGACCCTGAAAGAAGAATCGCGCACCCAGCTCAACCAGACGATTTCGGCCCTGGGCAGCGCCATTGTGGGATTCAATTTGAGCCGTTTCGAGGAGGACTATACCGTCTTTTTCGTTGAGGCCCTGGAACCGGCCCTGGGCGCGGATGATTTTCTCCGGCACTACGATGTATCCCGTCTCATGTACGGGGAGCAAAAGATTCTCAGCGGCCGCATGAAGGAGGAACTCCTGCAGTACCGATACTCCTATTTCGAGGATGACCTGGTCATCTTGAATTGGGACAATGCGCTGATGATAGAGCCTTCCGGAAGCATGGAGATAGCCGACATCCTGGAGTTTGCCATTGCCCAGCTTCTGGAGCTCCGGTATTACGATGACGTGGTCGACAGGGAGTTGAGTACCATCCACAGGGATATTTCGGAAAAGGGTGCCCCGTCGCTCTGGAAAATCAAGAAATACGAGAGGCTGGCCGCCGCGGTGATGAAGACGATTACCGAGCTGATGGGCGTCACCGAAAAGATCGACTCGGCCCTGAAGGTAACGGAAGACGCCTACTACGCAAAGATCTATCTGGCCGCCCTGAGGCTGTTCCGTGTCAAGGATTGGGAGGGCAGCATCGAGAAAAAGCTCGATATCGCTTCGAACACCTATGACATGCTCTGCCAGAGCATCGCAAATAAGCGCTCGGAAATGCTGGAGCTGGTGGTCGTGATCCTCATCGCCCTGGAGCTCGTCATCTTCATCAAGTGATTTATTCCGGAATACTCAAGAAGAAATTTTCATTGCAGTGATTTGTCTGGAGATCGGTTACTGTCGTCTTCTTCTTATCAAATCTAGACGGGCTGTTGCCCAACATACGCTATGGGGTCTTGCATCTCAGCATTTCGCACCACCCGTAAACGCCCCACTCCCCCTCCGCCACTTGGGGGCGTGTCTTGTACTTCAACATTTTCATCCTCGTCGGGAAACCCAAAACGTAAAAACCCCGCGCTCTTCCGATATACGGGGTCCGGAAAATCATGCGCTCCCCCTCTTGAGGGTTGGGAGGTTATGTTCGGTTATGCCTGTTTCATTTCAGCGGCTGCATATGCAGGCGTATCATCTAATTAAAATTCCTCGCACCAAGGTGCCAGGAATTTAGAAACTTAAGGAAATTGTTTTAGCTGTCATCATGCTCGCTTACCCCGCAGCAAGCTGCGGGGACCGGGGGCGCATCCCGCCAGGGTGCGCAATCATGTCCGGTTCATTCCTTACCGGGAAGCCCCGCGAAGCGGCATTAGGCTTCAATGCGCGTGCAATCGTTTTCAAGAGAATTCTTGTTGCTTCGAATCCAGACGGATTGCCCGAAGAGCACGCTTTATGCAAAATGCTTATTGATTTCCACGCGCATTGGCGATAAAAGCTCTTTTCCATATCAAGACAGGGTCTCAACCTATGGATCTGCTGAAAAAGACAGCCCGTTATCTGTTGATCGGGGTCATGCTTCTCGGCGGGGCGCTCATCGTCTACGTCGCCTCGGCGTTCTTCTATGACGACGTCTCGGAGCTGAAGAAGAAAAACCCCACCAAGACCGCCTTCATGACCCACCGGGAGATCCAGTGGGAGTTCAAGGGGCTCAAGAACAAGAAGATCTATCAGGTCTGGGTGCCCCTCTCGAAGATCTCCCCCTACGCCGCAAAGGCCGTCCTGATCGCCGAGGACGACAAGTTCTATGCTCACGAGGGTTTTGATTTCGAGGCCATGCAGAAGGCCGTCGAGAAGGACATCAAGCTGGGCAAGCTAAAGTATGGCGGCAGCACGATCAGCCAGCAGCTCGCCAAGAATCTCTTCCTCTCCCCGTCGAAGAACCCGATGCGCAAGGCCAAGGAAGTGATCCTCACCTGGCGGCTCGAGAACAACCTCTCCAAGCGGCGCATCCTGGAGATCTACCTGAACGTGGCCGAGTGGGGCGACGGGATCTTCGGCATCGAGGCCGCCTCGAGGCACTACTACGGCAAGTCCGCCGCAGAGCTCACACCGATGGAGGCTGCCCGGCTTGCCGTTGTCCTTCCCAACCCGCTCAAGCTCAACCCCACGGGCACGTCGAAGTACGTGGAGAAGCGGGCCGAGATTGTCTACGGGATCATGGTGAGGCGGGGCATTGTCATCGAGGAATACGAGGATATCATGAAGGCGCCGCCCGACGGGCCGCCGGACACGGGGGCCCCCAGGCCGCCCGGAATGACCTCCGGGGCGGTAGACATCGCCGAAAAGAAAGAAAGTGTGCCGGAAAGGCAGCAGGCCGCAGCCGTGCCGGAGACAAAGGAAGCTTCGCCCCCGCAAGCCGCGGAAAAGGCGAGGGAGAAGGCCGAAGCCCTTCCCCCTTCACCGAAGGACGGCAGGTAGACAAGGCCGCATTTTGATCGGCGGTCGGCCAGGGCAGATCGTTCGCACGATTTTCATTTCGACTTGGCGTAGTCGATCATGCCCTGGAAGTCGACGAAAACGGCCGGCTCGTTGCCGACCACCCAGGCATCGTGGCCTACCGGCAGCAGCGTCACATCGCCCGCCCTGCTTTCGAACTCGGTCCCGTCGTCCATGACGATGTGCAGAGTCCCGGACACCTGATACTGGAAGTGCGGGGCCTCGCAGCTCTTGGTCTTGGCCAGGGGCTTTACCGAGGTGGACCACTTCCAGCCCGGCTCGAATGTCGCCCTGCCGATCATGGCCCCTCCTATTTTGACCAACTCCACCTTCCCCTTGGGAAACGTCCTCACCTCGTCGGGTTTTCCGAAGCTCTTCAGTTCCGCTTTTTTCTTGTCGCTCAGCATTGGAGCCCTCCATGTCGTTCCGTTTCGATGTTTCTGGAAAGTTCCGTTTCCTGAAATTTTATTATTTATGGTGCACCTTGTCCCGCCTTCCCTCAATCGGGGGGCGGATGAATTCCCCTGTGCCAGATACCTGAGCAACCCGTAGGGAAATGGATGAGGAGAAAAGCGGGGCCTGCTGAAGAGCGTCCCGGAGTGCCACGTTGAAAATCCATGGCATTGATGGTATCGTGGTTGTCACATAACACCCGTCGCGAGGGGTGCTCGATGAAACTCCGGATTCTCCCCTTCCTCATGATCGCCCTGATGACACTGGCAGGCTGCCGGGAAACGGTTGCACAAACGACCGGCCTGAAGGACGGCAAGTTGCGGCCCTGCCCGGACAAGCGCAACTGCGTCTGTACCCAGGACCCGGCGGAGCAGCACCGGATCGAGCCCATCCGCTACGACGCCACACCGGAGGAGGCCAGGGAAAAGCTCCTGGGGGTCATCCGGCACATGGAACGCTCGACCCTCGTGCAGGTCGACCCGGACTACATCCACGCCGAATTCCGATCGGCCGTGTTCAGTTTCATCGATGACGTGGAGTTCCTCTTTGACGACGGCGCAAAGCTCATCCACTTCCGGTCCGCCGCACGTACGGGGTCTTACGATTTCGACGTCAACCGCAAACGGATGGAGGAAATCCGCAAGCGGTTCATGGGGCCCGGATGAGCCAGGCGATGCCACCGGCTGTCTCCGTCATCATCCCCGTCCTGGGGGAAGCCCGTCAGCTCGATTCGCTCATCGATCACCTCTTACAGATCGCCGACGGCGGGCACGTCGAGATGATCGTCGTCGACGGCAGCCCCGATGGGGAATCGATCAAGGCGGTATCCCGCCAGGGCGTTACCCTGCTGACAGCGCCTGCGGGCAGGGCCCGGCAGATGAACGCGGGGGCGGCAGCGGCAGGGGGGGCTTATCTTCTCTTCCTCCATGCCGACACCCTCCTTCCGCCGGGGGCCTTCCTGCGCATCGAAGAAACCCTCTCGGGCACGGATTGCGTGGCCGGGGCCTTCGACCTGCGCTACGGCTCGGAGCGGCCGTCGATGCGGTTCATCGCGCGGGTGGCCTGCCTGAGATCGCGCCTCACGCGGATCCCCTACGGCGACCAGGCGCAATTCTTCCGGAGGGACTATTTCGAGCAGCTTTGCGGGTTTGCCGACATCCCCCTGATGGAGGACGTGGAGATCATGCGCCGCATCAAGGATCGCGGAGACCGCATTTCCATTCTGCCCGAGGCCGTGGTCACATCGGCGCGCCGCCACGAGAAGGAAGGCATCCTCTACTGCACGCTGAGAAACTGGACAATCATCACCCTGTACATGCTGGGGATGTCGCCGGAGCAACTGGTGCGCTTCTACAAGAACCACTGAAAGGGCCTTTATGGAAGAAAAGAAGGTCACTGCCCGGTCGAAAGGGAAGGATATCGGGAAGCTGGTGCTCTTTGCGGCGATTGTCCTTTCGCTGATTGTCCTTGCCCGCCTCTTCGGACTGGGTGAAAAGCTCCAGGAGCTTCGCGACTGGATTGCGGGCATGGGCAACCTGGGGATGGTGGTCTACGTGGCCCTCTACATCGTCGCCGTCGCGGCCGCCGTTCCGGGACTGCCCATCTCGATTGCCGGGGCTGCGATCTTCGGTGCCCCTAAAGGGGTGGTCCTGGTGAGCATCGGCTCCACCCTGGGCGCAAGCTCAGCATTCCTCATCTCTCGCTATCTCGCCCGGGATGCAATCAGCCACTGGCTTTCGGGAAACGAAAAGTTCCAGCGCCTCGATCGCCTGACGGAGCAGCACGGGGCCATCATCGTTGCCATCACGCGCCTTGTGCCCCTGTTTCCCTTCAACCTTCTGAACTACGGTTATGGACTCACCCGGGTCCCCTTCTGGACCTTCGCCTTCTGGTCGTGGCTCTGCATGCTCCCGGGGACCATCGTCTACCTCGTGGGTACGGACGCACTGATCACCGCGGTCACGACGGGTGAGGTCCCCTGGCTCATCGTGGGGGTGTTCGTTGCCGCCCTGGCCTTTGTGATCCTGGCCGTGCGCATTGCAGGCGGCAAACTGAAGGAGAAGGAAAAACCCCAAGCACAGAAATGAGAGACAAAAGTACGCAGATGCCGCCTTTCACGGTTATCTTGACACGCTGCACGCTACACGCTGCACGCTGCCGGCGTTCATTCACGGATGGCCGGTCGCTTCCATTTGAACAGTCGGCAGATACCCATGGAGGCACACCATGCTTCTAGCAGGCGACATCGGGGGCACCAAGCTCCACTTCGGCCTCTTTTCGAAAGAACGGGGACTCCGCCGGCCCCTGGCCGAGGCCGTCTTCCCCAGCACCGATCACGACAGCCTCGAGGACGCTGTCGCCCGTTTTCTGAAAGAGGCGGGGCGGCGCGCGACGAAGGCCGTCTTCGGCGTTGCCGGGCCCGTGCTCAACGGGAAGGCCCGGATCACGAACCTCCCCTGGGTGATCGAAGAGGGCCGACTTCGCAAGGCCTTGAAGATGAGGTCCGTGAGGGTGATCAACGATGTGGAGGCCATTGCCTCTTTTGTCCCCTTTCTTCGCACGAAGGATGTCATCACCCTTCGGCAAGGGATGCCTGTGCGCCACGGCGTCAAGGCCGTGATCGCCCCCGGGACGGGCCTGGGCGAGGCCTGGCTCGCCTGGGACGGCAAGCAGTACCGGGCCTTTCCCTCCGAGGGGGGACACGCCGACTTTGCGCCGGCAACGGAGCTCGAGAATGATCTGCTGGCAACTCTGCGCGGCCTCCACGGCCATGCAAGTTATGAGCGGGTCTGCTCGGGAATCGGGATCGTGAACATCTACAATTTCCTGAAGAAAAGCGGAGTTGCCGCTGAACCGGCCTGGCTCGCCCAAAGGCTGAGCCGCGAGGCCGACCCCGTCCCGGTGATCGTCGAAAAAGCGCTTGACCGGGAAACTCCCTGTGATATCTGTGTCAGGACGCTTGGCCTTTTCGCCTCCATCCTGGGGGCCGAGGCGGGCAACATGGCCCTCAAGATCCTGGCCACGGGAGGAGTCTACCTCGGGGGAGGGATACCGCCGCGGATTCTCCCATTTCTGGAAAATGCGCTTTTCATGGAGGCGTTTCTGCGCAAGGGACGAATGCGTGATCTTGTCGCCGGGATGCCCGTCCACGTCATCACCAACCCGAAAGCGGCCCTCCTGGGAGCGGCCGCACAGGGGCTCAGACCCAAAGCACAAACGAGGAGCAGATCATCAAGATGAGTCAAACCGACACCCTTTGCATCAATACCATCCGCATGCTTGCCGTCGACGCCATCGAGAAGGCGAAATCGGGCCACCCGGGCCTGCCGCTGGGCGCGGCCCCGATGGCCTACGTCCTGTGGACGCGGCACCTGCGCTTCACCCCGGCAAACCCCCGCTGGCCCAACCGCGACCGCTTTGTCCTGTCCGGCGGGCACGGCTCCATGCTCCTCTACGCGCT
>JGI20214J51650_10001061_pt1 | contig 17390 bp, 20 predicted proteins | sample WetSurMetagenome_FD_51650 | JGI IMG/M metagenome (IMG submission 51650) | reverse complement strand
AATCAGGCAAATTTTTTTATTTAGTTACCTGGGAACATGTCACATTTTATTGTTTGTGTAAACTACATCTCGCATTTTTTCCGCAAAGACTGAAACATCAAATTTTTTCGCCCGTTCCAAGCATGCGTTCCTAAACGATTCTGGGGATTTAGAGACTTCATTAACGGCATTTACTATTGCCTGCAGATCCGGGTTTACCAGTCTCCCGGTATCAGCCGTCACAGTTTCGCAAAACCCTCCTTCATTTACCGCCACTACTGGTTTTCCGCTTGCCATTGCCTCAAGAGGTGTCAGGCCGAAATCTTCATAGAGGGCAGTACAAACTAAACCCTTGCAGCGAGCGTAGAGATCGATGAGTTCTTCTTCCGGAATTTCACCAATGACCCTGATATTGTCAGGTAAGTTTCGCAATAGTTTCTTCGCATACATTTCAGCATGATCGCCTTTTGAAAACCCACCTGCAATCACAAGATTCTGGTCTCGCATACGGCGAAAACTTTCTATCTGCAACTCGATTCTTTTTTCAGGATAAAGTCTGTTTACTGATAACCAGAAATCTCCATAGTCCCTGCAGGAGAATCGTGAACAGTCAACTGGAGGATATATTATATCGGCATCGTATCGGAGAAACCGTGATATTCTCTCTTTGGTTATCTGAGAAATAGCGATTATTCTATCAATATCCCGAATTGATTGGCGATCATACCAGCGCATACTATAAACCCAAAGACGAAAAGCCTGGCGTGAGAACATAGTTTTCTGGCGTTTGAGAAATACATCGTAAAGGTCATAAAAGGGACGGACGGGACTATAACAATACCACATATTGGGGTGATTCAGGTGTGCTGCATAATGGCTCCAGTATCCTGAAAAAATAAAAAAATCATAGTGATCAGAAAGATTGGCAAAATAAAATTTCTTTTGTGCGGTGAATTGTTTAATTGGTGGAAGTTTAAACGTGTTTCCCAAAGGAATCACATTACCTTTAAACTGTAATTTTTCCAATGCATCGGTATCAGTGGTTACAATATCAGCATGGAAAATTTCAGCAAGTGTAGTAACTACCCGCTCCCCTCCTCCAATAGCACCAAAATAGTCATGAAAGATTGCGATCTTCAAATATTTCACCGGATATCATACTTAAATCAACTGTTTTTCCAAAAACTTGTAGCGATTCTTGCTCATCCGTTTTGATAGACAGGGAATTTTTTTTAACAGAGGAATTAGTAGGAAATCGAAAAATCCGTTAATCGTTCTCTCATCTCACACTGTATTCCCTGATAGAATCTTGGATTTGATGTTTAATTTCTGATCCCAGTATTTATAAATGGATTTGAGACTCTCTTCCAGGGAAATCGTTGGTTCCCAACCAAGATCCCGCTGAATTTTTTTGTAACTTCCGATAATCCGTGGATTGTCAATGGGGCGGATCTGAGACTGTTCCTGATGTAACTCTACTGGTACCCTGAACATTTCGGATAGCATTGTAACAATATCCTTAATTGCCCGACCCTGGCCGCTGCAAATATTATATACCTCTCCTTTTTTTCCCTTCGTTAGAAGAAGGTTATACGCAACAATAACATCATGAACATCGACGAAATCGCGCACAATTGCACCATTGCCTAAATTGATTACTGGCTTCTGGAGACCATGAGCAACCTGAACAAATTGCTTAACTATCGCACTTACTACAAATCTTTCAGTCTGACCGGGGCCACAGTGGTTGAATGAACGGGTACAGCAGATATCAAGATTATACCCTTTGGCGTATATCCTTGCAAGGTGTTCCTGGGCAACACGGGCTACCGCATACGGATTTTCCGGGCATTGTGGTCTCTCTTCTGTAATCGGAAGATCATGTTCAGACACAATTCCATATTGTTCTGATGATCCTATGGAGAGAACCCGAGCAGCATTATCATTAAGCCGGACTGTATCGATGATATTTAAGAAGATATTGGTATTATTCATGAATGAGAGTACAGGCGTCTTCCAGCTCTCGGCAACAGAACTTTGTGCCGCAAGGTGTACAATATAATCCGGTTGAATTTCTTCGATAATTAATTTTATTTTTGGAATGTCGTTAAGGTCAGCCCGATGGAAAAAATGGCTATCGAGCAGTTCTGGAGGGATATTAACAAAATCCCAGGCGGGTTTTGAACGGCTGATACCGTGAATTTCAAGATCATTATGATGAGTGGTAAGGTAATGAACAAAATGTCCACCTACAAAACCGCTGATGCCAGTTATAAGAATTTTTTTCATAAGATCCCTTTTTTATCCTTTTTTCTGGGGTAGTCAGTCAAGGTATATCGATCGTACTAATCTTGTACATATTCATTTTTTTCTGAGATGAATATTTTCCTAATACACCGATTAAATTGTATTTGAATTCTTATCCAATGAATTTATTGAATTGAACGCCATAAATTTTAATTATACACAGATAATGCCCGGACAAAGAATGGAACAAAAATCCGATTTCGAAGATACTATTGACGTTTCGGTGATACTTCCAGCTCTCGATGAAGAACGAACCATTGGAGAATGTATTGAAAAAATTAAGACAGTTTTTCATAACAACAGAATAAAAGGCGAGATAATTGTTGCTGATTCATCAAACGATCGGACAGGAACAATCGCAAAATCTCTTGGGGCTCAGGTCTTCAGGCCGGAAAAAAGCGGATACGGAAATGCTTATTTAACCGGGTTTGAACATGCCCGTGGCCACTATATCGTTATGGGCGACGCTGATAATACGTATGATTTCCTCGAAATCCCAAAACTACTAGCCCCCTTAAGGAACGGTGCTGATTTTATAATCGGATCCAGGTTCAAGGGAACAATTCATAAAAATTCGATGGACGGGCTTCACCGTTATATTGGTAATCCGGTTCTTACATGGATGCTCAACTTCATCTTCCATACGCATTATTCCGATACACACAGCGGATTTCGTGCAATAACCCGCAAAGCACTTGACCGTTTGCCTCTTACAACGGGGGGAATGGAATTCGCTTCAGAAATGCTTGTGATGGCATCAAAAGAAGGACTGCGAATAGAAGAGGTGCCAATCTCTTACCATCCACGGCTGACCCCCTCAAAATTACATAGTTTTGCCGATGGCTGGCGCCACATCCGTTTTGTCCTCCTCATGAAGCCTCTGCCATTCATTGCAGTACCCGGATTCTTGTTCTCGGTTGTCGGTATTTTGCTCATGATATTTTTTTCATTTAACGGTGATATCGAATCATCGCATCTTCACACATTTATCCTTGGGGCGATCCTTGTGATCGGAGGTATTCAGGTTGTTCTTTCCGGATTCCTGATGAAGACGTATTCGGTTATTCATGGATATGAAAAGAAGCAGGGCTTTATCGAATTTCTCATGAAATACCATAGTCTGGAAATATTCCTCGTTCTTGGATTTTTATCAATTTTTGTTGGAATCCTGCTTGGGTTCAATATCTTTCTTCGTTGGGTTGCGACAAGTTTCGGTTTTCTCTCAGAAATCTCCACCGCGATTATTTCTCTCGTATTAATTGTGAGCGGATTGCAGATATTTTTCTTCGCCATATTCCAGAGTATGATGCTCCTGAATGAGAACACTACAAACCAGTAGGAATACATGATGAAGATCGCATTTGTGTACGATGTCATCTATCCCTTTGTCAAAGGAGGGGTGGAAAAACGTGTATGGGAGCTTGCAGTTAGGCTTTCCCGCCGTGGGCACGATGTGCATCTTTTCGGTATGAAATTCTGGGATGGCGACGATATTCTTATCCGCGACGGGGTATTCCTTCATGGGATCTGTCCTGCACAAAAACTTTATGACAGCGGAAAAAGGACGATATGGCAGGCTCTCTATTTCAGTATGTGTCTTATTTCCCCTTTACTGAAGGAGAGATTCGATATCATCGATTGCCAGCAGTTTCCCTATCTCTCCAGTTTTTCCGCGAAACTCTTCTCAATATTAAAAAAAATTCCGCTTGTGATTACCTGGCATGAAGTATGGGATAACTATTGGTATGAATATCTGGGATGGAAAGGATTTGCAGGAAAATATACAGAACGAATGGTAGCAGGATTAACCCCACATACTATCGCAGTATCAAAAACAACGGCAAACAGCCTTAAAATTCTCGCAATATCTTCAGATAGTAAAATTATCCCGAATGGTGTTGATCTGCAAAAAATCCAGACCATTTCTCCATCTGATTCGTTTTCGGATATTACCTTTGCGGGAAGACTCATCGGGGAAAAACACGCGGATACGGTCATTAATGCGGTTGAATTGCTCAAGAATAAAAACCCGGACATTCGTGCTTTAATAATAGGTGATGGTCCGGAACATGATAGAATTAAAAATCTTATCGATGATAAAAAAATTGGCAGCTCCATTCACATGACCGGTTTTTATCCAAATCATGATGATCTTATTGCCCAGTTAAAATCCTCAAAAGTCTTTGTACTACCTTCAACTCGTGAGGGATTTGGTATTACCGCGCTTGAAGCTCTCGCATGCGGGATCCCTGTCGTAACCGTGGATCATTCAGCTAATGCAATCCGCGATCTGATTACGGAAAAAAACGGATTTCTCTGTTCACTTTCTGTGCAGGATCTCTCCCAAAAGATTGGTCTGGCACTCCAGCACTATTTATCAATGCGGGATGATTGCATAGCTTCAGCTGCATTGTTTGACTGGGACAGTATCACATCGGATATCGAATCGTATTATCAATCAGTGATTGAAAGTTACAGGTAAAAGATGAAAAAAGCACAAGAATCTAAAAATTAAAAAAAATTGTCAGTACCGAATCATTTGGTCACTTAAAAAAATATGCCACCCTTGAAAGCGGTGCTTATATCTCGGTATATATGCCAGCATCATTACTGGAAGATATAGGATGTTTTTTAACCGGATATTTTAGTTTCATCATCTTTTTTAAAAAAAAAAGTTCTTCGGATTAAAAGGTTTATAAAGAAATTTAAAGATACTTATTTTATTTTCTTATTGCGAATCAGTTGCGATATCTGATCAACCGGGTATTCGGTTTCCCTTTGTCACATCTTCTTCCCCGACTTCGAAATAATGCGAGGTACCGACAATATGGTACTGTCCGGAAGCATGAACACTATTCGGATTGCCGGTGGTTGAATAGGGAACAACAAACTCCCCGTTCTCACTTTTCTGCTGATAAACAAATGTCCGTCCGGTGTTGGTCATTATTGGTACCTCAATGATGCCCTCCCCTGAAATATGTGCTCCTTTAACATATTCAAAGATCTTGACGTACTTTACATCCGGCAGGGCGAGGATATCCGATTCGGGGAAGATTTTTACGGATGCATTCTTCGGTGATTCATGGATGAGCCGATAATGTTTCAATGCAGGCACATTCTGCAAAGACCGGTTGGGGAGATCAGAGAACGTATCTGCGTACCTTCCCGGTGCAATATCCGGTCCTTCCGGCACAATTCGGGTGTTATTATCGATTACAGAAATTTCCTGCTCGCTTGTAATCACCCTCGCATACCCTGTTACATCCCCGGAAGTTTCTCCAGCTGCCGGTACCTGCCGGATCTCGTACTGGACATATTTTTCTGTTTCAGGGATTTGTATTGATCCATCAAAATTATGGAGTCTCACCACGATAGTATCAAAATATGATCTGTCGTAAAGATGGATTTTATGTAATTCTTTTGGACTCGTTGAATCGGGCAATAAAAACCATTTGATATATGGCGAGATATCCACAGACCCACTCGGCCACGGAACCAGATTTGTAAATGTGTCAATGGACATATCAGAATTGGTTATCACATATTTTCCTCCCAGAGAAGTCAGTATTTCATTAGCCTGTGATTCGTTTTGACTCAGGAAATATGCAGCAGCACCTGAACTGCCTCCAAGGTTATCCTGAAACGGATTGGTAATGGGTATTCGGTGTGCAAAAAAAGTAATCCAGTGACCTGCATCCCAAACAGCCATGATTCCGTATGATTCAGGAGGGTAGGAAAAACCGTGTTCTTCGTATGATCTAAAATAATCAATTCCTGTCTGAGGTGTGTTTGATTCCAACCATGTAAGTGATTCTATCCAGTCTGAAGGTATCTCATGCTGGGGGGTTTCAAAACCGTACCTGATGTCCTGAGATACTGAATAACCAATGAGACAAATTGTAAGAATTAGTATCGCAATTACTACAATATCCTTTAAGTGTCCCGGATAATTTACCTGATTCTTATTTGTACTCTTTATTTCTTTCTTTTTGTCCTTTTTTTTCGGAATAGGTTTATTTCCCGAGTTATTGCCGGATGGAGGAACCGGGGATTTGAAAAAGAATGAAGGTAAATATGCGAGGTGGTGCATTATTGGTTCTTTTTTCCAGCTTATGGGTTCCACGATACATAGTGCCGACAATAAAACCACATTTACCGTAAAATAATACACAAATCGCTGGAACCGGATAGTCAGAAGAAGCATGACCAAAGACCAGACCAACAGGAAAACTGACTGGTTGGTTCTTTTCTTAATAATTGTGTATACGAGAACCAGCAATCCCCCCGTCATAAGGATCAGAGAGAAAGTAAAATTTTCCCAGGCACCTGACAATGTCCAGGGGAGTGTTTCGACTACCGCCACAGAATATACAGAAAGCCCGAAAATAAGTCCCAGCATCTGATCAATGACCATCTGTAGTAACGGGAAAATTTGGATTAGTACCAAGCAGATTGCAAGAAGTGAAACAAGGCTTACAATGTATCCGATTTTTCTTTCTTTGAAAATTACTGAGAGAATGAAAAGGACTATGGTTTCAGCAACAAGTGCGAGATGTGCATATATTATCCCACTGGAATATTGGGTCAGTGCTAAGCTTTCTTGTCTGAAACCAAAGAGGAAGAGCAGAATTATTGGGATCAAAAAAACGATACTATTCACAACCAATAAATAGGTTGAATTCTGTTTTGAGAAATAATCCAGAATATATTGAACAAACATGTAGACGGCAACAATGATCAGTGAAAGAATCACTGTTGTCGATGAAAGAAGTGCCAGGAAAAAAATTATTCCGGTAATTGCCGAGAGGAAAACCGGAATAATAAATGTTTTCCAATTTTTACTATCAATCTGATTGCCTTTAACCTGAAGAAGTGTAAAGATATATGCGAGAAAAAAGAGCGTGCTGAAGAGAACTTCAGCAATATGATGATCAACCCACCCGTATGTTGAGAAGGAAAAATATTGGATTGAAACGACCGATATTAATCCGGCAGCGACAAGCCCTGCTTTCCAGTTCCATACCGTTTTTCCGACCAGGAACATAATTGGGACCATAGCCATAGCCATCAGCGGGGCGATCCAGCCCGATGTAAAAACAATGCCACTATGAGTAGTGGCTCCCGTCAGAAGGCTTAACGTCGCTGCTATGAATGGGAAAAGAGGTCCCCAGTCAATGATCTTCCCGGTGGGATAAGCAGTCATGGGATCGAACCAGTTGTATTGGGGAAAATTTTTGACCATCACCTCAATCTGTCTTAATGAATACCAGGAATCGGTATCATAAATATACAGATATCCAGGATCGTGAATGAAAAATGAAGGAATTGCCCTCAGAACAAGAGCAATTCCCATGAAAAGGAAAAGTATCAGAATAATTATCAAGGACCGATTTTTTTTAAGAAATGTTAAATCCATTATTATGTATTAATGAGGTAAAATTATAAAAACCTTCAACTGTATCCAGAAATTTTCATCTTTTTGATGACCTGAATAATTTCCCCCCCCCCTAAAATGTCGTCTCTTTTCCTTCATAGCAGAAATTTTTTAAAAATATCCGGGAAGGAAACTCGTGGATGCTTGTCACGACAATTCTCCCTTTACCAATGTGCTTTTCAATAATAACATCTGATGATTCTGCACTTCCCAAACACCTGCCTTCATGGGAAGGAAAGGAACCATCGCACTCGATGCTTTGAGGATCGTAATCTTCGATGAGTGTTTCGGTGCATGAACCCGAGTTGATTTNAATTTCGCGCGGATGGCATTCATGACGGTATACTACCGGGAATGGAAGCCAGTCATAAGCAGCCGGATTATCGTTTGCTGCCCCGAAAACAAGGAGATTCCCCCCATTTTCCACAAATTTTCTGATTCGTTGTGAAGCGGCGCGGAGTGCCGGAAGCAGATTGGAATAAGCCGGGTTTGCAAAACCAGTTGGAATTATAAGGCAGTTGAATGTACCACGAAAAAATGGGGCTGCGAGCATATGCGGGGTAATGAGTTCACAGGTAATACCGCAGTCCTCTATGTATCTGTTGAAGTGCTGTTTGGTTCCCCAGACAAAACCAGCACGACAGTTCATCCCTTAATCACCCCAAGTGGCGACAAGCGAGCAACGAGTCTTGATATTCCGACTTCATGTACTACATTCACAACTTCATCGCTGGATTTGTAGACATCGGGAGCTTCATCGGCAATAGTATTCTCGCTGTGTGCCCTGACAATGATGCCTTCTTTCTGGAGACAGGCGGCAATCTCCTTCCCGTTCAGGTTCTTTTTTGCCTGGGTCCGGCTCATGATTCTCCCGGCTCCATGGCATGTGCTTCCGAATGTTCTTTCCATGGCAATGTGCGTTCCTTGTAAAACATATGAGGAGGTGCCCATACTGCCTGGGATTATAACAGGCTGACCTGAATCGGTTAGATCCTGAGGGAGGTCATTCGATCCCGGCCCGAACGAACGGGTAGCTCCTTTTCGATGCACGCAAACATTTATGTACTTCCCGTCCAGACGATGCTCCTCCATTTTCGCGACATTATGTGCGACATCATAAACGAGCGGCATATCTTCATATTCAATCCTGAATATTTTTGAGAGTACCTGTCGCGTTGTATGGGTTATCAACTGTCTGTTCGCCCACGCATAATTGGCGGCAGCTGCCATTGCACTAAAATATGACCTGCCTTCAGGAGAAATTATTGGTGCACAGGCAAGTTGCCGATCGGGGATGGAAATATGATATTTTTTTGTCGCGCTTTCAAGATTCTTCAGATGATCTGTGCATACCTGATGCCCAAGTCCGCGGGAGCCGCAGTGGATCATGCAGCAGACCTGTCCTGGAGAAAGTCCAAATGCTTTTGCTGCCACCGGGTTGAATATTTCACGTACAACCTGGATCTCAAGAAAATGATTACCGGATCCAAGGGTCCCACCTTGAGAGAGTCCGCGTTGTTTCGCTTTACCGGAAACAGTACGACGGTCTGCAGTTTTCATGAATCCCCCGTCTTCGCACCGTGAGAGGTCACGTTCGACCCCATAACCAGCAGATACTGCCCATTTAGCACCTTTTACCATCATATCATCAAGCGCCCCTGGAGAGACCTTCAGGGTGCTTTTTGCACCAACTCCCGTTGGAACTGTACGAAAGAGCTCTTCGATAACATCACGGCGGCCTGCCACATCCTTGTAGAGGAGAGGAGTTGCAAGCAACCGTACCCCGCAATTAATATCAAACCCGACACCTCCCGGGGAGATAACCCCCTCATCAATAGAGAATGCGGCAACACCACCGATTGGGAACCCATACCCCCAGTGGATGTCGGGCATGGCAAGCGAATTTTTCAGAATTCCAGGCAAAGTTGCCACGTTGGCGAGCTGCTGGATAGCACCCTGTTCAAGTGTTTTTCCCAATAATTCAGAGAGAAAGAACTTTCCCGGGACATGCATGCCGGCTACGTATCCAATAGGTACCTCCCACTCGTGTAACCCGATCCGGTTTACCCCTTCAAGCATCAGCCAACCACACTCCGCCAAGAGTCTTAAACATCAAATATAATGTCCAGCATATATCCCTTCGCATCATGAGTTATAGTGAGTCCTGAGTATGAGATACCTTTTACTTCAGAACCGTTTGAATGACGGACAGAATCGAATGGTTCTCCTGAAAGTTCTGCGATAAGATGGAAGCCATCAATTCTGATACGAGCTTCTGAAAAAACAAGACTCTCTACCTCAGAAATGAAGAGTACTTCAGAAAGAAAATCTGTAAGGAGCGATTCATAATTGGTAGATTCAATTCTGATCTCTCTGAGAATACATCCGGCCCGATTTGTTCCATACATCACCTGCATAAGGGAATCGAATGTATCAGAAAACAATGCTTCAAGAGTCGGCGCCCTTACACGGATTTTTATATCAGCCGTATGAGGGATTTCTTCGAAACTCATCTGCATTCATATCCGTCAGGCTCATCATCAAAAAAGGGGACCATATCAATCCTTATGGTATGCAGGAATCGTGCCTGGTGAATAGAAATATAGATCATATGATCTCCTGCTCTGAGAAGGAGATCAGTCTTTTTCGGGGGTTTTATACGGATCGGTAAAAGTATTGGTCCGCCACAGGACGTACAGATGCGAAAATCGCAATTCCGTTTGTTGATATATTCAATAACTTCCGGACCTATCGTCACTTCGCTTATGCAGGTAGAGTCTTTGGTAGGCATGATGCTAATATACTAGGAGTAGTGCAGTAAAAAACCGTTGGGATTGTTAACGGGTTTAACTGGCCCCGACAATCCTGACTACGATGTCAAGGTATTTGTCCTTGAGTTCGTAGTTGTTTACACCTTCGGAATTTCGCGTTGCGCGGAGGATCCCGATACGGGATGCGATGATGCCTACCATTGAAGCGATGGCATGGAAGGTAACAGCAAATCGAGTCTGAAGGTCAGCAACAAGTTCGGCAATCGTGATCGATCTTGTTTTAACAAAAAGTCTGAGAAGCTCACGCCGGATTCCGGTCCTGTCCCGAGAAAGATATGACCGTAATCGTCCTTCGACGACTCGTTTGATCTCTGAAGGAGATCTCATAGATTTACTGTCAAAGGTCTCTGTATATATATTTTCTCATTTATGCGGGTTTGACAAGAAAAATACACTGTTCAGTAATTACGCTGGTTAGTAATTTGGGACATATCTCACTCAAAACTTCAATAACTGAAATAGAGTAAATCACAGAAAACAGGAACTCATTTCTCGCGATAGTATCTGGTAACTATTTAATCAAACGTAAACAGATGATTATGATATGGGTTTGTTCAACTATAACATCGAGAAATATTCACCGAAACAGTTGGTGATGATCCCTCTCGCTCTTCTTGCAGTATCGTTATTACTGCTTGCTTTGAACATGGCTGCAACCGGTATGCCGGTAACCCCGGGTATTGATTTCTCGGGTGGTACTGCCGTAACGGTCGTTACTACTGATACCAGGGAACAGCTCCAGGCAACGTTTGCCGGTTATCCGCTGATTGATATTAGTGAAGGGGTGAACAACGGGTATTTCATAAAATTCGGAGCAATGGACGATACGAAATTCCGATCGCTATCTTCCCTTATTTCTGAAAAATTCCCTGATGCCAAAGTTGACCAGATCGGGGAAACATTCGGGAAAACCCTGCAATCACAGGCAGTGCTTGCTCTGGTATTTTCCTTCATTGGAATGGCCATCGTGATTTTTTTAGCCTTCCGAACATTTGTTCCTTCGGTAGCAGTCGTTCTTTCCGCATTTGCCGATATGGTCATGACTGCGGCCATGATGAATATCGTGGGAATCCCGCTCTCGCTTGGTACACTCGCCGCACTCCTGATGTTGATCGGTTATTCCGTGGATAGTGATATCCTCCTCACGAACCGGGTACTTAAACGGCAGGGTAAGCTCAATGACAAGCTTTCGGGAGCATTCCGTACCGGTATTATCATGACTTCGACCACCCTCGCCGCTGTCGCTGCAATGTTCCTCATTGCCTGGTTCGGCTCCGTCCTGATCCTGATGGAGATATCTGCCGTGCTCCTGATCGGGCTCATTTTTGATGTAATGAACACCTGGCTTACCAACGTGGGAATACTCAAATGGTATGTCCTGAAGGGAGGTGGAAAATGAACACCAAAGAAATAAAAGCCCTTATCACGGACTGGAGGGTTGCGACCCTCATAATCCTTGTCGTTCTCTCCATTATAGCCATAAATCCGCATTTTGATGATCAGGGTAATCTGACAAGCAACCTCCAGTACGGACTTGACCTCCAGCAGGGTTCATGGCTTCAGCTTGAATTCCAGGCCGAAGTTGTAGGATTTTCTACGGATCGCCCGGTAGATGAATTTATCACAAATCTCACAAAAAGCCTTGACGCAGAAGTAATACAGGTTGATGCCAATCATCTTGAAATACGGAAATTGTATTCTCAGGCGGATCTGGAATCGAAATTCCTTGCAGCAGGGGGGAAATTAACCAGCTTCCAGCCAGGGGTATCAAAAAATACCGCTGAAGATGTAAAGCGTATTCTTGAAAATAAGATCAATACCCTTGGTACAAAGGATGCAAAAGTCAATACCCTGACCGGCATGAACAATATAGCCCGGTATATCCGTGTTGAACTGGCCGGTGTGAATATGAAGCAGGCCCAGGACATTGTCGGAAAACAGGGTAAGTTTGAGATCCGCATCCAGACAACCGGAAACCAGACAGAGCATGTGCTCTCCGGGGAGACAATCACCAGTGTTCAGTCTCCCAGTCAGGAGCCCCCGGGAAGTGACAAATGGGGTGTTGGTTTTACGTTGAGTGAAAGTGGTGCTGCAGCATTCCGCGCTGCTGCGATCAAATTCGGCGCAACGGCAGACCCGGCCAACCACAATCTCATCATGCTCCTTGACAATGAAACCGTATATTCTGCTCCGTTGTCAGAAGATCTTGCAGGAAAACTTCAGAGCGAGAATATCCGACAGCTCTTCGCATCAACAGGAACCGGAAAGTATGGAACACAGCAGGCGACCAATCTTGAAATCCACCTCCGCGCCGGTGCATTACCTGTTGATGTCACTATTGCAGGCTCCGGAGGGGTAACAGCCCCATTGGGGGAGCGCTACAAAACTACGGCGATTCTTGCTGGTATCTGTGCACTTATCGCTGTCGGTTTCGTCATCTATTACCGGTACCGTGAACCGGTCATTGTGCTCCCGATGGTCCTGATTAATGCTTCGGAAATTGTTATTCTGCTTGGATTCATCGCCGTGATTGGCTTCCAGATGGATATGCCAACAATTGCAGGTCTTATTGCAGTTCTTGGAACCGGGATAGATCAGCTCGTCGTAATTACGGATGAGATCTTACACGAAGGCAAAGTGCCCTCGCCAAATCTCTATCTGAAGAGACTCTCGCGGGCACTGAGCATCATCATTATCGCCGCAGCAACCGTAATAATTGCGATGGTTCCCCTCCTGGTGATGGATCTTTCAACGCTCAAAGGATTTGCGATGATAACCATCCTTGGTGTTCTCGTCGGTGTTATTGTCACCCGTCCCGCGTACGGGAAGATTATCATGCAAATTCTCTCCAAATAAATACCATACCTTTATCTTTTTTTTAATCGACTATTCTTCCGGGTATGTGAAAATGAGCAAGCCGGTTTTATATGATTTTTTTGCGACCTGGTGTGGTCCATGCAGGATGCAGACTCCAATTTTAGAGGAACTAGGAAAAAAAATGGGTAATGCAATCGAGATTAAAAAAGTTGATGTTGATCAACAAATGGATCTTGCAGAAAAATACGGGATCCGTGTTGTTCCCACCCTGATTATTGAGAAAGATGGGAAGATTATCCAGTCAATGGAAGGAGTTACTGACGCTGCTACGCTTGAAAAACTCTTAAAACCACTGGTGAGTTAAGTGAAGATTGGTATTGTAGGGGGAACAGGAGATATCGGTGAGGGAATGGCATTGCGTCTCTCAACACAGTTCGATGTAATTGTCGGTTCCCGGGAGAAAGATAAGGCTGAAGCAACCTGCGAATTTGGCATTGAGACCTTAAAAAAACGCGGGCAGAAATGTTCGCTTACCGGTGTCTCCAACCAGCAGGTTGTGGATGGGGCAGACATTGTTATCCTCGCCATTCCCTTCAAACACCTTATCGGGACGCTGGATACTCTGTGCGGATTTGAAGAAAAGATTGTGATCAGCCCGGTTAACCCGATGGAAAAACGTGATTTCTTTACCTATACTCCTCCTCCGGAAGGTTCTGCAGCTCTTCTGCTAAAAAGACTTCTTCCACCCTCTGCAAAGATATGTACAGCATTCAATACGATTGCGGCAAACCGCTGGAAATTACTTGATGAAGAACTCAGCTACTCAGTGCCGGTGTGTGGAGATGATGATTCAGCGAAGCTGCAGGTAATGGAAATAGTAAATCGCATTTCAAAACTGCGTGCATTCAATGCAGGGCCTCTCGCGACGTCTCATCTTGTTGAGTGCCTGACTCCTTTGCTGCTCAATATTGCACGTTACAACAAGATGAAGGATGTCGGGATCCAGTTCCATTAAAATCAAACGCATCATCAGCTCGCTTGCCCTCTTCTATGGAGAGATTATATGGTGGGCAGGAAATCCTGATGAAGTAATGATCGGTGCAATTCTTACTCAGCAGACGCGATGGGAGAATGTCGAGCAGGCTCTTGTTAATCTGAAAGAACAGGGGTTATGCTCCATTGATTCAATTGCTGCTTCAGATATCCGGGAGATCGAAGAAGCGATTCGGTGTACAGGATTTTATAGGGTTAAGGCGAAGCGTCTCAAATTATTTGCTTCGTACATCATGGATACTTACGATGGGGTAGCCGGAATGGCAGAATTACCAACAGCTCTTTTGAGAACAAGGTTATTGAACATTTCAGGGATTGGGGAAGAAACTGCCGATAGTATTCTCTGTTTTGGTTTGTTCCGGACAAGTTTTGTGATTGATACCTATACTGATCGCATAGTACGATGCAGTGGTGTGACCGAAAAAAGGAAGGATTTAAAACAGATCTTTGAAGGATGTATTCCAAAAGATAATCACCTTTATCGACAGACGCATGCACATATCGTCGAATATTCAAAAGAATTTTGTGGGAAAAAGAGATGTTCTGAATGTATTCTGGTGAGTTCGAACGGATAGGAAAGAGGCTTTTTAGCGAGCATCTTGTCGGCGGTAATTTTGGAAATATCAGTGCAAGGAAAGATGATGAAGGTTTTTTTATCAAACGAACCGGTGCTTATCTGGACATTGCCGATGCGCTGGTATTCGTACCACTCGAGGGAGATGTACCTCATAACGCCTCAAGTGAATATCGCGTTCATCGCGAAGTTTACATAAAAACCCGGCATGACGCCATTGTTCATGCGCATCCCCCGTTTGCGGTCGCTGCATCACTTGTTATGGATAAAATTATTCCGGAAGATAGTGAAGGAGAGATGCTCTGCCCCGAAATTCCCATTGTTCAGGGCGAGCCGGGTTCAGTTGAAATTGCGGAGAACATTGCCAGAGCCCTGTCGCGTTCAAAACTGGTTCTTGCACGAGGACATGGTACTTTTGCTGCGGGAAAAACACTCGATGAAGCATTTGTATACACCTCAATGGCTGAACACTCATGCAAGGTAATCTTCCTTAAAGGGGGCTTTCAAAAAATCCTTTGGAATAAACTGCATCACGAATTTCCTTAAAAAAAAGCCTCAAGAAAGAATTTTATTTGGGAGGTTTCTGTGAATGCAGGAGCTGGATTTCCCGCATGGTTTCCCGGTGGAAAATTAACAGCATATCACTGATCATACCGAACATGAAAATTTCGATACCCACGACAATAAGGAGTACAGTGAGAATAGTGAGGGGAATATGATCTATTCCACGTAACCATTCATGCAAAACATAAATTCCTGTGAGAATACCAAGGATTGAAGTGAAGATCCCTATCATTCCAAAGTAGAACAGGGGATTGTTCACCCGTGCCAACCGATAAATTGTGCTAACAATTTTGAATCCGTCGTGAAGTGGTGAAAGTTTTGTAGCAGTACCCGGGCGGCTGGAGTACCTGACTGGAATAACCATAATCCGCTGCCCGCTGCGGACTGATTCGACTGAGATCTCAGTTTCAATTTCGAATCCTTTTTGTTTTAAATGCATCTGGTGAATGGCAGAATGGGTAAAAGCGCGATATCCGGAAAGGATATCATGAAGATCACGGCTATGGGCGATCTTGAAAAGATAATTAACCATATAATTGCCAAAAAGGTTGAGCCGCGAGAATGAACCATTCTCTGCTTCAATGAGACGGTCGCCTATCACCTGGTCGAAGCCTGAAAACAAGGGGGTCAGCATTTTTTCCGCATCGTCCGGACTATACGTACCGTCCCCGTCGAGCATGAGAATATATGGCTGTTCTATAATATCAAAAGCCTCAATTATGGCATTCCCTTTACCTTTCCCAGACTGCGTTCTGACTTCGGCACCACGTTCGCGGGCGATTTTTACCGTATTATCTGTACTGTTCCCATCAATAACAAGAATGTGATTATATCCAAGTTCCCTGAACTTACGGACAATTTCTCCAATTGTCAGATCTTCATTTAATGTAGGGATTAAGATACAAATCTCATCTTTGTTAAACATCATTGATATAGTATTTTTAATCGGGTGACATAAGTGCTTCTATGCACATCCCGAAAAAAGGGCTTCGTGCGCTCGGCATCGCTGAAAGCTATTCCGGAAGATCTGTTTCGAGACTTGCGGGAGTGGTAATGCGAAAAGATCTCCGCATAGACGGATTTGTATTTTCCACAGTAACTGTCGGTGGCAATGATGCCACCTCCACCATTCTCCATATGGTGCAGGAACTTAAACGCAGAGATATTAACGTGATTATGCTGTCTGGTTGCGTGATTGCATGGTTCAATATCATAAACCCAAATGAGATTGCATTCGAGACCGGTATTCCGGTAATCTGTGTTACGTATGAGGCATCGGATGGGATTATTGCAGACATCAGGTATCATTTCCCCGATGATACCATGAGAATTTCAGCGTATCTGAATCTTGGAGAACGAATACCGGTAGACCTTGATACCGGAGAGACAATTTTTATCCGGTCATGGGGTATGGATCAGCGGGATGCAGCACGACTGTGTAATGATTTCACGCTTGATGGAAAAATTCCCGAACCCCTTCGTGTGGCACGGCTGTGCGCTCGTAACACGCCTCCTTCCTGATTCAACACAAAATAACCATCAGGGAATCATGACTGTTTTTTAGAAGAATTCATTAGAAGGGAAAAATTAACCTATTAAACATTATATTTTTTGAACGGAACTGATCTTTATGGGACAAAAAAGTATGATCCGGTGGGTATGTCTTGAATGCCACTATATCTATGATCCGTTAAAAGGAGACCCTAAACAGGGAATAGCTCCGGGAACCGCATGGGAAGACGTCCCCGATACATGGCGATGCCCGGAATGTAAAATACTCAAAGCAAAAAAAGGTGTTTTCAAACAGCTTGAAGAATAACATTTTTTTTTT
>JGI20214J51650_10001060_pt1 | contig 17401 bp, 15 predicted proteins | sample WetSurMetagenome_FD_51650 | JGI IMG/M metagenome (IMG submission 51650) | reverse complement strand
CCGGCAGACGGGATGGTTTTGGCTGGACGGCGGGATTGCCTGCCTGGTAGCGGTCAACATTCTGGTTATCGGCACGAAACTGGTGCTCCAGGCCTCTGCGGGGCTCATGCACGCGTCCGACGCTGCGCTCCTGGAGGAGATCTCTGAGCTGATTGCCAAACACCGCCGGCCCAACTGGATTGACATTCACCGGCTCCGAGCCTGGCGCGCCGGGAATCGCATCCATGCCGATTTTCATTTGATCCTGCCCCGCGATCTGACCCTCGATGCTGCGCACAATGAAACCACACTCCTGCAGGATATTCTTAAGACGCATCTTGGAGGAATGATGGAAGCGCTCATTCATGCGGAGCCCTGCATTGAACCCGAATGTCCCATTTGCGGTTATGACCCCTGCTCGCTGCGGCAGGCTCCCATGCGCCATCAGAACCTCTGGCACCGGGAAATGCTGACCTCCCAGGCGGACGAGGAAGAGCGGGAGGTAGCTCAAGAAGATATCCATGTCTCGAAGGATAGTGATGAGGAGGAATGAAATGCGTATCATACTCATCGGACAGGCCGCTTTCGGAGCGAAAACCCTTGAGGCTCTGCTATCCGGAGGAGAACAGATCGTTGCCGCTTATACCCGTCCGGACAAGCCGGGAGCCAGGCCGGACCCGATGAAGGAGTCGGCTCTGGCCAAAGGGATTCCGGTATTTCAGCCGCCCACTTATAAGGATGATCAGGTCTTCGCTCACTACAAGGAGCTCCAACCCGATTTGACGATCCTGGCATTTGTCACCGATATTGTCCCGCCGCGCTACCTTGAGGCCCCCACCCGGGGAACCATCTGCTATCATCCTTCGCTGCTGCCGCGTCACCGAGGGGGAAGCGCGATCAACTGGGCGATCATTATGGGGGACCACCGCACCGGTCTCACGATTTTCTGGCCCGACGGCGGTATTGACACCGGCCCCATACTGCTCCAAAAGGAAATTGCTGTGGGTCCGGAAGACACTACCGGGTCCCTCTACTTTAATCATCTCTTTCCGATGGGGATTGAAGCCATTCTCGAATCGGTGCAACTGATCGGCGAAACCCGGGCGCCGAAGGTCCCCCAGGATGAGGCGAGCGCAACTTACGAACCGCTCTGCGATGATCGGGTGGCAGCCATTGACTGGTCGAAGTCGGCTGACGAGGTTCATGATCTGGTGCGCGGCTGTGATCCTCAGCCCGGCGCCTACGCCTATTGGCTCGGGGAGAGGGTGCGCCTCTTGGGGGCAACATTGCGGCCCGGGGCCACGGATCAATCACCCGGCAGGGTCGTTGCGATCGATCAGGAAGGAGTACATGTGGCCGTCACCGGGGGCAGGTTGGTCGTGAGCAGTTTGCGCGGGGCAACCGGAGGCAAAATGTCAGCTGCGAACTGGAGTGCGGAGAATGGGCTGAAGGAAGGCGATTACTTGGGCAAAACGGCGTAACCCACTCATCGGTTTGGCGGCAAGAGAGACTGCGTTGCCTGCGAATCTGTGGGAATTAAGGGCTCCGTTAGGTTGCCCCCGGTTCGCTTTTCAGCGATGATGAACAGGACCCTGTGCCTTGCCCGAAAATCCGTTTGAGGCCCGGGGCATTCGAGCAAGAGTCCTGTGGAACGTTGTGTTCTCTTTATTAGGAGTACATCATGGATAAGCCGATTGAACATTACTGGCACAGACGATTGGTGGATCTCAAAAAGGTCCTGGAGGGAAACAATTTTGAGGTTTTTCTGGCTGAAAATGCAGCTGGCGCCCACAAAATTGTGCTGGACGACATTCTTCCCAAGCTGGGAGCCAAAAGCATTGCCTGGGGCGGTTCCTTGACTTTCGGGGCCACGGGGCTCTACGAGGTTTTAAAAAACAATGCCGGTTTTGAGGTGATCGATACCTATGACCGCACCATCCCGCCCGAGGAGGTGCTCGAACGGCGGAGAAAGGCCTTGCTTGCAGATCTCTTCATCACGGGCACCAATGCGATCACGGAAGCCGGAGAATTGGTCAATCTCGACATGATTGGCAACCGAGTCGCTGCCATCGTCTTTGGTCCGAAGAACGTGATTGTGCTCATCGGGAGGAATAAAGTCGTCCCTGATCTTGATGAAGCCATCTTTCGGGTGAAGAATTATTCGGCGCCGGTAAACGCCATGCGCCTCGACAAGAAAACTCCCTGCGCCGAGACATCTTACTGTGAACAATGCAAGAGCCCGGATCGCATCTGCAATGCCTGGTCAATCGTCGAGAAGTCTTTTCCAAAGGGTCGGATAAAAGTCGTGTTGATCAATGAGAGCTTGGGGTTCTAGGAATCGGCAGTGTTGGAAGTGCTGAGGTTGGCAATTACCCCGAGCACGGTGGAACTGGAAGCGATAGGAAAGCGTTACGCGGTCCATTACACCCATTGCCGAGGGAGAGGATTGGAACTTACCCAAGCCGGGCCTTCAATCCTGGAGGTGAAGGGGAATGTATCCAACCAAAGGGGATGTGTGAGCTTGCTTCGGCAATGGTTGCAGATGCAGGGTCGTTTCCATCTCGCACCCTGGCTCGAGAAGATCAGCCACGAGACGGGACTGGCCTTCAGAGGCATCCAGGTGCGCGGCCAGAAGACGAGGTGGGGAAGCTGTTCGAGCAAAGGAACCATAAGCCTGAACTACAAACTGCTTTTTCTACCGCCCCGTCTGGTGAGCTACCTCATCATCCATGAGCTTTGCCACACGGTGCATCTCAACCACTCTTCGAATTACTGGTCGTTTCTCGCATCGTTTGAACCTGGATGCTCAGCTTTGGACAAGGAGATGAAGCAGGCAGGCCGCCTCGTTCCTCGGTGGGTGAACTGGGGGCGATGATCACCAAGATAGTGGTCAGTGGCCAGCGGTCCTAAAAAGCCGGAAATACAGGTGGATACCAGGCTAAGTCTATTTCGTTCTGACACAGAGGCAGGATGATTACCAATACCTTTTGTCATATCCCGGGGATTGGCACCCGCATCGAGCAGCAACTGTGGGACGTGGGAGTCTGCTCATGGGAGGATGTCGATTCTCTCGCACCCGGGCGGCTGCCCATCGGCAGGGAGCGAATCCGCAGAGTCAGGCATTATCTCGATGAGTCCCTCGCCCGCCTCCGAGACAATGACCCCCGCTATTTTGCGGAGCTTCTCCCCGGCGATCAGCACTGGCGGCTTTTTCGAGATTTCCGGAGCGGGATTGCCTACCTCGATATTGAGACGACGGGAATGGGCACACCCGAGGATTACATCACAACCATCGCCCTATACGACGGAAGAACCATCCGTTGGTATGTTCAGGGCCGGAACCTGGAACAGTTTCAAGACGACATCCGGGACTATCGGGTCATCGTCACCTACAACGGCAAGTGTTTTGATATCCCCTTCATCCGAAATACGATGAGGGTGCCCATGGACCACGTCCACATCGATCTGCGCTATGTCCTGGCAAGCGAGGGATATCGCGGGGGGCTAAAGGGCTGTGAGCGGCAACTGGGAATCTGTCGGCACGAACTGGACGGGGTCGACGGATTTTTTGCGGTTCTCCTCTGGGATGATTTTCAGAGAAACCGTAATCCAAAGGCGTTGGAGACCTTGTTGGCCTACAATATCCTCGATGTGGTCAACCTCGAAGCGTTGATGGTTATGTCCTACAACATGAAGGTGGCACAGACTCCTTTCGACCGTACACACAGGATCCTTCCGCCGTCCCCGCCTCGGGGCCTCTTTACTCCGGACCGGGAGACCATCGACGCAATACGAAACCGTTACCATAGGATGGAGCTTTAAGGGGAAACATTCCTTCGGCTTAGAGGCGAGAGCTTTTCTTGCTTTCAAGCTTAGCATTGACTTGATAAAGGGGTGATGTCTCATGGAATGTCGCGTCTGCGGAAAGACTCTTGATCCGGACGATCGATTTTGCAGCAAATGCGGAACACAACTGGTTGAAGAGCAACCCCAAGGCCGCTTTCGTCCGTTGTTCCAAACGAGCCAGGACCCCTCTAGCGCCTTTGCCAATTACGTCCGCCCTTTTCTCATCGCCGGTTTGCTTTTTTGCCTGGGTCTCGTAGCAGTGGCAGGGATCATTTCATTAATCGACTATCTGGTGATAAGCAAGTGATCCCTTTCAAGGAACGGTTTCGCTAGTCCTCTACTGGTACACTGAGCAAAAGCAGCGGCGCATGCTGCTGGGCGCCGTAAACATCGGAATCCCCGATGGAGCCCGAAACCAGCGGGCGCACCAGGGTGCATTTCACGGCAAAGGCCGGGTTGAAGTAGACCACCTTCAGAATCATCTCGATGCCGATCCCGTAAAGCTCCGCAAAAAGCTCCTCGGTAAAAAAATTGGTTTGTTTTAAAAAGAGATAGTGTCTTCTTTCCTTAAAGATAATGTCCAGCGTCAGTTCATAAGGGCCGGCATTTTTGCTGCGGATGACCGCCGCAAGGTCGGTAAGGGGTAATTTTCTCACGGGCCAACCTCGCGTGTTTCGATGGGGAAAAGCACTTCGGGATCGTCGACCTGCATCAGGTGATAGATGCTGAATTCAAAAACTTCTCCACACGCCATATCCGACGGGCTGTAAAGCAGAGCGAGATTCCCGGCGGTGGAAACTCTGCCGGGATACCCGTAGTGAAGGAGCGTGCTTCGGGCATAGGAGCAGACGGCATTGGCCTGTTCCTGGTCCGCGGCCACCACCTCGATGACCAATCCGAGCTCATGCGCCAGGCGGTTTTTCTCCGGTTCCATCTTCTCCATCACCCCGTCTTTCCCATAAACATGGAAGAGTATGCCGCCGGTAAAGGCAAGGGCCTCTTTCACCTGGTCTTTGACCTGCTCCAGCACGGAGTCAATCTGGCCAATAAGGATGGGGTCGCGAATGCCGCCGATGGAAATGGTCCGAAATCCTTCATTCCTTACCCCCTCGAGTTTCACTGTATAAGGATCGGCAGGAATGAAGCGGGTGCCGGAGACGCGGGTGCGCTCTTCATCGAGTGCCTCGAAGCGTGTCGCGGTCAAATCGAGCGTTCCGCCGGGGCCGGGCAGGTAGTAGGGGTCACTCTTCTCGTAGAGGGTATGAGCAGCGGTCGAGGTTGGGGTGAACCGCCGTTCCTCATTGAGCGATTCCAGCTCGAAATAATCCGCGTAAAGCGTACCCATCACACAGTCGCGACCGCTCCCCGGAGTCGCCGCAATCGCCGCGCATTCGAGGATCTTGCCCATGTGATAGGCAAGCCCCGGATCGAAGCCGTTCATGATCGCCGGCGCCGCAAAGGGCACCGGGTCATAGCAGCGCCCGCAGAGTACAACTTGCGGGCCTGTTGCGAGGGCTTTGAAAACGGGCTCGGCTCCCATCTGGGCGACGATGCGCACGCTCCTCTCAACATCTTCGGCGGTGATTTCGGGAGCCGGGTGGAGCGGGCTCACTCGCCCCCTTTTCATGGCATGAAGAACCTCAGTCTTGGCGACATCGGCGTAGATGATGGCCATCATGAAGCGGTAGCCTCTTTCCCGCGCAATCTCCCGGATGATGGATTCGGTCCAACCAATATGCTCCCTCGCCCCGCAGCCCCCGGCGGTGCCAATGATACACGGTATGGACAATTCGAGAGCGGCTCCCAGGATGAGTTCCAAGTCCCGCTTCACCGCCGACCGGCTGGTGAAAGACTTGCCCGCTCCCAGGTAATAGGGTCCGGGGTCCGTACTGCCGGCGTCAACGGCAATGAGGTCAGGGCGGTGCTCGATGCCCCGCGCGAAGGAGCGTTCCGGAAACCCGTAGCCAAGAATTGCCGTGGGAGAGAGCACTTTGAAGAAATCACGCTTCATGGCTTGAACCTCAATCAACCTTTCACTGCGGTACAGATGGCCGCCATCGCTTCCGCTGCGCCCAACGGCAAGGCCAGGTGGGGCCCGGATGGAATCATGGTGTCGCGAGGGTTAATCCTTATAAGGACCCCATTGGTCCGCCTCGCTGCCTGTTCCGATTTCCAGCGGACCGTTGCCACGGCAGTGCCCGCACCCATTTCCACGATCGCCGGCCGCATCCCGTCAGCGGCAACCGATTTTAGCCACAGAGCCAGCCGCTCGCCCTGGTCCTGACTCCGAGCCCCGTTCCAGGACCAATCGCCGAACATCAGAATATTGGGCCGTGCCATGCCCCCGCACTTGATGCACCGAGGCAAGGGCTCCAGAGCTTCAAAAACCTCTTCATCAACGGGAACCTGGAGCTTGCCGGCATCCCAGATGTCGCGGCCGCATGGGCCGGTGCATTGGAGATAATGGATGGAGCCGTGGCACTCCTCGATCCGTGCCTCCTCGTACCCGGCCTTCTGAAAATGCCCGTCGACGTTGGAGGTAAAAACGAAATACCCGCCGGGTTTCCGGTCGACAATTTCGAGCAACTGATCGAATCCGCTGTGGGGAATCGTCTTCCGGTAAAGGTTCAGGCGATGTCCATAGAATGCCCAGGCGAGTTTCGGATTGCTGTAGAACCACTCCGGGTTGGCCATTTCCACAAACGATTTACCCAGCTTGGCGAGAGGTGGGTAGGCTTTCCAAAATCCCTCCTTGCCTCTAAAATCGGGCAATCCCGAATCTACCCCCATTCCCGCCCCGGCCGTGATGAGCACGGCCTCGGCGTCGTGAAGTACTCGTGCCGCCTGCTTTATGTTCTCACGGGTTGACATGGCTGTTGATCACTTCTCTTCAACCACCGGATTGGTGAGCATCCCGATCTGCTCGACCTCGATGGTAGCGACGTCCCCGGCCTTGAGGTAGACCGGCGGCTGCCGTACAAAACCCACGCCGCTGGGGGTCCCGGTGAGAATAATGGTCCCGGGGAGGAGGGTGGTCCCTTCCGACAGGAACTGAATGAGTTCCGCCACGGAAAAGATCATGTCGGAAGTATTGCCGTCCTGCATGACCTCGTCGTTCAGGATGCACCGCAGGCGCAGATTTTGCGGATCGGGTATTGCTTCGGCGGTGACCAGTTCGGGTCCGAGAGGACAGAACGTGTCGAAGCTCTTGCCGCGAATCCACTGTGAGGCGCCGGCGTGTTTCTGCCACCATCTGGCCGAAACATCGTTGCCCGCGGTGTATCCCAGAACATAGTCGAGCGCCTGGAAAGCAGAGACGTCCCTGGCGGGCTTCCCGATGACCGCCACCAATTCCGCCTCATAGTCCACCTGCGGGGTATTGAGGCATGCCCGAGGCACGACAATGGGATCCCCGGGGTGGGTGACTGTCGCGGGATTCTTCATGAAGAGTACGGGGTACTGGGGAATCTGTATTCCGGTCTCCGCCGCGTGCTGCCGGTAGTTGAGCCCGATGCAGAAAATGGCCGTCGGCTGAAGAGGCGCCAGGAGTTTCTTGACGGAAACCCGGAGTCCCGTTTCCCGCAGGCCATCGAATAAACTTCCCTCACAAAGCATGGCATGACCGTCTTGAAAAGCATGCCCGAAACACTCCTTGCCGTTTTCATCAAGGAATCGGATGATGCGCATAGTTAGACTCCCAATCATTTCATCATTGTGCTGCCGTCAATATTTCAGCGCCGATAATCCCTTGCCACCACTTCTTTTCTGTGTATTGACGCTGCGGTGACCGCTCTATTATAATCCCCTCACTTTCAATACCATCAACTTTAAACCCTTTGCCACGAGAATATTTATGAATAGTCTTCAAAGTTCAAGAAAGCGGTGGCCGGCGATGTGGCTGTTCGTGTCGGTCCTTATTGCATGGCAAGGTGCGGCTTATCAGAATGCCGTCGCTGTGGATGATAAATCCCTCTCAACAGACCAGGTTCGCGAATCCGTTCTCGCCGGCTCGTGGTATCCGGCGGCGCCCGAGGAGCTCCGCCAGAAGATCGAGGGTTTTCTCGGCAGGGTTCCGCCAACCGAAATGACAGCCGATGGGCAGTTGATTGCCCTCATTTCGCCCCATGCCGGTTATGTCTACTCGGGTCAGGTGGCGGCTTACGCCTACAAGCTCCTTGAAAGGCAGAAATTCCCAACGGTTATCGTTCTTGCCCCAAGCCACCATGCCCGCTTCCAGGGGGTCTCGGTTTATGACCGCGGAGGATTTCGGACCCCTTTGGGAGTGGTTCCCCTCGACAAAGAACTGATAACGGCGCTGGAGAAGCGTGACAAGCGCATCCGGTTTTTGCCTGAAGCGCATGCCAAGGAACATGCCCTGGAGATTCAGCTGCCGTTCCTCCAGGTGGTCATGCCGGGTTTCAAGCTGGTCCCCCTGGTCATGGGGGAACAGGACCTTGAGACCTGCCGGTGGCTTGCCGAAGCCATTGCCGATTGCGTCAAAAACCAATCGGTTCTTCTCGTGGCTAGTTCCGACCTCTCTCACTTTCATTCCTATGATGAAGCCAGACGGCTCGATCAGGTGGTGCTCGACAAAGTATCGGCCTTTGATCCCGAAGGCCTCCTGCAAGGCCTTGCCGGCGGCAAGTGCGAAGCCTGCGGGGGTGGTCCCATAGCAGCAACGATGCTGGCTGCCAAGCGCCTGGGAGCAACCCGGAGCCGAGTCCTCAATTACGCCAATTCCGGAGATGTGACCGGAGAGCGCTCCAGAGTGGTCGGCTATATGGCCGCAGCGCTGTGGGCCGAACCGGGCGGGGGTGGCGAACGCAGAACCGAAGGGCCCAAGGTGGGCGTGGACCTGGGCCTCAGCGTCGAGGACAAGGCCGCATTGCACCGGATCGCCCGGGAATGCATCGAGGTCAAGCTGCTCGGCAAAAAAGCCCCGAGTCTTGAAGATCTTTCCGCAACTCTCAAAGAAAACCGGGGTGCCTTCGTTACCCTGAAGACGCACGGGCAACTTAGGGGCTGTATCGGCCGCCTGGTGTCCGACCGCCCGCTAGGCGAAGTAGTCGCCGAGATGGCTCTGGCGGCAGCGTTCCAGGACCCCCGCTTCAGTCCCCTGAGAGCTGACGAACTGAAGGGTCTGGAGATCGAAATCTCAGCACTCACCCCGTTCCAGAAGATAACCGGCGTCGAAGAAATCCAGGTCGGAAAACACGGCATCCTGATGAGAAACGGCGGCTCCTCCGGCCTGCTCCTGCCCCAGGTCGCTACCGATTACGGCTGGGATCGCAACACCTTTCTCGAACACACCTGCCAGAAAGCCGGCCTCCCGAAAGGCTGCTGGAAGGACAAGAGCACCGAGATTCATATCTTTTCAGCGGATGTGTTCTAAATGGGTACATCATGATGAAAAAGACAATCAGCAGGCGTGATTTTCTATCGCAGTGCGGACGTTGCGCACTCTTTCTGGCCGGGATGAAGACTTTCGATTGGGTTTCACTCCCGTCCCTGAGCGAAGCGCAAGCCCTGGAGAAAGGATTCCTGGGGCGCAAAGTCTCCCCCTATTTCACCCCCTTGAGTGATGGGCTGGTCCGCTGCGAATTGTGTCCTCGTCTGTGTCAGGTGGAAAAGGGGAAGCGCGGCTATTGCCGCGTGCGCGAGAACATCGACGGCCTGTATTATTCTCTGGTTTATGGCAATCCATGTGCGGTGCATGTTGACCCGATCGAGAAAAAACCCTTCTTCCACGTGCTCCCGTCGACCCTCTCTTTTTCCATCGCCACGGCCGGCTGCAACCTGAACTGCAAGTTCTGTCAAAACTGGGAGATCTCTCAGGCACGACCTGACGATACCCTCAACTACGATCTGCCTCCTGCGGAAGTGGTCGAAAAAGCGAAGAACTACAAGTGCCGGTCGATTGCCTCGACCTATGTTGAACCCACCATTTTCATTGAATACATGCTTGAAATGGGCCGCTTGGCCAGAGAACAGAAGATCCTCAAGGTCATCCATTCCAACGGCTTCATCAATGCCGCTCCCCTCGAGGATCTGTGCAAGGTTCTGGATGCCGCCTGCATCGACTTGAAAGGCTTTACCGAAGACTACTACCGTGACCTCACCGAAGGCAGTCTCGGAGCGGTCCTGGCAACCCTGAAGCGACTCAAAGACCAGAAGGTGCACACCGAGATCGTGAATTTAATAGTGCCCGGGAAGAACGACGACATGAAAGAGATCCGGGCCATGTGTCGCTGGATCAGAACGGAGCTTGGCCCCGATGTGCCAGTGCATTTCACCCGCTTCTACCCGCTGTACAAATTGAAGAGCCTTCAGCCCACCCCGGTTGCGACCCTGGAACAGGCTTGGAAAACAGCTCTGGATGAGGGTCTCCAATTCGTATATCTTGGCAACCTGCCCGGCCATGAGGCGGAACACACCCAGTGTCCCCAATGCAAAACCCGCCTAATCGAGCGAACCGGCTACACGGTCCGGATGCTGCATTTGCAGGATGGAAAATGCAGCAAATGCGGCCAGGCCATCGCGGGGATCTGGAAGATCTAAAGAATTGAATCAAAAGCGGGCGGGCTGGAAAGCCCGCCCTCAGTTTGGTATTCCCGCCTTCCATTTGGCAGAGCCACCCTCCGTGTGCCCTACTCGCCCATCTCAGTTGCATGCAGAGGTTGTGAATCTCTCTGTCCCCTGCGTCTCTGCGGTGAAAAAAAGGATTCCGCGCTTCACCGTTCTAACTCATCAGGTGACGCAACTACTTGGCCAAGCGTTCCATGGCGATATTCTTATAGGTTTCGTAGAACTGGGACGGCGGTGTCCGGCGTTCTCCTTCCGGTTTCGCCGTCAGGCTGACGGCTTCTTCGGGGCAGGTCGGTACGCACAGGCCGCAGCCGATGCATCGGTTGGAGTCGACACGCGCGGTTTCATCGATTGCGATCGCATCCATCTGACAGCGCTCGATGCAGACGCCGCATCCGGTGCAGGTGTCTTGATCGACGTCGGCAAAATAGTTTGAGGCGACGTGGTTTGCGGGGTCCGGAAGCCGCTTGAGGTTCTTCAGAATCTGGCAGCAGCATCCGCAGCAGGTGCAGATGTTGACGGCCTTCTGAGCGTTGGAAGGCTGCAGCACCAATCCCTTCTTCTCCGCTTCGTCCAGAACGCGCAAGGCTTCGTCATGATCGATCCGGCGACCGAGCCCATTGTCGGCATAATATTGAGCTCCTGCACCGAATACCAGGCAGCTCTCCAGAGGCCGATTGCAGCCCTCACCCATGATCTCCCGTTCCTTCCGGCAGATGCACGAAGCGACAATGATTTCCTCCTGCTCCAGGACGATTTCACGGGCTTTGTCGTAGGCCATTATTTTCTGTTCCACCGACAGCGCTTTGGAGATGGGGATTGTTCGCAGTTGCGGGGTCTTGACCATAATCTTCGGGTCGAAGAAATAAGGCAAATATTCGTTCATATCTTTGATGAGGTCCGGGTCCAGGTCATTGACATGGTATTCCCAAATACCGATCACGAACTGAGCTGCCATATAGAAAACCTGATCCCCTTTGCGATATCGGAAAATGAGTCCCTTTTTGGCCATGGATTCCAACTTAGGTCCCAGTTCTTCGGGGTTCCGCGAGGTCCGAGCGGCAATCGCGGCAGCGCTTTCCGGCCTGACGGTCAAGAGTTGTGCCAGCTTCGCTTCTTCCGGACTGAAAAGACGCCGGAGAATCCGCATTTCGACTCCGTCCGGTGTGCGTGGAAAACCTGCGGGAAGGCGATCCAAATGGGCTGCAAGGGCTTCATAGATTGTGTTTTCTTCAGTCATGAGTACGCTCCTGATGAGAGTTGGGGCCGGGGAGGGTGACCGCCGCCCTGTTTTTCCTTGATGACTATAGCGTTAACCGGCTTGTCTGCCAACAAGCGTCAGCACGCCCGCCGTGCAGAGCAAGACCAGTGCCGACATGGTGGTGATCAGTCCGTAAACGGGCATAATGAACAGGGACACCGCCAATACGGCCCCGGTTGCCCCCACTAGGTCCAGGGCGTAGAGTTTGGGGCCCGTAGTTGCCGACGGGGTCGGAGAGGCTGAAATGGCCCGCACACAAAGAGAAAAGTGAAGACCGCCCAGCGCACCACCGGCCAGAGCGAGCATCGAAAAGATCGCGCCTATCGGCAGAGGTTTTCGCGGAACGGTCTGAAGCTGGTGCTGAAGCAGCAACAGGAGCCCCAGGGTGCCGACAATATAAAGAGTCAGGAGGCACTGGACCCGGATGATCCGGCGAATGGGGTTGCCGATTCCGGGTGAAAGCAAGGTGAGGCATCCGGTACCCACCGCCATCCCGGCCATGAATAAGGCGATTATCAAGGCCAGTTGAGTATAGACAAAGCCTTCGAGAATCTGAAATCCGAGGAGCAGAATGAGTTCCAGGACCATCAGGATGCCACCCACAACCAGAACGTTCACCGTCACCGCTTGCCTCGTGGTACTGTAGCTGCTCCGGAAAAACCCCAACAGACCCGCGATAAAAATGCCCAAAACCGTCCAAAAAAGAGGACGTCCGACCCTTGAAATCGCCGTGAACGTCTCACCCAGCAGAGGATGGGCCTGCGCTGTCCACACCAGCAGGTTGTTGAAATAACAGGTCGGTTCAAAATCCCGATTGACCGGGGCTGACTCGGAATGACCGAGGATGGAACGCATGTAGTTGAGGCGCATGGGATTCAGATAATCGAAGAGGTAGTACTCCCGAACATAACGAAGATCGAGCTTTCGGTCGGTTATTCTGGCGATCATTGCTTCGGGATCTGCGGTGAGATTTCCGGGCGCGAGGGTGGCCAGAAACCGGGCGCTTTCGCCCGGGATGACGAGGACCTCAGGGAAAACGCTGCGAAGGGTAACATGCACGGATTGAAGCAGGCGGGCCTCGGCGAGGCCGACCATGTCCGGTGAGGAAGAGATCGCGAAGGAGAGAACTCCGTCGCGTTGCATGAGTCTCGCAACGCGGGCGAAGAATTCCACCGTGTAGAATCGGTTGGTCTCCGCATTCACCGGATCACCGAGGTGCATCAGGACAACATCGAAAGTCGCGTCAGTGGTGCGGATAAAGGTCCCGGCGTCGGCGTGGAAAAGATGTACTCGGCGATCGAGGAGTGCCGCGGTGGCGGAGCCGGGCAGGAATTCTTCGGCCAGCTCAAGCACTTCGGGATCCGGTTCGACATAATCCACGCGTTGGACTTGCGGATGTTTCAAGACTTCCGAGAGCAGTCCGCCGCCGCCCCCGCCAATAAGGAGCACCGTCTCGGGTTCGCGATGCTGAAGCATGGCCGGGTGTACCGCATATTCCGACGTCTGTGGGTCCGGAAAGGCAAAAAAGAGCAAGCCATTGGTAAAGAGGCTGAACTGGCCGGCGTCGTCGAGGAGCGCCAGATTCTGAAAAGGGGTGTCCCGAACCGCAAGGAGGCTTGGCCCCCACTGCCAGCGGCGACTCAATCGGTCGAGGTTTCCGGGAAAGGCTGAAAACAGGGCGACAAGAGCACCAATGAGGGCGAGGCAAGCCAGGGGCAATAGTCTGCGTCTCGGATCCGAGATTGTTCCTTTCCCTATGGGAGGGGCTTCGAGGCAGAGGGGAAGAGTCTTCTCTGAAGGCGGGGGCTCGATTCCTCTTCGGTCCCCTCCACCCTCGCCGGATCGGGGCTTTGCCTCCTCAACCATACGCATGCCCGTTACCCTGGTCCGTGTAACACTCTCCAACCACCAGATCAGGGCGGCGGTTGACAAGGTGATCAGGGAAGTAAGCAGGGTGGCATTGAGGATGGAAACCCGCGGCAGCAAAACGAAGTAAAAGAACAGCCCGCCCATGGCCGCCCCCAGGGCTTCACCCAGGTAGATGGCCAGGGGCTGATTCGAACCATTTCCCGAATGTGAAGCCAGTCTGGACCAGGCCAGTCCGAAGAGAGCCCCCGAAGTGAGGCAAAAGAGGCCCGTTCCAGCGAGGGAAATCCAGAGCATGGAAAGCGGACCGACCATCTCGCCTCGGGGGATGGCCCAGATGATGCGGGCTGCTCTGATCCACAGGACCGACGCCGGCAGAAGCAGGGCGAGCAGAGCCAGTACCCCCGGCAAGACCCAAATATCCTGAGCAAGGCGCGTTCCGTAGCGTCCGGCCAGCGTGCTTCCCATGGCCGTCCAGAGCAGCCAGCTCGCAAAAATCAGGCCGGTGGAAAGCTCATTGCCGTAAAACAGCACCAGCAGTTCTCTCAGGATTACGATTTGCCCGATCGCCGAGGCAAAGCCGCAAGCCGTTATGAGCGCAAAGGAAAAGGAGGTCTTTTCTGTGTGCCTCCCGTCGTATCCAAGCATGAGACTTTGGTCCTTGTGGAAGAGCGTAAGCCGGCCCTTTTCGAAGCACCCGCAAATCTATTTAAGAATACCATTACATCGCGGGTGAAATCAGAAAACTTCACGATCCGTCATCGAATGAAACTCCCCGTTCCTGTCGAAATGCTTTTGATTCTCAATGAGGAGGTCGGTGTCAGCCCGACAAAACGGAAGTGGTGCATAGTGCACCACCGTGATGCAAAGTGCATCAGTGTTACAACAATATGAAATCATTAAAAATATTGCTCACAGAGCATGCCGTGATGCAATATGCTCCATTGCCTTGATTATCCTGCGCCTCGGTCCAAAAGAGCAGCTTTGATCGTGAATCCTATAAAAACATATAAATTCAAATACTTGCGAACATCCTCGCGAAGGAGGCACCGATTGGCCTGAATCCTGCTTAATCATGGTGCGAACCCAAACAAGATGGAATGATCGTGGTAAGGACTTGATTTCAAAACCATTTCCACTATATCCAAAACAAAGAGAGGATCATCATGGAAGAGAAGGATCGTAAGCAAACACGGCAACCGGTAGTTTTCTCAATGGCAAACGACCAGTGCGTGTGGGGTAAGGCTGGTGTGATCAAGCCCACCAAATGCATCAACGCCTTCGATTGCCTCGGGTGTTCTCTTGACCAGCGTGTGCTGACCAAGTTCGATGATCAGCGCAAGGCGTCCGGGCAGACTGACCTGAGGTCGCCGAGAATGCTGATGATGATGCGGCAGGGCAAGTGCCGCCACATGCTCAGCGGCCGCATTTCTTACGGCTTGTGTTCGTACGCGTATAACTGTGTCAAGTGTCCCTTCGACCAGATGATCGAGGAAACGAGCTTCCTTCCCAACCTCAGGCCGCCGGTAGTGGAAAGAACATCCGGCTTCGAAGTGGCCCGAGATCATTATTACCATCACGCCCATGCATGGGCTCGGGTGGAATACGGCGGCAGGGTGCGCGTGGGCATCGACGATTTCGCACTCCGGTTGATGGGGCCTCAGGATGACATTGTGGTGCCCGGTCTCGGGTCAACCGTGGGTCAGAGTCGTCCTGCCGCGGTTTTGAAACGATCCGGTAAGGAAGCTGCGACGCTCAGCCCAGTGGATGGGAGAGTGGTGGCCATCAATCAGAAGGTGAAGAGCAAAGCCACTGCCGCAAACGATGCGCCGTATGGGGATGGATGGCTTATGGTGATCCAACCCACAAGTCTTCGGAACAATTTGAAAAACTTGTTCTTCGACGAGGAGAGCCTGGCCTGGATCGACGATGAGGCTGTGCGCTTGGGCACGCTCCTGGGCGAAGATCCCCGCTATCCGCTGGTCCCCACAGGCGGCGAGGCCCTCAGGGACATTTACGGAACGGTCCCGGAAATCGGCTGGGAACGGTTGGTCCGGGAGTTCCTGAGCTGACCCCGGTGTGACCCCGCGCATCCATCGTTTCAGCACCGCTGAGCTGATCGGGGATTTCACGTCAGGGTCTGTTCAAAAAGGAGCGCTCCATTTCAACAGGAAGAGCACGAAGATGCGAAAGATCATCCTAGTGCTCTTCTTGTTCTTCGTAGTGAGAAAAATGGTATGGGAAATAGGGCGGCTTGCTTTGGTACAGCATCTTAGGTCCAAATCGCGAGGTTCTTCGCGGTTGAAGACCGCGCTGATCGAGCAAGGAGTCGGAGACGGTGGCGCCGAATCAGGTTCGGCCGAAGGTGTGCCTCAGGCTGCGGGCGATTTCATACTCGCAGGAACCACAGAATCTTAAAGGTAGGATATCCAATTTCTCAGTGTTGTTTGAAAAATTCATCAGGCAATCGGGGGTTCGGCAGTGCCCGATCCCCAGAAGATGCCCGGTTTCGTGAAGGCCGATCTTGGCAGCTCGGAGATACATGCGTCCAGGATCCTTGTCTCCAATCCGGTATAGGGAGATCACGGCGGCTTTGCCGCCAAGCTGGGATTCACCGAACACGAACTCGAGGATTGGTGTGCAGAGGTCGAATTGACCAACCCCCAGTTTGAACCTTGCGCCGCCGGCATACTCTTCGAGCGCCTTGAGGATTTTTCCTGCCGTGTATTGGGCGCGGTGCGGAAGATACGCATACTCCGGGTCTGGAAAAGGCGGCAGGGTATCGGCATTCAGGCCAATGACGGTCTGCAGATTCGCCGCCACGACGGAAACCGCCAGCGCATCCACCCGCCCCAGCGGGACAACGTCTAGATGACTTTCGTCGGACGGTCGAGATCGTTTCCGCGCCAATTGCCCTTACCCTCGGTTGGATCGAAGCCCATGACGATTCCGCCCTCAAATGCAGGGCGGTGTTTCAGGTCATTAGCGAGTCAGGTCAAACCGCTTCATTTTCCGCATCAGGGTGCTCCGATCGACTCCCAGCCACTTCGATGCCCGGCTGATGTTCCCGTTGCAGGCGTCCAGGGCGGCTTTGATATGGTTGATTCCGAGTTCCTGCAGCGTCATCGGCCCTAAAGCGCACACGCCTGCGTGGGGGTTTAAGAAGGTCAGTTCTTCGGCACCGATCATCCTTCCCCTGGCAATGACCACGGCCCGCTCGATGACGTTGCGGAGCTCCCGGATGTTTCCCGGCCAATGGTATGAAGTCAAAAGGCCCAGTGCCCTTTGCGTGAAACCTTCCAGGTGATTTCCGGTTTCCTCAATGTAGCGCTTGAGAAAATGATCGGCGAGCACCGGGATATCCTCCAATCGCTCGCGCAAGGGCGGAATGTGGATAGTAATCACGTTGATGCGATAGAAAAAATCCTCCCTGAATTGGCCTTCCTTTATCAGCAGGGGCAGGTCTCTGTGGGTGGCGCTGATGAGCCGAAAGTCCGACTGAATGGGCTGACTCCCCCCTAATCGGATAAAATGCTTCTCCTCCAGCACCCGAAGGAGGCTCACCTGCATTTTCGGCGAAATTTCGCCCACTTCATCAAGAAAGAGCGTGCCGCTGTGGGCCATCTCAAGCCGGCCTCGCCTGGCTTTGACCGCACCGGTGAACGCCCCTCGCTCGTGGCCGAACAATTCGCTTTCCAGAAGGGACTCGGACAATGAGCCGCAATTGACGGCCAGAAAATGGCCACAGCAGCGCTCGCTCCGCAAATGGATCGCCTTGGCCACCATGTCCTTTCCGACCCCGGTTTCCCCGGTAATCAATATNGGGGCGGAAGAGGGTGCCACTTCTTCGATGGTGGCGAAGAC
>JGI20214J51650_10001059_pt1 | contig 17405 bp, 10 predicted proteins | sample WetSurMetagenome_FD_51650 | JGI IMG/M metagenome (IMG submission 51650) | reverse complement strand
AATGACGAAGCATATTACTGGATGTACTCAAAATATCCTGACTGGGGTTTTTTTGATCATCCTCCTCTGATTGCATTCATGATCAGAATAGGATATTTGCTTTTTCAAAATGAACTGGGAGTAAGGCTTTTGGTTGTTCTGAGCCAGCTTGTTGTATTGCTGATCATCTGGTCACTTATCGATAGTGAACAAAAACAGAAAAAAAATAACATTTTGTTTTTCTTCATGTTGGTTTCAATACTTCCGATTTTCAATATTTATGGATTTATTGCTACTCCCGATGTCCCACTGTTATTATTCACTGCGATATTTCTTCTGGCATATAAGAGGTTTTTAAATGATGAGAATTGGCAAAACACCCTCTTCCTTGGTTTTTCGATGGCTGGTCTGATGTACAGTAAATATCACGGAGGGCTTTTAATCGTTCTTGTTATTCTTTCAAATCTGAGGTTGTTTAGAAATTACAGATTTTATGCGGCGGCCTTTCTGGCTGTATTGTTTTTTTTCCCGCATCTTTACTGGCAATACGCCAATGGCTTCCCCTCTATAAAATATCATCTTATTGACAGAGTTTCCGCATTTAACATTAGTCATATGCCGGAATATTTTGCCAATCTTCTGGTTATCCATAACCCGTTCATCCTCCCAGTATTCATTTGGATGTTAATTAAAATAAGGTTCAGAAACTTATTTGAAAAGGCATTCTATTTTATTATTGCAGGCTTTTTTGTTTTCTTCTTTATAGCAAGCTTTCGTTACCATATTGAACCACAATGGACCGCTCTGGTAAGTGTTCCTATGATAATTATTTTATTTAACAATATTGAGTACAAGTTGTGGATCAGACCCTTTTATAAATGGGTAACAATATTTCTTTTACCTCTTTTCATATTTCTCAGGTTAGCTTCAATGATTGATTTTTTACCTGTTTCTTTTCTAAAAAAGGAATTCCATGATAAGAAGCAGTGGGCTAAAGATATAAGTACTCTTGCTGGCGACAGACCTGTTGTTTTTACCAACTCATATCAACGTCCTGCCGTTTATACATTCTATACCGGGAAATTTGCATCTTCACTTAATAGCCTGTCGTACCGTAAAACTCAATATGACATTTGGGATTTTGAAGAGAAATTACATGGGAAAGAGGTGTTGTATGTGCCACACTTTCTGACATATGATATTACACAAAATCTTGCAAAAAAAGTTTTATCAAATGGAGATACCACTTACTTTAAGATATTTAAGGACTTTCAGTCGTTGCAAAGGGAATGTGTAATCTTAAATCAAGGTCAATTTGTATTCAGCAGATCATTAACAAATTCAATTCACCTGAAGATCTTTGATCCTTATCCATATTCGATTGACTTACGAAATAAGGAATTGCCTGTTGTCTTTCAGATAGCGTTCCTTAAAGGAGGAAGTATGGAAGTTAAAAAAAATCTGGATCTTCCGGCAGGCGTTTCACAGTTGAATATTGGTGATACAATTTCAGTTGATTGCCAGTTCACGCTCGAAGATTTGCCTGCCGGTATTTATAAGATTGGGATCTGCTCGGAGACGGGAATTTTGTATGACACATTTAACAGCAAGTTAGCAACAGCAATTATCAATGATTGATTTCAGACTGTAATTTGCAGAAAAATCAACGATTAATTCATTTAGCTATTAATTTTAAGATTTTAGTGACTTGAATGTCAGTCAATACCATTAATATTTTGGCAAATTCCAGCCGTTGTGGTATTCCGGTATAATCATTTTGTTGGCTGTACTCGTCTGAAATGATTGCTTTGCATTGTCCCAGCTGACTTTTTCCCCGGTCCTGAATGCAATGTTCCCCATCTGGGCAACCAGAGATACATCCCTGCCTATATTAATATCAGCATTAAGTTTCTGTGGTGTGTTGTTCTTCAAACAATTGAGAAAATTCTTTACATGAAGGTCGAGTCCGATGCCAACATTTTTCTGAACCGGCAGACCTTCGATTTTCTGTTTTTCAGGTATTACCTCCCACCCGTTGCGATCGAGAACAAGTGTCCCATTTTCACCTANGTAGGATATTCCATGAGGCCTTTTCCAGTTTCCAAGNCCAATTCCAATTGTATGTTCCCATATCATAGTAAAATCCTTAAAGTCGTATACTGCAGTCATTGTATCAGGTGTTTCCATAGCATCTTCAGGGTAAGCATATTTCCCNCCTATTGCCATAACGGATGCCGGGACGCTTTTTCCCATCCCNTAAAGAATATAGTCAATAAGATGTACACCCCAGTCAGTCATAACACCNCCTGCATAGTCCCAGTACCATCTGAATGTTAAATGGAACCGGTTAGAATTAAACGGACGTTTCGGTGCAGGTCCAAGCCACATATTATAATCAACTCCATCGGGAGTGGCTGAGTCGGGGACCTTTGGAACAGCTCCTTTCCAGTCTACAAACGACCATGCTTTGCATGTACGNATCCGGCCAAGTTTTCCGGATTTCAGATATTTTACTGCGTCAACAAAATGAGGCTGACTTCTTTGCCACTGGCCTACCTGTACAATTTTCCCATGTCTTTTAACCGCATTCTGCATAATATTTATTTCGGCAATGGAATTTCCAATTGGTTTTTCTACATAGGCGTGTTTTCCGGCTTCGAGAGCATNTACAAGGATCAAGCAATGCCAATGGTCGGGGGTTCCGATGATGACNACATCAATATCTTTATTCTCGAGCATCTTCCGGTAATCGACATAGAGTTTTGGTTTCGGGAAACCAAGTTTGACAAGTTCATCGGTTCGGATGTTCAACACATTTCGGTCAATATCGCATAATGCAACACATAGTATCTCCGGGTTTTTAAGGAAGGAGGTCAGGTCGTTGAAGCCCATTCCATGTGCGCCAATGAGACCGACCTGTATCTTATCATTTGGAGAAACACCTATCCATGCTTTTGACAAAGCATTTAATGGTATTACTTTTCCTGCAGCCAGAACCGAGGCTGTTTTAATGAAATCTCTTCTTGTGGAACTCATGTTGAATCTGATTAGAATAAATGACAAGTTAATATAATAAAACAAAAAGTTAAACCAGTCAATTATTTAAATTCTTAAAAAGGATTAAATTTATCGTTGTGGTTTTAATATTAAATTTTTAAATTTACTTTTTATTCCGTGTATCTAATAACTGCGTCTTCGCTGCAGGAGATTAAATATANAGTGAAAATTAATATTCAAGTAGCATTTAATATCATTAAAATGAAAAATTTTAGATTTCTTTTTGTTTTAGTTTGCTGGGGATTTATATATACAATCTGTTCAGCTCAAATACAGAATCCTGATAAGCCAATTCCTCCCGACCCGAACATAAAAATTGGAAAACTCGATAACGGGATGACTTACTATATTAAGTTAAATAAAAAACCCGAAAAACGGATTGAACTTAGGCTTGCAGTAAATGCGGGTTCAATTTGCGAAACAGATGCACAGCAGGGACTGGCGCACTTTTGCGAACATATGTGTTTTAATGGCACTAAAAATTTCCCAAGCAATAAAATAATTGATATGCTTGAAGAGATGGGTGTAAAGTTCGGTGCAGAATTAAATGCTTCCACTGGTTTTGATCAGACAGTATATATGCTAAAGGTGCCTACTGACAGTATTGAGTGGATCAACAGAGGTTTCCAGGTGGTNGAAGACTGGGCACATCAGGTCAGCATGGACAATGTGGAAATTGATAAAGAAAGAGGTGTAATAACTGAAGAATGGAGGATGGGCCTTGGCGCAGACGACAGGATGGAGTCAAAATATATCCCTGTCCTTTTAAAAGGCTCGAAATATGCGGAAAGACTTCCAATAGGGAAAGTTGATATAATAAAAAGTTTTCCTTATGATACATTGCGCGCCTTCTACAAAACATGGTATCGTCCCGATCTTATGGCCGTTGTTGTCGTTGGAGACATTGATCCTAAACTTGCGGAGGAAAAAGTGAAGGAGTACTTTAGCCGCATTCCGAAAGCTGTCAATCCAAAACCCAGAATCGAATACCAGGTTCCAGATAACGTAGAACCGCTTATCAGTGTTGTTACAGATAAAGAAGCATCGGGTTACAATGCTGAAATTTTCTTTAAACATCCTAAATCTGATAATATAACTTATAGCGATTACCGTAATCAATTGATGAGATCGCTTTATACCGGCATTTTAAATAACCGTTTGCAGGAAATAGCTCAGAAACCTGATGCCCCTTTCCTCTACGCCGGTGCAAGCTATGGATCATTTATCAGCCGATCGCCCGATGTTTATTCATTATCGGTAGGGGCAAAAGAGAATCAGATTGAAAAAAGTCTGGAAGTCGTTCTCACTGAAAATGAAAGAGTTCGTCAGTTTGGGTTCACTGCGACTGAATTGGAACGCGAAAAGAAGATTTTTCTTTCTTCATACGAAAAAATGGCAAAAGAATCGGATAAAACAGAATCAAGATCATATGCTGACGAATTCATCAGAAACTATATGTCTCAGGAATGTATTCCTGGTATCCAAAAAGAATTTGATCTTGTAAAAGAATTTCTGCCCGGCATAGGTCTTGAAGAAGTCAACAAACTTGGTCAGTCATGGACCACCGATAATAATATTGCTGCCCTGATTACAGCACCTGAAAAAGAAGGGAATAAGGTTCCTACCGAACAACAGGTTGCTGAAATTATCAAATCAGTTAAAAACAGGAAGATAGAAGCTTATATTGACAAGGTTTCTGATATTCCTTTATTGTCACAGCCTCCAGCCGGTTCTAAAGTCATCAAAAGAACAGATAATAAGGATTTTGGGTTTACTGATCTGAAATTTGCAAATGGAGTCCATATGATCCTGAAATCAACTGACTTTAAAAATGACGAGATCCTGTTTTCAGCATATAGTCCCGGAGGAATATCTCTCTATCCTGATGAAGACGTGATGTCAGCTACAGTAGCTCCCACAATAATTACCCAGAGCGGGTTAGGAGATTATGATTTTACAGGATTACAGAAAAAACTCTCTGGTAATACGGCAAAACTCACTCCATATATAAATGAACTTCGCGAAGGTGTGAATGGTAATTGTTCTCCTAAAGATCTGGAAACGATGTTACAGTTAAATTATCTTTACTTCACAAAGATAAGAAGAGATGAGAACTCTTTTAATGCGTATGTCTCCCGCATCAAGAATATGGTCAAACCTTTAAGAGCAATGCCTCAGATGATATTCTCAGATACCTTATCCAAGATAGTATCTCAAAATTCACCGAGGGTTGTCACCCTTCCATCAGAAGCGCAATTAAATCAGATCAGTTTAGACAGGTCAATCGCTATTTTTAAAGATCGCTTCGCCGACGCCAGCGATTTTACATATCTTATGGTTGGTAATTTTAAAATTGATGAGGTGATTCCAACACTTGAAAAGTATATTGGTGGTCTGCCTTCCATAAAAAGAAAAGAAACCTGGAAAGACCAAACTCCTGGATTTCCCAAAGGATTGCTTATTGTTGATGTGCCAAAGAATTCAGAACCGCAGAGTACTGTAGCTATGGTATGGAAAGGTGATTTTAAATGGAATGTGGAGGATTGCCAGGGATTTACAATGTTAATGAATATTTTGGCTATAAAGTGCAGGGAATCGATGCGTGAAGATCAGGGAGGAGTTTACGGTGTAAGCATTAGCGGTACAACATCAAAACTGCCGGAATCCAAATATTCAGTCACAGCAACATGGGGCTGCAATCCTGAAAATATTAAAAAGCTTTCACAAACTGTTCTTGATGAGATGGAGAAAATTAAAAAAGATGGTCCTGCCGAAATTGATCTTAACAAGGTAAAGGAAACTCTGATCCGTGATCGTGAAACGAAGATGAAAGAGAACGGTTTCTGGCTGACTACTCTCCAGAATCATTTTTATTATAGCGACAAAATACTTTCCCTCCAGGACTATAAAACATTTGTTAATTCCTTCTCATCAAATAGTATCAGGGGATTAGCAAATAAGTATCTGAATACCCACAGTTATGTTCAGGTTGATTTAACGCCTGCGCCAAAGTCAGACGACAAAAAATAGCTGATCAATTAATAAATCCGGAGAAGTTTTTTTCCGACTTTTCCGGATTTTAAAACAAACCGTGTAATTCTGCATTGATTTTATCAATAACCTCACTGAGGTGATCTCTGTTATTGGGAAAATTGTAGTGGTCAGCCTCTATAATCAGAACCTTGCCAAGATTGTATGTCTCCATCCATGCTTCGTATCTTTCATTCAATCTTTTAAGGTAATCGATACGGATCGAACTTTCATACTCGCGACCACGTTTCTGGATCTGATTAACCAGTGTCGGNACAGAAGCTCTAAGGTAAAGAAGCAAATCGGGAGGCTTCACAAGAGAACTCATCATCTTAAACAGAGAAGAGTAATTATCAAAGTCGCGGGTTGACATGAGCCCCATGGAATGGAGATTAGGAGCAAAAATATAGGCATCTTCATAAATAGTCCTGTCCTGAATAATAGTTTTATCAGATTTCCTGATTTCAAGTATCTGACTGAATCGGGAATTGAGAAAATATATCTGCAGGTTAAATGACCATCGCTGCATATCTTCGTAAAAATCATTAAGATATGGATTGTCATCTACATCTTCATAATGGGCAACCCAACCGTACTGTTTTGCAAGAAGTCCTGCCAGAGTAGTCTTGCCAGATCCGATGTTTCCTGCTATAGCGATATGCATAGTTTCAAATTTTATTTTAAACAGATTATAAAAATACTAAACTTTAATCAATTCCTATTCCAGCTATTTTATAAAGATCATCAATATATTCGCGGGAATTTGAAAGCCTTGGTACCTTATTTTGCCCTCCAAATTTGTTTTTTGTTTTTAACCATTTATTAAAAGTTCCAAGCGGGACAGGTCTAACAACCGGCATAACCAGATTCAGGTCCTTAAAACGCTTAGCCTCATAATCTGAATTTACTGATTTAAGTGTATTGTCAAGTGTAATTGTAAATATTTTTAAATCCGATGGAGCTTTTTCAAACTCAATGATCCATTCATGCGATCCTTTGGATTTGGTACTTATAAACACGGGGCCTGCAGTATATTCTGCAATCACAGCATCTGTTTCTTTACATGCCGATTCGAGAGCCTTATCAGCATTATCAACAATCACCTCTTCTCCGAATACATTAATGAAATGCTTTGTGCGACCCGATATCCTGAACCGGAAAGGATCTAAGCAGGTGAATACTATGGTGTCGCCCATCATATATCGCCAGAGGCCTCCGTTAGTAGATATAATAATTGCATAGTTTACNCCTGTTTTAACTTCCGCAACAGTAAAAACAGGAGGAGAGTCNGAGNTAATTNTATCAACCGGGATGAATTCATAAAAAATTCCATAATCGAGCATCAGGAGCATGTCGCTGGCAAGAGGATCATCCTGAATTCCAAAAAACCCTTCGGAGGCATTATATGTTTCCATATAATTCATCTGGTCGCCTGAAATAAGCTTCTTATACTGTTCGCGGTATGGTAAGAAACTTATGCCACCATGGAAAAAAACCTCCAGATTTGGCCACACATCGAGTAAGTTGTTTTTCCCGGTATAAGCAAGGATTTGCTTTATCAATACCAGATACCAGGATGGAACTCCCGATATACTTGTAACATTTTCGTTAACTGTGGACTTTGTGATAAGGTCGAGCTTCACTTCAAAATCTTCCAATAGAGCTATCTTGTGTTTTGGCGTTCTGATAATATCAACCCAGAATGGAGCATTTTCGATAAGAATTGCAGAAAGATCTCCATATAATGAATCATTGCTGAACTGATTCATCCTGTGACTTCCTCCTAGAGTAAGACTTTTACCCGAAAATATCCGTGTTCCGGGTCTCTGCATTGTATATATAACCAGGATATCCTTTGCAGCCCTGTAATGACAATCTTCAAGGGCTTCACGGCTCATTGGCACAAATTTACTTTTTACAGATGTAGTGCCTGATGACTTTGCGAACCATTTTATTTCGCCCGGCCATAACAAATCCGTTTCTCCTTTTCTGAGTCGTTCAACATATGGGATGATATCCTCATAGGTTTGCACTTTAAACCTCGACTGGTATTCTTCAACCGAACTAATGGTTGAATAGTGATATTTTTTCCCCCATTCTGTTTTTGCTGCTTTTGCGAGTAACCGNTATAAAGTCTCCTTTTGAGTTTCAACAGGGTATTTTTTAAATATTTCTATCTGATTTATACGCTTTATATTCAGCCAGTTAATTATTGAGGGAATAATCGCCATTATATTATCAGTTTGACTTTTAAAGATAGATAAAAACTTCAGGAGGATAATCAAAAAAATCAGTTGAATACTTCCTTCAGAATATCAAGGGATTTAATTTTTTTAAGACCCGGGAGATGAAGAGAATAGTATCTGACCAGCGTTTCGAGAACATCATTACGAATATTGCCGGTTAGGGAAATCTTGTTAATTAAATCATATGATGCGACAAAAAATTCGGCAAGGATATTGGAAATCTCCTCGGTTGCATAATTCCCATGCACAGGAGGTACAGGAACAAATATACCATTCACCATATCAAAGAATGAATCGTTTTTTTCAAATCTGGTGCCGGGCTCGAATCCGAGAAAACTGCTTAATCCTGCTAAAAATGCAATATGAAAATTAGCGTAACTTTCTTTGCAGTTCTCAAAGTAAATGATTGATTCTTCAATAAAATCAAACATCTCCTGGTGAGGACTTTCCTCTTTAAGTACTGATGTTAATACTTCTCCAAGAAAAATTGCTACACAACTTTTTTTAATATTTGAATAAATGTCATATGGAGTAAAAGAAACCGAGAACTCTTTAAGAGTCTGCATTTCACGCGTNGCTTTGTAATACAATTCCAGATCGAGAATAAACATAGGTTGAAAGAGAATATTATGTTTTCCTGTTTTCCTGCTTCTCATACCCTTTATCAGGAAAGATTGCCTTCCGAACTTTCTGGTATACATCTGTGCTACAATACCAGAATCGCTGTATTTTATCTGATGAAGTATTATCCCCCTGGTTTTCTCAAGCATAGTTTTGGAGTAATCTATCAAATTTAAAAGTATTGAAAGTACTAACCAACTAATAATTGATTTTCTTCGTTTACCCCGGCCCCAAGGGGAGCGAAGAAAATCAATTTACTGCCGCCTAAGCGGCATGGGGTAAATCTATTGATTTTCAAGCGATTTATCCAGGGATGTTAAAAAGTAAAAATTTCAGTTGAAATTATTATATTTACTGTTCAATCAACACAAATTATGCCTGTATCTAATAATGAAGAGCTTGTAAAAAGGATTGCCAGGCTGGCCAAGCAGAACCAGGAACTTGAGGAACATATCAAAAACCTGGAGAAGATGAATGAAAAGCTGACCAGGGACAATGAGAAAATTAAAGCTCTTTATGAAAAGGTATCTCCCGATGGTTTGAGGGAGTTGGGAGATGGTGAAAAAAGAGAGAGGTCGCTTAAATTTAATATGGCGACCGTACTGTTCGCAGATATACATGGTTTTTCAAGGCACGTGGAAGGTATGGATTCATCATCAGTTATGGATGAACTTGATGAGATCCTATTTGAATTTGAAGCAATAGTTGCAAGATTTAAGATTGAGAAGATTAAGACAATAGGGGATACCTATATGTGTGCAGGCGGGATCCCGGTAAAGAACATAACCAATCCGGTCGACGTGGTTATGGCTGCCATTGAGATGCGAAATTTTCTTGAGAAATTTGAAATCCAAAAAAGGGGAATCAATAACAGGATCTGGGATCTGAAGATAGGNATTCATTCAGGACCAGTGACTGCTGCAATTTCGGGAAGGAAGAAAATCAATTATGATATAAAAGGAGATACTGTAAATACCGCCAGTCGTATTGAAGGTGTTTCTGATACCGGGATGATCCTGATATCAGTCATGACTTATGAACTCGTTAAGGAGTTTTTTAACTGTGAATATTTCGGCAAACTCCCGGTTAAATATAAGGATGATCTTCAGATGTACAAAGTAAAAGGGCTAAGACCTGAGTACTCTTGCAATGGTGAAGGAGTAATACCTAATGAACTATTCAGGATTAAATTCGGCCTTATCCAATTTACTGATATACAAGAAATAATATTGGATAAGCTCGAAATGGATCTGCCAGGTCACCTTTTTTATCATAATGTAAAACATACTGTTGATGTTGTTACTGAGGTTGAGCTTATTGGCTGGGCTGAGGGTTGTTCGGATGAAGAGATATTACTTCTGAAAACCGCAGCGCTGTTTCACGATGCCGGCCATATTGTAGCGTATGATAACCATGAATTTTACAGTACCGAAATTGCCAGGAAAATGCTACCTGAATTTAACTACACTGCTGAGCACATAGATAGGATATGTTCAATAATTATGTCAACCAAGTTACCTCCCAGGCCAACAAATCTTCTTGAAAACATAATATGTGATTCTGACCTTGATTACCTCGGCAGGAGTGATTTCATTCCAGTATCAAATACTCTGTATGAAGAGCTTAAGGCACAGAATAAAATGGGGTCGTTGAATGACTGGAATAAAATACAGGTCAAATTTATTTCAGGGCACCAGTATTTTACAAAAACAGCCAGAAAATTAAGAGAAGTAAATAAGCAGCTCCAGATTGAGAGAATTCAGAGTATAATTACAGAGTAGGGAATTGTCGCGACAATTCCCTATCATTCATTTTATTACCAGCATTTTTGTAACGCACGATTGTGATCCGTCCTTGCTGGCACAAAACACGAGGTAGACACCTGTTGCTACTCTTCTGCCGGTATAATTTTTCAGATCCCATGATGCCTGTCCTCCGTCAGAGACAGTTTCAAACACAAGATTCCCACTTATATCTGTAATTTTAACCTGAGTATCTTTAATGAGTCCCGTGATTGTAACATTCCCGGTAAAATCGTCTCTTACCGGATCAGGGAAAGCATAGACCTTCGAAAATTTTGCTCCGCCTTCAATGGCGTCACCCCTGTAAGACTGTACACCTTTTATGGTCCCAAACCATACGTCACCTGTTTTATTATCAACAGACAGGCTTACAATGCTGTTGGAAAGAAGGGGGCTGTTTTGCTCATTAAAGTTTAATATCTGTTTAGTTCCGTCTGCAGAGAGCAGGTACACACCTGATCCTGATGTTCCAATCCATTTTCTGTTTGCTCCGTCAACAGCAATGGATGTTATAGTTTCAGTCTTCAACATATAGTCGGCCAGGTTAGTACCATCATTTCTGGGAATTTTTATTCGACTGGCTTTCAGATCACTATCAAATACCTGTTCAGGATTGTAATAAATAAGCGGCCCCTGATCAGTCCCAATCCAAATATTCCCGTCGAGATCTTCGACGACTGAATAAACAAATGCAACAACCTGGTTTTCCAAATCCTGAACAAGAAGTTTCTTGTATTTATCATCATTGAAAACAGCAGGAGTTTTATTATCATCAAGGACAAACAATCCATGGCCCCGGGGCAATATTATCCATTTTTGTCCTGTTTCAGTTATTATTAAATCTCCGATTGTCGGTGCATCAATTGTTACAGGATTGACTATCCANCTGCCGTCGGGTTTAAGTATTTTCAAACTTCCCTGAACCTCAGTCTGAGTGATCCAGAGGTTTTTTGATTTATCCATTGCCATTCCACATATTCTGACATAGGGTTGGCCGGGAATTATTGTTTGCAAAGGCGAATTTGATTCGGTAAACTGTTTAACAAGATTATTATTTTTGTATTCAAGTAATCCCTTGCCCCATGTAGATACGAATATGTGATTGACATCGTCAGGATCGATGAGTGTTCTCATCGGATCGATTATTGTTCCGGGTGTTAATGAGCTCCAGTTATTATTGTCAAAGATTGAGATCTGCATAGATCTTCCCTGATTATTCCATGAAGCATCAGTAGCCCCACCGCAAATTATGGTTTTTCCATTATATGACGTTATATTGAATGCGCTATTGGAAACGGGCCCGGGTAGATTCAGCATTTTAAACTCAGTCATGTTTTCACCTTTGATCAGACCCGAATTGATATCTGCAATCCATATATCGTTATTATCAATCACAGCCTGGGAAATGTTTGGGGAGCCCCATCCATATGAAGAAATGGTTTTGGAGAGAGAACCATTATTGCTAAAAATTTCTACAGAATTTGCAGATGCGATCGTGAATCCATCAGGAGCTTCGTCAAATGATCTGTTATAAACTCCGTTTGTAAAAGAGAATAATGAAACATTGTCATTAACAGCATAAACCCGATCGCCTCCAAAAATGGGATCAGTGAGGTTAACATATAGTTTATTTTCAGAAAAAATTATAGAAGTGTACTTACCCAGCGGATTCGGAAGAAGTGGATTAATCTTCCAGTTCCCAAAGTACGACAAACCGGGATCTGTTAGAGCGGCGGAGTATATTCCCATTGAGGTGGCTGCATATATCTTATTGTTACCGATTGCAATGTCCCACACTTCGGTACTTTCAGTTCCTGTACCTGGTTTCCAGGTATCGTAAATCTCCTTTTTTGCAAGATCTACTACAACTATTCCAAAACTGCAAGCCAAGTAGGCAAATTTTCCCCTGGTGCGTATCCGGTTTATCACTTTTTGTCCGGAAATATATTTACGGTTTATGTCCGGGATATTATATACAATGTTGTTTATTAAAAGATCGACATTTGCGCTTATGTATGCAATAATAAGTGTTTTATTCTCTTCTGACCAGCTGATAGTGCTAATACCCGTTTCGGAAAGTCCATTGATCCTTGACATTTTCTTAAGTTCATCAAAACCTTTATCGTAGATAAGTATTGATGAGCCGGTTGAAGCAAAAACTTCTTCAGCGCCCACAGCGATACAATCTGCTGTATTATAAACGAGATGATCGGACCATGAGCCTATCGGAGTTTGTCCATTTATCAGGGCGGATGTCAACAATAACAGTGATATGGCCAGATTTTTTCTCATCTGTACTTAAGTAAAAACTCCTTTAGTTTTTCAAAAGCTCTTGCCCGGTGAGAAACAGTGTTTTTTTCAGTAAGCTCCATTTCTGCAAAAGTATGGATCTTTCCATCAGGTAAAAAAACAGGGTCATATCCAAATCCCTTTATCCCTCTTTTCTCTGTTGTAATAGTCCCACTTACAGTTCCCTCAAAAAGATACTCTTTATTATCAAGGATCAGGGCAATAACAGTCCTGAACCTTGCTTCCCTGTTGTTGTTACCGGCAAGCATAGACAGAACTCTTTCAATATTTGCTGAGGAATCTTTGTTTTCTCCTGCGAATCTTGCCGAATGTACTCCTGGCAGTCCTCCTAAAGCAGTTATTTCCAAACCGGTATCGTCGGCAAATACATTTAGCCCAGAGGCAATATGGACATACCTTGCCTTAGCGAGGGCATTCCCTTCTATCAGAGGCTCTTCTTCAGGAATATCTTCGCTGATATTAATATCAGAAAGGCTGAGAAGTTTAAAACTTGAGCCCAGAAGAGAGTTTATTTCTCTGATTTTATGTTCATTATTTGAAGCAAAGATTAAAGTCATTTGACATGGTTTATTAAGCTNCCAAAAGTACTCAAATTTGAGCTTTCCTTTTGACCTGATTTTTATAAGTACTACATTTGGGATAATAAAAAGCAAGATAATTGTTTATGGCTTATTTCGTAAGATTGAATTTTTTTTTATTAATTGTTTTGTTTTCAGTCTGGCAAGGATATTCTGCATCACAACATTCTTTTGATTCAGACATTACTCCATCATTACAACAGATTAAGATAAACGGAGATTCAGTTATTTTTATTTCGGATAGCATAAATACGAAGCCTGAACAAATCAGGAAAGGTATAACATTAAGCTATCGAGATCATAATATAACTTTTGAGGTACAACCAGCTGACAGTGTCTATTATCAGTTTTATCTGGAAGGATTTGACAAGGAATGGAGCAGCTGGAAACAAATAAATTTTAAAGAGTATACTAACCTTCCTGCCGGAAAATATCAGTTTAAAATAAGATATATTAATTCTGCCAGTACCGGTGGGGAGATCACTTTGGTGTCATTGCAGATATTGCCGTTATGGTACTTCTCACGGCTTGCCTTAATACTCTATCTGTTTACGATATCTCTTATAATCTGGACATTATATGATCTTCTTAATTTGCGATTTGCCCGTAAGTTATATATGCTTGAACAGATAATAAATAAAAGAACTGAGGATCTGATAATTGAAAAAGAAAAGACAGAAGCTTTGCTGGCAAATGTCCTGCCTAAAAATACAGCCAGTGAAATTATGGAAAAAGGAAAGGCGACCAAGATCAAATACAATTTTGTAACAGTTCTGTTTTCGGATATTCAGGGTTTTACTAAAATAGCGGAAGAGATGAATCCCGAGGTTCTAATTGACGAACTCGACAAATTCTTTTTCCATTTTGATTCTGTTGTTGAGAAGTATGGAATTGAAAAAATTAAAACTATCGGTGATGCATATATGTGTGCGGGAGGTATCCCCGAAAAAAACAGGACCAATCCGGTTGAGATAATACTTGCTGCATTGGAAATGAAGGCATACATGACAAATCTGAAGGAAACTTCAGAACTGGAAGGGATGAAGTACTGGGATATCAGGATAGGAATTCATACAGGAACAGTTGTTGCGGGTGTTGTAGGGCAGAAGAAGCTCTCGTACGACATATGGGGCGATACAGTAAATACAGCAAGCAGGATGGAGTCCTCTGGTGAGGCAGGAAAAATTAACATATCGGGAACAACTTATGAATTTGTTAAAGAGTTTTTTACATGTGAGTATCGTGGTAAAATGCCGGTAAAGTATAAAGGAGAACTTGAAATGTATTTTGTGATTGGAATCATTCCAGATTTATCTGATGAGAATGGTGCCCCAAACAGAAAGTTCATTGTTAAAATGCAGATGATAAAGCTGCAGGATATTGAGGAGATGATAATAAAGATGTTTGATGATGAAGCGCCTCCGAACCTATTTCCATAATTCAGCTATGTTAAAGAACGTTACCAATCAGGTTGAATTGCTTTCGAGGGCTGAGAATCTACCCGATGAAGATTTCATTAATCTAAAACTGGCTTCTGTATTTCTGTATACCGGATTCATCTCCGATTATGAAAAACCCATGGAGGCATCAATGCGTCTGGTTGAGGAGATACTTCCAGGTTATGGATTCAGCCAAAGTAATGTTGAATTGACCAAATCGATTATTAAAAACAGCTTTACCGACCATCAGGAATCTTTAACTGACAATATCTTGCATGATGCTAAATATGACTATCTGGGTCGTGTAGATTATATGAAACTCACAGATCGGTTATTAAGAGAAAGAACTGAGTATGGCAAACATCCTGATAATAAAACATGGATCGAATTCCAGAAGAAACAATTAACCGATCATCAATTTACTACCACTACCGCGAAACTTCTAAGAAATGTTCCTGTAGAGGATCAGATTGCAGGACTACAGGGAAACAGTGAATAATCCAAATTACTGGGGAATTTTGTTTAAAATAAGTTTTAAAAATGTACTTTTGCTAGCATATTTTAATAGTTGCTATCTATGGAAAAATTAGATTGGGCCACTCTTCCATTTGGTTATTTTAAAACGGATTATAATATACGGTGCGTTTATAAGGATGAGAAGTGGGGAAAGCTGGAAGTTTCTTCTTCGGAATATATTGACGTACATATAGCTGCAACCGGATTACATTATGGGCAGGAAGCATTTGAAGGCTTGAAGGCTTATATGGGTAAGGACGGAAAGATCAGGTTATTTCGCTGGGAAGAGAATGCAAAAAGGATGGCATCTTCAGCATACGGAATTAAAATGGCTGAAGTACCGGTTGACATGTTCCGTGAATCGTTGTTTAAAGTAATTGCATTGAACAGGAAGTTTGTTCCGCCGTACGGATCTGGCGCTACTTTATATATCAGGCCTCTTTTGTATGGAAGTGGAGCAGAGGTAGGTGTCAAACCTGCATCGGAGTACACCTTTCTGGTGTTTGTAACACCTGTCGGTCCCTACTTTAAAAGCGGGATTAAACCAGTTAACATGCTAATATGCAGAGATGTAGACAGGGCTGCGCCTCTGGGTACAGGTATATATAAAGTAGGAGGCAATTATGCTGCCAGTATGCGAGCTATAATTGCAGCACACGAAGGAGGATATTCCAATACAATCTTCCTTGATGCAAAAGAAAAAAAATATGTTGATGAATGCGGACCGGCAAATTTCTTTGGTATCAAAGATAATACCTATGTTACTCCCAAGTCAGAGTCAATCCTGAATTCGATCACTAATATGAGTCTTATGGAAATCGCTAAAAGTATGGGCATGAAGACCGAACGGCGACAAATTCCTGTTGAAGAACTTTCTACATTTGTTGAAGCGGGTGCATGCGGCACTGCAGCAGTAATAAGCCCCATTGCAAAGATATTTGATCCTGAAAAAAATAAAATTTATGAATATTGTAAAGATGGAAAACCAGGTTCTCAATCTATGAAACTTTACAGTAAACTTATTTCTATCCAGAATGGTGACGAACCAGATCCGTTCGGATGGGTAACAATAGTAGAATAAGATACAATACAAAAGTCAGAAGACAACCACCTTCGCTACCTCCTTCACTTCGTTTCGGTGGTCGAAGAAAGCTACGGTGGTCAAAGAAAGTAAAAAGAAAATAGGTTGAAGAATAAAGAGACCGGATATCCTAAGGCAAAACTAAGAAGCTCCTATCTGACATTGGTTATCAGCGTCTCANTGGTGCTTTTTCTTTTAGGGGTTCTGGGCATGGTACTTATTAACGCCAGGGAACTGTCTGATTATCTACGGGAAAGTCTCTCCTTTTCCATAATGCTTGATGATGAGGCAAAGGAACCGGACATCAGGATGTTACAAAAGGATCTGGACGCCAAACCATATGTAAAATCGACNGAATATGTCTCAAAAGATGCTGCTGCTGTAAAAATGAAGCAGGAACTTGGTGAAGATTTTATCACTTTCCTTGGAGAAAATCCGCTTCCTCCTACAATAGATGTCTATCTGTATGCCGGATTTACCAGTCCCGACAGCGTGGCAAAAATTGAAAAATATGTCAGGGAGTATCCCTTCGTAAAAGAGGTTTATGTTCAGGAATCGTTGCTTTTTCTGATAAATGAAAATGTCAGGAAGATCAGTTTATTCCTCTTGATAATGAGTACATTCCTTTTTCTTATCTCGCTTACNATCATCAACAATACGATCAGATTATCAATTTATTCAAGGAGATTTCTGATTAGGACCATGCAGCTTGTAGGCGCAACCCGTGGATTTATTCGCCGGCCTTT